>Ga0081538_10000218_pt1 | contig 64601 bp, 72 predicted proteins | sample TabmetS5T2R1_FD_71022 | JGI IMG/M metagenome (GOLD analysis project Ga0081538, IMG submission 71022) | Tabebuia heterophylla rhizosphere microbial communities from the University of Puerto Rico - S5T2R1 | ecosystem: Host-associated > Plants > Roots > Rhizosphere ...
GCTCGCCTGGGGCAACATCGCGGCGCTCGTCCAGCGGAACCTGAAGCGAATGCTCGCCTACTCGTCGGTTTCGCACGCGGGCTTCATGCTGATCGCGATCGCCGCGAACAACGAGCTCGGCGGCCGCGCCCTGCTCTACTACCTGATCCCCTACTCCGCGGCCTCGCTGGGAGCCTTCGGCGTGATTGCTGCACGCGAGCGGGAGCTGGGCGAGCGGGTGACGCTCGACAACATCACCGGCATGGGCTGGGAGCGGCCGCTCCTCGGCGTCTCGATGTGGGTCTTCATGCTCGCCTTCGCGGGCTTTCCGCTCACCGGCGGCTTCGTCGGCAAGTTCTACGTGTTCGCCGCGGCCTACGACTCCGGCTGGTGGTGGCTCGTGCTCGCCGGCGTGGCGGGGACGGCGATCAGCCTCTACTACTACCTCGCGGTCGTCCGCGCCATGTACATGCGGATGCCCGAGCTCGGCCTCGCGCCCGCCGGAGGATCGCCGCCGCGTGAAGCGATCCTGCAGGGAACGGTGTTCGCCTGCATGGCAGTGACGGTGGGGTCCTTCTTCGTCGTGGAGCCGCTGATCGACCTGGCCGAGAAGGCCACGTCGCAGCTTCCGTTCTAGCCTCGTAACAGAGTGTTACTTGGCCCGGAACGCGTGAGTTACCAGGGCGTTTCGAGCTAGTAACAGACTGTTACTTGGACTTGAGCTCGCCGGCGACTGCCAGGGCGACCTGAATCCCGGCCACGGCCAGGCAGGCGGTCAGCGTCGCGTGGCCGAAGGTCGGCGCGACGGAGTCGAAGGCCGGTGCGCGGACGCCGGCGCTCGCAGTCACGAGCGCGAGGCCGACGGCCCAGAGGATCGCCTGCAGCGAGACGGACGCCGGCGCAGGCACCTCGCGCGTGATCAGCTCGCCGTAGGCGGCGAGGGCAGACGCAGCGACGAGCGGAACGGCCGCGAGGAGCGCGTAGAACGCGAGGTCGGAACGTCCGGCCGCATCGGCGAGGCCCGCGAAGACGACGAGCGCGACCGGAGCCAGCTGACGACTCACGCCGCGCACTTCGACCCGAAGTAGTGTCCTCCTCCCGGTGTCGCAATGATCCTCTGGACGCTCCTCATCGCGATCCCGATCGGCGGTCTCGCGCTGCTGCTGGCGCAGCCCGAGATCGACGCGGACTGGGAGCACCATCCGGCCCACTTCTGGCTCGTGCTTGGGGTCTCGGTCGTCAGCGTGGCGCTCGGCGCCCTGACGAGCGAGGCTGCAACGCGACGCTCGGACGCCCGCCTCTTCCTCGTTTCGCTGGCGTTCCTGGCCAGCGCCGGCTTCCTCGGCCTGCACGCGCTCGCGACACCCGGTGTGCTGCTCGAGAACCCGAACACCGGCTTCGTGATCGCGACACAGTTCGGCCTCGCGCTCGCCTCTGTCTTCGCAGCGCTGTCGGCGCTCGACCTGAGCCTCGAAACGGCCGCTTCGATCCTGCGACGCGCGCGGCTTGCCCGCTGGGCGCTTGCCGCGCTCATCGTTGCCTGGGGCGCGGTCTCGCTCGCCGAGCTGCCGCCTCTTGACGAGCCCCTGCCGCCGGACGAGGCCGAGGCGCCGGAGTTCCTGCTCGGGATCCCGGGCGTCGTGCTCTACGGGTTCGCCGCCTACCGCTACTGGGGGCTCTACCGTCGCCGGCCGGCCACCGTGCTGCTCGGCGTCACTGCGGCGTGGATCCTCCTCGCCGAAGCGATGGTCGCCGTCGCCTTCGCCCGCAGCTGGCACGCCTCGTGGTGGGAGTGGCACATCCTGATGGCAGCGGCGTTCGGAATCGTTGCCTTCACCGCCCTGCGCGAGCGCCAACGCGGTGAGCTCTTCGCCGGGCTCTACCTCGACGAGACTCTCGGCCGCATCGACCGGCGCTACGCCTCGGCCGTCAAGGCTGCCGCGTCGGAGCAGCTGGACCAGGCGGAGCTTCGCCGCCGCTTCGGGCTCGGCGCCGAGGAGGCTGCCGTCGCCGAGCGCGCAGCGCGCGAGGTCGAGGCCGTGGAAGGCGTGCTCGGCCCCTACCTCTCTCCGCAGCTCGCCGCTCTCCTCCGCGCGGAGCCGGAAGTCGCGCAGCTCGGCGGCGAAGAGCGAGAGGTCAGCGTGCTCTTCGCCGATCTCGAAGGCTTCACGGCCTTCTCGGAGCGACATTCGCCCGCCGAGGTGCTCGCGATGCTGAACGAGTACTGGGCGAAGGTCGTGCCGGCCGTGCTCGGCGACCAGGGCGGAATGATCGAGCGCTTCGCGGGCGACGCGATCATGGTCGTCTTCAACGCGGCCGTCGACCAGCCCGACCACGCGCTCCGCGCCGCAGAGGCGGGTCTCGCGCTCCAGCGCGGAGCGACCGAAGTTGCAGCGGCCGAGCCGGATCGGCCCCGGTTTCGTGTGGGGATCAACACCGGCCCCGCCGTCGTTGGAAACGTCGGCACCGCGGAGCAGCGCAGCTTCACGGCGATCGGCGACACGACGAACCTCGCCGCGCGCCTCCAGACCTTCGCCGAGCCGGGTCAGGTCGTGATCGCCGCAGCAACGTATGACGAGATCCGCGAGCGCGCGCAGGTCGAGCCACTCGGCGAGACCCGGCTCAAGGGCAAGGAGGGCCCGGTCAGGATCTACGTGCTGACGGCCCTCGGATAGGCTCAGCCGGCCCCAAGGGAGGAGGAGCAATGCCCGACGTCGCACTGACCTGGCTCGGCCACGGCAGCTACCGCATCGACAGCCCCGGCGGAAAGCGGATCTACGTCGACCCCTGGCTCGACAACCCGAAGTGCCCGGATTCGGAGAAGCAACCCGAGCGGGTCGACGTGATGGCGATCACGCACGGTCACGGCGACCACATCGGGTCCGCGGTGGAGCTCGGCAAACAGCACTCGCCCACAGTCGTCGCCATCATCGAGCTTGCGAGCTGGCTCGAGGGGAACGGCGTCGAGAACGCGACGGGCCTGGGCATGAACAAGGGTGGCACCGTCGAGGTCGACGGGATCAAGTTCCATATGACCGACGCGCTGCACTCGAGCGCGCTCTACGACGGCGCCGACATCACCTTCCTCGGTGAGGCCGCCGGGTTCGTGATCGAGTTCGAGAACGGAACCTCTGTGTACGCCGCGGGTGACACGGCGCTCTTCGGCGACATGGAGCTGATCGGCCGGTACCTCGAGCCTGACGTCGCAATCCTGCCGATCGGCGACCACTTCACGATGGGCCCGCGACAGGCGGCAGCGGCGCTCGAGCTGCTCGGCTGCCGGCGTTGCGTCCCGATCCACTGGGGGACGTTCCCGCTCCTCCACGGGACGCCGGACCAGCTTCGCGAGCATGCGCCGGGCGTCGAGGTGCTGGAGGTCGAACCGGGAGGAACCGTCACGCTGTGAGAGAGCGCTGGTTCGGCTCGACCGGACGGAAGGTGCCGCAGATCGCCGTCGAGGGCGAGCTCGACGTGGACGGGGCACTCGTGCTCGACGAGCTCGACGAGGGCGCCCTGCGCGAGGCGTTCGACCAGGGACGACCGATCGTCGTCCGCGCGGCGAGCGCCAACGCCGTCGTGCAGGCGCTGAAGCGGCCCGAGGTCTCGTCGGTGCTCGTGCCCGCCGACCAGCGCGAGCTCGTCGACCTCGACCTGGTGACGATGACCTACGGCACCTACTCGATCGCGGCCTGCGATCTCGAGGCCGGACAGTGGGGCGTGGCCACGCAATCGAAGTTCCTCGCCGTCGGCTCGGTCGTCACCTGGGCGGAGCCTCAGGCGGGCGCCGTCGCGACGCAGTCGTATGCCAACCCGCGCTACGGCCCGCAGGGCCTCGAGCTCCTGCGTGAGGGCCTGTCGGCAGAGGAGGTCGTCGACCGGCTCACTTCGGCGGACGACGGGCGAGAGCATCGGCAGCTCGGCATCGTCGACGCGAAAGGACGCGGGGCCACGTACACGGGGTCCGAGTGCTACGCGTGGGCCGGAGGCCGAACCGGTGACGGCTACGCGGCGCAGGGGAACATCCTCGTCTCCGGCGAGACGGTTGACGCGCTCGCGGAGACGTTCGAGCGCACCGCCGGCAAGCCGCTCGCCGAGCGGCTCATGGACTGCCTCGATGCCGCTCAGGCGGCAGGCGGCGACAGCCGCGGCCAACAATCGTCGGCGCTCCTCGTCGTGGAGAAGGACGGTGGCTACGCGAACCTGTCCGACACGCTCGTCGACCTACGCGTCGACGACCACGAGCGCCCGCTCGAAGAGCTGCGACGGATCTACGGTCTCCATCAGGCGATCTTCGGCAAGACGCCGCGGGCGGAGTGGCTGGACGTCGACGCGGAGCTCGAGGCGGAGCTCCGCGAGCGTCTCGCCAGGCTCGGCTATGAGGGGGAGCCGGCCGACGCGTTGTTCCGGTGGGCCGGAAACGAAAACCTCGAGGAACGGGTCGACGGAGCGGAAGCAATCGACCCCGTCGTCCTCGAGGAGCTGAGGAGGCAGTCGTGAGTGACAAGTTCAAAGTCGCAAGCCTGCGCGAGATGGAGATGCCCACACCGCAGGGCCAGCGTTGGTCGCCGATTCGCGGCACTCTCGAGATCGGGGCATTCGGCGTCAATGCCTGGACCGCGGGCGAGGCCGGCAAGGACGTCATCGGCGAGCACGATGAAGTCAGCAACGACGGCAAACAGCACGAGGAGCTCTACGTCGTTGTCGCGGGCCGAGCGACGTTCACCGTCGACGGCGAGGAGCTCGACGCCCCAACCGGGACGTGCGTCTTCGTCAGCGACCCGGCAGCGAAGCGGAAGGCGGTCGCCGCCGAGCCGGAGACAACCGTGCTCGCGGTCGGGGCCAAGGCCGGAGAGGTCTTCAAGCCCTCGGAATGGGAACGTTCGGCTCCCGCCTTCGGGTTCTTCGCGAAGAAGGAGTACGACAAGGCCTACGACGTGCTTGCCAAGGTTCACGAGGAGTTCCCGGACGACGCGACGGTGCTCTACAACCTGGCGTGTGCGGAGAGCCAGCTCGGCCGCGCAGACGACGCGATCGCGCACCTCGAACGCTCCGTCGCAAGCCAGGAGCGGATGCGCGAGCTCGCCAAGACCGACACGGACTTCGATCCGATCCGCGAGGACGCTCGCTTCAGCGAGCTCGTTGGCGCCTAGTCGTCAGAGTCGCCGGAGCCGGATCCGGACGAACCGGAGCCGGAGCCGGAGTTGGAGCTGCCGCTCCCGGAGTTGTCGTCGCCGCCACGGCCACGCCCGCGGCCTCGGCCACGACCTCGGCCGGAATCGTCGGTCTCAGTCGTCGTCGCCGTCCGAGTCGAGCCGGTGCGGTCGGCGGTCGTTGTGCGGCCGGTGGTCGTGGCTGTCGTGGCCGCACGCGTGGTCCTGCGCGTCTGGACCGGTGCAAGCCCGTCGCCGGCCTCGATGCTGGCGACCGGCAGCGCCACGGTGTCCCGCGCGATCAGGTGACCGGCCAGGCCGAGGCCGGCCGCAAAGACCAGTCCGAGCGCAATGAGAGCTCCAAAGCGCATGAATTCAGGCTAGACGCCGCTTGGTAAAGCCTCGTCCAAGTCCCTGTTCGGGGATTGCAAAGGCGCTACAGGCAGCCGTACTTCCGCCCGCGCGCCGAGTCCCTCGGGGCGATTGGCGATCGTCGCGGAGCCACCCCACCGCCGCGCAAGGGTGGCCACGAGCGCGAGGCCCAGGCCCGTTCCGGGCGACGCGCGGCCGCCGCTTCCACGGGCAAAGCGCTCGAAGATGCGTTCCTCCTCGCCGGGCTCGAGCCCGGGCCCCTCGTCGAGGACGGCGAGGTAGGCCTCGGCTGCATCTCGACCGCACTCGACGGTGACGGTGCCGCCGGGCGAGTAGTTGAGCGCGTTCTCGATCAGGTTGTCGAGGACGATCGCGAGGTCCTCCTGCGAAGCTCGCGCCACCGCGCCGTCGCGGCACACCGTGGTCAGCTCGTGACCCGTGGATCGCGCCCGATCTGTCCACCGTTCCGCGGCAGCCTCGACGGCGTCTGAAAGCGACACCGTCTCCCGGGCCGGCGGCCTGTCTCCCTCACGGGCGAGCGTGAGCAGCGTCGTCAGCAGCCGGGCGAGGCGTTGAACCTCCTGCTCCGCTGCCTCCAGCTCGGCGCCAAGCTCGGGCCCCGCCTTGAGCGCGGCAGACTCCAGCCGCAGCCGCAGGCCGGTCAGCGGCGTCCGCAGCTGATGGGACGCGTTGGCGACGAACTGCCGCTGCGCCTCGAGGACCTGACCGAGACGCTCGGTCATGTCGTTGAACGCGTGCGCCACCTCCCGGTGCTCGGTCGACCCTTCGGGCTCGGCGCGCGCCTGGAGATCTCCCGCCTCGACACGCCGAGCGGCGGCGGCGAGACGCTGGAGCGGACGAGCGAGTGTCCCGGCGAGAACCCACGCGAACGCGAGCCCCAGGACGAGCGCGATCAAGCCGATCCCGATCAGGCCGAGGACGTCACGCCGCACGCGCTGGTCGATGGGCTCGACGTTCTGCGTCACCCGGACGGCTCCAACGCGGTTTACGCCCTGGACCACGGGCACCGCTGTGTAGAGGAACGACTCGCCGAGCGTGTCGCTGAAGCGGCGGCCCTGCGCGATCTGGCCCTCCTGCAACGCGGTGCTGATCTCGGGCCGGTCGCCGTAGAAGCCTGACTCGAGCTCGTCGGAGTCGGCAACTAGACGGCCCCGGTTGTCGACGACGATCACGCGGCCGCCGACGTCGCCGGCAGCCTCCTTGGCGATCCGTTGCAGCTCGTCCACATCGCCCATCCGGCCTGAGGCGCTCGCCGCAACGAGCTGCGCTTGCGCTGCCGCCTGGCCCTTGATCTCGGCGTCGACGCGGCGCGAAACGTTGAGGATGAGCGGCACCTCGAGCGCGACGATGACGAGCACCAGGACGTACGCGAAGGCCGCGAGCAAGCGGGTGCGAAGACTCATGCCTCGTCGGCGGACGCGAAGCGGAAGCCGACGCCGCGCACCGTATGGATATAGCTCGGGTCGGCCGGGTCGTCTTCGAGCTTCTTCCGCAGGCCGCTCACGTGCACGTCGAGTGTCTTCGTGGAGCCGAACCAGTTCGTGTCCCAGACCTCGTCGATCAACCGTTCGCGCGTGACGACGGAGCCGGCGTTCTCGATCAGAAGACGTAGGAGGTCGAACTCTTTCCGGCTGAGCTCCAGTTCCTCGCCTCGGTACGAGGCGGTGCGCCTCGCGGGATCCAGCCGCACCTCGCCGATCTCCGTCGCACCCTCCGCCTTGCGCTCCCCGGCCTCCGCGGCCCGACGAAGCACCGCCCGAACCCGTGCGACGAGCTCCCGCGCGCTGAACGGCTTGACGACGTAGTCGTCCGCCCCGAGCTCGAGGCCCGCGACCCGGTCCGCCTCCTCACCGCGGGCGGTGAGCATGATGATCGGGACGCGCGAGCGCGCCCGCAGCTCGCGGCAAACGTCGAAACCGGAACCGTCGGGCAGCATCACGTCGAGCAGCACGAGGTCCGGCTTCACGCGCTCGGCGAGCCCGAGCGACTCGCCCGCCGTCGCGGAGACAGCAGTGTCGAAGCCCTCGCGCCGGAGGGCTTCCACGAGCGGTGTCGTGATCGATTCCTCGTCCTCGACGAGCAGGATCGTGCGTTTTCCGATCTGCATCGCCTCCCTTTTACCCAGAAATGCCGAGACGGCCCCAGGGGAAGGCCATTGGGGCCGTCTCGACTCGTTGGTCAAGGGCTAGCGCGCGATGAAGCTGCCGCGCATGCCCTCCTCAGCGTGGTCACTGACTCCGCACCAGAAGCTGTACCGGACGCCCTTCTTCAGGCGGACCGTCAGCGTCTGGGAGTTGCCGACCCCGAGGACCCGCGTCTTCCAGCGCTTGCCGCCGCCGCGGATCCAGAAGTCGTGACCTTCGTCGCCGTTGTTCCGGACGACGAACTTCACCATGCCGCCCCGAGGCTTGGCCGCGAGAGCGATCCGCCCGTCGACTTCGCTGACCCGCACGGACTGCGGGGCGCTCGAGCCGATCGTCGGGATGGCCAGCGCGACCATCGCGAGCGTCGAAGCGGCAAGGATTCCGATCGTCTTCTTCATCGTGTCGTGTTCCTTTCTGTCGTCGTGTTAGCCGCGGCCCGAGTTCGAGCCGGAGCGGTCGTCGTCTCCACCTGAGTCGTCGTGGCCCGAGTCGTCCGAGCCACGCCCGCGACGCGAGTTGTCGTCGTCGCCGTCATCGTCGTGGCCGCGGCCACGCCCTCGGCGATCGTCGTCACCGTTGTCGTCGTCGCGGTCGACTGCTCCACCGCCGACGCAGCGGGGATCGTTCGCGTGCTCGGCCTCGTCACACGGGCCGCTGATGTCGACGCCGCCGGTCGTGGTCGTACCGGTCGTCGCCGTCTCGGCGGTCGTCGTGGTCTCGGCCGTCGTCGTGTCGTCGTTCGTCGTCGTGCCGAGCGTGGTGCTCTCGTTCGTCGTGGTGCCGGTCGTAATCCCGTCGTCAGACGAGGATGAGTTGATCGCGCCGCCGGCGAGCGCGCCGCCTGCCGCCAGCAACACGAAGGCGGCCAGGCCGATGACGAGCTTGCTCATGTGTCCTCCTTTGATCACGGCCACAGGCTCGCTGACGACCGGCCAGCAGCCGCCCAAAAACGGCCCAGCTGAGCGGAAATCTTTGGTTAAGCCTTGGTATCGCCGGGCAGCCGCGTCTGAGCAAGCCGACGCAGCTCTGGCACCGGATCGGCCTCGGGCCGAGCGACGAGCAGCACGGCCCCGTACCCGTCTCCGGCCAGCGCATCGACAAGGAGCTGAAGCCCGAGAGCGAGCGCAAACGCCTTGTGCGCTTGCTCGCCGCCGAACGGGACGAGCTCGTCCTCCGACGCCCGCCCGGCGATGACGTCGCCGTAGGTGACCTGCCCCATCGAAACGTCGGCGACGATCGGTCGCCCGTCCGAGCTGGGGATCGCGATCGAGAGCGGGTTCGTGCCGGCAAGCGGCGGGCCCCCGTCGGGATGACCCAGCCGTGCCGGTGAGGTCGCCGTCAAGACCGCGACGAGGCCCGCGTCGGCGAGCTTTCGCGTGTAGTGGCCGAGCATGCCGGTGGGAAAGCAGTTCGATGCGACAACCACGCGCGCATGCTGTGGCGGCGACTCGATCTGCGCGGCGCAGACCTCTGCCAGCGTCAGATAGCCGAGCGCGCCGCGGCCGTCCCAGCACTCGTACGCCTCCTCGGCGATCAGGCGCTCCGGCCGAGCCGCAGGATCGAGCTCCTGGGTCTCGAGCCACGGAACTCTCGCGAGGCCGTGTCCGGTCTTTCCGCGCCGCTCGGCGTCGAGGAAGTGGTCGGCGAGGATCTGCGCCTCTCGCTCGGCGAAGCCCAGTTCGCGGAGCTTTGGAAGCACGTCTTCAGGGCGCATTTGCAGGATCTTTACGAAGTCCTTACCGCCGCGCGGCGCCTGTTGGGCTGATGATCCCGCTGATTCCAACTGAAGGGGGAGCAGTGCGCAGACTGAATTTGTGGTTCGGGATCGCAGTCCTCATCGCGCTCCTGACGGCCGGCGTCGCCGTCGCGAAGCATAGGAACGGCGGTACGCACACCGACTCGGTCGCGGCAACGGCCACCGTGACCCAGACGAGCAGACAAGAGACCACGTGCACCGGCACCGACGGTCAATACCGGCAGTTCCGTGCAACGTCGAGCGGTACATCGACAGGTGATCCGCGTCTGACCGGAACCGTCCGAGTCAAGGCGCACGGACTCGTCAATACGACGACGATGCGTGGCCAGGTCACCGGGTCGGTGAAGATCCGCTCGGCGAACGGCAAGCTCGCGCACGCCAAGCTGATCACGGTCTTCCGCGACGGCAGGCTGCACGGCGTGATCGTCGGACGAGTGAAGGACCGGTCAACGGGCGCTGCCGAGGAGGTCTCCGGAAGCGGCAAGTTGATCGCACCGGTCGTGGTCACATTTGCCGGCCCGCAGGTCACCCTCCAGATCGGTACGTCGGAGGCGCTGACAACGGCCGGCGTGATTCAGAAGGGTGGTTGTCCCAACGGCAACGGTGAGGACGACGACGACGACCGCTAGTCGGGTCTAGTTCCGCGCGCCTGCGAGGGGGAGGGGCTTGGCGATCCCAAGTCCCTCCTCGCGGCGCGTGGCCGCGATCGCCTCGGCAAGCTCGACGATCGCCAAGGAAGACTCGGCGTCGGGCCGCTCCCAGACGAGCGGCTCACCCCGGTCGGCGGCTTCTCGTAGCGCTGGGTCGAGCGGGATGCGTCCCAGCAGCGGCTCGCGGATCTGGCGGGCGAGCTCCTCGCCGCCCCCGGCTCCGAACAGCTCGTCGCCCGAACCGACGAGGTAGGACATGTTCTCGACGGCCCCGAGCAGCCGCATGCTCGTCTTCTCGGCCATCTGGGCGGCGCGGACGGCGACCTGTTGGGCAGCCGGCTGTGGGGTCGTCACGACGACGGCTTCGGCACGAGGGAGGAGCTGGCCGAGCGAAATGGCGACGTCGCCGGTGCCCGGCGGCATGTCGACGACGAGGGTGTCGAGCTCGCCCCAGTGGACGTCGGAGAGAAACTGCTCGAGCGCCTTGTGCAGCATCGGCCCGCGCCACATGACCGGCGAGTTGTCCTCGAGGAAGAAGCCGATCGACATCAGCTTCAGCTCGTCGCGGACGGGCGGCACGATCATCCGGTCGACGACCACCGGCCGCTGGTGGACGCCGAGCATGTGCGGGATCGAGTGGCCGTAGACGTCCGCGTCGAGGACGCCGGTGCGATGGCCGAGCCGAGCAAAGGCCGCGGCGAGATTCGCCGTGAGTGTCGACTTGCCCACACCGCCCTTGCCGCTCGCGACGGCGATCACCCGCGTCGAGCGGTCGAGTGAGATGCCCTTCGTGCGCTGCGTGACGCCGCCGCGCAGCCGCGTCGTGAGCGCCGCCTTCTCCTCGGGGCTGAGGACGTCGAACTCGATCGAGACGTCGGCGACTCCGGGAAGCGCACCCAGCTCGCGCTTGACCTGCTCCTCGAAGCTGTGCTTGAGGGGACAACCGGGAACGGTGAGCGCAATCGTGACCGCGAGGTGTCCGTCCTCTTGCACGTCGACGCCGCGCACCATCCCGAGCTCCGTGACGGGCTTCTTGAGCTCAGGGTCGATGACCCGGCCGAGGGCCTCCGTGATCTGCTCCGGCGTCGGTTGCTGCATGAGATGAAGACTAGATGCCCAGCAGTTCCTTCAGCCGCAGGCCGTTCCTGACCGCGTACCCCTCCCAGTCGTTGTTGAAGTACGCGTAGACGTCGATGCCGGCGTCCCGCCAACCGCTGATTCGCTCCGCCCACTCTTCGAGCTCGCGCTCCGAGTAGTTGCCGCCGCGGCCGCGCGTGCCGTGGTGGAAGCGAACGAAGGTCCAATCGGCGGTCAGCTCCAGCGCTCGGAACGGGTACTTCGGGCTGTCGGGGATGACGAGCGCCGCTCCGTGCTCGCGCAGCAGCGAGTAGACCTCGTCGATGTACCACGACGGCTCGCGGAGCTCGAAGCAGTGGCGCCCACCGGGAAGTGCCGCCAGCGTCTCGCGTAGCCGCTCGTCGTCGCGCTTGAACGTCGGCGGCAGCTGCCAGAGCACCGGCCCGAGCTTGGGCGACTCGGCGAGCGGCGCGATCCGCGAATAGAAGAGCGGGATCCCGCGTTCCAGCCCGCCAAGGCGGCGGATGTGCGTGATGTAGCGGCTCATCTTCACCGCGAGGAGGAATCCGGATGGGCTCCGATCGACCCAGCCCTGAACGGACGAGACCTTGGGCAGCCGGTAGAAGGTGTTGTTGATTTCGACGGTGTCGAAGAGCGTGGCGTAGTGCTCGAGCCAGCGCTTCTGCGGCAGCCCCTTCGGATAGACCCGCTCGCGCCAGTGCGAGTAGTTCCAGCCCGAGCAGCCGATCCGGATCTCGCTCACATGAGAAGGATTTCCCCGAGACGCGCTCGCAACTCCTCAGTCGGTGCCGCGACAACGATCGCCTGAGGCGCGGTGTCGAGCGGCGCCTCGTCCCAAGGCCTCCCGTCCGCAAAGCCGATGTCCGCGCCGCACTCACGAACGATCAGCTGAGCGGCAGCGACGTCGACCGCACGAGCCGCGCGCAGCGAGCACGCTGCGTCGACCCGGCCGGCGGCGAGTTGGCACAGCGAGAGCGCCAGCGAGCCCATGATCCGAAACCGGCGTGCGTAGCCCGCAAGCGGCCCGGCCCGGTCCGCGATCGACCGCGACAACGTCCCCTCCAGCGCCAGGATCTCGACGGAGCCGCCGCCGTCGACCGCTGCCAGGGGATGACCCTCGAGCTGCGCCCCGCCGCCCCGCGTCGCCGTCCACTCCTCGCCCGAGCCGAAGTCATGGACATACGCGAAGACGACGTCGCCGAAGGTGCCGCCCTCAGCGACGGCCACGGAGAGACAGAAGTGCCAGAGCCCCCGCTTCGCATTGACCGAGCCGTCGATCGGATCCACGACGACACGCGTCGAGGCGTCGCCGAAGGCGCGTTCGCCCAGCTCTTCGGAGACGAGCAGGAACTCGTGTCCCTGCCGGTGGAGCTCCTCGAGCCGCGCGACGACGGCCTTCTCGGCCGCGTCGTCGATCGCCGTGGTCTCGTCTCCGCCCGCCCCGGTCGCGAGCACGGGCTCCCGCTCCGCGCGGCCGGGCAGATCGACGAGCACCTGACGGATGTCCGCCGCGGCGGCGCGGCAGACCTCGAGCCAAGGGCTCAATCGTCAGGGTGAAACAGGAGGCCCGAGAGGAGCTTGGGATAGAAGTACGTCGTCTTCTGCGGCAGCGTCTCTCCCGCCTCGGCGAAGCGGAAGACGTCCTCGATCCGCGTCGGCCGCACGATGAACGCGCCGGCGGCGCGGCCGCTGTCCACCGCGGCGACTGCCTCGTCCACCGACGGCGTGTAGCTGACGCCTTCGGGGGCGAGTGACTCGACGAGCTGGACGTCGAGCTCGCCCTCGCGGCCATGCACGACGGCGATTCGGCCCTGGGGCCGGTAGAGCACGGCCGCCGAGCGGTCTGGGGGCTCATCCTCGAGCGCGGCCAGCGCGCTCTCGAGGTCGGCATGGGCCGGAACCGGACCGTTCACCTGCTCGACGATCCGGTGGGTCGGGAAGATCGTCAGCCCGGGATCGTCGGTCGAGACCAGCACGACGGGGATCTGGTCGGCGCCGTAGGCGAGGGCTGTCTCGTACCGGTGGTGACCGTCGGCGATCAGGAGCCGCCTGTCCGCGAAAGCCTCCTCGACACCTTCGCCGGGTATCCGCCAGAGCTTCGCGCCCTCCGTCTGGATGTCGGGGTCGCGCGCAGGAAACTCGAACGGCGGCGAGCCGTCGTAGAGGAGGAAGATCGGCTCGAAGTGGACGCCGGTTGCCTTCAGGAGCCGGAGGCGGCCTTCTTTCGGCCCTGCGTGGGTTCGTTCATGCGGCAGGACGACGCGGTTCTCATACGGCTCGGGACGCAGCGAGGCGACGAGCCCGCGGCGCGTGCGTGGAACACCGTCAGGACCGACGTAGTCCTGCTCGAGCGCCCAGAACGACGGCTCCTCGTCACGGACGAGTGCGCCGTCGGAGAGCCACTCGCGCCAGAGCCGCGCCGCATCCTCCTCGCTTTCGGGCAGCGTCAGATGGACGACGTTGAGCGGGTTGCGGGCCAGCAGCTCCTCGCGCTGCGTCTCGTCGATGACGTCGTACGGCGGCGCGACGAGCGAGTCGAGCGGGCCCGCGACGTCCTCGTCGTAGCGCACGGCCCGGAACGGCTTCACGACGGCCATCTCGGGGCGAGCGTACCATCCGTTTTCGGCCCTAGACTCAGCCGGTGAGCGCGATCGCCGAGCTCCAGGCAGACCGAGTCGTCGAGGGCGTCTACGCGGTCGCGAAGAAGGAGCGGCGCCGCACGAAGACCGGCTCCGACTACCTCGCGCTCGAGCTCGTCGACCCGAGCGGCCGGATCGAGGCACGGGTCTGGAGCGACGTCGAGCTCCTCGACGGCCGCTTCGGAGAGGGCGATGCCGTCCGCGTCCTCGGGCGAGTCGACCGCTACCGGGACCGCCTGCAAGTCGCCGTCAGGTCGCTCGAGCCGGCGGAGGAGGACGTCGCTGCGCTGACGCCAAGATTGCGCCGAGACGCCGACGAGCTTGACGGCTTCCTCGAGTTCCTCGGCGCTGAGGTCAGCCATCCAGGCTTGAAAGGGCTCGTCACACGGTTCCTCGACGACAAAACCTTCCGCGGCCGGCTCCGCGAGCTCCCCGCCAGCCCCGAGCTCCACCACGACTACGCGGGCGGCCTCCTGGAGCACACCGTTGCCGTGGCGACGATCTGCCGCGACGCCGCCCAGGTCCACCCGCGGCTACGAGCCGATCTACTCGTCGCCGCAGCGCTCCTACACGACGCCGGCAGGACGGTCGAGCTTGGTCGCGCGCCGAATTTCCGGCCCACTGAGGAGGGGCGCCTCCTCGGCCACGTCCAGCTCGGGATCCGGCTGATCGAGTCCCGCGCCGCTGGGCTCGACCCGGGAGTCCTCGCCGAGGTCGTGCATGCAGTCGCCGTCCACCACGACGCCCGAGGCGCGCGCACCGCCGAAGCCGCCGTCCTCTACCACGCGAATCAACTCGACGCCGTCGCCGCCACGCGGCCGGTGCCGGACTAGAAGGACTGGCAGACGTACGCGCCGCGCAGGCAGTAGTCGGCGCTGCGCAGGTGCACCCGGACGGCAGTCACGACCTGCTCGTTCATCCGCCAGTTCCAGGGCGGGAGGTTGGCCTGGTGGCCGAGCACGAAGGCTGTCTCACGGCCGCGGTGAGATGCATACGTGCAACGGCGCTCGAATGCGAACCCCGTGCGGCTCGGCCGGGACGAAACCTCGGCGCAGCGCAGTCGGAGCGTGTTCCGGAGCTTCCGCTCCTTCGTCCCGACGCCAAGGCCCTCGACCGTGCGCTGCTGGGCGTTCAGCGTCTGGACGAACGCGACGCGCAGCTTGCCGGGGCGGCCCATGAAGCCGACCGTCCACCAGCCGAAGTCCCAGCTGAACTGGAGGTAGCGGCGCCCGTCGCGGAGACGCTCGCGCTTGTCTACTGTCTGTGGGCCACCGAGGATCTTCCTGACCTCGGCGTACGTCATCCCGAGCGTGACCCGACCGATCCCCAAGCCGTGGCGGACACGGGTGTCGCGCTCTGGCGCGGCCGCGGCGCTCGTCGCCGCGAGCGTGACGACTGAGATGGCAAGAACGGCGGCCCTCGTCATGGCAGCGGCGTGCACACGAAGCTCCCGCGGAAGCAGAGGTCCCCACGCTGCTCCTGGACGCGAACGGCGACGACCTGGTAGCGCTTGAACGGACGCCGGTGCGGCCGGCCCTGGACGAAGTCGAGCAGGAAGACCGTCTCGCGCCCGCGATGCGATCCGTACGCACAGCGGAACTCGAACGACCAGTCGGGCCGACTGCGTTCGGCGACCGCCTGACATCTCACGCGTAACGTCCGCCGGAGCATTCGCTCACGCGAGCCAACGCCGAGACCTTCGACCGTGCGCTCTCGGCGACTGAGCGTCTGGATCGACACGACGCGCATCCGGTTCGGCCTGCCCATGAAGCCGACGGTCCACCAGCCGAAGTCCCAGCTGAACTCCAGATAGCGGCGGCCGCCGCTCAGCTGCTCGCGCCGGTCGATCGTCTGCGGGCCACCGAGGATCTTCCGCACCTCGGCGTAGGTCATCCCGAGCCGAAGCTTGCCGATGCCGGCGCCGTGGCGGATCCGCGTACCGTCGTCGGGCTTCGCGCCGGCCGAGCCGGCGACCACGACCGCCAGAACGGAGGCCGCCAGAAGCGTGCTAGAGCGGACGAAGCGGCTCACAGACATGCCGGGGTCGAGAACAGTAATCGACGCGCGTTTCGTGCACCCGGACGGAGACCACCGATCGCTCCCGGCGCTTCCACGACCACTCTGGTCCAGGCGGCGACTGGAGCACGAACGCCGTCTCGCGGCCGCGGTGCGAGGGATACGTGCAGCGGGCCTCCACGGGGACCAGCGGCTGCCCTCCCTGAAACGGACGCTTCACGAGCTGGCAGCGCAGCGGCCGCAGCTCGCGACGAAGCTCGGATTCCCACGTCCCGACGCCAAGGCCGTCGCGCGTCCGATCCTTCCGGTTCTGGGTCTCGACGAAGGCGACGCGAAGCTTGCCGGGACGCCCGGCGAGCGCGACCTTCCACCAGCCGAAGTCCCAGGCGAACTCGACGTAGCGCAGGCCGCGGCGGAACGTCTGCCGTCCGTTCACAGCCTGTGGCCCGCCCAGAACCTTCCGCAGCTGCCCGTAGGTCATGCCGAGCTGGACGCGGCCGACGCCCGCGCCGTGGCGAATGCGCGTGTCGCCGATCGGCGAGGCGGAGACGCTCGCCGCGCAGAGCGCCGCGGCCGCGACAGCGAGCGCGGGGACGGAGAGCTTCATGCGATGTTCCTCCTCCAGAGCAGAAAGCCGAGCGGGAAGAGAGCGGCGAGGAAGACGAACGGCCCGAGCGGCCGGACGTCTGAAGCCTCCAACCGAAGCGTCGAGCGGCCGGTGCCGATCGTGTCGCGAGCCGCGTCGATGGCCTGGTCGAGCTCGTCCTCGGCGAACGCCCGCCCGCCGACGGCATCCGCGTAGGCCTGGCCGGCCGCGGCGCTCCCGGGATCGGGCTGGTAGGCCTCCACGGCTCCGCCGCTGCGGTGAATGCGCTCGGAGGGATCCCCGATGCGGACGAGGATGGTCTCGATCCTGCTCCGACCGAACTGCGTCGCCAGGCGGCGCGGACGGAGCCGCTGCGACTCGGCGTCGGAGAAGACGACCAGCAGTCGCCGGCCGCGCCCGCGGAAGAAGTTCCGCTCGGCCACGACGATGGTCGCGTCGAGCGCGGAGGCCCGCGTGTTGTTCGCCTCGCGCGACGGAGGACGGTCGACGCCGATCGAGTAGCGCAGCACCCGATCGAACGTGTCCGGGTTCGCGGTCGGAAAGACCAGCGGCAGGACGCGGTCGGTGAGCGACGCGATCCCGACCGGGAGCGCCGGCAGCGATTCGTGAAACTGCCGCGCGGCCGCAACTGCACGTTCGAAGCGCGTTTCTTCGCCAGGCCCCGACGCCGCCAGCATCGACCGCGACGTGTCGAGCACGAAGAACGCCTGGGCGTCGGTCCGCGCCGAGTGCTCACGACGCTCTTCCAGCACCGGCTGCGCGGCGCCGATTCCCACGAGCACCGCAAGCGCGACGATGACGGCAATCGTCTGCCGGTTCGACCCGCCCGGGGCTGCGAGCCGAAGAACCGACCGCACGCGCGCGGCACGCTGCTCGCTGCGCGCGAAGGCGACGAGCGGAAGGATGACCGCGAAGGCGACGAGACCGGCGATCGGCGTGAGGAACGCGATCTCCATCGCGACCTAGTACCCCTGCCCGACGCGGTTGGCGCCCGCGCCCGGTGCGTTCCGGCCGGGCGAGTACGCAGGGATGTTTTGGCGAATCCGGATCCTCTCGGCGCCCGGCGCGAGCACGCGCAGGATGAACTCGAGGTCGTACTTGGCCTCGCTATTTGTGGGGTCGATCCGGACGGCCCGCTGGAAGTGCCCGACGCTCTGACGGATCAAATTCGGCCCGTTCACGGGATCGTTCACGGCCTCGTCGAAGAGCAGCACGCCGGCAAGGGTGGCCAGCTTCGACCGCCGAGCCGCCGTCAGGCCCGAACGCTCGGCATTTCCGAGCGCTGCCTGCGCCTCGGCCCGGAACGCCGGCCGCGAGAAGTCGTACGGGTTCTGGGCACGGCGGTCGTCGACGGCGAACGTACGTAGCGCGCGCCGATAGATGAGGTCGTCCTTGATGCCGAAGAGCTCGTGCGCATAGGGGATCGAGGTCTCGAACCGCCAGAGCCGCTCGGCCGCCGGCTGCGCCTCGAAGGCCAGGTCGCCGCGCTCCATGCCGTGACGAATGGCGGCGGCATCGCGGGCGATGAGGGCCGCGACCGCGGCGAGCACGAGCAGAACCGCGATCGGGAGGACCTTCCGGATGACCGGCCAGTGCCGTCTCATCGCTCGGGCCTCCAGGCGAGCCGGGCACAGAAATGCTCGTTGACGGCGAGCAGCAGGAGCAGGAAAAGCGCGAGCGCCGCGAGACCCTCCGGGACGCCGGCCCGTTCGGCGCGCTGTCGCTCGTCGACCAAGCGCGTCGGAGCAAGGTCCGCGCGATCGACGAAAGCCTCTTTCCCGACCATCCGCTCGAAGAAGAAGCGGTCCTCGTCGAACGGCGCGAGCGCGACGAGATGGAGCGGGATCTTCGCGCGGCGATAGGTGATCAGCTCGCGTGTCAGCGCGGGGACGTCGAGCAGCGAGTCATCGAGATCGCTGATCAACAGCACTCCGCGCTCGGTCATGTCGTGCCGCTCGAGCGCCTCGCGGGCGAGCTTGAGGCCGGCGGAGATCGTCGTCCCGCCGCGGAAGCTTTCCGACCACGGCGTCGGGTCGCTCCGGATCCGTTGGGCGAGTTCGGTGTCCGGCTCCACGCGCCTCGTACGAGGCGGGCAGGGTTGCCGCGGCTCCGCGACGCAAAGGTGCGCATATGGAGCGAACGCCCCGAGAAACTTGCGCAGCTCGGCGCCGCTCGTCCCCGGCGGCGCCGCCTCGTACGCCATCCCGGAGAAGAGCACGAGCCCGAAGTCCTGGCCGGTCTGGGCGAGGTACTCGAACGGCTCGGTGATGCGGCGGCGGGCAGAGCCGATGCTCGCCGACATGTCGAGAGCGATGACTCCGCTCGTTCCGCCCTGCGCCAGCGTGATCTCGCTCGAAGCCGGCCGCTGGGCGAGGACCGCGGCCACGAGGAGAGTGATCACCAGGCCGACAGCGAGCGCGATTCGGACGACGGCCGTCCGTCGCGCGTAATCGATCAGGCTGCGGAGATCCGCGAGCGGGATCGCCTGACGTGCCGGCAGCTTCACGACTTCCCCTCGATCACGCGCTCCACGTCATGCGAGAGCGGCGAGACGCCCGCTTCACCCGGCGCCCGCCGAGACCAGGCGAGGCGGCTCGCGTCGCTCGCGAGCTCTGGATTGCTCGTCGCACGAAGCTCGTGCGCCAGCCGCTCGAGCGCGCGTCGGCCCTCGACGGGCCGCTCCGAAGCCACGGCGTCACGCACGAGGGCGAGCGCACGCTCCAGCGGCGTCCGGCGATCCGCCCGTCGCGCGCCGAACCAGGCGGCGATGCGGTCGAGCGGCAGGAAGCGGATGGCGAGGATCGCGGCCGCGGCCGCGAAGAGCACGGCCAGAAGCAGCGCAACGAGCTCGACCGTCCGCGGCGAGACCCGGTACGAGGGCGGCGAGAGGTCCCGGAGCTCGGCGCGCAGGGCCGCCTGCTCGAGCCGGTTGGGATCGATGCGCCCGCCCGCGCGCAGCGGCGGCCACTCCACCGTCGCCGTCTGCGGGATCTGCTCTCCACGCGGAGTGAACTCGATCGCCACTCCGCCGAACTCGACGCGCCCAGCTGCGTTCGGCAGGCACGGAGCAGTGAGGCACGCGAGCACGTACTCGTAGCGCAGCATCGTGATCGGCCCCGAGTCCCGTCTCGTCCGCTTGACGGGACGCAGCTCGCGATAGGGATCGAAGTTGGCGCCGACGTCGATCGAGTCGGGATCGACCCGGTTGCGGTCCATCACCAGGTCGAGCCGCGCTCGGACGGCGTCCCCGAAGAGATGCTGCTCGGGCTCGAGGAGCGCCGTGCCCGTGATCGGCTCCTCTCCGAGCACCGGTCCCGCCTGCGAGTCCCAGGAGCGCCACGCGAGCAGGCCGGCGAGCGCCGCGATCAGCACAGCGGCGGCGGCCAGCGCCGCATACAGCCGTGTTCTCGTCACCAGCGCTCCCTCGTCCAGACCTGGCGGAGCTCGACCCACTCGAGGAAGCGGGTCAGGATCTCGTCGCGGTCGGTTGTCGTGATCACGATCGGCTCGAGGCCGAGCGCCTCGAGCCCGGCGATCGTCTCGCGGGTCCGCTCCTCGTTCGCGTCACGGCGTTCTCGGGCTTCGCGACGGCTGAGACGGACGAGCCGGAGACGTCCACTGCCCGGCTCGGCCAGTGGGACGACGACGGAGCCGACGTCAGGGAAGCTCTGCTCCCACACCGGGTCCTGGATCACGATCGGCACGACCTCCCAGGGCATCTCGAGGATCGTCCGCCACGACTCCGGGCTCGGCGGGTTGAGGAAGTCGGAGATGACGAAGACGAAAGTTCCCGCCGGAAGCGAGCGGCGAAGCGGTGCGAGGAACGCGAAGCCCCGGTCGAGGTTGTCCTCAGGCGCGAGGAAGAGCGGGAAGACGAGGTGCGATTCCTTCACGCGCCAGAAGTCCGTCTGTCCGTGCGGCGGTCGCCAGAAGGCGCCGTCGGGGAAGTCGGCGTCGCCGCCGGCGTAGTCCAGGTAGCCGATCAGCCCGCGGGCTTTCGCCGTGCTGTCGGCGATCATCGAGCCCGCCTCGAGCATCGCCGTCGGCTTCGAGAGCCACGGGAGCCCGGGTGGGTACAGCTCCATCGCCGGTCGCCGGTCGCAGAGGATCACGACGCGCGGCGCCTCGTCCGCATAGCGCTCGCGGACGATGAACTCGTCCGTCCCGCGGGCGGCAGAGAGCTTTGCCGACGCCGCCCAGTCGATCGCGTCGACGTCGTCGCCTGGCTGGTATGGGCGCGAGCTCGCAACGTCGGAGCCCGTTCCGCGGCGTGCGCTGTGCACGCTCCCGAAGGCGAGTCCGATCAGCCGGCGGCGGGGGACGAGCGGAAAGGTGAGCTCAGTCGGGCCGCTCACGGATCTGAACGACCTCACCGTCTTCGCCGAGCGACGCCTCAGGCCGCGGTGCGGCCTCGAGACAGCGGGCGCGAAAGTCCTCCTGCGCCTGCACTCGGCCGACCTTCCGCACCTCGACCATGAACGCGGGCGTGAAGAGGATGCGGTGGCCGAGCACCGGCAGGAAGAGGGCCTCGATGTCGTCGGGCGTGACGTAGTCCCGGTCGCTGAGGAGCGCCCAAGCGCGCGCCGCCCGTTCGAGCGCGAGACTGCCGCGGACGGAGGCGCCGATCGCGACGATGTCGAGGTCGCGCGTGGCGCGGACGAGGTCGATCACCCAGCGCTGAAGCAGGTCGTCGACGTAGACCTCCTCGGTCGCGTCCTGAAACGCCTTGATCTCCTCCAGCGTGACGACGGTCCCGAGATCGCCGAGTGGGTGGCCGTGGCGCTGGTCGCGGACGATCTGGACCTCGTCGTCCGAGCCGGGGTAGCCGAGCGCGGTCCGCAGGAAGAACCGGTCGAGCTGCGCCTCGGGAAGCGGGAATGTTCCTTCGAGCTCGATCGGGTTCTGGGTCGCGAGCACGATGAACGGCTCGGCGAGCTCACGCGTGACCCCGTCAACGGTCACCTGCCGCTCGGCCATGGCCTCGAGCAGCGAGGACTGTGTTTTCGGCATCGCCCGGTTGATCTCGTCGACGAGCACGACGTTGGCGAAGATCGGGCCGGGCCTGAATTCGAAGTCGCGGGCCTGCTGGTTCCACACCGACAGGCCGGTGACGTCGGTCGGCTGCAGGTCGGGTGTGCACTGGATGCGCGAGGGCTCGGCACCCTCGATCGACTGCGCGATCGCCCGCGCGAGCACGGTCTTCGCCGTTCCGGGGACGTCCTCGAAGAGGACATGGCCCTTGCAGGCCAGCGCGGCGAGGACGAGCTTGATCTCCTCGCGCTTCCCGCGAACCGCCTGCTCGATGTTGCCGAGGACGCGGCCTGCAACGTCGACGGCTCGTTCGAGCCGTTCGTCCTTCCGCTCCGCAGTCGGCCCGACGCTGCTCATCGAAGGCTCAATATAGGTTCAGCGTTCATTGATCTTCAATTAACTGAGGGCTTCACTACTCACTAGACGTTGAAACGGATGTTCAAGACGTCGCCATCTTGGACGACGTAGCCCTTTCCTTCCAGCCGCTGCAGACCTCGCCGAGCCGTTTCCGCCCGCGAGCCGGCGTCCACCAGATCGCTCCACTGCACGACCTCGCAGCGGATGAAGCCTCGTGCCATGTCGCTGTGGACTTGGCCGGCGGCCTCGAGCGCCGTCCGCCCACGCCGCAGCATCCACGCGCGCGCCTCGTTCTCGTTCGCGGTGAAGAACGTGATCAGATCGAGCGCACCGCGCAGGTCGTGCGTCACCTCCTCGAGCGCCGAGGGCTCGCCGTCGCGGAACGCCGCCGCGTCCTCGTCGGGAAGCTCGGCCAGCTCCGCCTCGTAGGCGGCGTCGATCCCGTCGGAGCCGTTCACGACCGGGATCAGCGGCTTCGTCGTCAGCGGCTCGAGCTCCGCCGGAAGACCGGCGGCGAAATCGCGCAGCAGCTTCCCGGCCTCCAGGTGCGAGAGCGCCTGCTCGAGCCGCTCGACCTCGGCCTTGATCTCCGGCGCTCCGGACTTGGCGTCGCGACGGACCTTCTCGAGGCGCCGCTCGACGTGATCCCGGTCGGCCACGACCAGCTCGAGCTCGAGCTCCTCGATCGTCTCTTCCGGACTGCGCTCTGTGGAGAAGGCATCGAGCACGGCGAGGAGGGCATCCGCCCTCCGCAGGGCGCCGAGCTGCTCGACGCCGCTGCCGGCCGGATCGACGATCCGGATCGAGGCGACGGTCGTCTTCGGCGAGCCGATGACCGTCGCGACCTGCGCGACGCGCTCGTCGGCGACCGGAGCCATCCCGACGTGCGGCTTGCCGTGTTCGCCCAGCTGGACGTGTCCGCGTGTGAGCGCGTTGAAGAGCGTCGTCTTCCCGGAGCCGGGCAAGCCGACGAGGCCGACCTCGAGGGACATGCGTCGGTTTTAGCGCGTCAACGACTGACGTGCTTCTGGAGCGAGACGAGCGCTCGGTGCTGGAGGGACTTCACCGCGCCCTCGGTCTTGCCGAGGATCGAAGCCGCCTCGCCGTTCGAGAAGCGGAAGACGAACTTGAGCGTGAGCACCTGACGTTGCTCGGGCGAGAGCCGCTCGATCAGCTCGAGCATGCTCGTGTCGCCGAGCGAAGCGAGCGCTTGGTCTTCGGCAGAGGTTTCCTCGCCGCGCGCATTCTCCAGGATCTCCTCCTCGGGCTGCCAGCGCCGGCTTGCTCGGAAGTGGTCCATCGCGAGGTTGTGCGCGATGCGGAAGAGCCAGGCGGAGAAAGGCACCGCACGCCACTGGAACCGCCCGATCGCCTCGAGCATCTTCACGAACGTCTGCGTCGTCAGGTCCTCGGCGTCGTGGCGACTGCCGACGCTCATGTGGAGGTAGCTGTAGATGCGGTCGAAGTGAAGGAGGTAGAGCTCCTCCAGCGCAGCCCTGTCCCCCTGCTGGGCGCGCTCGACGAGATCTCGGACCCGTCCATTGTCGTCGCGTTGCGGGGCGACGACAGCCGCATTCATGCCGTCGGCATGCACGGATAAAGAGTTCCCGGCCTGCGGCCGGACCTAACCCGACTTGCTCAGGCGCCGAATCCGAGTCGCCCCTCGCGCGCGAAGCGCTTGAGGTAGACGACTCGGCCGAGGGCGACCGTGTAGCGGCCGTCTTCGGCGTCAAGGGCGAGCGTCCCGTTCGAGCCGTTCGAGAGCGCGGTCTCGAGCTCGTCCGCCGCCGTGGTGGTGACAAGCGCGCTCATGATCTGGCTCCCTTCGAAGCCGATCTCGATCCGGGTGTCGTGTTCGTTACTCACTGGGCCACCAGCTCAGAGAGTACGCCGTGGGCCGCATCCGGGTGCACGAAGGCGACCTGAAGACCGAAGAGACCGGGACGCGGCGCGTCGTCGATCAGCTCGGCGCCTCCGTCCGAGAGCACGCGAAGCGCCTCGGGGAGATCGGCGACCTCGTAGGCGACGTGGTGCATGCCGGGGCCTCGCTTCGCTAGGAACCTCCCAACCGGCGTGTCCGCACCGAGCGACTCCATCAGCTCGACCCGACCCTCGCCGAGGCGAAGTGACGCTGCCTCGACGCCTTGATCCTCGACCGTCGCGCGGTGCTCGACCGTGGCTCCGAAGAGCCGCTCGTAGGTGCCGACCGCCTCGTCGAGGTCGTCGACCGCCATCCCGACGTGGTGAATGCGCAGCGCCTCCACGCCCCGGATGCTAGTCAGGCGTGATCGCGCTGCGGCAGGACTCTGATCGTGCCGACCTGGTCTGCCGAGCGCGACTCGCGCTCGACGTCGGCCATCAGCGCCTCGAGGTCGTCGCGGTTCAGCGTCTCCTTGTCGAGGAGGGCACCAGCGACGCGATCGAGCGCCGAGCGATGCTTCTCGAGCAGGCGAATGGCCTCGGAGTACGCGCCGTCCGTGAGCAGCGCCTGTTCCTTGTCCCGCAGCCGCTTCGTCTCCTCGGAGAGTGCGTAGTTGTCGGCGCGCATCGTCCTCGACGCGACCTCTTCGGACATGCCGTACTCGAACACCATGGCGCGGGCGAGCGACGTGACCTTCTCGAGGTCGTTGGCGGCGCCGTTCGTGACGCGGCCGAAGACGACGTGCTCGGCCGCGCGGCCCGCGAGCCCGATCTTCATCCAGTCGATCAGCTCCTCCCGCGTGTGGAGGTAGCGGTCCTCGTCGGGGAGATGGAACGTGTATCCGAGGGCCTCGCCGCGGGCGACGATCGTCGCCTTCTGGACAGGGTCGCCCATCAGGTACGCCATGACCGCGTGGCCGGCCTCGTGGTAGGCGAGGATCCGCTTCTCCTTCTCGGTCACGACGCGCTTCTGCTGCAGGCCCGCGACCACGCGCTCCATCGCAGCCTCGAAGTTCGCCTGAGCGATGTCGTGGCGGTCCTCGCGGCCGGCGAAGATCGCCGCCTCGTTGGCGACGTTCGCGAGATCGGCTCCGGTCAGGCCGGCGGTCTGCCGCGCGACAACGTGAAGGTCGATGTCGGGCGCGAGCGGCTTGCCGCGCGTGTGGACCTTGAGGATCTCCTCCCGGCCGGCGAGGTCGGGCGCGGAGACGAGGATCTGGCGGTCGAAGCGGCCTGGGCGAAGGAGCGCGGGGTCGAGATCCTGGAGCCGGTTCGAGGCGCCCATCACGATCACCTGGCCCTCGCTCTCGCTGAAGCCGTCCAGCTCGACGAGGAGCTGGTTCAGCGTTTGGTCGTGCTCGCGATTGAAGCTTGCGCCGCTGCGCCGCATGCCGACAGCGTCGAGCTCGTCGATGAACACGATCGAGGGCGCGTCGTTGCGCGCCTGCTCGAACAGCTTGCGAATCCGAGCCGCGCCGAGGCCGGCGAACATCTCGACGAACGCCGACGCGCTCTGCGAGTAGAAGCTCGCCCCGGACTCATGCGCGACCGCCTTCGCGAGCAGCGTCTTCCCGGTGCCGGGCGGGCCGTAGAGGAGGATGCCCTTCGGCACGCGCGCGCCAAGCCGTTGGAAACGCTTCGGGTGGCGGAGGAAGTCGACGACCTCGCGCATCTCGGCTTTTGCCTCATCCAGGCCCGCGACCTCGTCCCAGGTCACCGAGCTCCGTGACGTCGGCTTGACGTGCGTCGTCTTCACCCGCGGCATCAGCGACAGGCTGCGCCAAAGCAGGTAGATGATCAGTGCGAACATGATGATCGGAAGCCACACGAAGGCGATGCTCCCGATCGCGCGCAGCACCTCCACCACGTCGAACGGCATGGACCGCCTATCGGCAGATCGGAGCTGGGCATAAAGCTTTTCGCGGCGCCCGGCGTCTCTTAGAGGCCATGGCCACGTCCGCGGAGGAGATCGAGCGCGTGTACAGGGAGCGGTATGCACCGTTCACGCGCGCAATTGCGGCGCTCCTCGGTGACGAGCAGCGCGCCCATGACGCGGTGCAGGAGGGCTTCGCGCGGGCGCTAACGCGCCGCCGGCAGTTCCGCGGCGGCTCGCTTGAGGCGTGGGTGTGGCGCATCGTCGTCCGCCAGGCGCAGGATTCTCGACGGCGGCCCGTCGAGCGCTTGGCGGACGACCTTGCAGCCGACCTCGTGGCGTCCGATGAGGATCCCGAACTGGCGGCAGCAATCCGGCGACTTCCACCGCGCCGCCGTCTGATCGTTTTCCTCCGCTACTTCGGCGACCTGTCCTACGAGGCGATCGGCGAGCTCTGCGGGATCAGCCCCGGAACTGTCGGCGCCACGCTCGCCCAGGCACACGAGGAGCTGCGCCGAGAGCTGCAACCGGAAGAAGTGAGGCGATGACCGACATCGTCGAGCGGCTCGAGGGACTCACCGCGGACGGCCATACCGGCGACTGGATGGACGTCGTTGCACGAGCGGAGCGCCGTAAGGCTGCGGACCGTCGCCGTCGAGTGTTGATTGCGGCCATCGTCGTCCTACTCCTCGCCGTCCCGACGCTCGCGCTTGCCAATCGGCTCAGCGAACTGCTCGTCGTGTCCGACGAACGCAGCGAGCCGCCGACGCCCTGGATTGCAGGCAATCGCGTTCACGGCCTCGGCGATCTCGACGAACGACGACTTGCCGCGCCCCTCGCCTGGAACGCGTACTCCTTTCCGTTCTTCAACACCTCGCCCGCCGTCGGCTCACCCGATCGCCGCCTCTTGCTCTATCGAGCCAACGATCCGCCCGACGCCTTCTTCGGTAGCCGGGCGACACCAATCCTTCGGCTGTACAACGTGACAAGCGGAAGCGATCGAGTCGTACAACGCCGCGCCGCATCCTTCGCGTGGAGGCCTGATGGTGCTCTCGCGTATGCAAGGGCTGCGCCCGGTGGGTGGCTACACCCTGGTGGCTCTCTCGGCCACGTCTTCGTCAGACCTTCGCTCTCTCAGCCCGCCGTCCGGTGGACATCTGATCGCGCCCGTTACACGGTCGTGGCGTGGGCCGGCCAGACGCTACTCGTGGGCGCAATTGCCGACGGCAGCGCCAAGCCGCAACGCGGCGAAGGCATCTACGCACTTTCCGGCCCGCACCAGGCGCGCAAACTCCCAATCGGAGGAGTCGTTGCCATTGACCCGTCCGGCGAGCTCGTCTTCGGGCCGATGACGCACGACCGGCTATCCAAAGGGGCGCTTACGTATCGCGTCGTTCGCGTGCGAGACGGGAAGGTGCTAGCTGAGCTCGATCTGCCACCAAGCGCCGCGCCGAGAAGTACGTACGACGGACCGAGCTCGACTGGAGGATCCTGGGTCGGCTCCTACATCGTCGCTGCGTTTGCGTCGGCGGGTACGGAGTTGAGAGATGCGCTCGTCGTGCTCCGCTACGACGGCACCCTGCGGCCTGTACACGTCTTCAAGCTCGAGCCGGACTCCGCTGCCGATTCCGGCTTCGCGTCAGCACCGAACGCCTTCCACAGCCCTCGCTTTCTCGACGAGGAGGCCAACGAGGTCGTCGCTTGGGCGGAGATCACCGAGCGCGACGGTCGTGACGTCTTCCTTGCCTCCGTTTTCCTCCACTGCGACCGAACGGAGAAGCGCTGCCGCCGCACCGATGCGCTTCCGGGTACTCGTCGGCGGATCACCGGAGGGTCAGAAGTCTGGCAGCCCGCCGTGCAAGCGTTCATCCAGAACCCGAGCCGGCCGTTGCCGGAGTGAGCGTCCTACACTGCGACCGTGCCGGAGCTGCCGCTTCCACCGCACTACGACCCGGCGCGCGTCGGCGAGGTCTGGCGCGTCCCCTACAACGAGCGCGCCGACGAGGCCCAAGCGTGGAGCGAGCAGCACGGACTCCGACCGGCCCTCGACGATGGATTCCAGCTGTGCCTGGTCGCCGTGGATGTCCAGAACACCTTCTGCATCCCCGGCTACGAGCTCTACGTCCAGGGCGCAGAGGTCGACAACCAGCGACTGTGCGAGTTCATCTACCGGAACCTCGGCGCGATCACGGCCGTCATTCCGACGCTCGACACGCACAGTGCGATGCAGATCTTCCACCCGATCTGGCTGATCGACGACCAGGGCCGCCATCCCGACCCGTACACGCTCATCTCCGCCGAGGACGTCGAGTCGGGCCGCTGGCGCATCAACCCCGCGGCCGTCGAGAGCACCGGAGTCGAGGCCGACTACGCCGAGGCGCAGCTTCTCCACTACACACGCAAGCTGGCCGAGAGCGGCAAGTACAACCTGACGATCTGGCCCTACCACGCGATGCTCGGCGGAGTCAGCCATGCGCTCGTTTCGGCCGTCGAAGAGGCCATCTTCTTCCACACGATTGCCCGCTCGAGCCAGCCTGCGTTTCAGGTCAAGGGCGACAACCCACTGACGGAGCACTACTCGATGCTCGGGCCGGAGATCACCGCGGGGCCTGACGGCGTGATGATCGCCAGCCTCAACGAGACGCTGCTCCAGCAGCTCTCGCTCTACGACGCGATCGTCGTCGCGGGTCAGGCGAAGAGTCACTGTGTCGCCTGGACGATCGACGACCTGCTCGAAGGCGACGACGAGCGTGAGCGGGCACTCGCTCCGCGGACTTACCTGCTCGAGGACTGCACGTCGCCCGTCGTCGTCCCCGGAATGGACTACACCGAGCAGGCCGACGCTGCGTTCGACCGCTTTGCCGCAGCCGGCATGCATGTCGTCCGCTCGACGGAGCCGATTGAGAGCTGGCCGGGCATCCCGGCGCCTGTCGGTTAACGCCTCAGGTCAGAGGCCGCAACGCACCGCCGGAACTCTCGCCCGCGCCGTGTAGGGGCCGGCCCGGACTACTGCGACGAACGGACCACGCTCATTGCAGGCAGGTGAATACCGGAACTGCGCGACGCGCTGAGAGCCGGGCGACCACAACCCGCGAAACGAGCCCCTAGGGCCGAGCACTCTGCCCCGCCCGCCCGGGATCGTGATGGCAATGGGGAGATTCTCCGTTTCACAGAGACGGCCTCGAACATGCTGAAGCGCGGCAGCCGGCGTTCCGCCGAGGATCTCGATGACGAGCCGAAGCTGGCCTTGTGCGCAGCGCGCGATGCTCGGCGGCTCGCGGACGCTCGTGGTCGCCGGCGCCGATCCATCCGAATCGCCGAGCAGCGCATCGACCGTCGCGGCAAGCGCAACGGCAGCAAGCAAACCCATGAGAAGCCAAGTAGGAACCCTGCTCACGACCGCTCGCAACACGGTCGCATCGCCGCCGGCGACCTAGCGAACGAGCTCGAGCCGCGGGTTCGGCCGGTACCAGCGGCCCGACTTGGCCGACGCGCGACCGTCGGTGAGGACGACGTCGGCCGTGAAGTCGTTCTCGCCGCGGATCAGCGCCGAGCCGACGCCGTAGGAGTCGACCGGCACGCCGAGCTCCTCGAACTCGCGAATCCGCTCGGCGTTCATGCCGCCGGAGATGACGATCTTGACCCGCTCGAAGCCGTCGCGGTCGAGCGCGTCGCGCACTTTGTGGACGAGTCGTGCATTCACGCCACGCGGGTCGAAGTCGCCCAGCTCGTGCCAGAGCGAGCGGTCGACGAGCGAGCGCGAGGTGTCGAGCCGCACGCCCCAGAGGCGGTCGCGGAGTGCTCTCGCCACTTCGAGCGACGTCCGTACCGAGTCGTTCTCGAAGTCGACGAGCACGACGATGTTCACGTCGGGCGGAATGTGCTCCGCGAACTTCGTCGCTGCGAGGACGGTGTTCCCGCCGTAGGACGAGATGAGGGAGTGCGGAACAGTGCCGATCGCCGCGCCGCCCCACCAGGACGTGTTCGCGCTCGTGGTCATCCCGATCGGCGCGCCGATCGTCGAGCCGGCGACGAAGGCTGCGTAGCCGTCGCCGGTCTGGACGCGGTGGTGGTCATATCTCGCCGGCATGAAGATGATCGGCTTGCCGTTCGCGGCGGCCACGACCTTCTTGACATTGGAGGCGATCATCGTCCGGCGCGCCAGCACGCCCAGGTAGACGGTCTCGAGGTGCGCGAACCCGGTGTAGTCGCCCTCGATCGTCATCACCGACTCCCACGGCGAGATCGGGTCACCCTCGTAGAGGGCATGGACGGTGAGGCCATCCCAGTCGTCCGAGCAGAGTTTGAGGACGGCGATCGCCTCGTCGATCCCGGCGAGGATCGCCTCCTTCTTCTGGAAGACCTGCATGACGACGCGCGGGTGGCGGTCGTCGTCGATCAGCACCTGACGAGTGCGGTTGAAGTACTCGTCGGTGTAGTAGCCCTCGCGGATCTTCTCGACCGGAAGGTCGAAGATCTCTGGCGGGAGCCGCTTACCTCTGGTCTCGACCGCCATCGGTGTCTTCCTCGAGCCGCAGGCACGCCGAGAGCGCAGCCTCGGCTACCTCGAGCTGCTCAGGCGTCGGCTCGTCGGTCGCGAGGCGATGCTGGAGCTCGTGGCCGGGCTTCGCGAGCAGCTTCGTGATCCGGCTGTCCGGATGCCGGCTCATCCACCCAAAGATCTCGGTCGAGGCGGCGAGTGCGCCGAGCGAAGCGGCAACGCGTGCCGGTCCACGCAGGTGCTCCGGGGCCTTCGCCGCGAGTGTGTTCCCGGCCGCCATCGTCGCGAGCAGCGGGCCCACGAGATGGGAGCCGCAGCGCTCATGCTCCTTCTCCCGAGGCTCGCCGTGCTCGTAACTGCCGATCGAGATGTGCTCGGCACCGTGATAGGCAGCAAGCGTCGATCCGCGGAGCGCGACGACAGCCGGGGCGAGGGAAGCGAGCCCAGCGGCAAGCTCCTTGGCGGCAGGCGCCAGGTCCGAGCGGCGAATGACCTGCGTCGCGACCGCTCCCGCCACCATCGACGCGGCGACGGCGGGTCGCTCGAACGGAAGACGTGCCTCCGGGAGCTGCCGCCTCACCTCGGGCAGCAGCGTGAAGATCTCCAGCACCCTGGCGGGCCCGCGCAGAAGTGGCTGCTCGACGCGCGACGCGCGGAACCGCTTGTAGTCCGCGGCCTCTTTGAGCGTGCCGTCCGGCAAGCGCACGGCGCACGCCCAGGCGTTCGGACCGTGGACGAGCACGCCGTTCGAGAGCGCCATGCCGCCGAGCCGGAGCTTTTCCTCAGCCATACGGCGCTACGGTAGCGCCGCGACCCCTTCCGCCGCGTGCCGGAGGAAACGAACACCCAGCTCGAGATCGTCGAGCTCAATCCGCTCGTCGGCCGAATGGATGAGCCTCGCGGCGACCTCGGCCTCCATGGTGCGCATCGGAAAGAAGCCGTAGGAGACGGTGCCGAACGCCTCGCGCACCCAGTGACTGTCGGTGAACCCGGAAAGGAGCAAGGGAATCGTCTGCGCCTCCGGCTCGATCTCCGAGACGAACGACTCGATTACATCCCAAAGCGGCGTGTCGACGGCGGAACGCGTCCCGCCGTGCGCCTCGATCCATTCGAGGTCGTACTCGGCGCCTTCCAGAGTCGCGGCGACCTTGCCCTCGACCTCCGACTGTGTGTGCCCCGGGAGGATGCGGCAGTCCACGGTGACCTCGCAGCGGTTCGGGATGACGTTGCGCTTCTTGGACGCCTCAATCATCGTCGGGGTCAGCGTCGTCCCGAGCAGCGGTTCGATGATGTCGCCGGCAAGGGGATGGACGGCACGCGCCGCTTGCACGGCCTCCCGAGCGGGCGGGACGTGCCCGCAGACAGCCTCCAGGAACATGGCGACCTCGGGCCCGAGCTCAGGCTCGTCCCGGAACGAGCCGAGGGTCTCGACGAGCGGTGCCGCTTTCACGAGCGCGTTGTCGGCGATTCCGGGCCGTGAGGCATGGCCACTCCGTCCGTGGATGGTCAGCCTGAACGGCGCGCTCATCTTCTCGGCGGTCGAGCAGACGTAGAAGACCCGGCTGCCCAAGATCAGCCGGTCTCCGCCGCCCTCGTTGACGCAGTACTCAGCCCGGACGGCTTCGGGGTGCGCCTCGACGAGCCACTGGAGGCCGAAGCCGGCACCGACTTCCTCGTCGGCGCAGGCGGCGAAGATCAGGTCGCCGGGCGGCTCGAACCCCTCACGCGCGAGCGAGGCGACCGCGACCGCGCTCGCGGCGACCTGCCCCTTCATGTCGAGCGCACCGCGCCCCCAGACCTGGCCGTCGCGCAGCTCGCCCGACCAGGGATCGAGCTGCCACTCGAGCGGGTCGGCGAGAACCGTGTCCGTATGCGACAGCAGCAGAAGCCGTGGGCCGTCGCCCGTTCCCGGGATCCGGGCGACGAGGTTCGCCCGCTCCGGCACCTTCGCGTAGAGGTCGCACGCCACGCCGTTCGACTCGAGGTAGCGCCGGAGGTGCTCGGCGGCCACCGTTTCGTTCCCCGGCGGATTGACAGTGTCGAGCCGGATCAGCTCTTGGAGGAGGCTCGCGGCCTCGTCCCGCAACGAGACTGTCGCCACTACTTGCGCGTGCCGAGCGTGAGGAGGTAGGTGCGCGAGAAGGCGATGCCGCCGTTTGTTCGCGAGCCTTCGTGGAGATCGACGAACGCGCGGTGCAGCTCCTCACGCCGCTCCTCGTCGAGCGAGTCAGCGAGCGTTTTCGTCGGGCCGTACTCGGTCGAGAACAGCTGCCAGACCGACTCGCCCGAGTCCGCGTTCAGCACAGAGTCGCCGCGATCGAACTCGAGGTCGAAGTCATCGCCGAGCAGGTCCCGGACGTGCTCCTCGTCCCCCCACGCGAACGGGCTCCCGACGCCTTCGGGCGGCGGCGGCTGGAAGGGCCGCATGACCTGGAACATCTGAGCGAGGCCGGAATCGGGCGTCCAACACACGAGCGCGATCCGCGCGTCAGGCTTCGCGACGCGCGCGAGCTCGCGCGCGACCGCCTGATGGTCGGGCGCGAACATCACGCCGCAGGTCGAGGCGACCCTGTCGAAGCTCGAATCCTCCAGGTCGAGGGCCTCGACGTCGCCGACGCGATAGTCGATCTCGAGCCCGCGGGCCGAGGCACGCTCCTTCGCCTGCTCGATCAGCGCCGGCGCGATATCGACGCCGACCACGTCCGCCCCCTTCGCAGCGGCAAGCTCCGCGACAGCGCCTGTGCCGGTGGCGAGGTCGAGGAAGCGCTGACCGGGTTGCGGATCGAGGCGTTCGATGACGGCGTCGTGGAGATCCGTGATCGTCTCCGTGACGCCCTGGTACGGGCCGGCGCTCCAGACCACGGCATGTCGCTGCTTCAGCTCTTCGAACGGCATTAGCCCTCCTGCTTCGCTTTCTCGGTGAGTTCGTTCCGTGCTTGCCACAGCTCGGGGAACATCCGGTTCTTGATCAGGCCGCCGAGAAGCTCGACGGGCGTCCCCTGCGTCCCGACGACGCTGTCGCCGATCACCCGCGCGACGACGAGGTAGTGCCGCATGCGCCAGAAGCTGACCCGCTCGTCCCATTCGATGAGCGCCTCGGCGAGCTGGTAGAGCTCCTCGTGCTCGCGGCCACGCTGGTAGAGCTCGACGAGCTCGAGCCTGTGCTCGCGCCGCACCTCGTGGAACGCCTGTCCGAGCTCGGGCGAGAGCTCGCGGATCCTCCGGAAGCCGGGCGAGTCGAAGCCGCTTCCGTGGCCCAGCACCGGACGGATCCACCGCGTGTACTCCCACGGCGACATCTGCTCGAGCATGTCGAGCAGCGAGACGACGATCTTCATGCAGTCGTTCGAGCGACGCAGGAGCCGCAGCGCAGCGGCGAGGTCGCGCTCCCGGATGAGCCGCGTAGCCTCTTCGAGCTCAGACCAGGCGAGCTTCAGCCACAGCTCGGAGGACTGATGAACGGTCTGGAAGAGGAGCTCGTCCCGGTGCGCCCACTCATCCGACGTCTTTTGGAGCTCGAGGAGCTCGTCGGTGCGGAGGTACCGCTCGTAGTCGCTGCCTCCGCGGCCCGGAAGAACAGGCGCGAACTCGTCGTCGGGCTCGCCGCTTCCGTGGCCCGGAGTGGCCTCCGTCGTGTCGGCACTCCCCACGGCGCCAGCATACTTTTCCAGCAATGGGCGACCTCTTCTCTGACGCTGCGGATCAACGTCTTCCCGATGTCGCTCCGCTTGCGCTGAGGCTCCGTCCACAACGGCTCGAGGACTTCGTCGGTCAGGAGCACGTCCTCGGCGAGGGCTCGGCGCTCCGGCTCGCGATCGAGGAGGACCGCGTGCGCTCGATGATCCTCTTCGGTCCGCCCGGGAGCGGGAAAACGACGCTCGCGCGGATCGTCGCCAACCAGACCGGCGCCGCCTTCGAGGAGCTCTCCGCGGTTTCTGCGTCGGTGAAGGACGTCCGAGAGACGATCGCCCGGGGTCGGGAGCGGCTGGGCGCCTCGGGACAGCGGACGATCCTCTTCCTCGACGAGATCCACCGCTTCAACAAGGCCCAGCAGGATGCCCTGCTGCCGGCGGTCGAGGAGGGCGTCCTGACCCTCATCGGCGCCACGACGGAGAACCCCTACTTCGAGGTCAACTCCGCGCTCCTCAGCCGCACGCAGCTCTACGAGCTGGAACCGCTCTCGGAGGACAATCTCACGGTCGTCGTTCGTAGAGGCCTGGCCGAGCTCGAGGTCGAGGCGCCTGATGAGATCGTCGACCACATCACGCGACGCGCCGGAGGGGACGCGCGGAACGCGCTCAACATCCTCGAGCTCGCCGCCCAGACGGCGGCGGCCGAGGGAAGCGCGATCACGGACGAGCACGTCGAGGACGCGGCCCGCAAGCGCCCGCTCGTCTACGACAAGGGCGGCGACGCCCACTACGACTTCATCTCCGCGTTCATCAAGTCGATGCGCGGCTCCGACCCCGACGCGTCGCTCTACTACCTCGCGGCCATGCTCGAGGGCGGCGAGGACCCGCGCTTCATCGCCCGGCGGATGATCATCCTCGCCTCCGAAGACATCGGCAACGCCGACCCGCGCGCGCTCCAGGTCGCCGTCTCGGCGGCACAGGCGCTGGAGCACGTCGGGCTGCCCGAAGCGCAGCTCAACCTGGCGCAGGCCGCGATCTACCTCGCGCGGGCGCCGAAGTCGAACGCGGTGATCGCAGCGCTGCGCGAAGCCCAGCAGGACGTACGCGAGCACGGCCACCTGCGCCCGCCCGCGCCGCTGCGGGACGCTCACTACTACGGAGCAAAGAAGCTCGGGCGGGGCCAGGGCTACGTCTACCCGCATTCGGACCCTCGAGGCTTCGACGTCGACCACCTGCCGGACGAGCTGAAGGGCCGCCGTTACTATCGGCCGTCCGGTTCAGGCGAGGAGAAGGGGGAGGACGATGGCGGTTGAACGCACCGCGAACGCGGTCTGGGAGGGCGACCTGATGGGAGGGTCGGGCACGGTCTCCACGCAGAGCGGCGTCGTGTCGAACGCAACGGTCAAGTGGAGCTCGCGCGCCGAGCAGGCCGACGAGAACACGAGCCCCGAGGAGCTGATCGCCGCCGCGCTCGCCACCTGTGTCTCGATGGCGCTCTCGCACGGCCTCGCGCAGGCCGGAACGCCGCCGCAGCGGATCGAGACCGAGGCGACGGCGACCTTCGACCAGGTGGGCGAGGGTTTCCGCATGACGACGATCCAGCTCTCGATCCGCGGCCAGGTCGACGGGCTCGACGAGGACGGTTTTCGAGAGGCGGCCGAGGGCGCGAAGGAAAACTGCCCGGTCTCGCAGGCCCTGAAGGGCAACGTCGACGTGTCGCTCGACGCGTCGCTCGGCTAGTCGGATCCGTTCAGGATCCGGTTCGCGGCCATTTCGCCGAACGCCCCGCCCAAGGCTCGGTAGGCGGCGGCCGCACGCTCGACGTCGTACTCGGCCCGATGGAAGGCGAAGTCGCCGTCCCACGTTGCCCAGGCGGCCCGCACGTCGCCGTCGAGGGGCATCCCCACGCTGCCCGGGTTGACGAGCTCCGTTCCGTCCGGTCCTGGCCGCCGGAACTGCTGGTGGCTGTGGCCGAAAACGATCGTGCGCTCGCGAACGCCGGTGAGAAGCGCCTCCTCGCCGTCTTCAGGCTGCGGCGCGAAGCTCTCGACATCCGAGCTCGGCGAGCCGTGGACGTAGAGAATCCCGTCCAGCTCGGCGCTCGTGGGCAACGAATAGAGCCACTCGATCTCTTCCTCGGAGACCGTCCCCGGGACGTGTTCGTAGGCCTCACGCACCTCCGGGATGTCGGGCGGCTCGCGCAGCCAGCGCTCGCCGTTGCCGCGAATCCAGGTTGCATTTGGAAGCTCGCGCAGCCGCTCGAGCGTCTCTCTCGGCGCTGGGCTCGGCGTCCCGTAGTCGCCCCCGAGCAGGTAACGATCGGCTCCCGCGCTCTCCGCCGCCGCGAGCACGGCGTCGAGGGCTCCGGTATTTCCGTGAATGTCGTAGAGGATCGCCAGCAAGGGTCTTCCATTCTGGACTCATTGCGCTACTGTCGGCCGCGGGTGCACAGAACTGCGGACATTGCCCTGGACCGGCGTCTGCATGTGGTTGTCGTCGACGACGACGGCGGCTTCGCCGAGTCCCTGCGGACGGTCGTCGAGAACCAGCCCGGCCTCTCGGTCGTGGGGGTCGCGCGCGACGGCGTCGAGGCGCTCGACCTGGTCGAGGAGGCCTCGCCTCAGGCCGTCCTCATCGACCTTCACATGCCGCTACTCGACGGCGTCACGACGATCGCGCGCCTGCGCCAGGACAACCCGAAGCTCTGCGTGATCGCGATGACGGAGGACGACTCGAACGAGCTCCACCAGGCGGTCGAGGAGGCGGGTGCCGACGCGGTCCTGATGAAAAACGAGCTCATCAAGCTGGACCTCGCGGATCGGATCTCGGTCGCCCACAGCGGCCGAGCCGCTGCCGTCTAGCCCGCGGTGATGTAGTCCGTCAGGTACTGGATCTCGAAGCTCTGCTGCTTCGACTTGAACTTGACGATGTCGCCGATCGAGACCACGCCGACCACCTGACCTGACTCGACGACCGGGAGATGGCGGATCCGACGGTCGGTCATCAGCGCCATGCATTCGTCGATCGGCGTGTCCGGCGTGACGACGATCAGCGGCGAAGACATCACCTCGCCGACGGACGTCTCCTTGGCGTCGCGTTCCTCGAGCGTCATCCGGCGGAGGTAGTCGCGCTCGGTGAAGATCCCAGAGATCTCGCCGCCCTGGGTCACGAGCAGCGAACCGACGCCGGCGTCGACCATGCGCTTCACCGTGTCGAAGACCGTTGCGTCACCCTCGATCTGAAGGACCTCGGAGCCCTTCTCGTCGAGGATCTCGCGCACGCGGTTCACATCGGAAAGCCTAACGCCGCCGATGCCGGCTTTGCCGGCGTCGGCCACGATCGCTCGCCGGTAGGAGCAAGTCTCGGTCGAAGTCGTCATGCCTCCGCGAAGCGGAGGCGGACTTCGGCCGACAGGGAGGCGGACTTCGACCGCTGATGGCGAGGGCCGGAATCGAACCGGCGACACCACGGTTTTCAGCCGTGTGCTCTACCAACTGAGCTACCTCGCCCGGAGCGGGTCAGTCTAGCCGCGAAAAAAGGACGTCCGGACCGGTGCTACCGCGTCGCGAACGCCCTGTTGCATCGCACCCTAGTGCGGCTTCCCCTTTCGGGCAAGGGCTGCTTTCCCGCGCCCCGCGTCGATTTCTGCAAAGTCCGTGAAACCGCGGCGCTCGAGCTCGCGCCTGAGCACAGCCGGCTCCACCCAGATCGGCGTGTCCGGCCCGGCGGAGAAGGCGTAGACCGTCCACCCGCCCGGCTTCAGCACGCGCTCAACCTCGTCGAGGAACGGGATCATGTTCGCGTTCGCGACGAGGTCGAACGACGCGGCGTCGAAGGGAAGCGCTGCGGCGTCGCCCTCCACGAACGCGACTCCCGGCGAGAGCCGACGCGCCTCGTCCAACATCGCGCGCGACACGTCGACGCCGACGACTTCGGCCTGGGGAAAGAGACTCGCGAGCACGCGGGCGCCCGCACCCGTTCCGGTGCCGACATCCAGCGCACGGTCGACCGACCCGTCGACACGATTGAGCGCCGCCGTGTAGGGCGCAAGACTGTCCTCCTGGCGCATCGAGTCCCAAACCGACGCGAGGCGGTCGAACTGGCGCCGAATCACCGGACGGAACAGCGGCCAGAGGCGCGGCCACCGCACCACGGCGTTGGTCGCAAGCCGGACGAACCGCTGTCCGAGGGTCAGGCCGGCTCGACTCGTAGCCGCACCTCCGTTCCCGCCCGGACGCCGAACGTCTGCGCGGCGTTGCCCCGCGAGATCGCGAGCGCGATGTTCCGGTACGCGTCCTCGTAGAGGATGATGTCGCCGACGCGCGCTTCGGCGAAGGACCGCGCCGCGAGCGCGTAGAACCGCTCCATGGCCAGCTCAACCTCGATCTGCCGTCCCGGGACGATCCCCAGCGACTCGAGCTGCTCGGCATGCACGTTCAGCTGGATGTTCCCGAAGCGGTCGACGTAGAGGCACGTCGCGCGGATCCGCCGCTCGCCGATGTCGGCCTGCGGTATCTCCAGACGGACAAGCGAGCCCGGCTCCACCGACGGCCCGAACTCGCTCGGGTCGACGCCGTTCGCGAGGTGGGCGCACGCGGGTGAGAACACATCGCGGCCGTGAAACGTGGCCGAGACACGCTCGAGCGCGTACTCCGTGTTCGTGATCTGGAAGGCCGCGGCAACCCCGCCGAGCCGCTCGGCGGCGGGAACGAGCAGCCCGTTGTCCGGTCCCACGAGCAGACGGCCGTCGCCCGTCCGCATAGCCAGGGCACGGCGCGGCGTGCCGACTTCGGGGTCGACGACCGCAAGGTGCACGCCCTCGGGCATGTAGGGCAGTGTGCTCGCGAGCACGAGCGCGCCTTGCAGCACGCTCTGAGGCTCGATCCCGTGCGTGATGTCGATGATGTCCGCCTCGGGCGAGATCCGCTTCATCACTCCGTGGCAGGTGCCGACGAAGTCGTCCTCGAGCCCGAAGTCGGACAGGAACGTGATGACCACGACGCAGGACGCTAACGCGTTGCGGCAACCACGGCGTCCACCAGGCCCGCCATGTCCTGCGTCGGCGCCTCGCCCGCAACGCGGAGCCCGAGCCGCTCCGCCGCGGCCGTCGTCTCGGGCCCGATCGTCACCGCGGGTGCCTGCAGGCCAAGGGCCGAGTACGCGCGAGCGGCCGACGGTGACGCGAGAACCACGAGCTCCGGATCAAGCGAGCTTTCAGGTCGCAGCTCCCGCGTGCGGTAGAGCGGCACGAAGTCCGCGGCGAGCTCGTCGACGAGCAGGCGGCGAGCGGCTTCGGCGCCGGCGAAGAGGACACGGCCCGGTGGCCTTGGGATCTCGGCCAGCAGCCCCTCCTGCGTCGAGACTGCCGGGACCAGGTCGGCCCCGCCGAGAGCGTCGGCCGTTGCGCGGCCGATCGCGGCGATCCGCTTGGCTCGCCCGCGTGCGCGGCGCCGAAGCTCCCGCGCACCGGTCACGCTCGTGACGACGAGCCAGTCGTAGCCGTCCAGATCGATCGGCTCGTCACCGAGAGGCTCGACCGCAATCAGCGGCTCGCACGTGACCTCGTGACCGAGCGAGCGAAGCTGCTCGGCGAGCGGCTCGTTCCGTCCTTCCGGACGCGTGAGCAGGATCCTCACCGGGCTAGAGCAACGAGCTCCGCGGCCACGGCGTCCGGATCGTCCCCCGAGCGGCGCTCCACCCAGCTCCCGTCCTCGGCTGCGACGAGCGCGGTCAGCGTCGCGCCGTCGTGGTGAGCGGCGACCGGTGCCAGGCAACCACCGCCGATAGCGGCGACGCACGCTCGCTCCGTCCCGACGCGGCGCCGCGTCTCCGCATCGTCCGCGTCGGCCACGAGCTCCTCCTCGCCCGTCCGGACCTGGAGCGCAAGTGCGCCTTGCCCCGCTTCGGGCAGAACCTCGTCGGGGTCGAACCTGCGGTCGATCTCGGTCGCGAGACCGAGGCGGTCGAGCCCGCACGCGGCCAGGACGACGGCGTCGAGACCGCGCTCGGCTCGCTTGCGCAGGCGCGTGTCGATGTTGCCCCGCAACGGCTCAATTTGAAGGTCGGGCTCGAGCGCGAGCAGCTGAGCGCGCCGGCGCACCGAAGCGGTCCCGATCCGCAGCCCGGGTCGGAGCTCTGAGGTGCCACAGAGAGCGTCACGCGGGTCCTCCCGCGGCAGATACGCGCCGACGGAGAGCCCCTCGGTGTCGGTCGACGTCATGTCCTTCGCGGAGTGGACCGCGACGTCGATTCGGCGCGAGAGAAGCGCCTCCTCGAGCTCCTTGACGAAGACACCGCGGCTTCCGATCTCGCCGAAGGGCTTGCTGCGGTCCCGGTCGCCGGCCGTCGTCACCGGCACGAGCGCGAACTCGAGGCCCGGCCGACGCAGGCGCTCGATCGCGAGCTCGGCCTGCGTCAATGCAAGCCGGCTACCCCTCGACCCGATTCTCAGAACCACGGCGCTCGTCGGCAGCGGCTTCCTTCAGGCGGACGATCGGCTCGTGGAGCAGCTTGTTCACGATCCGGCTCGTCAGCGAGTCGACAGCCTCGCGCTCCTGCTCGGACAGACCGGCAAGCCGGGAGCTCGCCTTGGCCAGCTCGCCGCGCCGGATCGCCTCCGCCCGTTCGCGGATCGACGTGATCGCGGGGACGGCGTGGCGGCTCGCCAGCCAGTCGCGGAAGCGTTCGCCTTCGGAGGCCGCGATCGCCTCCGCCTTCGCGAACTCCGCCTCCCGTCCCTGCATCGTCTCCTCGACGACGGCCTCCAGGTCGTCGATGTCGTACAGGTAGCAGTCGGGAAGATCGTTGATCGCCGGATCGAGGTCGCGCGGCACGGCCAGGTCGATCAGCAGCAGCGGCCGCCCTTTTCGGGCCGGCAGCGCCCGAGCCACGTCCTCCGCAGACAGGACGATCTCCGGCGCGCTCGTCGACGAGACGACGATGTCGGCCGTTTCGAGCGTCTCGCCGATCCGCTCGAGGGGAAGCGGGACACCGCCCAGCTCGGCGGCGAGCTGCTCTCCCCGCTCCGCGGTGCGATTGGCAACGAAGGTCAGGTCGGCCCCGCGTTTGATGAGCCGCTTGGCAGCGAGGGTGCCGACCTTCCCCGCACCGACGATCGCGATCCGCGACCCGTGCAGGTCGCCGAAGACCTGCGCCGCGAGCGCCGCAGCCGCCGAGGACGTCGTGCCCGGGCTCTCGGCGATCGCCGTGTCGGTCCTGACCTTCTTCCCCGTGTGCAGCGCGTGGCTGAAAAGCCGGTCGAGCAGCGGCCCGGTCGAGCCCCGCTCGTAGGCCGTTCGCACCTGCCCCAGGATCTCGCCCTCGCCCGGGACGAGCGAGTCGAGACCCGCCGCGACGCGGAAGAGGTGGACGGCGGCGTCCTCCTGCTCGAGGCGATAGATGTAGGGCTCGAGCTTCGCAGGCTCCACACCGGCGAGCTCCGCCAGCGACGAAGTCACCTGCTCGTCGGCCCGGCTCGAATCGTCGGCGGCGACGTAGACCTCCGTGCGGTTGCAGGTCGACAGACAGACGGCTTCCCCGCCAGCCGCAAGCCGCTCGCCGAGAGCGGCGGCGCCGTCCGGGTCGACGGCGACGCGCTCCCGCACCTCCACGGGCGCGAGACGGTGCGAGGTGCCGACGAGGAGCAGCTTCATGCGACGTGGGTGACGAGGAGGCCGAGCTGGAGCACGAGCACTGTGGCGAAGCCGACGAGGGCCAGCTGGGCGGCGAGGGCCCGCCGGCCGGCGCGGACGCGAAGGTACAGGATCGCTGCGTAGAGCAGCCAGGCCGCAAGGGTCCCGGCCATGAGCGCGTCGAGCCCGTGCTCCGGCAGTCGCGCAAAGCCGGGAACAAGGCCGACGGTAAGAGCGCCGAGCGAGACGGCGATCGTCATGACGGTCAGCCGGTCCAGCCTCACGACGGCGGGCAGCCGGAGGCGCAGAACGCCTGCTCGATGTCGTTTGAGCAGACGCTCGTGCCAGAGCTCGAGCGCGGCGAGCCCGGCGGCGACCGTGAAGCCCGCGAAGGCGATGAGGACGAACCCAACATGGGCGACGAGCACTACGTCGTGCCAGGCAGTGTGGGTGCGCGATTCGGTGCCGCCTGCCACGTACGAGAGCGCAAGGAGTCCGGCCGCGAACGGCATGACGGCGAGACCGAGCAGCCGGAAACTCGGACTGCAGCCCCAGATCAGGTAGGCGCCGACGATCAGCCAGACGAAGAGGTTGAGAGAGCCGGCCCACGTGCTCCACGGAAATCCGTCGGCGCGCCCGGCTTGCACGACGAGCAGCGCCGTCTGTGCGAGCCAACCGAGGCGAACGCCCCAGATCGCAAGGCGACCGAGCGAGCCTGGCCTCCGAACGTTCCCGGCGTAGGCGACGGCGGCCTCGCCGTAGGCGAGAAGCGCGGGCCAAACGAGGAGCTCAGCCACCGCGCCGCTCCTCTGCGAGCCGCGCGAGCTCGGCAAGCTCGCGTTCGATGCGGGTCAGCTTGAGAGCGATCAGGACCACGTAGACGAGCACCGCCGCAAAAACGACGAGATACGCCGCCGCGAGGTACTTCTCGCCCGTGCTCATGTGAGCGCCTCCCGGAGCTCCCGCAGCCGCGCGTCGACGCGCTTACCGGTCAGTTCGATCCGGTAGAGCGCCGCGGCAAGGGTCAGCATCGCCGCCAGGCAGACGCAGAACGTGAAGAACATCGAGCCGGACATCTGCGGGCCGTCGCGATTGAAGAGCGGCGCGGGATGCAGGAGCTGCTCGGCGAGCCTGATCGCAAGGAAGCTCACCGGGAGCAGGACGGCACCGAAGAGCGCGTAGACAGCGGAGGTGCGGGCCCGGCGCGGGCCGGGCTCGGTCGAGTAGCGGAGCATGAAGTACGCGGAGTAGAAGAGGAACAGGATCAGGAAGAGCACGAGCTGGCGCTCGCTCCACGTCCACCACACGCCCCAGGAGATCCTTGCCCAGATCGATCCCGTGACGAGTGTGAGGACGCCGAAGATGACGCCCATATGCACGGCCGTGTAGCTCTCGAGGTCCGCCCGCTCGTCCCGTTTCCAGAGCAGGCGAAAAGCCTTCCACGCCGCCCACCCGAAGCAGACGTACGCCGTGAGGGCCACGGGCACGTGGATGTAGAAGATGCGCTGGCTCGGGCCCTGGTCTGCATCCTCGGGGGCCCAGAGAAGCGCGAGGCCCAACCCGGCGATGAGCAGCACCGCCGCGGCGACAGAGAGGACGACCGCGCCGTTATTCCGTAACGACGTACTCAAAGCTTGCCCACGAGAGGATCGCAAAGATGAGGTCGTAGAGCGCCAGGAAACCGAGGTACCGAGCCGGATCCTCAGCCAGCGTGGCCCCGACTCCGCCGACGATGAGCGGGATCGCGAGCGGGAGGAACAGCAGCGGAAGCAGGAGCTCGCGTGCACGCGCCGCCGCGGCCATCGCCCCGAGGAGGGTGCCGACGGCGGCGATGCCGACGTTGGCGAGCGCAACACCGGCAATCAGCTCCCACGTCACCGGCTCGTAGAAGAGCGCGAACGCCGGCAGCGCGACGGCTTCGGCGAAGACGAGGAACGCGAAGACGCTCAGTGCCTTCCCGAGCCAGATCGCACTGCGATCACAAGGTGCGAGCAGCAGCCCGTCGATCACCGTCCCTTCGCGTTCGGCGACGAAGGACCGCACGAGCGCAAGGAGCGCGGTGAAGAGCAGCGCGATCCAGAGCATCCCGGCCGCCGCGAGCCGCGACGAGTCCTCGGGAAGCGCGAAGTGGAAGATGACGAGCGCACCGACGACGAAGAGCAGCATCGCCGGCACCGTGTCCCGCGACCGCAGCTCGACCAGCAGGTCCTTGCGCGCGAGCGCGGTGACGTCGGCGAGGTAGCCGGTCATGCCGGCGAGAGTGCGAGGCGCGACGTCGGCCGGTCGCCGAGCCGCTCGGGCTGGTGGCTGGAGACGACGAGCGTGCGCCGCTCAGATTCGAGACGCCGGAGCTCGTCGAGGAGCAGCTCGGCTCCCTGGGCGTCGAGGGCGCCGAACGGCTCGTCGAGGAGGATCAGCTCGGGATCATGGAGCAGGGCTCGGCAGAGCGCGAGCCGCTGGAGCATCCCGCGCGAGAGGTCACCGGTCGCCTCGCTTCTCGCGTCCCAGATCCCGAAACGCTCGAGCAGCATCCCGATTCGCTCGCGCCGCTCGGGGATCCGGTAGAGGCGGCCGTAGAGGTCGAGGTTCTCGAGCGGCGTGAGCTCGCGGTAGACGAGCGGGTCGTGACTGAGGAACCCGACGCGCCCGCGGTCGGTGCGGATCTCGAGCTCGCCGGAGGTCGGGACGAGCAGTCCGGCGAAGAGGCGTAGCAACGTCGTCTTGCCGGAACCGTTCGGCCCGGTGACGAGCAGGAAGTCCCCGTGATCGACGTCGACGTCGACGCCTGCCAGGGCACGCTTGTCGCCGAAGCGCCTCCCGACCCCGCGCGCACGGATCACGGCCGCCGGACGCCTACGTTCCTGTAATTCGGCACGCCCGACCTCCTCCCCGGTGCGATCGTAGCGAGGAACTTCGCACGTATGGCACGCGGGCGTGTGCCGCATGCGTGCCAGACGCAAGAGACGCCGGTCACGTCTGCCGGTGCCCGCCCCGCTCGCCGGCGAGCAGCGTGATCGCGTGCTTCAGCGCCGGCTGGAGCACCGCGAATCCATCGCGGCAGCCACCCGGCGAGCCCGGGAGGTTCACGACGAGCGCTTGACCGCGAATGCCCGCGACACCTCGGGAGAGCAGGCCGTGCGGCGTCTTTTGTACCGAGTCCGCGCGCAGCGCCTCCGCGATGCCCGGAACCTGGCGCTCGAGCACTGACGCCGTCGCCTCCGGCGTGACGTCCCTGGGCGCGACGCCCGTCCCTCCGGTCGTCAGAACGAGAGGAACCTCGTCGCTCAACTCCTCGATCGCCTCGGCGATCTCCGTGCGCTCGTCCGCCACCACCCTTCGCACGACTTCGTACCCGTCCGCCGCCAGCAGCTCCTCGAGAACCGCACCGCTTTCGTCTGCCCGCTCGCCCTTGGCGACACCGTCGGAAACCGTGAGCACAGCCGCTCTCAAGCCGGCTCCTTCGTCTTCTCGAGCAGGCGCACCTCCGAGACTGTCATCGCGTCGTCGACAGCCTTGGCCATGTCGTAGATCGTGAGCGCCGCGACGCTTGCCGCGACGAGGGCCTCCATCTCCACGCCGGTCTGCGCCGTCGTCTCTACGGTCGCCGTGATGTCCGCGCCGTTTTCTGCAATGGCAACATGTACATCGATGGCCGTCAACGGCAACGGGTGGCAGAGCGGAATCAACTCGCTGGTCCGCTTTGCTGCCATGACCCCAGCCAGCTGAGCGGCGGTCAGCGCGTCGCCCTTCGGAAGCTCGCCCAACCGGCGGGCGGTCTCCACCGCCATCGTCACCGTCGCACGTGCTCGCGCGCGCCGCCGTGACAGCGGCTTGCCGCCCACATCCACCATCCTGACTCCGCCTTCCGCGTCGAGATGCGAAAACTCGCTCATCGGCCGGCGTGCTGTGCCAGCACCCGGTCGAGATCCGCGAGCTGCGCCTCCACCCACCCGGCGAGGTCGTGCTCGCGAATGTGGGTGCGAAGGCCCTCGAGCCGCTCGCGCCGCTCCTCGGCTGGCATCTCCAGGGCCACCCGGAGCGCCTCGGCCTGGCCCGCGACGTCGAACGGGTTGACCGTCACCGCCCACTCCGCAAGCTCCTCCGAAGCCCCCGCGTTTTCGGAGAGGACGAGCACGCCGTCGCGGCCATTGATGAGCGGTGCCTCCTTGGCGATCAGATTCAGGCCGTCGAAGATCGCGTTCACGAGCAAGACGTCGTACTGCTTGTAGGCGGCGACGGACTCGAGGAAGTTGTCCTCGATCTTCAGCTCGATGGGCGTCCAGTTCTCGGTCTGGAAGTGGTCGTTGACGGAGCGCGCCGTCCGCTGGATCGCGCCCAGGTACTCGGCGTACTCCGGGATGTCCTGACGCGTCGGATCGAGCAGCGCGAGCATGCCCACGCGTCCGTGCAGGTCGGGATGATCCTCGAGCAGCCGCTCGAGCGCGCGGAACCCGCGGACGACGTTCTTCGACGGGTCGGTGCGGTCGACTCGCACGATGAGGCGCTCCGGACGCCGTGCCACGAGCTGCTCTTCGAGCTCGAGGACCTCCGGGCTCGTCGCGAGCTCGTCGAACTCGACCGGATCGACCGAGATTGGATGGCTCGTGGCATACATTCGGCGGCCGTCGTAGTCCGCGGAGCCGTCAGCGAAGTTGCAGTCGGCGCCGGCGACGTCCTCACACGAGCGGAGGAAGTTCCGACGCCAGTGGTCGGTGTGGAACCCCACGACGTCGTTGGCGAGCAAGCCGTCGTGGAGGGCCACGCGGATCGCCTCGGGGAGCACGCGCCAGTAGTCGGGCTCCGGCCAGGGAATGTGCACGAAGTGGGCCAGCGCCGCATCCGGCCGCCGCGCGCGCACGAAGCGAGGCGCGAGATAGAGGTGGTAGTCGTGGAACCAGACGGCGGCGTCCGGCTGAGCCTCGAGCTCCGCCACGACCGCGTCGGCGAAGTTGGCGTTGACCGCGACGTAGCCCTCTTCCCAGGCGAGGTGTAGACCGCGGTCGAGGTTCGGCGCCTGCGCGAGGTCCCACAGATAGTGCTGGAGGAACCAGAGCATCGGATTCGAGACGACGTTGTAGAACCAGTCGTAGGCCGCCTCGTCGTGGGCGACGAGGCGCAGCCGGTACGGCGAGCCGTCGCGGGCAATCTCGTCGATCGCTCGCCCGCCGGCCTCTTCGGTAACGGCCCGGTCCTCCTCGCCCATCGCGCTCGCAACCCATGTCACGTCGTGCAAGGCGACGAGGCTGCGGAGCGCAGTGACGAGCCCGCCGCCGCCGCGGCGCGCGACACGAGCGCCGTTCTCATCGCGGTGATACGCGACCGGTGGTCGGTTTGAGACCACGATCAGCTTCCGGCGCGCCCCCACGGCCGGACCCTACCCAAGGTGTTGTCCGCGACCGCGCGCGGCTCAGGCAGCCGCCGTCGGGGCGGTCACGAGGCGCGTATCGCCGGTGTCGTTCCCGGACAGGAGGTTGAAGAGTGCGAGCCAGTCGCGAAGGAGCCGGGGCATGAGGAAGTTCTGCCGGACGAACTCCTTGCCCCTGCGCCCGCGCAGAGCCGCCGTCGCTGGATCGGCGAGGATCTCCTTGCAGGCGGCGGCGCACTCCTCGACGCTGTCGACGAGCCAGCCCGTCTCCCCGTCCTGAATCTGCGACGGGATCCCGCCGACACGGCCGCCCACAGTCGGCCTCGCCTTCCAGAGCCCCTCCGTCACGGTCAGCCCGAAGCCCTCCCTGATCGACTTCTGGAGCACGGCGGCGGAATGCACCTGGAAAGCATTGACCTCGATCGCGCCGATGTTGTTGAGGTTGGAGAGGATGAAGATGTCGGGGTCGCCCGCCGAGTACTCGACTGTCTGGTTGTAGAACTCCCAGCCCTCCGGGTCGTCGTGGGCCATCGACCCGACGAGCGCCAGCTGGAGGCCGGGGAACTCCTCACGCGTCAGTCGAAAGGCGTCGATCACCCCGAGCGGGTCCTTCCAGGGATCGAAGCGCGAGACCTGCGTCAGGAGGCGGCGCTCCACGTCGATCCCGAACTGGTCGACGATGTACGCCGCGTCCTCGGCCGAGAGGGCCATGTTCTTCGGCGTCAGCGGATCGATCGCCGGCGGCCAGATGAACGCTTCCGGGAGCACGTGCGTATCCGGCACGTACTCCGGGCGGTGGAAGATCGCCGCGTCGTGCCGTGAGATCGAGGGCAGCAGGACGTCGAGCACCTCGCGGTTCGGTTCCGAGAGGTCGATGTGGCAGCGCCAGACCCAGCGCGCCTGCCGGTCTGGATAGTGGTCGATCATCGCCGCCGGCTGGGGATCGTGGTTGATGACGAAGTCGTACTCCGACTCGTCGAACTCCTCGGCGTTTAGCGCGTTGTAGCGCTGGTAGATCTCCTGGTCCTCGGCCGTCAGTCCCTGCGGGTTGCCCTGGAGCGCGTTGTGGATCTTCTTCGTGACGTTGAAGAACTCGTCCTGGCCGTGGATGATCCGCCACTCCGCGTCCAGCCCGGCGCTGCGCATGAGCGGCACGAGTGTGTAGTTGATCTCGGCCACGCCGCCGCCGAACGCGGTGGCCGAGAGATGGACGACCCGCTTCCCCTCCATCGGCGCCGCGAGCCGCTTGATTTCCTCCATCAAGCCGCGCCCGAGGATCGTCCCATAGTCGCTGAGCGACTTCGTTCCGACGTTGACGGGCGGGAGCATCTCTGGGAGGGAGGCCGAGTTGGGGGAAGAAGCGTGCGAGAATACCCGGGTTCGGGCTATTCCTGAATGAACTTTACGAACCGGAGGCGAGATCCCTTCCCACTCTCTCCGGGCCCCAGCTCGAGCTCGTCGGCGAGCTCTCTGATGATCGCGATGCCGAGCCCGCCCTCGGTAAGGCCGAGGTCGCCGATCTCGACCGCGTCGGCGGCCGTGAACCCAGTCCCGTCGTCGCAGACCTCGACGACGAGGCGGTCGGGGTGGAGCTCGTACACGACATCGACCGAGCCCTCGCGTCCGTCTCGATACGCGTGGCGAACGGAGTTCGAGCACGCCTCCGTGACGGCGAGCTTCAGATCGCCCAGGACTTCTTCGGAAAGCGGGCGAAAGGTCGAGAGGCCACTCAGGGCTAGGCGGACAAGCGTGATGTACTCGGCCTTCGCCGGAATCGTCAGCTTGACGGTGTGCGCACCGCCGTTCGAGGCCGCTGAAGCGCTCTGAGCCAATCGCCGCTCGCTTTCGTCAGGTTCCCGCAGGATTCTGCCGGAACCGAAGTCCCCGATCTTCTTCCCTTCGACTATCACCCGCGCGAGCAAGCACTAAACGCGTCAGCAGTTGCCGGACGGCCGCCGGGGACGTTCTCCGAGCCGCACGGGAAGAATCAACCGCTTGCCGTCCCGCAGGACGGTGAAGCGGACGACCTGGCCCGGCAGCAGCCGCTCGCCGACGACGCGGACAAGGTCGTCGGCACTCTTCACGGGGTTGTTGCCGATCTGGACAACGATGTCGCCGCCGAGCCGAAACTCGACGCCGTTCAGCTGGCGGCGCTCGGTCCCGCCGCGGAGCCCGGCCCTCGCGCCGGGGCTCTCAGGGACGATGCACGCAATCACGGCGCCGCGATCGACGGTGTAGCCGAAGCGCCGCGCGATCGTCGGCGTGAGGTCGTCGGCGTTCACTCCGACGTAGCCGTACGCGACGCGACCCGTCTGGACGATCTGCTCGAACGAGCGCTTCGCGGCGTTGATCGGGATCGCAAAGCCCACGCCTTCCGCCTGACCCGAGTTCGTCCTGATCTGAGCGTTGATGCCGATGACGCGCCCGCGAGCGTCGAAGAGCGGGCCGCCGGAGTTGCCATGCGTGATCGGCGCATCCGTCTGGATCGCGTCCGCGAGCGTGTAGCTCGAGGTCATCGAGTCGATCGAGCGCCGCGTTGCCGAGACGATGCCGACGGCGAGGGAGTTCTCATTGCCGAACGGACTTCCCATCGCAGCCACCGGTTCCCCGACGACGACGCGCGCGGAGTTCCCGAGCGGCACCGGCGAGAGCGCGTGCGCCTTCGGGTCCAGGCGCAGGACCGCGACGTCGTCGTAGACGTCCCAACCGAGGAGGGTCGCGGGCACGCGGTCGCCGTCGTTGAACGCGACGAAGACCCGGTCGGCGGCAGCAGGCTCGCTGCCGCTGTCACGGTCGCCGGCCGTCGTGACGACGTGGGCGCTCGTGAGCACGTCGCCCCGCTTCGAGATCACAAACCCTGAGCCTTGAGCGGCGTGCTCCGACGGCGGCCGGTCGTCGAAGAACGCGTACACGGTGACGACGCCGGCACTGCGGGCGCGATGAATCGCCACCGGGTCGAAGCCGTTGCCGAGCAGCGGCTTGGCGGTAGCGGCCGACGGTGTTTCGCCGGCCGGAAGTGCCGCACCGCCGCCTGAGACGTACACCGTGTTGGTCGAGCTCCCGTCGGCGAGTCCGGCGCGGTCCGCGAGGACGACAGCGACGACGCCGCCAAGGACGGCGGCGGCGAGCGCGACGAGAACAACGGCTCCTGGGCGCACGAACTCACTGTACCCAGGTGCCTGTGAGGCGCCCGCCCGTTTTCACGGGAAAAGATGCCTCAGCGGGCGAGGGCGGGCTCGCGCTCACCCGCAGGCACAGCGACCCGCGGGAGCCGCAACGTGAAAACGGTCCGGCCGGGCGCCGATTCGAGCTCGACGTCCCCGCCCATCACGCTGGCGAGCTCACGTGCAATGGCGAGGCCTAGGCCACTGCCGGCCGCAAGCGCAGTCTCAGCGCGGTAGAAGCGCTCGAAGATGTGCTCCTGGTCGGCGGGAGCAATGCCCGGCCCGTCGTCGGAGACTCGCAGCTCCGCGAAGCGGGCGTCGCCGCCTGTTCCAACCCGCACGTCGGTTCCCGGCGGCGTGTGGACGAGCGCGTTCTCGAGCAGGATGCGCCCGATCTGGCGCACGCGCTCCTCGTCGGCAAGAGCGATCACATCGTCACCCTCGGAGTGGAGCACGTGGTCGCTTCCGCGGCCGATGCCGCCGAACTCGCCGACCAGGCTCCCCGCCACCTCGGACAGATCGACCGGCGCGAGCTCGACGCGCAGCCGGCCCGCATCGAGACGCGAGAGATCGAGCAGATCGGTCGCCAGCTTGGTGAGCCGCTCGACCTGGCGTCGCATCTCCTCGAGAAACGCGCGCCGGTCGCGCTCGTCGACGTCCTCGTCGGTCAAGAGCTCGAGGTGGCCGCCGAGGGCGAAGATCGGCGTGCGCAGCTCATGTGACGCGTTGGCGATGAACTCTCGGCGAGCCCGCTCGAGCGCCGAAAGCCGCTTGCGCATGTCGTCGAAGGCCGCAGCGAGCTCGCTGAGCTCGTCGGCTCCGCGATCCACGACCGGCTCGTCGAAGCTCCCGGCTGCGATGCGGCCTGCGGCCCGCTCCAAGCGGCGAATTCGACGTGCGAAGAACCGCGCGAGCGCGAAACCGACAGCCGCGGAGGCGAGCAGCGCGACCAAGCCGGCGAGGAGCAATCGGCGCTCGACGAGGGAGATATTCGCCAGCGTGTCCTCGAGCGGAGCCGAGAGAAGGAGGATCTCGCCGGGCCGAAACGGCACCGCGACCTCAGCGAACGCCCCACCCGAGCGCTCGACCACGTCACGTTCGAGCTGCCGGCGCTCGGCTGCCCGTTGTGCGACCGGGTCCTGGGCGAGGGCCTGGGAGAGGCCACGCGAATCCCCGATCGCCATCAGGTAGACGGGGCTCGTGGGCAGGTGCTCGAAGATGACGACGCGCGCGTTCCGCTGCTCGCTCTCGTAGCGGAGCAGGTCGTCGAGGGCGACATTCGCCTCATTGCTGAAGATCGTCTGCTGCACGAGCGGGATGCTCCGCTCGAGCTGATCGAGCCTCGACTCGATCAGCCGGTCCTCCAGGGACGGCACGACCGCCATGTAGACGATGGCGAGCGCCCCAGCAACCAGGCCGGCGAGTGCGAGCGTCAGCTTGACGCCGACGGTGTGGAACCGGTTCACGTGTCCCGGAAACGGTAGCCCGCGCCGCGCACGGTGAGGATGTACTCCGGCTCGCTCGGGTCGCGTTCGAGCTTCTCGCGGAGGTGGCGGACGTGGACGTCGATCGTGCGCGGCTCCCGGTACGCCGAGTCTCCCCACAACGACTCGAGCAGCCGGCGACGGCTGAAGACCTGGCCCGGGTTGGCGGCGAGCGTCCGGAGGAGCTCGAATTCCACGTAGGTGAGCTGGATTGCCTGGCCGCGCACCTCTACGGAGCGGCGGGTCGGGTCGATACGAAGACCGTCGCTCTCGATCGTCTCGCTGCGCCGGTGATCGTGCTGTGCAGGCAGTGAGGCGCGGCGGAGAAGCGCCCGAACGCGGCTCCGGAACTCACGAATCGAGAACGGCTTGGTGATGTAGTCGTCGGCGCCAAGCTCGAGGCCGAGGACCTTGTCGAGCTCGTCGTCCCGCGCTGTGAGCATGATGATCGGCACCGTGCTCTGGGCCCGAAGCCGCTTGCAAACCTCGAGGCCGTCGAGCTTCGGGAGCATCAGGTCCAGGACGACGAGGTCGACCGGCTCCGACGCAAACTTGGCGAGCGCTTCCTCGCCGTCTCTCGCCGCGAGCACACGGAAACCGTCCCGCTCGAGTGGGTACGAGAGGACCTTCTGGACGGCGTCCTCGTCGTCGACGAGGAGGATGGTCGAGGAGTCGGGCACGGGTGCATCTCCGCCGGGCGTGGGCGCGCTCAACCGGCCCTCCCTACTATAGCCCCGGCTTATGGCCTCGCTCCGGCCCCCACCTGCCTCGAGGCGGCCGCGGCCGGGCTCGATCGAGCGGCCCGTCAACGGCCGAACTTATCGCGGCACGGCACTCCTCATTGCGATCCCCTTGCTGATTGCAGCGTTCACGGTCGGCAGGCCCGAGGAGCTACCGCCGTCCTCGCTGCCACCTGCATTCGACCAGCAAGCCGCGGTCGAAGCGGCCCGCGAGCTCGCGATCAGCCACCCGTTCCGTGCACCGGGGTCGGCCGAAGCGGACGACGCAGCAAACTGGGTCGCCGAGCGGTTCCGGTCCTACGGTTTTCGCGTGCAACGTGACCGTTTCGAGGCGGAGATCCCGGGAGTCGGCAAGCGGCCGCTCCAGAACGTCTACGCCGTCGCTCCCGGCCGCTCGAGCGACACGCTCGTCGTCATGGCCCATCGCGACAACCTCGATGTGAGCCCGGCGGCCAACGACAACGCCTCCGGAACAGGAGCGCTCGTCGAGCTCGCGCGCGGCTACGGCCTGCGAAGCGAGGCCGCGGCGCTCAGCCCGGCCCACACGATCGTCTTTCTCTCGACCGACGGCGGCGCGTACGGCGGTCTCGGCGCTGTCCGGTTTCTCGAGCGCTCGGCGTACCGCAACCGGCTCGATTCCGTCATCAACCTGGCCGCGGTCGGCGGCGAGGAGACCCTTCGGCTCGAGATCGCAGGCGACCGTCCACGCTCGCCGGACGCCACACTCGTCCAGACCGCGGCCGCGCGCATCCAGCAACGCGTCGGCGCCGAGCCGCGTCGCGTGAGCGCGTTCGGCCAGATCATCGACCTCGCCTTCCCGTTCAGCTTCTTCGAGCAGGCGCCCTTCGTGGGACGCGGGATTCCGGCGCTCACTCTGACCACGGCGGATCAACGTCCTCCGCGGCCCTCGACCGACACGCTCGACGCGCTGGTCGAACGCCGCATCGGCCAGGCGGGCAGCGCCGCGGAGGGAATTCTCGGATCGCTGGACGAGGGCGTCGCACTCCCAGGAGAAACGGCGACCTACGTGTACCTCGGCCCGCGGGTGATCCGGGGCTGGGCGATCAAGCTCGTCCTGATCGTCGCGCTGCTGCCGTTCCTGCTGGCCGTGATCGACCTGTTCGCGCACTGTCGCCGACGACGCATCCCACTGGCTCCGGCCCTGCGCAGCTACCGCAGCAGACTTGCCTTCTGGCTCTGGACCGGTGCGGTCTTCGGCGTCATGGCCCTGCTCGGCGTCTTCGGCGACGGCGCGCCGCGGCCTCCGTCACCGGACCTCGACTTCGCCGGCGAGCCGCCACTGCTCGCTCTCGGAGTGCTTGCAGCGCTCGCCGCCGCCGGCTGGCTCGTCGCCCGCGAACGGCTACTGCCGCGACGCGCTGTCAGCGGCGAGGAGGAGCTCGCCGGACAAACCGCCGCGCTGCTCGTGCTCGGCGTGGTCGCGCTGCTCGTCGTCGCGACAAACCCGTTCGCGCTCATCTTCGTGCTCCCGTCGCTGCACGCATGGCTGTGGCTCCCACAGGTGCGCTCCCACCGGCCGTGGGTCCGCGCCGCCGTGCTCGTCGCAGGGTTCGCCGGGCCGCTTCTCCTGCTCGGCTCCTTCGCCTGGAGGTACGAGCTCGGTGCCGACGCGCCCTGGTACGTCGCCCAGCTCGCAGCGCTCGGCTACGTGCCCTTGCCTGCGCTGCTCATCAGCCTGGCCTGGCTTGCATCCGCCGGCCAGCTGGCAGCCGTCAGCGCGGGGCGCTACGCCCCGTACCCGAGCGCGCGCGAGCGTCCGCCTCGCGGGCCGATTCGCGAGCTCGTGCGCCGCCTGCTCCTCGCTGCGCTCGGCCGCCGACGGGTTCAGGAGCTCAAGCGAGCAGCCGCAGGTAGCTGACGGCAGCACCCGCTTCGAGCTCGCCCTCGCCCAGCGGGATCAGCACGAGCGCGTCCGCACCCGCCGCGCGGGCGATCATGTGCGACTCCTGGCCGACAACAGGCTCGAGCTCGACCGCTCCGTCCCCGACGTGGGTCCGCGCGCGGACGAACTCGGTGCGCGCAGCGTTCCGGCGCACCCCGCGCGAGAGCCTCCCGGGCTCCAGGCTCGGCAAGGGCTCGCTTGCGCCCTGGCGGGCGAGGAGCGCCGGCCGGACGAAGAGCTCGAAGCACACGAGCGCCGAGACCGGGTTCCCCGGCAGGCCGAAGACGAGGGTCTCGCCCCGTACGCCGAACCACAGCGGCTTGCCCGGCTTCACGGCCACGCCCCAGAGCACCTCCTCGACGCCAAGCTCCGCCCCAATCGAACGCACGAGGTCGTGCGGCCCGACCGACACGCCGCCCGAACTGACCAGAACGTCCGCCTCGAGCCCCGTCTCGAGGGCACGACGTTGCGCGTCGGGATCGTCGGCGACCGGCTCCAGCCGGTCCACCTCCGCTCCGGCCGACGCCAGCTGGGTCGCCATGATCACGCCGTTCGCGTCGTAGATCTGGCCCGGCTCCAGGGCGGAGCCCGGCGGGCGAAGCTCGCTGCCCGTGGCGAGGACGGCGGCCCGCGGGCGTCTGGCGCTCGAGATGTCGGAGACTCCGGCGGCGGCGAGCGCGCCGAGCTGGGCGGCGCCGAGCACCACACCACGTGGAACCACGATGTCGCCCGTACGCAGATCGCCGCCTCGAGGACGCACGTGCGCCCCGGCTTCGACGCGATCCCGGATCTCGATGTTGTTGTCATGATCGACAACATACTCTATCGGGATGACAGCATCGGCACCCGGGGGCATCGCTCCACCCGTCGCGATCGCCATGGCCTCGCCATCGGCGAGCGCACGGGACGCCGGACGGCCGGCCGCGATTCGATCCACAACTGGAAGCCGGCCGGGCGTGTCGACCGCCCGGACGGCGAAACCGTCCATCGCCGATGCGTCGAACGGCGGGAGGTCGACGCGAGACGCGGCCGGCTCGGCAAGAACGCGGCCGGCGGCCTCATCGAGACGCACCGCCTCGACGGACAGGGGCGTTGCCCGCTCGAGGATTCGCTGCTGGGCCTCTTCGAGTGACAGAAGCGCTGCCACGGCCTGAATAAGCTACTGCTGTGATCTCCGTCGTCGTCCCCGTGCACGACGAGGAGCGGAGTGTGAAGCCGCTCTACGAGGAGCTTCGCGCCGCTCTCGACCCGCTCGGCCGGCCCTGGGAGGTCGTCTTCGTCGACGACGGCTCCACGGACGGCTCATTCGCAGCCCTGACCCGGATCCACGCCGAGACGGACAACGTCAAGGTCGTCAGGCTCCGCCGGAACTTCGGCAAGGCCGCAGCCCTCGCGGCCGGCTTCCGTCATGCCGTCGGCGACGTCGTCGTCACGATCGACGCGGACCTGCAGGACGACCCGGCCGAGGTTCCACGGCTGCTCGCCAAGCTCGACGAGGGGTTCGACCTCGTCTCCGGCTGGAAAGCCCAGCGCCGCGACCCGCTCACACGCCGGATCCCGTCGAAGATCTTCAACGGGGTCGTGGGCCGTGTCTCCGGCCTAAGACTTCACGACATGAACTGCGGGCTTAAGGCCTATCGTGCTGACGTCGTTCGAAATCTCCGGATCTACGGCGAGCTGCACCGGTTCCTCCCCGTGCTCGCACACGACCGCGGGTACCGCGTCGCGGAGCTCCCCGTCAACCACCGCCCCCGCGAGCACGGGCGCTCGCGCTACGGCGTCGAGCGCTACCTCCGCGGCTTTCTCGACTTCCTCACCGTGTGGTTCATGGGCCGCTACCGCCACCGGCCCCTGCACCTGTTCGGCGGCCTCGGCCTCCTGCTCGGGACGATCGGCACCATCCTGCTCATCTATCTGACGGCACTGAAGCTCACCGGCGAGGCCATCGGGCACCGCCCGCTGCTCACCCTCGGCGTGCTGCTGATGGTCGTCGGCCTGCAGTTCTTCTCGCTGGGGCTGCTGAGTGAGCTGATCACGAGCCACCACGAGGAACGCACCGGGACGGCCGAGGAGCTGCACGTCGACGAGGTCCTCGAGCCGCGAGCTCGCGAGCGCGTCTCGTAGCTCGCCCGCGTGCAGGTCACCTACTTCGGCACGTACGAGCGCCGGTACCCGCGCAACGCACAAGTGATCTCGAGCCTCCGGCGGGCCGGCGTCGAGGTCGACGAGCGTCATGAGCCGGTCTGGGAAGGGCAGGAGCAGAAGTGGGGTGCGGGGGCCGCCGTCATCCCGCGGCTCGCGCTCGCCCAGGCGCGGCTGCTGCTGAAGCCTGGAGCGAAAGGCGACGCCTTTCTCGTTGGCTACCCGGGACACCTGGACCTGCCGGCAGCGCGTCGCGCCGCGCGAGGACGCCCTGTCGTGTTCAACCCGCTCGTCTCGCTCGCAGACACGCTCGTCGGCGACCGGCGGCGCTTCCGCGACGGTTCCGTTCCCGCTCGGCTCCTCACCGCCATCGACCGGCGAGCGCTGCGCGCGGCCGATCTCGTCGTTGCCGACACGGAAGCCAACGCGACGTTCTTCGCCGATCTCGGCGGCCTCCCGGCGAGCCGCGTCGAGGTCTGTTTCGTCGGCGCCGAGGAACGCGTGTTCACTCCGGGCTGGGAGCCGAAGGAGCCGTTCACCGCCGTCTTCGTCGGCAAGCTGATCCCGCTGCACGGGGTGGAGACGATCCTCGAGGCCGCCCGGCTCGCGCCGGAGCTGCAACTACGCGTGATCGGAAGCGGCCAGCTCGACGCTCTCCTGGAGTCCCGGCCGCCCAATGTCGAGTGGATTCGGTGGGTCGACTACGAGGAGCTCCCGAGCGAGCTCCATCGCGCCGGCTGTGCGCTCGGGATCTTCGGGACCTCTGAGAAGGCACAACGCGTGATTCCGAACAAGGCGTTCCAGGCGCTTGCGTCCGGCGCTCCGCTCGTCACGGCCGACACGCCGGCGGCGCGTGAGCTGCTCGTCGACGGCGACAGCGCGCTGCTCGTGCCACCCGGTGATCCCCACGCGCTCGCCGAGGCGCTCAAGCGGATCGCGCACGATGCCGGGCTGGCCCGCCGAATCTCCGAGCGAGGACTGGCCGTCTATCGCGAACGGGCAAGCGAGGAGGTTCTCGGCCGGCGGTGGCGGTCGCTGATCGAGGCGCTTCTTTGACCGAGCACGAGTGGGGCACGGCGCCCGAGTTCGTCGGCCCGCGCCACGAGCTGCGTGAGCGGCTCCTGCTCGACCTCTTCCTGTCCGCCCAGCCCGGCCCCGAAGTACTCGATGCGGGCGCGGGCCAAGGATCGCTGTCTGCCAAGCTCAGCGAGCTCGGCTTCGACGTCACGAGCGCCGACTCGTCTTCGGCCGCAGTCTCGGTCCTCGAGGAACGACTGAGCGGAACGGTAATCCGGGCGGACGTAACCTCGCTCCCGTTCGACGAGGAGAGCTTCGATGCGGTCGTCCTCGGCGAGGTGCTCGAGCATGTCGAGGACGATCGCGGGGCGCTCCGCGAGGTCGCCCGCGTGCTGCGGCCGGGCGGCGTCCTTACCCTGTCAGTGCCCGCCAATCCAAAGCTCTTCGGCCCGAGCGACGTCTGGGCCGGACACGTCCGGCGGTACACGCGGCCGGAGCTGATTGACGCCTGCACGGCGGCCGGCTTCACGGTCGAGCGGTGTGTCGGCTGGGGCTTTCCGGTCTCGCGGCTCTACCATCGCCACGTCTATGAGCGATACCTCGACCGGCGCGGGACGGCGCGGCCGACGCGTCGGCAGAAGCCGCTCGTCAGTCTCCTCGGAGCCGTCCTCCAGCTCGACCGACTCTTCGTCGGCGTCGAGCGAGGAGCGCTCGGGTACCTGGCGCTGGCGACGCGCCCCTAGCGTCCCGCTCGCGGTCTGGGCGAGCATGGCAGTGTTCGCGGTCGGCTTCGCTGCGCTCGCCGGCCAGGAGCACCGAGCCTTCGAAACCGGCCGGTTCGATCTCGGGAACATGGTTCAGGCCGTTTGGTCGACGACGCAAGGGCGACCGCTCGACGTCACCGACTTGAGCGGCGATCAGATCAACCGGCTCGGTGCTCACGTCGACCCGATCCTCGCCGCCTTCGCGCCGCTCTGGTGGCTGTGGCCGAGCCCCGTGATGCTCCTCGTAGTCCAGGCCGTCGCCGTCGCTCTCGGCGCGCTGCCCGTCTTCTGGCTGGCGCGCAAGCACCTCGGATCGGCGCGTCTCGGGACCCTCTTCGCGCTCGTCTACCTCGTCTACGCACCGGTGCAGTGGCTTCCGCTCGATGAGTTTCATCCGGTCGCCCTCGCCTGCCCGCTCTTGCTCTTCGCCGTCTGGTTTCTCGACGAGGAGCGCCCGCTCGCGGCCCTTCCGTTTCTCGGGCTCGCAGCGCTGACGAAGGAAGAGATCCCGCTCGTGATCGCAATGCTGGGCGTGTGGTACGCGCTCGCGCGCTCGCAGCGCCTTGTCGGCGGCGCGCTGGCGGTTGCGGGCGTGGCGGTCGGCGCCTTCTACCTCGCGGTCGTCATCCCGTACTTCCGCGAAGGGGCCGCTCCCGCCTTCTACGACCGTTACGACGCCGTCGGCGGCTCACCGACCGGAATCGTCGAAACGGCGGTCACGGATCCGATCGTCGTCCTGCGCGCGGTGACGGAGGGGCGAGATCTCGCATACCTCCTCCAGCTCGCCCTGCCGCTCGCCGCGCTCTTCCTCGCCGCGCCGCTTCTGCTGCTTCCCGCTCTGCCCGAGCTCGCGGCGAACCTCCTCTCCGACGTCTCGACGCAGACGTCGATCGAGTTCCACTACACCGCCCCGATCGCGCCATTCCTCGTCGCGGGCGCGATCCTGGGCGCGGCCCGGTTCCCTCGTCTCGTTCCCGTCCTCCTCGTGTCCTCTGTCGTCGGCGCCGTGGCCCTCGGGCCACTCCGCTCCGGCGAGCTCCGGCCCGACCGTGTCTCCGACCACGATCGCGTCGCTGCTCGCGCGGTCGAGATCGTTCCCGCCGAGGCACCGGTGAGCAGCACGAACGGCCTCGGCGCGCACCTCTCTGCGCGCCGCCGCGTGTTCAGCTTCCCGGTGCTTCGCGAAGCCGAGTGGGTCGCGGTTGACCTTCGGCGCGCGTCCTACCTCGACCGCCGCTCCGCGCCCTCGACGACCGCTGTCCCGCTCGCACGAATCCTGGAAAGCGGCGACTGGGAGACCGTCCTCGAGGAGGACGGGATCTTCGTCCTCAGGCGAACAACAGCCACGACGAGCACTGCCGAGACGGCAACAAGGAGCAGGTCGCGGACGACGACGAGCCAGACGATCCCCTCGAGCGCGAACACGTCCCGGTAGTGGAAGAACCAGAGCTGCCCCAGCACGAGTGCCGCGCCTAGGAGGACCGAGGCTGTAACGCCGAGCGGCGGCGCGACGAGGGGAACAAGCGGGACGAGCCAAACGAGGTACTGCGGAGACAGGAAGCGCGCGAACACGACGAAGCACGCGACGGTTGCGGCCGTCGCCGCGACAAGTCGTTCGGGGCCGGCCTCACCGCGCGCAAAGAGCCACGCGACCAGCAGGACCGCTCCGATCTGCGCGAAGCTCGTCGCCACCTCGATCGCATCCGGCAGTGACCCCGCGAGATCGCGGGAAAGCGCGAGCGTGGAGCCACGAACCACCTCGGCGTCGTAGAGGCCCAACCGGTGCGCCGCAAGCAGAAACGACCCGCCGAGACTCTCGATCTGAAGCGCCCGCTCGGCCTGCGCCTCCACGCTCCGCCAGAGGCCGTCCCAACCCACGAGCGCGAACGGCCCCACAACCAGAAGGACCGTGCCCGCGAAGGCGACCAGTGGACGGGCCACATGCCGCCAGCCGACGGCGATGCAGAAGACCGGCACCAGCGCGGCGGGATAGACCTTCGCCGTGACCGCGAGGCCGAGGAGCGCGAACCCCAGCGTCGGCCGCTCGTAGAGGAGCGCGCAGAGCGCCGCGGCGACGAGGAACGCCGGCCAGATGTCGTAGGTGTTGAGCGCGACAGGACCGAGCGCGAGCGGCGAGAGCGCGAGTGCCACGAGTGCCCCGTAGAGCCGCCGCAAGCTCGCGCCGAGGTGCACGAGGATCAGCGCGGCGACGAAGATCGTCGCCAGGCCGACGAGTGCCATCAGGAGCTTGAAAGCGTGGCGGTACGCGTCTTCCGGGAGCAGCGCGGGCGGCGTGAAGACGAAAAAGGCACCCGGTGGGTACTCGACGAACAGGTCGCGATAAGGGATCCGCCCGTCGAGCAGCGCCCGCGCGTACTCCCCGTACAGGCCGACGTCGCGGTACTCCCGTCCGCGGGCCAGGCCTCCCTGAGGCACAGCCGACGCGAGCAGATAGACCGGAGCTACGAGCGTTGCGGCCCGGAGCGCGACGCGAAGCTGGCCCGTGCTAGTCGTTGCTCGAGTACGAGTCGTCGTAGTCGTTCGCGTACTGGCCTTGATCGAACGACCGCCACTGGGGCTGGGACTGGGGCTCCGGGAAGTCGACGGGGGGTCTGTTGCCGACGGACGACCGCATGAAGAGGTTCCAGATCGTCGCCGGGAAGGTGCCGCCTGCGACCTGGATCCCGTGGACGTTCTCCATCGGAACCTGCGCCTGCGGATAGCCCACCCAGACTGTCGTCGAGAGCTTCGGCGTGTAGCCGCAGAACCACGCATCGGTATGGCGGTCGGTCGTGCCGGTCTTCCCGGCCGCCGGATGGTTGAAGAAGATGCTCGCGCCGGTTCCTGTCCCTTGAGTCATGTTGTCCTCGAGGATCTGCGTGACCTCGTCAGCGACCCAGTCAGGGATCCGGCGGCTCTGCTGGGGCTTACCCCAGCCGGCATCCGTGTCGACGGTCCCGTCGGGAAGGATCACCTTCCGGATCGCCATCGGCTCCGAATAGATCCCCCCGGCGGCGAGGGTCGCGTACGCCGAGGCCATGTCGAGCGGAGAGACCCCGGCCGAGCCGAGGCCGAGCGAGGGCACGTAGACACCCTCTCGGGTCTTCAAGTTCGAGCGAACACCGAGCTTGTGCGCCATCGCAGCGACTTTCTCGGGCCCGAGATCGAGCGTCAACTGAGCGAAGACCGTGTTGTCGGAGGCGAGTGTCGCCCGGGAGATCGATGTGTAGCCGAGGTACTCGTGGCTGTAGGTCGACACTTCCCACGGCTCGCTCAGCGGGTCGGGCTGGTAGACGAAAGGCCGCGAGGAGTACGACGTCGAGTCGGGGTCTACACCCTCGTTCACGGCAGCGGCGAGCACGAACGTCTTGAACGTCGACCCCGCCTGCCTCCGCGCCTGCGCGGCGAGGTTGAACTGGTTCCCGCGCCGCCCCGGCGTCACTGCCGCCATCGCGCGGATGGCTCCGTTCTCCGGGTTGATCGAGACGACTGCAGCAGCAGGATCCTCGCGGTACGGCAGCGTCCGCAGGATCGCGTTGCGGGCGTTCTGCTGGAACCGCCGGTCGATCGTCGTGTAGACGCGCAGGCCGCCGGACCGGACGGTGTTCGCGCCGTATTGCGTGATCAGCTGCTCGCGGACGTAGCCGAAGAAGTACGGCTCGCGGATCCGCGTGTACAGCCGACCGGGGTTCAGGTGCAGCCGGCGATCGCGCACAACGGCCCGGTACTGCCGCTGCGTGATGTCGCCGTTCGACAGCATCGCCTGCAGCACCTGGTCGCGCCGCCTGAGCGCGGAGTCGGGCCTCGCCAACGGGTCGTACACCGACGGTGCCTGCGTGAGCCCCGCGAGCAGCGCTGCCTGACCGAGCGTCAAGTGAGACGCGCGCTTCGAGAAGTACGTCTGCGCGGCAGCCTGGACCCCGTAGGCGTGGTTGCCGTAGTAGACGGTGTTGAGATAGCTCTCGAGGATCCACTGTTTCGAACGGCGGTTGTTCAGGCGCACGGCGAGGCAGGCCTCGATCAGCTTGCGCTCGAAGGTGACCTCGCGACTGATGTAGAGGTTTCGGACGAGCTGCTGGGTGATCGTCGAGCCGCCTTCCACGACCCGCCCGGCCCGAACGTCGGCCGCGAGTGCTCGCGCGATGCCCTCGAGGTCGATCCCTCCGTGCTGATAGAAGCGCCGGTCCTCGATCGCCACCGTCGCGAGCCGCATCCACTTGCTGACCTGCTGGAGTGGGACGGGCTGGCGGTTCTTCTCCGCCGGAATCGAGCCGAGCAGCGAGCCGTCGGCGGCGTAAACGAACGAGTTCTGGCCGATCTCGACCGGCCGAAGGTTGTCGAGGTCGCACCGGGGCGCAATCGTCGCGGCTCCGGTGATCCCCGCAGCGGCGACTGACCCCGCGGCAACGACGATCAGCCCGACGATGATCGCAACCTTCTTGCGCCGGTTGGCGCGCTGGCGGCGACGTTGACGACGGCTCCGCCGCCTGTAGGAGTCGTCCTCGAGGCGGCGGGCGAGCTCCCGACGGCGCCGTTCACTAGGACTCATGCGGCGAAGATGCCGGCTTCACGGAGCGCTTGTTGCGCGCGAATGCGGAGCTCACTCTCGAGACGCCTGGCGGCGGGCTCGTCGTCGACCCACGAACGCAGCGTCACGACGGCGTCGTCGCCGTCGAGGGCGGTGACGAGGAGCTCATTGGGTTGTGCAACGTCGCGCAAGAGGTCGACCACGGCTTGCAAGTCCTTGTCTCGTGGAACCGGAATCGTGATCTCGGCCATCCGCTCCCGGCTCACGATCGTCGAGTTCTTGATCGTATCCGAGGCCAATCGTTCGTTCGGGATCACAAGCCGGGTTCGATCGTCCTGACGGATCCGCGTGTAGACGAGACCGATGTCCTCGACTTCGCCCTCACCTTCTGTGACGCTGACGCGGTCGCCGAGACGAATGGGCTGGGCGAGCCCGATCATCACGCCGGCCACGAAATTCGACAGCGTCCGCTGGGCGGCGAGGCCGATGATCAGGCCGATGATCGCCGAGGACGCCAGCAGGCCTCCCGCGATCGCACGCACCTGCGGGATGACGAGAAGCGCAGAGAGAACGCCCACGAAGATGATCGCCCACATCAGGCTCCGCCGAAGCACGCGGTAGCGCGTCGCTGCTTCGGGCGGCAGCTCGCGGCGGCTCATACGCATGTCGACGAGCTTCGCGAGGATCGCCGCCCCGGCGATCACGGCAATGACGACGGCAAGGCGCTCCCAGGGGCTCACGGCGGTGTGTTTCGACGTCCTAGAGGGGTTTCCGGCCCGCGAAGCCCTCCTCTGTCCCGTGCCAGTACGCGATGTCCTCCTCGCCGACCTGCCAGCAGAGCAGGATCTCCTCGCCGTCGCGCAGCGCCGGGAAGTCGAGGAGGCCGCGGTCGAGGTCCTTGATCAGCACGCCGGCTGCCTGGATTCGCTCGATGCACTGCGCGAGCTCCGACGCCGCCTGCTCGAGCTCTTCGTCCGCCTCGGCAAAGTCGGACGGCGTCAGATCGCCGCCGTTCGTTCCCACCTGGGCGCCGAGGGAGGCACGGCGAGCTTGCGCCTGGACGAGCTCGCGACGGCGCTCGACCATTTGCTCCGCGAGCGGGCGCAGCTCCTCGAGAGCCTCGTTCGCCTCCTCGAGCGTGAAGTAGCGTGGCGCCATCCGCCGTATTGTCGACGTCTTTCTCTGGAGCCGCGCGGCGATCTGGGCCGGGGTCGTGTTCGCCTTCCTCGTGTTCGAACCGAACCGCCATCCGCTTGCCGATCGCTGGGACCGCCCCGAGTTGACGCGCGATCTCGGCTTCCTCGTCGACGTCTGGGCCCGGTGGGACAGCGTCTGGTTCCTCCGCATCGCAGAGGACGGGTACGGACGGGCCGAGGAGGCCGCCACAGCGTTCTACCCGCTGTATCCGCTGTTGGTCGGGATCCTCGGCCGCGTGCTCCTCGGCCACTACGTCCTCGCCGGCGTCGCAATCTCACTCGCGGCCACGCTCGGCGCCTTCGTCCTCCTCCACCGGCTCGCCGCCGACAAGCTGGGCGAAGACGGTGCGCAGCGCGCCGTGCTCTACCTCGCGATCTTTCCCTTCGCCGTCTTCCTCGGCGCCGTCTACAGCGAGGCACTGTTCCTCTTCCTCTGCCTGGCCTCATTCGTGCTCGCAGAGCGCGAACGCTTCCTCGGTGCCGGGCTCGCCGCCGGGCTTGCCTGGCTGACACGCCCGCTCGGCATCGCATTGCTTCCCGCTCTCGCGCTGATCGCCTGGCGGTCTGCCGATCGTCGCGGAGCGCTCGTACGCCTGGTCTCCGCGCCGGCGCTCTTCGCGCTCTATCCGCTCTACCTCTGGTGGAGGCTCGACGATCCGTTCGCGTTCGTCCGAGCCCAGCAGACGTGGGGCCGGGAGCTCGCCTGGGCAGGGCCGCTCGGGGGCCTTTGGGACGGGCTTCGCGCAGCCTGGGCGGGCGTTCGACAGCTCGCCTCCGGTTCGGACGCGACGCGCTACTGGAGCGCCGTCCAGGACGCTGACCCCGACCGCGTGGCCGCCGTCAACCTGGAGCAGCTCGCCTTTCTCGTCCTGTTCGCCGGGCTGACCGTCGTCGCCTGGCGCCGGTTCGGCGCGCCCTACG
>Ga0081538_10000219_pt1 | contig 64491 bp, 59 predicted proteins | sample TabmetS5T2R1_FD_71022 | JGI IMG/M metagenome (GOLD analysis project Ga0081538, IMG submission 71022) | Tabebuia heterophylla rhizosphere microbial communities from the University of Puerto Rico - S5T2R1 | ecosystem: Host-associated > Plants > Roots > Rhizosphere ...
ACGAGCGCTGGCGCGAGCACCTGCACGACATGGACTACCTGCGCGAGGGCATCCACCTGCGCGGGTTCGCCCAGATCGACCCGCTCGTGGCCTACAAGAACGAGGGCTTCGAGATGTTCACGGCGCTCATGAACAACGTCTGGGACGAGTTCGCCCGCTACGTCTTCAACGTCGAGGTCGAGGTGCAGCCGCAGCAGCAGGCGCCGCAGCAGACCGGACCGCGCTGGGGCGCCGGCACAAACTCCTCGACCACCGGCGGATACAGCTACGCGGGCGGGCACTCCGCCGCCGGGCGCGAGGCGATCGCCGCGGCCGGCGGTGGCGCGGCCGTCCCGACCGGCGTCGCCGAGGCGGCCGACATGGCGGCATCCGAGGTCGAGGAGCTCCCCGCGCCCGTCGAGACCCGCCGGCTCGAGGACCGCGAGCGGATCGGCCGCAACGACCCCTGCTGGTGCGGCTCCGGCAAGAAATTCAAAAAGTGCCATGGCGCCGTCTAGCCAGGACGACCTCCGCGACCGGCTGAAGCTGCTCGCGGACTACCTTTGACCCAGCTCGGCTAGCCGAGCGGCTCGAAGACCTCGAGCGCCAGATGCAGTCGCCCGGCTTCTGGGACGACCAGGGGCGGGCCGCCTCGGTGTCCGCCGAGCACGCCGTCGTGGCGCGCCGGCTGGAGACGTTCCACTCGCTCGAGCGCGACCTGGACGACCTCGAGACGCTCGAGGAGATGGCCGCCGAGGACGCCTCGATCTCGGCGGAGCTCGACGAGCAGCGCGCCTCGATCGAGCGCCGCCTCGCCGCGCTCGAGGAGGCGCGCCTGTTCTCGGGCGAGTACGACGGCGGCGACGCCGTCGTGACCGTGAACGCCGGCGCCGGCGGCACGGACTCCCAGGACTGGGCCGAGATGCTGCTCCGGATGGAGATGCGCTGGGCCGAGCGGCGCGCGCTCAAGGTGGAGCTGAAGGAGGCCTCGCCGGGGGAGGAGGCGGGCATCAAGTCGGCCACGTTCATCGCCCGCGGCGAGAACGCCTATGGCTTGTTCTCGGCCGAGAAGGGGGTGCACCGCCTCGTGCGGATCTCGCCCTTCGATGCCCAGTCCCGCCGCCACACTGCGTTCGCCGGGGTGGAGGTGGCCCCGCTTGTCGAGGACGCGGTGGAGGTGGAGATCGATCCCGAGGACATCCAGGTGGACACCTACCGCGCGTCGGGGGCCGGCGGCCAGCACGTGAACAAGACGGACTCGGCCGTCCGGATCAGCCACCGGCCCACGGGAATCGTGGTCCAGTGCCAGAACGAGCGCTCCCAGTCGGCCAACAAGGACACCGCCATGAAGATGCTGCGAGCGAAGCTGGTCGAGCTCGAGGAGCGCAGGCGCGACGAGGAGATCGCCCGCGAGCGGGGGGAGGCCCAGGACGTCACCTGGGGCTCGCAGATCCGCTCCTACGTGCTGCACCCGTACACGATGGTCAAGGACCACCGCACGAACTTCGAGGTGGGCAACGCCCAGGCGGTGCTGGACGGCGATCTCGACGACTTCGTCAGGGCCGAGCTGCTCCGCCGGGCCGGTGACGGCCGACGCCCGCAGTAGTCTCGCCCCGCTCTGATCGAACCCCTCGAAGGAGGTAGACCGTGAAGCGCCTGGCCCTGCTCGCCGCCGGAGTCCTCGCCGTCTCGCTTCTTGCTCCGGCCACCGCCGGCGCCCTGATCCAGATCGATCGCGGCGTCGCCGGCGCCCGCCTCGGGAACACGAAGGCCCAGGTTCGCGCTGCGCTCGGCCAGCCGCGGCGGGTCGTGACGGGCAACAACATCTTCGGGCGCTTCACCATCTTCAGGTACGAGGGCGGCGTCCGAGTGACGTTCCAGAGCGGCAACCGGGTCACCGCGGCGGCGACCACGGGGCTCGGCGACCGGACCGCCCGCGGCGTGGGCGTGCGTTCAACCCGCCGCGCCGTCCGCCGGCTCGTCCCCGGCGTCAGGTGCCCGGCCGTCGGGATCTGTCAGACGGGGGCCGGGGAGCCGGGCGACCGGATCACCGCGTTCTTCCTGCGACGTGGCCGGGTCTTCCGCGTCTCGGTGGGGATCGTGATCGACTAGTCCGGCGCTAGGAGTCCTCCTCCTCGAGCGCCGGAAGCGGGCCCTGGCGCTGGTCCTCCGCCTCCTCGAGCACGCCGAGGAGCTGACCGACCCTGCACACGAGGAGCCGCTCCTCCTCGACCTCGACCCAGACGCCGGCCGAGGCGGGGAACACCACGTGGTCGCCCGGCGTGACCGGCATCTTCACCCCCACGTGGCTCCACCAGTCGAGGCCCGGCCCGACCGCCAGGACGATCCCGTGCTGCGGCGGCGCCTCGTGGTCGCCGGGCGGCAGCACGAGCCCCGAACGGCGCACGCGATCCGGCTCGAGCTCCTTGATCACGACCTGATCGAAGAGCGGCTTCAGCTGCTGCTTCATCGCACCCGAAACGATAGGGGGAGCGCAGGGCGTCGCGGCTACGATTGACCGAATGGCCGACGAGTCCCGCGCGCCCGACCCTCGCACCCCGCCCCCGCCGCCGGATCCCAAGCGCGGAAACCTGCGGGTGAGCGGCGCGCGCGAGAAGCCGCCGATGCTGCCGTGGAGCCCGCGCCGCTTTCTGATCATCCTGGCCGCGCTGTTCCTCCTCAACTGGGCGATCGTCGCGATCTTCGCCCCGGCCGAGGAGCGAATCAGGGTGCCCTACAACCCGACGTTCCTCCAGGAGGTGCGCGACGGGAACGTCAAGGAGATCTCGTCGACCGGCGAGACCATCAAGGGCGAGTTCGAGGGCGAAGTGACGTTCGAGGGCGATAAGGCGAAGAACTTTGAGACCCAGGTCCCCACCTTCGCCAACGAGCGGCAGCTGTCGGAGCTGCTCGAGGAACAGGACGTGGTCGTGAACGCCAGCCCGCCGGGCGAACGCTCCCTGCTCGAGACGCTCCTCTTCAGTTTCGGCCCGACGATCCTGCTCGTCGCGCTGTTCATCTGGTTCTTCCGGCGCGCCGCCGGCGGCGCCGGTGGAGGCGGCGTGCTCGGCCAGTTCGGACGCAGCCGCGCCCGCCGCGTGGAGCCGTCGACCCAGACGGTCACCTTCGAGGACGTGGCCGGCATCGAGGAGGCCGAGCAGGAGCTGGTCGAGGTCGTGGACTTCCTCCGAAACCCCGACAAGTACCGCAAGCTCGGTGCGCGCATCCCGCGCGGCGTGCTGCTGGTGGGCCCGCCCGGGACCGGCAAGACGCTGCTCGCCCGCGCCGTGGCCGGCGAGGCGGGCGTGCCGTTCTTCTCGTCGTCGGCGTCGGAGTTCATCGAGGCGATCGTCGGCATCGGCGCCTCACGCGTGCGCGACCTCTTCAATCAGGCGAAGGAGTCGGCGCCCGCGATCGTCTTCATCGACGAGCTCGACGCCATCGGCCGCGCCCGCGGCGGCGGCGCCGGGGTCGGCGGCCACGACGAGCGCGAGCAGACGCTCAACCAGATCCTCACCGAGATGGACGGCTTCGACTCGGGCTCCGGGGTGATCGTGCTCGGCGCGACCAACCGGCCGGACGTCCTCGACCCGGCCCTGCTGCGGCCCGGCCGCTTCGACCGCCGGGTGGCCGTCCAGTCGCCGGACAGCAAGGGGCGGGAGATGATCCTGCGCGTGCATACCCGCTCCGTGCCGCTGGCCGACGACGTCGACCTCGAGGCGCTCGCCCAGAGCACACCGGGCATGGTTGGCGCGGACCTCGCCAACCTCGTCAACGAGGCCGCGCTGCTCGCCGCGCGCCGCGGGCACCAGCGCGTTCAGCGCGCGGACTTCACCGACGCCCTCGAGCGGATCCTGCTCGGCGCCGAACGGAAGATCGTTCTGACCGAGGACGATCGCCGCCGGATCGCCTACCACGAGGGCGGCCACGCGATAGTCGGAATGCTCACGCCGGGCGCCGACCCGGTGCGCAAGGTCTCGATCATCCCGCGCGGGCAGGCGCTCGGGGTGACGCTCTCGACCCCCGAGGACGACCGCTTCAACTACTCGGAGGAGGAGCTGCGGGCGAAGATCCGGGTGGCGCTCGGGGGACGGGTGGCGGAGGAGGTCGTCTACGGAGAGCCGACCACCGGCGCCGAGTCGGACATCCAGCAGGTCACGATGATCGCGCGGGGCATGGTCCAGCGCTGGGGGATGAGCGAGCGGGTCGGGTTCATCACGGTCGCGCGCCAGGACGGCCAGACGCTGCTGCTGCCCGGCGCCGAGCCGGCGTCCGAGGCAACGCAGGAGCTCGTGGACGCCGAGGTGCGGCGGATCGTCGAGGAGGAGCACCGCGCGGTGCGCGCGCTGCTGACGGAGAACCGCGACCGCCTCGACGCGCTGGCGGACGCGCTGCTCGAGCGCGAGACGCTCGACGAGGCCGACGCGTACGCGGTCGCCGGCATCGACCGCGAGCCGGCGCCCGTGGCGACCTAGGCCGGCGGCGCAGCGGCCAGCCAGTGTCAGCCGGCGACGGAGTGGCGCGACACGGGGACGTGGAAGGCCCGGTGGGCGTAGGTTAGGCTGCCGCCGTGGCGGTAGTGGCGTCCGGTCTCGTGGGGCGCCGGCAGGAGTTGGCGGCGCTGAAGCGTGCGCTCGGCGAGGTCCAGGGAGGGAGCGCACGGGCGGTGGGGCTGCGCGGCGAGCCCGGGATCGGCAAGTCGCGGTTGCTGGGCGAGCTCGCGGGGCGGGCCCGGGAGAGCGGGCTGCTCGTGCTGGAGGGCCGGGCGGCCGAGCTGGAGCGCGATCTGCCGTTTGCGCTGCTGGCGGACGCGCTCGAGCCGCTCGTAACCGGAGAGCCGTCGCAAGCCGTGCGTGATCTCGAAATCGAGCAGTTGGACGACCTGGCGTCGGTGCTCCCGGGGGTCGGCTCGCCGACCGAGGCGGAGGCGGCGCCGGCGTCGGGCGAGCGCCATCGGGTGGCGCGGGCGGTGCGCGCGCTGTTGGAGCGGCTGGCGGCCGAGCGGCCCGTTGCGCTGCTGCTGGACGACGTTCACTGGGCCGACCCGGCGTCGGCGGACGTGCTGGCGCTGCTTCTGCACCGGCGGCCGCGGGCCGCGCTGCTGTTGGGGTTGGCCGTGCGGACTGGGCGGGCGCCGGACCTGGAGGCCGCGCTGGCCGCCGCGGAGCAGGACAGCGCCGGGCAGGTGGTCGAGTTGGGCCCGTTACCGCGGGAGATCGTCGAGGAGTTGGCGCCGCAAGCGGGGCGCGCGATGCAGGAGCGTCTCTACCGCGAGAGCGGCGGCAATCCGTTCTATCTACAGGAGCTGGTCCGCGCCGCCGGCTCGGAGGGGGACGGCGCCGGCCGGGCGGCGCTGCCCGGTGTGCCGCGTGCGGTCCAGGCGGCGCTGGGGCGGGAGCTGGGCGCGCTGCCCGGCGCCGCGCGGCGGGTGCTGGAAGGCGCGGCGGTGGCAGGCGACCCGTTCGAGCCTGAGCTAGCCGCGGTGGTGGCGGAGGTCACGGAGGAGGTGGCGCTGGCTTCCCTCGACGAGCTCCTGGCGGCGGACCTGGTGCGGCCGACGGACGAGCCGCGGCGGTTTCGCTTCCGCCATCCGCTCGTGCGCCGGGCCGTGTACGAGGAGGCCGGAGGTGGTTGGCGGCTCGCCGCGCACGCCCGCGCGGCCGGGGCGCTGGAGGCGCGGGGCGCGAGTCCGTCTCGGCGCGCGCACCATGTGGAGCGTGCCGCTCGCCCGGGCGAGCTGGACGCCGTGGAGCTGCTGGTCGCGGCAGCCACGGAGGCGGGCCCGGTCGCGCCGGCGACGGCGGCCGGCTGGTACGAGGCGGCGCTGCGGCTGCTTCCCGGGACTGCAGAGCAGCGGCCGCGCCGGCTGGCGCTCTTGCGCGCCCAGGCCCATGCGCTGATCTCGGCCGGGCGGCCGGTCGATGCGCGCGAGGTGCTGCGCCGGGTGCTCGCCCTCCTGCCGCGAGACGCAGCCGCGGAGCGCGTCGACGCGACGGTGACGCTGGCGGGGCTGTTGACGGTCTGGACGCAGCAGCCGGACGAGGTCCGACCGCTGCTCGAGGCCGAGCGGGCGGCGCTGGCGGAGGCGCCGCCCGGGCTGCGCGCCGCGCTCACACTGGCGATGGCCGGCGAGCGGACCGAGCGCGGCGATCACGCCGCCGCCGAGGAGCTGGCGGACCAGGCCGCAGCGGAGGCGCATGCGGCGGGTGACAGGGCGCTCGAGGCGGCGGCGGCCGGGCGGGCCGCCGATGCCGCGCACTGCCGTCTGCGCGGCGACGATCCGGAGGCGCTGGCGGCGGTCGACGCGAAGATCGCCGCCGCCGGACAGCTGGTCGAGAGGTTGCCGGACGGTGAGGTGGGGAAGCGCCTCTCGATGCTCGTCTCGCTGGTGATCGCGCGCATGTTCACCGGCCGCTTTGGGGCGGCCCGCGCAGCGGCCGAGAGCGGCCTCGCGGTCGCGCGCACCACCGGCCAGGGCGTATTCGCGCCGGCGTTCATCTCCCTGCGCGGATTCGCCGACCTTGAGCTCGGCCGGCTCGACGCCGCCGAGGTCGATCTGGAAGAGGCGCTGGAGAGTGCGCTGCTGTCCGGCAACCTCCAGGTCGCCTACTGGGGATCGATCGCTTCAAGCTGGACGGCCGTCGCGCGCGGCAGGATCGAAGCGGCGCTCGCGCACGCGGACAAGGCGTGGGAGCTGCTGGGCACGCGGTCGTACTCGCAGGCCGGCTTCAGCGTCGCCGACGCACGCCTGGCGGCGGGCGATCCGCTCGGTGCGCTGGCCGCTCTGGAGGCCGTCGACTGGGTGCGCCCGCAGCTGTGGACGCTCGATCGGGTCAAGGCGGCGGAGATCGCCGTGCGGGTCCTGCTCGCGATCGGGCGGGTCGACGAGGCTGCAAGGTGGGCGAGACGGGCGCCGCTCGAGGGCGGCGGCCGCCGCACGGGTGTCTTCGGGGCGATCATTGCGCATGCCGAGGCCGCCGTGCTCTTGGCGCAGGGAGCCGGGCCCGAGGCCGCTCGGGTGGCGCTGGCCGGCGCCGGCTCCGGCGAGGGGGGCGATGCTCCGCTGTGGGCGGCCCGCTGCCGCACGCTGGCCGGTGAGGCGCTCGTCGCCTGCGGCCACACCGCCGACGCTCGCGCAGAGCTGCGCGCGGCGGCCGCCGAGCTCGAGGCCCGCGGCGCCTGGGGGTATCGCGACGCGGCGCTGCGGGCGTTGCGCCGCCTGGGCGACCGGCCGCGCCCCGCGGCGGCAGCCCGGGTTGGCGGGCCGAGCGGCGGGGATCGACTGTCCGCACTGACCGCACGCGAGCGGGAGGTCGCCTTGTTGGTGGCCGAGGGTCAGACCAACGCGCAGATCGCAGCCCGCCTGCACCTGAGCGAGAGCACCGTCGAGAAGCACGTCTCGCGCCTGCTCGCCAAGCTGGGGCTGAGCTCGCGGGCCGGAGTGGTGCGGATCCTGGCCGAGGAGCGCCTCGGCGCCGGCTGACCGGAGCGCTCCGCCAACTCGGGGGGCGCGGTAGCAGGAATCCGCCATACCGGTTCCGCCGTCGTCGCGGGATCGTCGTCGGTGCCAACCGCCACCGAGGAGACGATCCGTGACCACCACCTCCGCCGACCGCGCCGAAGCGCTCGCCGAGCGCCTGTTCGGCGCTACGATCGGCGCGCTCGAGCTGTTCTCGATCTACCTGGGCGTCGAGCTCGGTCTCTACCGGACGCTCGAGCGCCACGACGCCCTCGACGCCGACGAGCTCGCAGGGCACGCCGGCATCGCCGAGCGCTACGCGCGCGAGTGGCTCGAGCAGCAGGCCGTCGCCGGCCTGATCGAGGTCGAGGACGCGGAGGCGGACGCGCACGAGCGCCGCTACAGGCTGCCCGACGCGCACGCCCGCGTCCTGTGCCGGGCCGACGACCCGGCCCACGTGGCGCCGTTTGCACACATGGTCGCCGGCATCGGCGGCGTGATCGCGCGCGTCGCCCAGGCCTACCGCACCGGAGAAGGCGTCCCATACGAGGCCTACGGCGCCGCCTTTCGCCACGGCCAGGGCCACATCAACCGGCCGGCCTTCACCCACGAGCTGCCGAGCGACTGGCTGGGCGCGATGCCCGACGTGGTCGCCCGCCTCGAGGCCGCCGCCCGCCCGCGCATCGCAGACATCGGTTGCGGGCAGGGGTTCTCGACGCTCGCGCTCGCGAGGGCCTTCCCCACTGCCTGGGTCGACGGCCTCGACACCGACCCCGGCTCGATCGCCGACGCCCGTCGCTACGCCACCGAGGCCGGCCTCGACGGCCGCATCCGCTTCATCGAGGCGGACGCAGCCAAGCTCGCCGGTGAGGGCGCCTACGAGCTGATCGTGATCCTCGAGGCGCTGCACGACCTCGCCCGCCCCGTCGAGGCGCTTCGCGCCGCGCGCGTGGCGCTCGCCGGCCGCGGCACGCTGCTGGTCGTCGACGAGCGCGTCGCCGACTCCTTCGCCGCCCCGGGCGACGAGGTCGAGCGCATGATGTTCGGCTGGAGCGTCACGCACTGTCTCCCCACCCAGCTGATCGAGCAGCCCTCGGCCGCACTGGGCACCGCGCTGCGCGCCGACAGCGTCCGCGAGCTCGCCGCCGAGGCGGGCTTCACGCGCTTCGAGGTGCTGCCCGTCGACAACGACTTCTTCCGCCTCTACCGGCCCGACCCCTGAAGGGAGCACCACCATGCAAAGCACACTCACACCCACCAGCAACCGCCCGCGCCGACGGATCGGCCGCCTGCTGCTGGCCGCCGGCCTGGCGGTTTGCGCGCTGCCGGCGAGCGCGTCGGCGGCCACGGTCGTGATCGAGCCGGACGGCACGCTTCGCTACTCGGGCGACTCGCTCGGGGCCGCGGTTACCATCCGAGAGCTCGCCGACGGGTTCGAGGTAACGGACTCCGTCCGACTCGACCTGGTCCCCAACGGCTTTGCCACCTGCACTCGGCTCGGTACAAGGACGGCGCTCTGTGGCAATCGTGGAACCGTCATCCGGCGCGTCGCGGCGAACCTGAACGGCGGCGCCGACACCGTCGGCCCGATCAACACGCAACTGCCGGTCGAGGTCATCGGCGGCTCCGGCAACGACACCTACGAGGCGGGCAACCCGTCGTTCCTGACCAACGTGAGGTTCGGTGGTGGGAGCGGCGTCGACACCGTCAACTACTCCGGTTCGGGAGGCAGCGGGGCCGGTGGCGTGCGGATCAGCAACGACGACGTCGCGAACGACGGGCGGATCGGCCTGGACACGGACAACGTTGGCCGTGATGTCGAGAACCTAACCGGCTCGCGCTTCGCCGACGAGATCACCGCCAACGGTCCTCTCGACTTCCGCGTCACCGGCGTGTTCGCTTTCACGTCGGTCCAGGGGGGCCAAGGCGACGACTTCGTCCGCGTGGGCGCACACGGCAACCAGGGCGTGGAGATCCTGAACGGCCCGGTCGCCGACGGGGCCGACAAGATCATCGGCGGCCCGGCGATCTCGTTCGTCGACTACAGCGAGCGCACGCGCCCCGTGAACGCCACGCTCAACTTCGGCGGTGCCGACGACGGCGAGGCCGGCGAAGGCGACGAGATCCTCGGCGGCAACGAGGTGCTGCTCGGCGGCCTGGCCCGGGACGTCCTGCGCGCACCCGCCGGCTCGAGAGCGAGGCACTCGATCTCCGGCAACGGCGGCGACGACCAGATCGACGGCGCCGACGGCAACGACAGCCTCACCGGCGGCCGCGGCAACGACACCATCATCGCGTTCCGCGGCGACGACAACATCTCCGCCCAAGACGGCGAGAAAGACACCCTCACCTGCGGGTTCGACACGGACACCGCCGAGGTGGATTCGTTCGACAGCGTCGGCTTCTGCGAGAACGTCACGCTCGGCGTGCTCCGCCTCACCCCCAAGGCGCTGCGGGCCAAGGCCGGCGCGACCACCCGAATGAAGCTCAGCTGGCGTCACCCCCGCGGCTGGAAGCAGCTGCGCCGGGTGATGCTGCGCCTCTACCGCGGCAAGGCGCGCGTGGGCGCGGTCGCGATCAGCCCGCAGAGCCGCCGCATCCACGACCGCGGTGCCGTGACGGTGGTGCGGCGCTCCACCCGCCTGACCCGCAAGCACAAGACGGTCAGCGCCCGGCTGGCGCTGCGGCTCGACCGCAGTATGGCCGGACGCCGGCTGCGCGTCGAGGTCGAGGCCGTCGACGTCCGCGGCGCCCGCCAGCTCGAGTCCAGAGCGGGCTCGATCAGCGTCAGCCGATGACCGACCCCCTGGGCACCATCCAACACCCACAACCCGAGAGGACAACCATGACCACCACGACCAACACCACCCGCTCTATCAGCACCGATGATCTGGAGATCTACGTCGAGCAGGTCGGCCACGGGCCCGACGTGCTGCTGATCGGCGGGCTTGGCGACACCGTCGAGTCGTGGCAGTTCCAGCTCGACGGGCTCGCCGACCGCTACCGGCTTACCGCCGTCGACAATCGCGGCGCCGGGCGCACCTCGATGCCGGAAGGCCCGGTAACGGTGAAGGCGATGGCCGACGACGCCGCCGGCGTGCTGCGCGCGCTCGACATCCCTTCCGCCCACGTCGCCGGCTTCTCGATGGGAAGCGCCATCGGCCAGGAGCTGGCGCTGCGCCACCCCGAGCTCGTGCGCAGCCTGGTGCTCGTGAGCACCTATGCTCGCCCGGACGCCCTGTTCCGCGCCCAGCTCGAGTTCTGGCGCTGGCTTGCCGAGGTGGCGCCCAGCGAGCGCGCCTTCCTCCAGGCGTTCTTCACATGGGTCTACACGCCGCGCGCGCACGCCGACGGCACGGTGGGACAGTTCGTCGAGGAGGCGCTGGCCTTCGATCACCAGCAGTCCGTCGAGGCCTTTCAAGCGCAGGTCGACGCCCTCCTGGCGCATGACACGACCGACCGGCTCGCACAGATTGCCGCCCCCACGCTGGTCATCTCCGGTGGGCGCGACACGATCCTGCCGCCACGCTTCGGCCGATCGGTCGCGAAGTCCATCCCCGGCGCCCGCTTCGAGATCATGGAGGAGGAGTCCCACCAGCCCTTCCAGGAGGTGCCCGACGACTGGAACGCCCGCGTCGACGCCTTCTGGCGGGAGGTCGCCTCAGCGTGACCGGTCGAACCCGTCCGCGACGGCGCGCATGTGCGCTTCGAGGTCCGTCAGCAGCTCGCGCACGCCAGGCGACAGCCGCGTGCCGGGGCGGGTGATGATGGCGAAGGTGTCGTAGAGCGCCGGGCTGAAGGAGGCGGTGCCGAGGTCCTTCGGGTAGTAGGGCGCGCGGGTGTAGGCGCTGGGGAGGTAGGTGTCGCCGACGCCGGCGGCGACGAGTCGCAGCGCGATGTCCTTCAGCTCCACCTCGACCTTCGGCTGCAGACGGACGCCAAGGGCCTGCGCGCGCTCGGCGAGCTGGCGGCGGATCGGGTCGTTGTCGGCGGACTCGGCGTCGTAGAAGACGAGCGGCGTCGCGGCGAGCTGCTCGATCGTGGCGGGCTGTCGGGTGCGCTCGGGCGAGGCGCTGACGTAGAGCACCTCGTCGCGGACGATCGGGCGGACGTCGAGCTTGTCGTCGTCGATCGGCAGCACCACGACGCCGGCCTCGAGCTCGCCGCGCCGGACGTGGTCGACGATCGCCGAGGAGTTGCGGCCGACCAGCCGCACGGAGACGTCGGGGTGACGGCGCACGAACGCGGCGACGAGCGCGTCGACCCGCCAGGCGGAGGGCTCCCCGAAGACGCCGATCGCGACGGTTCCGCCTCGCAGCGCGGTGAGCTCGCCGACGCTGTCGGCGGCGTCCTCGACCGCGCGCAGGCTGCGCGTCGCATGCTCCGCGAAGGCGCGCCCCGCGTCGGTTGCCACCACGCCACGGCCGGCGCGGACGAAGAGGTCGGTGCCGAGCGCCTGCTCGAGCTTGCGGATCTGCTCCGCGACCGCCGGCTGAGAGACGCGCAGGGCGTCCGCGGCGGCCGTGAACGAGCCGAGCTCGAGGGCCGCGCAGAAGCAGCGGATCTGCTGGAGCGACAAAAGCTCAGCCTTGGAGTGCACCAGGCAAACAAGCCTACCTTGGCGCTTCGGCGGCGGCGATCATGGCGGGATGACCCGCGACGTGGTGATCGTGGGCGGCGGGATCGCCGGACTGGCGGCAGCCTGGCGGCTGCGCCACCGCGACGTGCTGCTGCTGGAGGCGGGCGATCGCCTCGGCGGGCGCATGCGCTCCGACCCGTGCGGCGAGTACTGGCTCAACTACGGCGCCCATCTCTTCCCGGGACCGGGCTCGCTGGTCGACGGCATGGCCCGCGAATGCGGCCTCGAAACAGTCGCGGTCAGCGGCAGCATGAGAGGGCTCGCCATCGGGTCCACGGTCGTCGGCGACGGGCGCGTCGAGACCTATCCGTTCCGGCTGCCGCTGGCGGTGCGCGACCGGATCGCGCTCGCGAAGGCCGGTCTCAAGGTCAAGCGCGCCGTCGCACACTATCACCGCCTCGAGCAGCGCTCCGGCTTCGAGGACCACCGCACGTTCGGCCAGTTCCTCGGCCCGCTACCACCCGCCGTGGACGAAATCTTCGCGTGCGCGGCCCACCGCGCGACGGCGGAGCCATTCGAGCTCTCGGCGGGCAGTGGGGTCGCGCTGTTCGCGCTCGTGTGGGGCGGCAAGAGCTCGCTGATCGGGCGCAACCTGCTCGGCGGGTCCGGCCGGCTGCCGGCGGCGCTGGGCCGCGAGCTGGGCGAGCGCGCGCGCACCGGATGCCGCGTGCACGCCATTCGGCCAGATGGCGCCGACCTGGTGGTGCACTACGACGGTGGCGACGTGAGCGCGCGCCACGTGATCGTCGCGGCGCAGGCGCCGTACGCGGCACCGCTCGTGGCGCCCGTGGCCGCGCAGACCGCGCTCGCGCTGTCGCGGCTCAGCTACGGAGCGTTCCTCAGCGTCGCCGTCGAGACCAGCGAGACGACCGCGATGCCCTACGACGATCTCTACGCGGTTGCGACGCCCGGCCGCGTGTTCGACATGTTCACCAACCAGGCGCATGCGCTGCGGGGCGCTGGCCCGCGCCGCCCCGGCGGGAGCCTGATGCTGTTCGCGGGCGCCCAGGGCGCCGCGAAGCTCATGCAGGAGCCGGACGAGCCCATCGTCGATCGCTTCCTCGCGGACCTGCACGAGCTCTACCCGCAGACGCGCGGCGCGGTCGCCGGGGCCACCGTGCACCGGTGGGAGCTCGGGAACGTCTACGCGCGACCCGGCCGAAGCCGGCTCCAGGCGTCGCTCGAGCGACCGCTGGGCGCGTACGAGAACCTGCACCTGGCGGGCGACTACTTCGCCGAGCTGGGAAACATCGAGGCCGCCGCCCGCGCCGGGCTCGCGGCCGCCGAACGCGTCGACGCCCGAATCCGAAAGGTCGCCTATGTCTGAGCCCTTCCACGGAGTGCTGCCCGCGATCATCACCCCGTTCACCGACGACGGCAGCGCGCTCGACACCCGCGCGCTCGCCGACATCGTCGACCGCCTGATCGGCGCCGGCGTCGCCGGGCTCGTGCCCGGGGGAAGCACCGGCGAGTTCACCACGCTCCGCGACGCCGAGCGCCGCCAGCTGGTCGAGACCACGGTCGAGGCGGCCGCCGGCCGCGTCCCCGTCGTCGCGGGGACCGGCGCGCTCTCCACGCGCGAGACCGTCGACCTGAGCGTGCACGCCGAACGGGCCGGTGCGGCCGCGGTGATGGTCGTCCCGCCCTTCTACGACGCCGTCTCGTGGCGCGAGCTGCTCGCCCACTACACCGCGGTCGCGGACGCGATCGACATCCCGATCATGTACTACAACCTCCCGAGCGCCTCGGGGGTCAGGCTCACCGCCGCGCAGCTTCGGGAGCTTCCCGTCGCCTGCCTCAAGGACACCGGCGGGGACGCGGTGGCTGCCACCGAGCTGATCCAGACCGGTGGACCGACGCTGCTCAACGGCTGGGACACGCTCACCTTCGCCGCCCTTGCCGCGGGCGTCCGCGCCGTGGTCTGGGGCGCCGCCTCGATCCTGCCCCGGGAGTGCGTCGAGCTGCACCGGCTGCTGATCGACGACATCGACCTGCCCGCCGCCCGCGAGCTGTGGTCCCGCCTCTGGCCGCTATGCCAGTTCCTCGAGGGCCAGAGCTACCCGGCGGCGGTCAAGGCCGCGTGTCGGCTCGTCGGGGACACCACCGGCCCCGTCCGGGCACCGCTCCTCCCTCTCGACGGCGCCGCGAACAACGAGCTCGCGGCCCTGCTCGAAGGCGCGACCCTGGCGCCGACGGCACCGGGCCCGTAGGCCAGCAGAGCGGCGAGGGCGACGGTTCGGGATGGGCTCTGCGCGCGAGAGCGGCGAGCGCCCTGCCCGCGCCATAGTGCCCTCATGCAGGCGGGCGTCGAGGTCGTGCGCGGGATCGTCGAAGCACTGAACCGACATGACGTTGACGGGATGCTGGCGCGCATGAGTTCCAGCTTCGAGTGGAGGCCGCTCGAGACAAGCCCCGTCGCGCGCGTCTACCGCGGCCACGAGCAGGTACGGCGCTACGTCGAGGACTGGCTCACCACCTTCGAGAGCGTGCGGCTGGACCTCGAGGAACCGACACAGGTCGCCGATCGCATCGTGACCGTGGTGCGTGGCCGCGGACGCGGTCGAGCGAGCGGGCTGGAGCTGGAGACGCGCTTCTGTCAGGTGTGGACCGTTCGCGGCGAGACGGCGGTCGCGATGGAGGAGTACGCCACTCGCGAGCAAGGGCTCGCGGTCCTGCGCGCGGAACCGTCCTAGCTGGCCCGGAGGGTGTTGTAAGGACTCGGGGCTGGTTGTCCTGCCCGTGGACGTTTGTGGACGCGGCTGATCGGCGGGCTTCACAACCTATGTGGGCGGCTCACCTAGTCCCGCTGGGCCGCGGCGAGCAGGAAGTCGACCAGGGCGTCGAGCTCGGCCGCATTCATACGCTCACCGAAGTCCTCCGGCATCCCCCCGAAGTAGCCGCCGCGGTCGGAGTCGGTGATCACGGAGACGAGTGAGGCGCGGTCGTGGGCCGAGAGGCGCCCGTCGAGGTTCGGGCCGATCTCCCCCGCCGAACCGGCGGCGGCGAGCCGGTGGCAGCTCCCACAGCCCATCCGGGCGAAGACCGCCCTGCCGGACGCCGATTCGCCGTCGCGCGGCGCGGACGCGAGCCGCGGCGCGCGCTCGCCGCCGCGGTCGTCGTCACGATCCGACGCGGCCAGCACCACGATGAACGCGGCCGCCGCGGCGACCAGCCCGGCGACGAGGGGAGCGACCCAGGCTGGACTCATCCCTCCGCCTGCTTCGGCCCGCCGCCCGGGCGGCGTCGCCGGAGGACGACCACGCCCGCTGCAGCGATTAGCCCCGCCGTCAGCGCCGCCCCGAGGGCCGTCGCCCACGGACCGCCGTCGTCCCCGCCGTCCGCTTCCGGGGTGACGACCGCGGCCGCCACGGTCGGCACGCTTGCCTTGCCGCGCGGACCGATCTGGACCGGTCCGAATGGATGCCTGGCCGAGAAGTCGTCGTCGACCACGTAGCGCCAGTTGCCCGCGGACGGGAAGACGACCCGGGCCCGGTAGACACCCGGTTTCTCCGTTGCGACCGCGCGGAAGGTCCGCGTCGCCTCACCGCCGGCGCTCATGATCGTGAGCGACGGATGTATCCCTTCGAGCGGGGTCAGCCCGTGCTGGAGGATCGTGAGGTCCACGATCCACGCCTCCCCGGCGCGGGTCCCGTCGGGCACCGAGCTGAGGCCGACCGTTGCCCAACCACCGGCCGCCGCCACCGGCGCCGCGAGGCAGGCGCCGACCATCGCCGCCGAGACAGCCGCCGCCAACCTCCGGATCATGTGTCGCTCCTCCTCTCGCCTGTGCCACGGGTACAACCGGCGGCGGCCGGAGGTTCCCGCCCGGAGCGATGTCGACTTGATGGTGCTATCGCGCCCCTAAGTCGACATCGGTGCCCGCTTTCCGCTGTCTGGCGGCGAGTGCGCGCGGCGCGTCCGCGAGGTAAGCGTCCATCCGCTAGAGGGCGGGCCGGCCTACCGGCGCTTCTCGGTCTTCTGCTCGAGCAGGGCCACGTCGGCGGCCGCGAGCACGTCCTCCGGGCTCGCGCCCGGCGCGAGCTCGGCCGTGCCCCAGCTGATCTCGAGAGGGCGCCCGTCCGGCTCCGCACAGCTTTCGCGGACGGTGTCCGCCAGGCGCCGCAGCACCTCGTCCGCCGCCTCGCGGCCGCTGCCGGGGAGCAGGACGACGAACTCGTCGCCGCCCCATCGAAAGCAGCGGTCGGTGTTCCGAACGGAGCTCTCCATCACCCGCGCGACCTCGCCGAGGCAGCGGTCCCCCTCCAGGTGACCGTAGGCGTCATTGATGCGCTTGAGGCTGTCGACGTCCACGAGGCCGACGCTGAGCCGGGCCCTGTCGCGCGCGGCCCGGGCCGCCTCGACCGTGAGCGAATCGTCGAACGCGCGTCGGTTGCCGAGCCCTGTGAGCACGTCCACGTTCGCGAGCCGGCGGGCCACCTCGGCCCCCGCGCGGAGCCCGAGGCGCTGCTGGCGCACGAGATGGAGGTAGCTGAAGAGGATCGAGCCGAAGCCGACCAGGAGGAGACCCTCGGCGACCATGTCTCCCACCATCTCGCCGTCCACGGGCTCGTAGACGAACGGGAGCGCGAGCGCTCCGAGCATCACGGCCAGCAGCGTGAACGCGCGGCGCGGGGGGTGGGGGGCGGCCGCGCCGAGCCACAGCACGTAGAGGTCCTCGTAGGCGGACGAGCCGCCGCCGGCCAACCAGTTGAGAGCGGCGATCGCGGCGACGCCGACGTACGCGACCACGAGCAGGTCGTCGAACGAGGGCGAGCGCCTCGCCAGCAGCACGGCGCCGGCGAGGGCGGCGGCGATCACCCCGGCGGCAAGGAACCAGCCGGCGGAGCCGATCTGCTCGTCCACCGGCTCGAACGGCAGGAACAGCAGAACGATCAGGCCGTTCAGGGCCAGAAGCGCGATCATGACGCGGCGCGAGGTGACCAGCTCGGCGCCGGCGTATGGGTCCGCGCGGCGATCGAACATCCCGCGCAGGAACTGGTATGCGGTTCCTCCTCGCGAGTCCATGCAGCCCTCCATGGCCAGTCTGCCAGTTGTCGTAGCCTGCGGGAACATGTGCTCGCCCCCCTTCTCCCGCCGCCTCGCGGCCCGTCACGGCGGCCTGCGGCGGTGGACCTGATCGACCGCGCCCTCGCCGAGGACGTCGGCGACGGCGACCTCACGACCGCGGCCGTCGTGCGCGAGGGAACGCGCGCACGCGGCCGGATCGAGCAGCGGGCGGCGGGCGTCCCCGCGGGGCTGGGGGTCGCGGAGGAGGTGTTCAGCCGCGTGGACCCCGGCCTCGTCTGGCGGTCCTACGCGCGCGACGGAACGTGGCGCGAGCCGGGCGTCCTCGCCGACGTGACGGGCGACGGAGCCGCGATCCTGCGCGGCGAGCGAGTGGCGCTCAACTTCCTCGGGCGCCTGTCGGGCATCGCGACGCTCACCGCGCTGTACGTGCGCGCCGTGGAGGGAACGGGCGCGCGCATCCTCGACACCCGCAAGACCACCCCCGGGATGCGCGCGCTCGAGAAGGAGGCGGTCCGCGCCGGCGGCGGGGTGAGCCACCGGGCCGGCCTCTCGGACGCGCTCCTCGTCAAGGAGAATCATGCGGCGCTCGCCGGCGGCGTGGGGGAGGCGGCGCGCCGAGCGCTGTCCGGGGCGCCGCCGGGGCTCCTGGTGGAGGTCGAGTGCGCGACGCTCGACGAAGTGAGGAAGGCGCTCGAGGCGGGCGTCCCCCGGCTCCTGCTCGACAACATGTCGCCCGCCGACCTCCGGCGCGCGGTCGACCTGGTCGCGGGCCGCGCCGAGCTCGAGGCCTCGGGCGGCATCACCCTGGAGACGGTGCGCGCGGCGGCGGCGACTGGCGTCGACTACGTCAGCGTCGGCGCCCTCACGCACTCCGCGCCCGCGCTCGACGTGAGCCTGTTGATCGAGCCGCTCTGAGGCCCGCTCAGCCCCGCGTCGCGTGCGCCGGCGGGCGGAGCACGGCGAACGGGTCCGTCACCTCGAGCGCGCGCGAGCGGAACCGGTACACGGCGGCGGGGCGGCCCCCGCCGGGACCCGGCGTGCGGCGCTCACCCGTGGGCTCGAGCAACCCGCGCCGCTCGAGCACCCGGCGCAGGTTCGTGGGGTCGACCGGGTAACCCAGGGCCGCCGTGTAGATCGAGCAGAGCTCCGGGATCGAGAAGCGGCGCGGCGCGAGCGCGAAGCCTATGTTCGTGTAGGAGAGCTTCGCCCTCAGCCGCTCGCGTCCGGCGAGCACGATCGGCTCGTGATCGAAGGCCATCGGCCGCGGGAGCCGGTCCACGGGATGCCAGGCGGTGTCCGCCGGGACCGCGGGATCGAGCCCGAGCGGAACCAGGCCCAGATACGCGGTGGCGAGCTGCCACTCGTCTGGGTGGCGGTCGGGATCGCTGCGGCTCTCGAGCTGCTCGAGCCACGAGAGCTCGGCGACGTCGACCTTGCGCGCCAGCTGGGTGCGAATCGACTGCTCGAGCGTGTGACCCGGCTCGAGGTAGCCGCCGGGGAGCGACCACGCGTGCGAGAACGGCGCGCGCGCCCGCTGCCAGAGGAGCACCGAGAGGCGCCCGTCGCGGATCTGGAGCACGACCGCGAGCGTCACGTGCGTGGGGGAGGGGCGCGAGCGGCCGGCCGTGGTAGGCCCGATTCGCCCCGAGGTTTCAGACTGGGAGTCGGAGACTCTGTTATGCTGAGCGCACACGAATTTTCGATCATAAGGCAAAAACTCCAGATGAAGCCCATCGAGCTTCCGACGCTCTCCCCCGCCGCCACCTCGAGCCCCGCGCCCGCGGGCGGCGCGGCGCTCACCCCCGAGGAGCTCGGGCGGCTGAAGGCGGAGGTCCGCGCGCTGGCGGAGGAGCGCAACGGCGTGATCCTCGCGCACAACTACCAGGTGCCCGAGGTCCAGGAGGTGGCCCACTTCGTGGGAGATTCCCTCGGGCTCTCGCGCCGCGCGGCCGACACGGACGCCGACGTGATCGCCTTCTGTGGCGTCCACTTCATGGCCGAGACCGCCTCGATCCTCTCGCCCGACAAGACCGTTCTCCTGCCGGACCTCGACGCCGGCTGCTCGCTCGCGGACTCGATCACCGCCGACGACCTGCGCGCGTGGAAGGCGAGGCATCCCGGCGCGATCGTGGTCATGTACGTGAACACGACCGCCGAGGTCAAGGCCGAGACCGACTACTGCTGCACCTCCTCGAACGCCGTAAGCGTGGTCGAGCACATCTTCCGCGAGCACGGCGATGACACGGAGATCCTCTTCGGGCCGGACATGTGGCTCGGCGCCTACGTCGAGCGCGTCATCGGGCGGCGCCTGCACGTGTGGGACGGCGAGTGCCACGTGCACGCGGGCATCCGCCCCGGGGACATCTCGAGCATCCGGGCCGCCCACCCGGGCGCGGAGTTCCTGATCCATCCGGAGTGCGGCTGCACCACACAGGTGATGGAGTACGTGGCGTCCGGCGACGTCGACCCCGAGCGCACCCACATGCTCTCCACGGGCGGCATGCTGAACTTCGCCCGCGGCTCCGAGGCCGAGGAGTTCATCGTCGCGACCGAGACCGGAATGCTGCACCCGCTCTCGGCGGAGAATCCCGGCAAGCGCTTCATCCCGGCCAACCGCGCGGCCGTCTGCAAGTACATGAAGATGATCACGCTTCCGAAGCTGCGCGACACGCTCCGCGACCTGAAGCCGGTCGTCAAGGTCGACCCCGGTCTGGCGGAGCGCGCGCGGGTGCCGATCGAGCGGATGGTGGCGATCACGCCGTAGATCACGCGGCATCGCCGAGCGCGGTCGGCTCGGCCGCCCTACCGCGTGCTGGGCCCTAACTAGCCGCCGGTTACGCTCCGCCGGTGCGCCAGCTCTATCCCGAGCGTCGCGACACCTCGCCCGAGCTCCTCGCATCGGGGCTGCGTCTGGGCGACCGGGCGCCCCCGGGGCGCCCGTACCTCGCGCTCAACATGGTCTCGTCGCTCGATGGCAAGGCCACCATCGAGTGGCGGACCAAGGGCCTGTCGACCGAGCTCGACCGGCGCCTCTTCCACCAGCTCCGCACGCAGGTCGACGCGGTGATGGTGGGCGCAGGGACGCTCCGCGTCGAGCGCTACGGCCGGATCACGAAGACCGAAGAGCTGCGTGCGCGGCGCGTGGCAGAGGGGCTCCCCCCGGACGCCCTCGCCGTCATCGTCTCGGGCCGGCTCGACGTCCCCGCCGACCTGCCGCTGCTCCAGGAGCCGGAGCAGGAGGTGGTCATCGCCACCGGATCGGACGCGGTCCTGCCGGGCACCAAGGCGCGGATCGAGTACCTACGGACCGGCGACGACCTTCAGCTGCTCATGGCGAGGCTGCGCGACGAGCGCGGGGTGCGCTCGATCCTCTGCGAGGGCGGGCCCACGCTCAACTTCCATCTGCTCGCCGCCGGTCTCGTCGACGAGCTCTTCCTCACGTTCAACGCCAAGCTGACCGCGGGCGCCGCCGCGCTCACGATCGTGGCCGGCAGGGACCTCGTGGAGCCGGTCGAGCTCGAGCTCGTCTCGGTCGCCAAGGGGGGCCCCGACCTGTTCACGCGCTGGCAACTCGCGGCGCCTACTGCGCCGCCTTGATCGTCTCGTCGAAGACCAGCTCGCCGTCCCTGACGCGGTAGATGCCGTAGTCGGTGAGCGTGGTGTCGCCGTTCTCGTCGATGTCGTAGGTGCCGAGCACCGACTCCCGGCCCTTCGTCTCGAACAGGGCGTCGATCAGCTTCTGGCGGTCGCCGCAGTCCGGGCCGATCCGCTCGCACGTGTCGAGGACGAGGTCCATGGCCTCGTACCCGTAGACCGCGTACGGGTTGGGGTTCGACTCGCCGTACTCCTTTTCGTAGTCGCGGAAGAACCTCCGTCCGTCGGGCGGATACTCGCTCGGAGCGAGCGTCGCGACGCTGAGCTTGACCTTCTGCTGCACGTTCGGCGGGATGCCGCCCTCCTCCGGATCCGTGAACCCGGTCTCGGCGACCCCGTCGGGGCCGTACATCTTGACGTCGGGCACGGCGGCGAGCACGTCCTTGTAGAGCTGCACTGCGCCGTTTGCCGTGATGCCGCCGAACACGAAGCAGTCGGCGCCGGCGGTCTTCAGCTTCGCCGCCACCGACCGGAAGTTGGGCGCCTTCGGGTCGATCCCCTCGTTGGCGAGGATCTCGAGGCCCTGCTCCTCCGCCGACATCTCGATGTTCCGCGCCAGGCCCGCGCCGTATACCTCCTTGTCGTTCAAGATGTAGGCGTTGCGGCAGCCGTCCTGCTTCATGACGGTCGCCAGCGCGGCGCCCTGGATCGTGTCCTTCGGGACGATGCGCAGGTAGTGGCGTTGCCCGCTCGGGTAGTACTTGTCCGGCTCGCCCTCGTCGGCGCCGGGGTCGTTGGATGTCAGACCGACCGCCGTATTGGCCGGCGACACCTGGGCGATCGGAACCTCGTTGAGGATCGGGATCGAGATCGCGCTCGCGCCCGAGTTGAACTCACCGATGTAGGCGATCGAGCTGTCGTCCTGGGCCACCCGCCTCGCGTTCGCCGAAGTCTGCTCCGGCGTCCAGGTCCCGGCCTGCGCGGTCGAGTCGTCGAGCGACGTGTACTCGATCGTGAAGTCGCCGGTTTTGCCGCGGTGCTGCTTCAGCGCCAGCTCGGCGCCCCGCACGAGGTCGGTGGTGTTCGGGCGTTGGGCGCCCTGCAGCGGCATTGAGGAGTAGATCGCGAGGGCCTCACCCTCGGCGACGCTCCCCCCGCCGTCATCGTCGTCCCCGCACGCCGCGAGCGCTAGCACAAGGGCGGCACAGCAAGATGCGATTGCGGTCGGCTTCATGCCTGCGAACGCTGCTCGAAGGCGTGTTGACCAGCAAGTCGAGTTCTTGCTCGGCCGGATTAGACGCGCTAATCCGGCCGCAACATCGGACGCTCAGGCGACCGCCTCGAGCGTGGCGGAGACCGTTCGGGCCTCTTCGATGAACGACGCCGCGCACTCCGCGAGCTCGCGGTCGCGGTGCCAGACAAGGCCGATCATCCGAGCGGGAACGAGGTCGCCCACCGGTATCGCCGCGATCTGCGGGTCCGCGGGATCGACGGCCAGTCCCGGGATCAGCCCGGCACATGCGCCCCCCGCGACGAGGCCCCGAATCGTGCCGTTGTCGTCCGATCGAAACACGATCGAGGGGGAGATCCCCTGCGCGCGGAGATGGTCCTCCTCCGACCCGTGCCCCGGATGCGGTCGAAACGTAGCCAGGGGGAGCGCCTCGAGCTCGGCCGCGGCGGGAGGGCCGGGCCGATCGGCGAGCGGTGATCCTGCCCGGACGAGCAGGACGTACGGGTCGCGCAGCAGCTCCACCGACTCGAACGGCCCGTCGCGCGGCGGGAGCAGGGCGAACGCGAAGTCGAGCTGTCCGGCGGCGACGAGGCGCTGGAGCTCCACGTCGCAATTGACCTCGTTCAGGTCGAGCTCCACGCCGGGCCAGGCGTTCCCGAAGCGCTGCAGGACGGAGGGGAGGATCCGTGCGCTCACGCTCTGGAAGGCGCCAACGCGCAACAGCCCGCCGTTCCCCTCGCGCAGCGCGCTCAGGTCCGCCTCGGCGGCCCTCACCCGCGCGCCGATCCCGCGCGCATGACGGACGAGGAGCTCGCCGGCGTCGGTCAGCGTGACGCGGCGCTGACCGGGTGGTCGCTCGATCAGCCTTTCACCGACGATGCGCTCGAGCGCCGCGATCTGCTGGCTGACCGCGGACTGGGTGTACCCGAGCCGGTCGGCGGCGCGCCCGAAGGACCGCTCGTCGGCGATAGCCTCGAGCGCCGCGAGGTAGCGGAGCTCGAGGCCCGGCCAGCCGTGCGATGCCATGGGCCACAGAGACTAGCCCCGAACGGGGCACCCTTCACCGGCCCGAGTCGAACCGGATCAGCTCCTCGCTCCCACCGCCGCCGGACAGCGACACGACCAGCACCGGTCCGACGCCGCGGGCGTACAGCTTGTGCTCGAGTACCCTCGGCTCGAGCGGCGTGTAGTCCTTCGTCATGAGGACGCGCCGGAAGCGGCCGAACGGAACCTCGGCCTGCTCGTCCAGGCTGAGGATCCGTGCGCGGTCCTCGGCGTGTCCGGCGTACTGCTCCTGCCGGTAGCTCATGCCGACCCGCGGATCCGCCGGCATGATCACGCCGGCCTGGGCCCCGTCGACGCCCGCCTCCCAGGAGCCCTCCGTCGAGACGACCTTGCCGTTCTCGTACTCGCGGGTGCTCTCGCCGAGGTACCAGACGTTCCCCGCCCGGTCCTGGGCGTACCAGTCGTAGGTGTTCTCGACGAGGGCGCCGCGCTGGGTCACCACGTCGTGGACGACGCGCGCCTTCACCCCGTCCACTCGCCTCACCCGGTCGGTGACCGTGACCTCGACGCGCTGCTCGGTGCCGTCCCGATCCGTCTCGCGGTAGACCCACGTGCTGCCCGGGGCCATCGGCCAGTACGGATTGTCGATCGCCGTCGTGAACTCCGCGGGGTCGAGGTTCATACGCTCCGCACCACGAGGCAGGGCGGACCGCCCGCCGTCGCCGTCCTTGTCACCGCCCCCACAGCCGATGGCGGCAAGGACTGCCAGGGCGACGGCGAGCGGTCCGGCCCCTGCGTGCATCGCGGCTCAGCGGTCCTCGGACTTGTCGCTGTCGCCCTCTGCGCCGACGACCTTGAAGTCGCGATCGAGCTGCACGTCCACCTGGCTACCGTCGCCGCGCGTCACCTCGACCTCGTAGTAGCTCTCCTCGTCGCCCACCTCGGTGTCGGTGACCTCGCCGCCGCCGGTGTGGGCGAGCGCCGCCTGCGACGCGCGGTCGAGGGCGCCGCCGGAGATGGACTTCTCGGTTCCGTCGTCGTCGCCGCCGCCCGCGGCGGTGGCGATCGCGGCACCGCCGGCGCCGAGCGCGGCCACGGCGGCGAGTGCGATCACGATGCGCTTGATCTTGTCGTTCATCGGTGGTTTCTCCTTCGTTCGATTGACCGTCTGGAGGCCACCGTAGGACGCCTAGCTGAGATGACCCTGAGGCCGCGTCGCGGCGGGCAGCCAGACCCGCACGGTGGCGCCGTCCGGCTCCGGCACGATCTCCGCGCGGCCGCCGTGCGCCTCGGCGATCGCCCGGACGATGGCCAGGCCGAGCCCGCTACCGCCGCGTACACGGGCCCGGTCGCCGCGGGCGAATCGCTCGAAGGCGCGGTCAGCGAAGCCGGGTTCGAAGCCCGCGCCCGCGTCGGACACCTCGAGCCCCACGCCGCCGTCCGCCGCCCGGGCCCGGAGGACGACCTCGCCATCGCCGTGGCGCAGCGCGTTGTCGACCAGGTTGCCGAGCGCCTGCCGCACCCGTAGGGGGTCGCCGCTCAGCCGCAGGCCGTCCTCCGCCTCGACGCGGATGGCACGGTGCCGCTCCGCGGCCCGCGCCGCGAAGCGCTCGCGGACGTCGTCGAGAAGGGGGCCGGCGGCGATCTCCTCCGGGCGCACACGCAGCTCGCCCTCCGCCGAGCGGGCGACGACGAGGAGGTCCTCGGCGAGCTGGGCCAGGCGGTCGCACTCCTCGATGGCCGCCGCGAGCGCCTCGCGCACTTCGGGGCCGAAGTCGCCCGTCCGCATGGCGCTCTCGAGCTCAGTCTTGACGACCGCCACCGGGGTGCGGAGCTCGTGTCCGGCGTCCGCGACGAAGCGGCGCTCCCGCTCGAAGGACCGCTGGAGGCGCTCCAGCATCTCGTTGAGGGTCTCCCCGAGCCGGCGGATCTCGTCATGTGCGGCGGGCAGCGGCAGCCGCTCCCCGGCACGGGTCAGCGACACCTCGCGCGCGCGGCGGCGCATCGCCTCCACCGGCCGCAGCCCCGTGGCCGCCAGCAGGTAGCCGGCGATCGAGGCCAGCAGCACCGCGATCGGGCCGCCGACGGCGAACGAGGCGACGAGGCCCGCCAGCGCCTCGTCACGATCGTCGAGCGACTGCCCGACGGCCACCACCCCCGTGCCCGCGGGCCGGCCGAGGACGCGGGCCGTTCCGTCGATACCCGCCAACCGCCTGTCGACCACGACGACGCCGCTCCCGGCGGCCGACAGCTCGGCGCCGCTAAGCGCCGCGCCACGCACGCCGCCCGCCGAGTCCAGCACACGGCCGTCCGCAGACAGCAGCTGGGCGAATCCCTCCTCGCCCTCCTCGGCCGCGCCCGCCGCGGCGGAGCCGGCGGCGGCGACCGCCCGGGCCCGCGCCTCGAGCCCCGTCCGGAGGCTGTCGTCGAGGTCGTCCGCGAGGCGCAGGTACACGAACAGGCCGGCGGCCCCGAGGACCAGCACCATGGCCAGGGCGAAGGCGGCGGTCAGGCGCAGGCGGATCGGCAGCCGGCTCACCGGCCGCCGTCCTTGCGCAGCCGGTAGCCCACGCCGCGCACGGTCTCGATCGACCGCACGCCGAACGGCCGGTCGATCTTCTCGCGCAGGTAGCGGACGTAGACCTCGACGACGTTCGAGCGCTGCTCGTACCCGAGGTCCCAGGCGGCCTCGAGCAGCTGGAGCTGGGTAAGCACCTGGCCGGGGCGGCGCATGAACGCCTCGAGCAGGCCGAACTCGCGGGCGGAGAGCTCGATCCGATACTCGCCCCGCCACACCTCGCGGGTCGCGGGGTCTAGGCGCAGGTCGCCCACCTCGAGCACCGCCGGCCGCTCGACCGGACCGCGCCGAGCGAGGGCACGCAGCCGTGCGAGGAGCTCGGCCAGCGAGAAGGGCTTCGTCAGGTAGTCGTCCGCGCCCGTGTCGAGGCCGCGCACCCGATCCTCCACCGCGTCGCGGGCCGTGAGCATGAGGATCGGCACCCAGGCCCCCTGCCGGCGGAGCCGCCGGCAGGTCTCGAAGCCGTCGATGTCGGGGAGCATCACGTCGAGCAGCACGGCGTCGTACTCCGTCGCGCCGACGCGCCGGATCGCCTCCTCGCCGCCGCCGGCGACGTCCACGACGACGCCCTCGAAGCGCAGCCCGCGGCCGATGGCGGCGGCCATCTTCACGTCGTCCTCGACCACGAGCACCCGCATGTCTCAATGATGGACCCGAAGCTGAGAGGAAGCTGAGAGCGGTGCAGGGCCGATTGCACGGTCCCGCGTCGGGGCGACTTTTCGGTATCAATGCCGTCCCGCATGAGTCATGCCCGCACGGAACCCGCGGGGGCTCGCGCGCGCCGACCCGTGCCGCGGCCCGCCGTCCCGGTGGTCGAGCTCGACGACGTGACCAAGGTCTACGAGGGTGGATCCGTCGGGCTCGAGCGCGTGTCGTTGAAGGTCGGTCGCGGTGAGTTCGTCTTCCTCGTCGGCCCGACCGGGTGCGGAAAGTCGACCTGCATCCGCCTGCTCCAGAAGGAGCTCGAGCCGACCAAGGGCGAGGTCCGGATCGCGGGCCGGACGCTGGGCGAGATCCCGCGCGGCCGCGTGCCGCACCTGCGCCGCAACATCGGCGTCGTCTTTCAGGACTACAAGCTGCTGCCGAACCGCACCGTGTACGACAACGTCGCCTACTCGTTGCAGGTGATCGGCGAGTCGCGCAAGGACATCCGGCGCAAGGTCCCGGACATCCTCCGTCTCGTCGGGCTCTCCACGAAGCTGCACAACTACCCGGACGAGCTCTCGGGCGGCGAGCAGCAGCGCGTCTCTATCGCGCGCGCGTTCGTGAACCACCCGCCGCTGCTCCTCGCCGACGAGCCCACCGGCAACCTCGACCCCGAGACCTCGATCGGGATCATGCAGCTGATCTACCGCATCAACCGCACCGGGACGACCGCGATCGTGGCGACCCACGACCGCGAGATGGTCGACAAGATGCGCCGCCGCGTGATCGAGCTCCGCGAGGGACGCCTCGTCCGCGACGAGGAGTCGGGCCTGTACCGCCCGGAGGAGACGGGCCGCTTCGCGGTGCGGCTGCGGGACGAGCTCGAGATGGTGGCGAGCTAGCCCGATGCGCCCCGTGTTCTTCGCCCGCGAGGCGTTGCGCGGGCTGAGACGTAGCTCGGCGCCGGCCCTCGCCGCGCTCCTCACGGTGCTCCTCACGAGCCTCGTCCTCGGCGTGTTCATCCCCGTCGTGCAGGCCACGACCGGGACAGCCAACGAGGTCCGCGGCCGGGTCGTCGTCGACGTCTACGTGAGCGGGTCGGCGACCGAGAGGCAGAGCGCCGAGCTGGGTCGGGCGCTCGAGCGAACCGCGAACGTCCGCTCGGTCGAGTTCATCTCGAAGGGTGAGGCGCTGGCCCGCGCCGAGCGCAAGAACCCGCGGGCGTTCAAGGAAGGCGCGGAGCTCCTCGGGACCAACCCGCTCCCCGCCTCCTTCCGCGTCAGGCCGGTGGACCCCGGCCGGATCGACGAGATCGTCGACGCGCTCGCGCCGAACGGACATCCCCGGCTCGCCGGCATCGACGAGGTGCGGAACCGGGAGGAGGAGACCGACAAGATCCTCTCCGCGACCGGGCTCGTGAAGGGCCTCACCGCGGGGATCGCGGCGCTCCTCGTGATCGCGTCCGTCGCCCTCGTCGCGAACACGATCCGCCTCTCGATCTTCGCCCGCCGCCGGGAGGTCGAGGTGATGAAGCTCGTGGGCGCGACGAACTGGTTCATCCGCTGGCCCTTCGTGATCGAGGGCGTGCTCGTCGGGTTTCTCGGCGGGCTCCTGTCGGTGCTGCTGCTGACGATCGCCAAGGAGACCCTGATCGACCCGCTGTCACAGGACTTCGCGCTGCTCGCGGCGCCGGACACGATCGACTTCCCGCTGCTGGCGGCCCTGCTGATGCTGGCCTGCGTGGTCGTGTCGGCCGTGGGCAGCGGTCTCACGTTGCGCCGCTTCCTCCGCGTTTAGCCTGCGTTCAGGGCGGCGCCACTACCCTCAGTCCCCTGGTGAACTCGGGCCGCTCGGCACTCGTCGCGTTCCTATGCGCCGTCGTGGCGCTCCTCGTCGGCATCTGGCTGGGCGGCCATCCGGAGTCGCTCCCCGGCCCGCTCCGGGACGCGCTCGTCGAGGAGGATCGCGCGCTTCGGGCCGAGGTCGTCGAGACGATCGAGGAGAACTTCTACCGGCCGGTCGACGAGAACGAGCTCGACGAGGCGTCGCTCAAGGGCATCGTCGAGTCGCTCGGCGACCAGTACTCGCACTACCTCACGCCGGACGAGGCCCAGCAGTTCCGGGAGTCCGTGAGCGGAGAGTTCGAGGGCGTCGGCATGAACGTGGAGGAGGATCGCCGCGGGCTCAAGGTGCTGCGCGTCTTCGACGGATCGCCGGCGCGGAAGGCCGGGATCCGTGGGGGAGACGTCATCATCGCGGTCAACGGGCGATCGATCGCCGGCGTCAACAGCGAGGTGGCAACCGGGCGGATCAAGGGCCCCTCCGGCACGAGCGTGCGCCTCGAGGTCCTTACGCCCGGAGACGAGCGCTCGCGCACGGAGACCGTCGAGCGCGCCCGGATCGAGGTGCCCGTCGCGAGCGGCCGCATCGTGGAGCGCGACGGCCGGCGGGTCGGCGTGGTGGAGCTGCTCAGCTTCAGCGCGGGCGCCCACGGGGAGCTGCGGCGCCAGGTCGACAACCTCCTCGAGCAGGGGGCCGAGGGCATCGTGCTCGACCTGCGCGGCAACGGGGGCGGGCTGCTCTCGGAGGCGGTGCTGGTGTCGAGCGTCTTCATCGAGGACGGCAAGATCGTCTCGGTGCGCGGCCGCGCGCGCGCCGAGCGAGTGGAGGACGCGGAGGGCGACGCCATCGATGCGGACATCCCCCTGGTCGTGCTGGTCGACGGGGGGAGCGCCAGCGCATCGGAGATCGTCACCGGCGCGCTGCGGGACCGGGGGCGGGCGACCGTGGTGGGCGCCCACACCTTCGGCAAGGGGCTCGTGCAGGAGGTCGAGCAGCTGTCGAACGGCGGCGTCCTCGACCTCACCGTCGCGAACTACTACCTCCCGGGAGGCGAGACGATCGGCTCCGACGGGATAAAGCCCCAGGTGAGGGCGCGCGACCTCGCCCGCACCGATCGGGACGAGGCCCTGCCGGTGGCGCTCGACACGCTGCTAGACGAGCGCCGGTGAGCGCCGCGGTCCGCGGACGGCCCGCGCGCCGCCTCGACGCGCCGCTCGTCGCCGTCCTCGAGAAGCGCGGGCGCTTCCTGGTGGCCGAGCCCCTCTTCGGCCGCGGCCCGCGTACGGCGGTCGAGCCGCGCGGGGCGGGGGTCGGCGAGCTCGTGCTGGTGGGTGCCGGCAAGCGCGGCGCCCGGGTGGTGCGGAGGCTCGGCCGGCCGGACCGGGCGCGAGACGTCCTCGAGGGCCTGATGCTCGACCGCGGCCTGCACCGGGCCTATTCGCGGGCCGCGTCGCACGAGGCCGAGGAGGCGGTGGACGACCCGTACGCGGCCGCCGCCCGCGTGGACCTCACGGAGCTGCCGACCTTCACCATCGACCCCGAGGACGCCCGGGACTTCGACGACGCGGTGTCCGCCCGCCGGGAGGACGGGCAGGTACGGATCTGGGTCCACATCGCCGACGTGACCGCGTACGTCCGCCCCGGCGGCCCGCTCGAGCGGGAGGCACTCCGGCGCGGCACGAGCGTCTACGTGCCGGGCGCCGTGGAGCCGATGCTTCCCGAGGCGCTGTCGAACCGCGCCTGCTCGCTGCGGCCGGGCGAGGAGCGGCTCGCGGTGACCGTCGAGGTCGAGATGCGCGGGACGGAGGCGCGGAGCGTGAGCTTCCACCGGTCGCGCGTGCGGAGCGACCGCCGCCTCACCTACGCCGAGGTGGACGCGATCTTCGCCGGCCGCGCTCGCGCCGAGGAGCCGTGGGCGGCGCCCCTCGAGGCCGCCCGCGAGGTGGCCGCCGCGCTTCGGGGGCGGCGCGACGCGCTCGTCCTGGGGGCCCCCGAGCCGGTGTTCGAGTTCAACGCCGAGGGGCACGTCACCGGAGTGCGCTACGAGAATCAGACCGAGTCGCACACGCTCATCGAGCACCTGATGGTCCTGGCCAACGAGCAGGTGGCGGGCTACCTCGCCGATCGCCGGCTGCCCACCCTGTACCGGGTGCACGAGCGGCCCGAGCCGGAGCGCGTCGCCGTCCTCGTCGAGCAGCTCGCGAGCCTCGACGTCCCGACGCCTCCGGTGCCGGACCACATGACGCCGCAGCAGGCCGCGGACCTGGCCGCGGAGATCTCGCGGATCGTCGCGCGTGAGTCGCGCGGCCGCCAGGCGCTCGGAGTGCTCGTCCTCCGCTCGCTCAAGCAGGCGTACTACTCGCCGAGGAACCTCGGTCACGCCGGTCTCGGGAGCCCCCGGTACTGCCACTTCACCTCGCCGATTCGCCGCTATCCGGACGTGGTCGCCCACCGGGCGCTCCTGCAGGGGCTCGGGATCGACGACGCCGCGGCGCCCGCGCACGAGCTGGACGACGCGGCCGTGCTGAGCTCCGCGGCCGAGCGTGCCGCGATGCAGGTCGAGCGCGGTGCGGACGACGTGTGCCTTGCGTTCCTGCTCGAGCGACGGCTGGCCGACGCCGATCCGGCGGAGCCGCCGGCGTTCGAGGGGGAGGTCGTCGGCCTCGTCGAGAAGGGCGCGTTCGTCCGGTTCGGGGAGGTGGGATTCGAGGGGTTCGTCCCGTCGCGGCGGCTGAGGGGCTGGTGGACGCTCAACGAGCTCGGCACGGCGCTGGTCGCGGAGGGCTCGGGGCGCCGGCTGCGGCTCGGCGACTCGCTCGACGTGGTGGTCGACCGCGTCGAGGCCCCACGGGGCCGGGTGGATCTCTCGCCCGCCCGGGCATACTCGTAGCCGCGATGGCGAAGCGGAAGAAGCGGAAGGCGGCGCCCGGCGACGTGGCCACGAACAGGCAGGCGAGCTTTCGCTATCACCTGCTCGAGCGGTTCGAGTGCGGCATCGTGCTCCGGGGCTCGGAGGTGAAGTCCCTGCGCGAGGGCGCGGTGCAGCTGAAGGACGCCTACGCCGAGGTTCGCGACGGCGAGGTCTGGCTCCGCAACATGCACATCTCCCCGTACAAGCCGGCCTCCCGCGACAACCACGACCCCGATCGGCCGCGCAAGCTCCTGCTGCACCGCAGCGAGATCGAGCGCCTGATCGGCAAGACCGCCGAGCGCGGGCTGACGCTCGTGCCGACCCGGGTCTACTTCAACGGCCCGCACGCCAAGGTCGAGCTCGCGCTCGCCCGCGGCAAGGAGATGCACGACAAGCGGCGGTCGATCAAGGAGCGCGAGACGCGGCGCGAGATCGACCGCGCCATGTCCGAGCGGCGCTGAGGCTCAGTCGACGAGCCGCCGCTCGGCCGCCCAGCGGGTCAGCTCGTGGCGGCTCGAGAGCTGGAGCTTCCGCAGCACCGACGACACGTGCGCCTCGACGGTCTTCGGCGAGATGTCGAGACGCAGGGCGATCTCCTTGTACATGTACCCGCGCGCGATGTGCTGCAGCACCTCGCGCTCGCGCGGGGTGAGCGCGTCGAGCTCCGAGGGCGGCTGCGGGAGCGGGCCGGCGAAGGCGTCGAGGACGAAACCGGCGAGCCGCGGGGAAAAGACCGCGTCGCCGCCGTGGACGCGGCGGGCGGCGTCGGCGAGCTCCTCCCCCGAGATCCCCTTCGTCACGTAGCCGCGGGCGCCGGCGCGGATGATCGCGATGACGTCCTCCGCGGCGTCGGAGACGGACAGCGCGAGAAACCGGTGCGGCGTGGGCTGCGAGGCGGCGGTGCGGCGGATCACCTCGACCCCGCCGCCGTCCGGCATGTGGACGTCGAGCAGCACGACGTCGGGACGCTCGCGCTCGATCGCCGCCACGGCCTCGTCGACCCCGCCGGCCTCGCCCGCAACCTCCATGTGCGGCTCGAGCTCGGCGCGCACGCCGGCGCGGAAGAGCTGGTGGTCGTCGACGATGAGGACGCGCGGATCGGTCACTGTCCGTCGCGCTCCAGCGTCAGCTCCACCTCGGTGCCGGCGCCGGGGGCGCTCGTGATCGTAGCCCTGCCCCGGTGGCGCTCCATTCGCCCGACGATCGACTCGCGCACCCCGCGCCGGTCTGGGGGGACGGCTGCCGGGTCGAAGCCGGGCCCGCGGTCGCGGACGAAGACCTGGAGGCGGCCGGCGCCACACTCCGCGTAGACGTCGACCGTCGAGCCGCCGCCGAACTTGGCGGCGTTGATCATCGCCTCGCGGGCGGCGGCAACCACCGCCTCCGCCGCGGGGTCGAGGTCGCGGTCGCCGACCGCGATGACCTCCACCGGCACGCCGTGACGCTGCTCGACCTCGGCGGCGGCGGCCTCGAGGGCGGGACCCACGCGCGCCACCTGGCCCGGCGCGGGCCGGCCGGCGAGCCAGGCGCGGAGCTCGCGCTCCTGGCGGCGGGCGAGGGCGGCGACCTCCTGCGGGTCGCGCGCCCGACGCTGGACCATGGCCAGGGTCTGGAGCACCGAGTCGTGCAGGTGTGCGGCGACCTCGGCCCGCTCCTGGGAGCGGATCCGCTCGGCCCGCTCGTCGGCGAGCGAGCGCGCGAGCCGCATGATCCACGGCGCGAAGATCACTCCGAGCACCACCACCACCGCGATCACCGAGAGCAGCACGTCGCGCGCCGCGCTGAGCGCCCCGGTGGCCTGGAGGAACGCGAAGCCGGCGGCGATAACGAGCGCGATGCCGACGCCCACACGGGAGACCTGCGCCGCGGATCGGGCGACGGTCGGCCGCGCCGCCGTCTCCGACCGCGGCCCGCTGAGCGCCCCCCGAACCTGCTCGGCCGCCGGCCGGAGGCGCTCCACGACGCCGCCGGCGCCTTCGGCCCGCCCATCGCCGAGCGATCCCCGCCAGATCAGCGCGCCACCGCTGGCGATCAAGACGAGCGGCCAGACGACGGCGTCGGAGAACCACAGCCCGAGCGCCCGGAACGTGAGCAGCACGCTCAGCAGCAGCAGGCCCGTGCCGAGCGCCACCTCGACCGCGGCCCGGCCGGTGGGCAGGCGGCGGCGGCTCCCCGCCGGCGTGTCGCCCACGGGGATGACGAGCCAGCCGAGCGCGTACAGGGCGAAGCCGACGCCGCCCGCCGCGGCCGCCACCACGAAGGCGAGCCGCACGAGCCAGGCATCCACGCCGTACCGGCGGGCGATGCCCGCGCAGACACCGCCGAGCCAGCGCCCGGACAGGTCACGGCGCAGCAGGCGAACCTCCACCCCAGGGTGCATGCTCATCGCGTCCTCCATGATGCCCGGCGCGAGCCCGGGCCGGCTACTCCCGCCGGCTGAGCCCGGCCGCCAGGAGGATCGCCCCCGCCGCGGCGCACGCGACGGGGGCGAGGAGGCCGAAGCTGAGCTCGATCGCGCCGGTCGCATCGAGCAGCAGGACGGCCCCGAGCGCGAGCACGGCAAGGCCCGCGACGATCGAGGGGACGTCGGGCCTAGCCGTTCCCACGGGCACCCGTGTCCAGGCAGGCGGCGTTGCCGGCCGCGAACGACGATCCGTCGAAGTCGGCGTCGAAGTCGGGGCCGAAGCGGTCGTCCCGGTCGTGGCGAATCTCATCGGGATCGTGGACGACGTTCAACGCGCCGACGCCGACATCCGCATCGACGATCAGGCGCGTCGTGTCCGTCGCGGCGTCGAGGCGGTCGACGACGTCCACGTCGACGCCGCCGGTGTCATGGTCGAAGATCTGAACCGCACCCACACCGACGTCGGCGTCGGTGGCCACGCAGACGTCCTCCGGCACGATCAGGCGCGCCTCGCCGACGCCCACGTCGAGCACGAGCGGGCGGTCGCCGGCGGGCAGGTCGGTGTTCCTCAGGTCGACCTCGAGCTTTCCGATCCCGAGCTCGTAGCGGTCGTCCAGGGCGGCGGCGGTCGCCGGCCGGTAGGTCTCGTCGCCGACTCCGCCGTCGAGGTCGATGTCGGCGGCGGCAACCGCCCCGGCGGACACGGCGAGCACGATCGCGGGGAGTATCAGCCAGCGGACGGGCTTCAGGAACGCGCCCGCCAGGATGCCCAGCCCGGCGCCGATGACCAGGATCGCGACGGCGGTCCCGCCGCCGGCGGCTGCGGCCCAGGCCCCGCCGAGGGCGATGAGGAAGCAAAGGACGATGACACCAAGGCCGAGCGCCGCTCGTCGGGCGATGTCCGCCGCGTCGCCGCTCGGTCCCTCGCCTGAGACGAGCCACCAGGCGAGTACACAGACAGCGACCAGAATGGCAAGCGGGACGAGGATCCCGGCAGCGACGACGCCACCGCCCAGCAGAAAGGGCCAGCCGATGATCAGCGCGACGGCGACCAGCGCGATCACGAGACCACGATTGCGTCGCTCGGGGGGCGGCTCGGCGGCCCCGCCGGCCGGTTCGCTCGGAACCAGCACGAGGGCCGCCAGGTACAGCAGGAGCCCCGCGCCGCCGATCAGCGTGAGCGCGATGGCCGCGATGCGGAAGAAGATCGGGTCGACGTTGAAGTAGCGACCGAGCCCGCCGCAGACGCCCCCGATCACCCGGTTGGAGCGCGACCTCAAGAGCCGGCGGGGCTCCGGACGTGGCCCCGGCCCGAGCGGCTCCGTGGGCGCCTCCCGAGTGGGCTCGTCGGGGGGCGGCTCGCCCGCGGGCGGCTCGCGCTGCTCGGCCGGCTCTTGCGGTCGCGGCTCCTCGGCGTCCGGCTCTTTCGGCTCCGGCACGCCCGGCCGCTCGCCGGCCGGGTCTTCGGGCCGCGGCCCGCCGGCGGCCGGCTCTTGCGGCTCGGCCGGCTCTTCTGGCCGCCGCTCCTCCGCGTCCGGCTCGCGCTCCCGGTCCGGCCCTTCGTGCTGCCTGTCGTCCATGGTCATTTCGAATCCTCCGATGGCCTTGAGATCTGTGCCATCGAGAGTGCCGCTTCGGTGGCGGCATGCCTATCCGGAATGGTCCCTAAGGGACGGCCCTACGCGGATGCGAGGGCGAGGCGATGTCGACTTAGTGGCGCCATAGCACCTACAAGTCGACATCGGCTGGACGGGCCGGGGCCCGCGGTGTACGCCGGGCTCCGGACGGTGGGCGCCACGAGACCCCGCTAGTACCATTGACGAAGACATACACACGGGGGCGAACCAGCTTCGACGTGGAGCAGATCCGTCCCGATGTGGCGAGTCGAGGAGTCCGGGTTGGCCTCGTTAAACACTCCCGGAAACCAATACGTGCGGACGATAAGAATCATTCGTTCGCCCTCGCCTAGATAGCGAGGGAGTCGCGCCGGGTGGCCCGCGGCCCGGAGTTGCGGCTTCAGATAGCGGGCTCACTCCGGCGGCAGGACCCTCGGCCGGCGGAGGACAACGCTAGGAGGGTATGGCGCCGGGGACGTGCCCCGCGGACGTACCGAACCGGACGCCGAGAGTTGACTCCGCGGGAACGCTCGTAGCAAGCATCGGGAAGGTGTTCCGCGGACGCCGGGGCAGTGCCGGCCGCCTCCACTCCAGGAAACCCGCTCTAGCGGGTTTCCGCTGGCTCGCTGTTTCTGCCCGGTCGGGGGCAGCCAGCACATGCCCGGTGCCGCAACTGCCGGGCGGGTAGGTCCGATCTGCGAGACTCTTCGGGGGCGGGATCCCGAGGTCGCGGCAGATCGCGCGGACGGTCCCGGGCTCGATCTCGCGGTGCCGTGGCACGGCGGCGGACCGTTCTCGATCGAAGCCCAGAAGCTGTGCATGCCGCCCTCCCGGAGCAGCTCCACGCCGTGGTCGCGCAGGTGACGCTCGAGCTCCGCCGTTCATGCAGCGATTACGACCTCAAGCGTTCGCTGTCCTCGATCGGTTCGCTGAGAGCGTGCTCACCGAATCGCAGCTCCGGGATGCCCCGGAGCGCATCGATTACGTGTTGCTTTGCATCGGCGCGCGATGCCCCCTCGCTGATCGCGCCCGGCACCTCGGCGACCCTCGCGGTGACCCAGCCATCGCCTGCGTACTCGTAGACGATCGACAAGCGCAGCGGCTCGGTCATCGAGGACACCGTACACCAGCGTTTGTCACCGCCCGGCTCGGCCGCCGTTGAGACGGTCGCCGACATCGGGCTCAGCGCAGCTATCGCTTGGAGAAGAGGAGCCACACGGTCCTGGCGACGCCGGAGTGATCGCAGTGCGCCGTTCACAATGACGCGCAATCGGCGACGGGGTGACTGCTTGCGCCCGGAGAGCAGTAGCGCGGCGAGCACTAGCGGACGCTCCCGTTGGTCGTCCAGAGCGGGCGCGTGCTGCGACTCTCTGTTGCGGCTGCTTTCAGCCGATGAGCAATAGCTTGGGGCTGGGCGCCCCGTCCGGCTGGGCGGGGCGCCCGGTGCGTTGATGGTGGCGCTTTGTAGGGGCTTTCTCAGCCGGCGGCTTCGACCTCACGCCAGAAGGCGTCGACGCGGGCGTTCCATTCGTCGGCCACCTCCTGGAAGGGCTGGTGGGCTTCCTCTTCCATGACCTCGAACCGTGCCCCGGGGATCAGCTCGGCCACGGCGCGGCCGAGCTCCGGGCGGGCGTTCAGGTCGCGCCCGCCCGCGAGCACGAGCGTCGGTGCGCCGATATCGCGCAGGCGGTCGGTCGTGTCGTCGCCGACGAACGCGTCGAGCTGGCGCTTGAGGTTCTCGGGCGACTGCTTGTGCGGGAAGGCGAGCACCTCCTCGACGATCTGGCCGACGGTCCCGTCGTTGTGCGCTCGCGCGGTGTAGATCCAGAGGTAGAACCACTCCATGAACTCCCGCTCGCTCGGCGCGGCCTCGATCATCCAGCGCCAGAACTCCAGCTGGATCTGCGCGTAGCGGTCGAGTCGTGACCACGTGCTCTGCAGTACCAGGCTGCGCACGAGCTCCGGGTGCCGGAGCGCGAGCTCCTGGGCGATGATGCTGCCGCCGGAGAAGCCCGCCACGTGCGTGGACGGGATGTCGAGCGCGCGCAGCACGGCGGCCGCGTCGTCGGCCATCATCGCCACGGTGACTGGGCCGTCGGGCATCGGAGTGCGCCCGGCGCCGCGGTTGTCGAAGGCGGTCAGCCGGTAGCGGTCGGCGAGCCCGTCGAGCTGGAGCTGCCATGACTCGACGGTGTCGCCGAGGCCGCCGATCAGGAGGACGTCGGGCCCTTGGCCAACCTGCTCGACGTAGATCTCCAGGTCGTTGGCGCTCACGAAGCGGGGGGCGTTGGCGGTGGCGGTCATGGTTGTCTCCTCTGGGTCATGGGGTGTCTGGTGGTGCCGGGGGCCCGGCCGGTCCGGTCGGCCGGCCCCTGCGCCGGTGGGGTGTGGTCAGCGCCTGACGCGGATCGAGCCCGCCCTCCGCTCGAGCTGGCGGGCGCCGCTGACGTCGACGGCCTCGACCTCGAGGCGCAGCCGCCGTCCTGCCAGCGAGCGGTCGAGCCGTAGGGCGAGGCGAGCAGCCACCGTCTTGCCCTTGCGGGCGAGCCGGCTGCGCCGCAACACGGTCAGGGCGCCGCGGTCGGCGATGCGGCGGGTGCGCGGGCTGATCGCGACCGCCCCCACCCGGGCCTTGCCGCGGTAGAGGCGCAGCGTGACGCGCTGAAGCTGGCGCCAGGAGCGTGGGTGGCGCCAGCTCAGGTTGAGGTGAGCGGTCTCCCCCGCCTTGGCTTGCAGCGCCTTCGGCGCCAGCCTCAGGATGCCGATCAGGTTGTCGCAGGCGTCCAAGTCGTCCGTCGCGTCGCGGTCGACCGTGTCGAAACCTGGCCCGCACTCGAGCCTGTCGACCTCCCCGTCCCTGGCGTTCAGCCGGTCGTCGCCGCCGAGCCCGCGGATGCCATCGCGGCCGGCGCCGCCGGTCAGGCTGTCGGCGCCCTCGCCGCCCTCGATGAAGTCGCCGCCGCCGTTGCCGCTAATCGCGTGCCTCGCTCTCGAGTCGAACGGTGCGCGAAGGACGTCGCTGGCCTGGCCGCCGCGGAGCACCTCGTTGCCGCCGAGGATCTCGTCGCGCTCGCCGGCCTCGCCGTCGTCGGCGCCGCCGAAGTTGAGCGTGGCATTGACCGGACGCGTCCGCTCCGAGTAGTCGACGTGCGAGGGCGCAGGGCCGCCGATGATCTTGTCGGCCCCGTCGGCCACCGGGCCGTTCTCGATGATCACGCCGAGGCCGCTGTCCGCGCCGACGCGCAGGACGTCGCTCCCCTGGCCGCCCCGCACGCGCGTGTGGGCGAACTCGCCGGTAACGGCGAAGTCGAGCGGGCCGTTTGCGGTGATCTCGTCGGCGAAGCGCGACCCGGTGAGGACCTCGACGTCGCGGCCGAAGTTATCGGTGTCGAGGCCGATGCGGCCGTCGTTCGCTACGCCGTCGTTGCTGATCCGCACCCCGCCGGCCCCGCTGCCGCCCGAGCCGGCGTAGCTGACGGTGTCCCTGACGCCGCTCCCACCCACGAACCTGACGTTGGTCAGGAACGACGGGTTGCCCGCATCGTAGATGTCGTTGCCCGACCCGCCGTGGATGACGACGGGGAGGTGGGTGTTGATCAGGCCGACGGTGTCGTCGCCCTCGTCCATGTCCGCGAAGACGCGCCGCGGGACGGGGCAGCGCATCGTTTGCCTGTCGACCTGGGCGCACGGCCGTTCGCCGGGGAGGGCAGTGGGCAAGCCGCGGTTGGACACTCCCGCCGGGTCGGAGACGATCAGGGCGCCGGCAACCTCGCGGAGCGTCAGAGTGTTCCTCGCGCTCAGGCCGTCGTAGCGCAGCTCGCCGTCGTTGAAAGACATCACGGCGGCCGAGGCGCTGGCGGGCAGCGCGCAGGCCGCCAGGGCGACCGTCAGGCCCGCTACCTGCGCGAGGCGGATCCGGCGGCGGGAACGGGAGATAGTGGTTGTGCTGTGCATGGTGGTGCTCCTTTGCTGTTGGGGCTGGTTGGCCGGGTGGTTGGTGATGGGCATGGCTGGGTCTCCTTTCACGGGTCGAGCCGGTAGAGGCGGAAGAAGTCGTTCTCGACGGGCAGCACCTCGGCGCGCGTGAAGCCGGCCTCGGCGGCCAGCTCGCGCACGGTGTCGGCGCGCAGGGCGGTGCCCAGGGCGGCCGAGGGCTGCTCGGCCAGCTGAGTGGGCAGGCAGTGGGTGACGGACCAGCCGAACATCATCCGTTCGACCTCGTCGCCGGGGGCGGTGAACCGGTCGGCGACGCGTTCGTCGACCACCAGGAGCGCGCCTCCGCCGGCCAGGGCGGCGCGGGCGGCGCGCAGCGCCTCGACCGGACGGGCGAGGTCGTGCAGCGTTTCGAGGATCGTGATCAGCTCGTACGGGCCCTCGGCGGGCAGCTCGGCCGCGTCCGCCTGGACGAAGCGCACGCGTCCGTCGAGTCCCGCCTCGGCGGCGTTCGCGCGCGCATCCCCGATCGAGCCCGGGTCGAGGTCCACGCCGTCGACCCAGGCGTTGCGAAAGGCCTCCGCGAGGGCGATGGTCGACCAGCCCTGGCCGCAGCCGACGTCGGCGATGCGGGGATGGGATGTGGCCTCGAGGCGAGCCACGACGTCGGGCATCGCGGCCAGCCAGTCGGTCGGCAGCTCGTGGGTGAAGGCGGGCCGGTTGATATGGCCCTGGCCGTGGCGGAACGCCGCGCCGTAGGCGCTGTACGGAACCCCGCCTCCCGTCCGGTAGGCCTCCGCCACGCGGGCGATCACGCCGCCGATGCCCGCGACGGCGTGCGCAAAGGGCGACACGTGTGCCAGGTCGTCGGCATGGGACAGCACCCGGGCGTGCTCAGGGCTGAGCGAGTAGCGGCGGCCGGCGGCGTCCGCAGTGACGTCGTCGACGTCGATCAACCCGGCGACCGCCTGCTGCTCGAGCCACTCTCGCGCGTAGCGCGGCGCGATGCCGGCGACGTGGGCCAGGCCGTCCGCTGTCTGTGGGCCCTTCTCGACGAGTGCTCGGTAGAGGCCGAGCTCGGCGCCCAGGTAGACGGAGAACAGCTCGAGCGCCCCGATGGTGGCGCCGAACAGGCGCTCGACAAGGGCCTCGCTGCGGTCGATGGTGCTGTCGGTCACGGCGTCTCCTCGGTGGTTGGTTGACGCCGTCCACGATCCCGCCGCGGCGGGGAATCCGGTATGCGTGATGCCGCCTACCGCACCACCCAATAGGGGCCGTCCGCGGCCCTCACCAGTGGGTGGACCTCAGCGGATCACCGGCGCTGCTCCGACAGGAGCCGGACCACACCGGTGCGGGAGCTAAGTCCAAGCTTGGCCAGCACGTTGGACACGTGCCGCTCGACCGTGCGCTCGCTGAGATGCAGCCGGGCGGCGATCTGGGCGTTGGTATGTCCCTGGCCCACCAGTCCGGCCACCTCGCGCTCTCGCGCGCTCAAGGCGGCGAGGCGGTCGTCGCCCGGTCCGCCGGCCGCCTCGGGAACGACGACGCGCGGGCGCTCGCCCAGGCGCCGCAAGGCCCGCAGCGCCGCGTCGCGGTACCCCCAGGCCGTGCAGCCCTCGAGCGCGGTCGCCGCGCGACGCAGCTCGCGGCGCGCCTCGTCGCCGCTGCCACCGGCCGCCAGCGCCTCGCCCGCGACGGTGCGGCAGCGCGCCGCCCAGACGGGGGCATGACCCTCGTCGCCGGCCGCCGCGCCGGCCAGGGCCACCGACGCCGCCTGGGCGGCCGAGCCCTGCGTGAGCAGCACATGAGCGTCGGCGTGCGCGAGGATCGCCCCGAAGACGCCCGTACGCCGGCCACCGCACTCGGCCGGGGCCCGGCGAGCCAGCTCCGCCGCATCCTCCACCCGGCGGAGCGCGAGCAGCACCCGTACGGAGACCTCGGCAGCCCGCATGCGGTCGAGCGTCCAGAGCCCGGGGTTGACCCAGCCGAAGGCCTCGAGCACTTCGAGCGCCCCCTGCGGGTCTGCCAGGGCCAGCCTTGCCTCGGCGACGGTCCAGCCGACCTGCGACCAGGGAGCGGTTCCCGCGATCTTCCAACCCTTGTCGCCGTAAGCGATCGCCGCCTCCGGCCTGCCGCGCGCCAGCGCGATCCAAGCCGCCACGAGCGCTGACCAGTACGCCAAATGCTCGTTGCCGGAGACGAGTGCGCTCTCCAGCGCCTCGTCCACGTCCTGCTCGGCGGCGCCGAGGTCGCCAAGCTCCTCGCTGACGAAGCCGCGCAGGCCCAAGAAGGATGGAGCCAGCAAGCCCTGTCTGGTGTGCCGCGCGAGCATCAGCCCGCGCTCGGCCGCGGCCGCGGCGGGCGCGAAGCTTCCGGTGAACAGACGCGCGACGCTCAACCAGAACAGCATCTGAAGGCGCTCTGCCACCTGGTCGTCCGATAGCGCCTCGACAAGCGCCTGGGCCTCGGCGAGCTTGCGGTCGACCGCAGCCAGAGCCTCGGCATCGTCGTGGCGCAAACCGCAATGAGCGGCGTCCGCCTCGAGCACGGCGGCAGCCGCTTCCAGCACCGGATCGCCCGCCGCGCGGGCAGCAGCGCGAGCCTCCCCCGCTAGCTGCTCCGCGCCGTGATGGTCAGAACTCGCTGCCCGCTCTCGTACCAGCGCGAACGTCAAGGCCGCCCTCAGCCGCGGCGCCGTGTCGCCAAGCGAGTCGCGCTCGGCCTGCACCAGACGACGGGCCTCCTCATAGTTCTCCAGCCACAGACCCTCCAGGTCCGCCAAAGCCTCGACCACCCGCACCCGCTCCTCGGCGGCCTCGGCAGGAAGCATGGCGAGCACCCGCCGCAGCACGTCGCGCGCCTCGGCCGGACGCCCGGCCGACGCGAGCGCCTGCCCCTGCGCACCCAGCAGACTGAGGCGGCGCTCGTCGTGCTGCGCGCCGTCGGGCAGCAGCCGCAGGGCCGCTTCGTACCAGCCGGCCGCGGTCGCCGGCGCGGCCGCTACCGCTTCCTCCGCGGCGGCCGCCAGCAAGTCCACAGCGGCGAGATCGCCGGGCCGGGCAGCGCGCTCGACGTGGTGGGCCCGCTGCGCCGGGCCAGCCCCCCGCGCTTCGAGCGCAGCCGCGGCCCGGCCGTGCGCCGCGAGCCGCCACCCGCCGCCGGCCTCCTCGTAGACCGCCCGCCGCACCAGCGGGTGGCGAAAGCGAAACCGGCGCGGCTGATCCGTCGGGCGCACCAGCTCGGCCGCCAGCAGCTCGTCGAGTGCCGTGAGCACGATCGCCTCCTCGACCCCGGCCACAACCCCGCTCAGCTCCGGCTCGAACGGATCGCCGGCCACCGCTGCTCCCTCCAGGACCCGGCGGGCTTCGGGCTCGAGCGCAGCGAGCTCGCGGGCCAGCGCCGCCTGCACGGCGGGCGGCACGCCGGGCAGCCCCGCCCGGCCACCGCCATCGGCCTCGGGGCCGGCGCGTGCCAGCTCCTGCAGGTAGAACGGATTGCCGCCGCTCTCTCGATAGAGGCGCTCGCGCGCCGCTGCCCCGGCCTCGGGCACGAGCTCCCGCACCGCTTCCGGCGGCAGCGGACCCAACTCCACGAGCTCACCGGCGCCGTTCTGCTGCGCGGCCGCCAGGGCCGCCTCCAGGGCCGGCGCACGTCCGCCCCGGGCGGCCAGCGCCAGCAGCACCCGCCCCCGCGCCGGTCGGTGGAGCAGCAGCGCCAGAACGTCCACCGAAGCAGGATCGGCCCAATGCACGTCATCGAGCAGCAACGCCACCGGCCGCTCGGCGGCGAGCCGCTCGAGCAGCGCCCGCACCGCACGCGCGAGCCGGTGACGCTCTCCCGACATGGGCGCCGGGTCGACGTCGGCCGGCGCCGCCAGGGCCGGCAGCACCGCCGCCAGCTCGCCGAGCTGCTCGCTCCCCAGCTCGCTCAGCGCCGACTCGCCCACCCCGGCCGCCAGCGGCTCAAGCGCGTCCGCCCACAGCGCGAAGGTCAGATCCCGCTCGAGCTCGGTCGCCCGACCGACCAGCACCAGCAGGCCACGCTCCCGCGCGCGACCCGCGAGCTCGCCCAGCAACCTCGACTTGCCGATCCCAGGCTCACCACGGAGCCCCACCGCACGCGCGTCGCCGCGCTCGACCTCACCGAGCACACGCTCCAGCGCCGCCAACTCCGCTCGGCGCCCCACCAAGGCGGACGCCCCAACGACCACACCAGCAGCCTAAACCGCAGCACCAACAGTCTCCACACCGAGATGCAGGCCGCGTTCCGCTGGACAGCTGCGCTCGATACCAAGGATTGGCTACGAAAGCGTCGCTATCCCAATCCAAGCAGCGTCTCGACAGCCAGAGCCCGAGACGCTCGCTTAGGACGAATCTGAGAAAGGAAAGGTCCGTGGTCGGATCACGCCCGCTTCCGCTGGACACTGCGGAAGCCGCGTCCTGGTCGGGCGGGACGAGCGCGTGTCGTCCCGAGCGACAGCTGCGGGGAGCGTTCCGGGGACGCCCGCATCCGGTGGGAGAGCGACAGCGGTGTGGCCGAAAGGCGATCGTTCAGCGACACACGAGGTCCGAGCGACCGCATGGACAGCGGCCCACGATCGTCCTCGCGAGCGCAGCTAGTCTTCTTCCATGTCCACAAGCGTCCGTAAGGCGGCCTTGGTGCTCGATCTCTTCTCTGTCGAGCGGCCTGATTGGGGGCCGACGGAGGTGTCCGACGAGCTGGGTATCGCCAAGTCGACCGCGCACGCGCTGCTGGGAGAGCTGACGAGCGTCGGCCTGACGGAGCGGCTGCCGTGCGGCCGCTACCGGCTCGGCTGGCGAACCGTGGGGCTGGCGCGGACGATGCTGGCCACGAGCGACCACGGCGACGTGATCAAGCCGACTGCCCGCCGGCTGGCGAGCTATTTCGGCGAGACGGTCCATGTCACGGCGTGGGAGCGCGGCCGCGTCCTCTACGTCGCCAGCGAACGGCCGCCTGGCGGGGTGGCCGCGCCCGCCGGTCCTGTTGCCGCACGGCTCACGCCGCCCGGCACGGTGCTGCTCGCGGAGCGGGACGGCGAGACCGGCGGCGGCCTCGATTCCGATGAGGCCGAGCGGGTGCGCCGCCGCGGCTACGCGGTCGGAACTCAGCGCGCCCTCGAGCGGGTCGACTGCGCTGCCGCCCCGGTGCGCACCAGCGATGGGCCGGCGACCACGGCCTTGGCGCTGTGCGCGCCGCGCGACCGGTTTCAGGCGCGTCGTGGCGAGTACGCGCGCGCCATCGCCGGCGCGGGCGAGCGTATCGCGCGGTCCGTTCGGAGATAGCGAACGGGCGTGGTCGTGGCCGCCGGCCGGCGGCATCTTCGGCCCATGACTAGCGACAGCAGGACGGTCTCACGCGACGAGGCCGCAGTCACCAGCCGCCCGCTGCACCGCGCCGCCGGAAGCGGTGCGACGTACCTGGGGCCGGGCGATCTGTATCGGTTCCTCGTTACCGGAGCGGAGACCGGTGGCGCGTACTTCGCGATGGAGGCGATCGTGCCGCCCGGCGGCGGCCCGCCGCCTCACATCCATCGCCACGAGGACGAGACGTTCTACGTCGTCGAGGGCGAATGCGGTCTCTTGCTCGGTCGGGAGTGGATTACCGCAGGCGTCGGCGACTTCGTCAACGTGCCGCGCGGCATCGTGCACCGCTTCCAGAATCAGGGCACGGAGACGATGCGCATGATCGTGACCTTCACGCCGGCCGGCATCGAGAGGTTCTTCGAGGAGACGCTCGAGCGGACGCAGGACCCGACGGCCTCCATCCCCGACAACGTCGACGCGGTCGCCGCCCGCTTCGTGGCGGCGGGGCCCCGCTACGGGATCGAGTTCCTCACCGAGTAGGAGGGCGGTCTCGTGCGCGTCATCGTGGTCGGCGGCGCCGGAACCATCGGCACGGCCGTTGTCGAGCTGTTGTCCGCCCGACATGACATCGTCGTGGCAGGGCGCCGGGCGGGCCCTGGGCGAGTGGACATCAGCTCGGAAGAGTCCGTGCGAGCGATGTACCGAAGGATCGGAAGCTTCGACGCGCTTGTCTGCGCGGCAGGCGAGGCGCACTTCGGCCCATTTGAGACCGTGACCGAGGAAGAACTCGCGCTTGGAGTCCATAGCAAGCTCCTCGGCCAGGTTCGCCTCGTCCTGCTCGGGAGATCGCTGATCTCCGACGGGGGCTCATTCACGCTCATGTCCGGCTACGCCTTCGACGATCCAATCCCCGAGGCGACCAGCTTCGCGATCGCGAACGGCGGCGTTGAAGGCTTCGTGCGCGCAGCCGGCCTCAGCCTCGAGCGCCAGGTGCGAATCAACGCCGTCAGCCCTGGGCTGGCCGAGGACAGCTACGACCAGTTCGGCCGCTTCAATCCCGGCCGCGCCCCCGTTCCTATGCGCACGATCGCGTCCGCTTTCCAGCGCAGCGTTGAAGGGTGGCGCACTGGAGAGGTCATCCGCGTCTCGTGACCAGCCCGAGGCGCTGACTCAGCATGTTCCACCGCTCGGCAAGCTGTTCCTCCTGGCTCCGGGATCCATGACCACGCGAAGCCTCAAAGGGGCAGCGGATGTCTCTTCCTAACCAGCAAGACCCGAGAATTGACCCCCTGTTGGGGGGTGGGAACGACCCGCCGGCGGGGCTGAGCCCGTAGGGCGAGGCGGAGCGGGCCGGGTCGGGCGAGGCGTTCTGCGGCGATCTGAGCGGCCGCACCGCTGGTCGGGGCCGTCGCGGCGGCGCGCGCCATTCAGGCGGCGACCGGGCGGAGCTCCGTGACCTCGGCGTCGATCGCCGCCATCCCGAGGGCGTTCGCGACCGACACCCGGTGATGTCCGTCGGCGACGAAGTGCTGCTCTCCGACCCGGTACACCGAGATCGGCGGCAGCGCCGCTCCCCGGCGGGCCGCCATCCACAGACGCTCCCAGCGCAGACGGCTCGCGGAGGGCGGCCGGAAGCGCCGGTCGAACGCCTTCGCCTTGGCGCATTCCGCCGTCCCGACGATCGTCTCGAGTGGAACGGGCCGCAGCCCGGCCGCGTGCCGGTGCGCCGGAACCGGGGCGCCGAGCGCGTGCTCGAGGGGTACGAGGTCGGTCGAGCCCGTCGGCCGCCGCAGGAGCCACCGGGCTGCGCGGCGGCGGCGGCGCTGGCGCCGCTGCCGGGCGAAGGCAGTCTGCGCGTCGATCATCAGGTTGCCGGTGTCCATGGATAGGAGTGTGCGGCTAAGGCGCGTTCCGCACATCGGGCATTCGCAGCGACTTCGGCGGCGTGACCACTTACCCCGCGACCCGTAAACTGCCAAAGGTCTCGGAAATGGGAGGTTTAGGCCACGGTGAGCAGCACGGACAGGCTCCTGGACAACGCCCGGCGCTATGCCGACGGCTTCGAAAAGGGTGATCTTCCGTCCGCGCCGGCGGCCAAGGTCGCCGTCGTCGCGTGCATGGACGCACGGCTCAATCCCCACGCCCTACTCGGGCTCGAGGAGGGCGACGCGCACGTAATCCGCAACGCGGGCGGCGTGGTCACCGACGACGCGATCCGCTCGCTCGTGATATCCCAGCGGCGGCTCGGGACGGAGGAGATCGTCCTGATCCACCACACGGACTGCGGCATGCTCACCTTCTCCGACGACGAGCTTCGGCGTCAGGTGCAGGACGACACGGGCGTAAAGCCGCCGTGGGCCGCCGAGGCCTTCGCAGACCTCGACGAGGACGTGAGGCAGTCGATCGCGCGTATCGAGACGAGCCCGTTCGTGCCGCGGAAGGACAGCGTCCGCGGCTTCGTCTACGACGTGCACGACGGCACGCTGCGAGAGGTCGCCCCGGGGTAGCGCCGCTCGCCGGCCCGCGCTACGAAGCGCCCGCGATGTGCCCCTCGAGCCGCTTGGCGAGGCGCTCCATCCCGCGTTCGCGCGCGGCGCTCGCCGCGCCGGCGAAGTCCGTGGGCCGATCGGCGGGCAGATCGACCTCGACGTCACGCAGCGTCGCGATCTCCTTGAAACGCAGCAGCTCCTCACGCTGGTCGATGAGCGCCATCCGCACGCTCGGCTTCGACTCGCGGACGGCCCCGTCGAGTGCGGCCTCGAGCGACCCGTGTCGCCGCAGGAGCTCCGCGGCGGTCTTCGCGCCGACACCCTTCGCGCCCGGTATGCCGTCCGAGGGGTCGCCGCGCAGGGCGATGAAGTCCGGCACGAGCTCCGGGGCCACGCCGTAGTCGCGCCGCACGTCGTCCGGCCCGACGGGCTGGCCGCCCCTGGTGCCGGTCCGCACGTACAGCATGGTCACCCGCTCGCCGACGCACTGGAACATGTCGCGGTCGCCGGTCATGACGAGCACCCGTCCGCCGGCCGCGGCCTCGCGGCGGGCATAGGAGCCGAGGAGGTCGTCGGCCTCGAGCGTGTCGCTCACGGCGACGGTCCAGCCGAAGGACTCGAAGAAGGAGCGCGAGTCCTCGAACTGGGGAGCGAGCCCATCGGGAACCTCCGGTCGGTCAACGTGGTAGCCGTCGAAGAGCTCGAGCCGGTAGTCGGCCGCGTCCGGCCCAAAGCAGAGCACGACCGCCCGGGGGTCGTGCTGCTCGACCTCCCGAAGCACCAGGTTGGCCGCGCCGAGCAGCGCGTTGACCGGGCGGCCGTCCTTGCCCTCGATGGAGTCAGGCAGCGCGTAGAACGCGCGGAAGAGCATCGAGGGCGCGTCGACTATCAGGAGCGGTCCGCTCACCCGTCGCCCGGCGTCATCAGCGTCTCGTAGTGGGCCGATGTGTCCTCGAAGCGAGAGAGCACCTCGCGCGCCCGGGGCGGCACGTAGGCCTTCTCGTAGTCGTCTCCGCCGAACTCCCGCAGCGCGTCCATCGAGTCGAACAGCAGGATCGTCGAGAACTCCACCTCGTCGCCCAGCTCGCGGCGCAGCAGGTACGCGCCCCGATAGCCCTGGATTTCCCGTCGAGCGATGCCCGGCAGCACCTCCGAGCTGACGAGCCGCTCATAGGCGGGGGCGTTGTCGGGCGTGGCCCATCCGCGCCAGACCCGGGCGATCATCGGCGCTCCGATTTCCCGGCGGCCGGTTCCTGCCGCGGAGTCGGATGACGCGGCTCGTACAGGCCGAGCTCGCCGCCGCCCGGCAGCTTGATCGAGGTGACGAGGCCGAACCCCTCGTCCTCGATCGGTCGCGCGAACTCCACTCCCTTACCCTCGAGGCTCTCCCTCGTCGCATGGACGTCGTCGCACATCAGGTACAGCTCGTGGCGGCCGGCCTCGTCCGCGGGGTGCGCGGCGAGCTCTGCGGGAGGTAGGGCGAAGATCAGCCAGCCGCCGCCGGCGTCGACGGCCGGGAACTCGAGCATCTCTCGGAAGAAGCTCCGGAGCGAGTCGGCGTCCTCGCTGAAGACGATCGCGTGGGCCCCGGTGATCATGGCCGCCGCATCGTAGTGGCCGGCGCGCGCGCGGTGCCGGTCAGACCTCGAGCAGCGTCCCGGCCGGCCCGAGGTTGACGATCCGGCTGTCGCCGAGGGTCGACTCCCGTCCCCAGCACTCGTGTATGTGGCCGCACACGGCGAGCGGCGGGCGGGTCCGCTCGACGGCGGCGAGGACCGCCTCGCTGCCGAGACCGTTGTCGACATGTCCCTTCGGCGGCGAGTGCAGGACGAGCACGGCGCCGTCCGGGCACCCGGCGAGCATCTCGGCGGCGCGTTCCTCGTCGAGGTCGAAGCTCCAATCCCAGGGGGTTATCGGCACGCCCGCGCCGAGCCCCCAGAAGCGGGTGCCGTCGATCTCGGTGCCCTCGCCATGCAGCACGGTCGCGGCGTCCCACCCTTCGCAGGCGTCGCGGAGCGCGGCCTCCGTCTCGTTGTTGCCGGGCACGACGAGGGTGGGCGTGTCCACCTCCTGCAGCGGTTCGAGCGTCTCCGCGAGCCCCTGGTGGATCGACGCGAAATCGCCAGCGGCGATCACCAGCTCCACGTCGCCGGCCAACTCCGCGAGCCGCCGGGCCTGCCCGACGTCACGATGCAGGTCGCTAAACGCGAGCAGCTTCACAGGTCGCCGATCGTAGCGGTACCCTCGACTCGTGCTCGAGCCGTCGTACCTGGCGCTGCACCGCTCCGGCGAGCTGCGCGAGCGCGCCCGGGCGGCACTCGAGCTCCTGCGCGGCCCCTCGTGCACCGTGTGCCCGCGCCTGTGCAAGGTCGATCGCCTGACGGACGAGCGCGGCCTGTGCCGGATCGGCCGCAACGCGATCGTGGCCTCGCACTTCCCGCACTTCGGCGAGGAGAACTGCCTGCGCGGCTGGCGCGGCTCGGGAACGATCTTCTTCAGCGGGTGCAATCTGCGTTGTGTGTTCTGCCTCCCACCCGGCGGCCGAATCGCGACGGAACGTGGCCCGCGACCGATCGAGGAGATCTTTGACGACGGCTCGAACGAAGTTCGCCTGGGGGACGGGTTCGTGCGGCGTCCGGTCGACGTTCGCGTGTACACCGTGACCGGTGAGCCGGCTTCGGCGACAAAGGCCTTCCGGCACAGGTACAGCGGCGACGTCGTTCGCGTTAAGCCGCTCAATGCGCCGGAGGTGAGGCTGACGCCGAATCACACCGTGTTCGCCGCCCACCGCCGCAATTCCGCGCAGGTCATGAAGGTCGAGGCCGGATCGCTGACCCGGGACCACTACCTCGTGGTGCCAAAGCCGAGGGGCCGCGCCGCCAGCACCGAACTCGACCTCGCCTGGCTGCTAAACGGCCGCGCCCCCCGCCCAGCCCGCGCGCGCGAGAGGCGGGTGGAGGAGCCGCAGCTGACGACGGCACTCCTCAGTCACGGCTCGTCGAAGGAAATTGGACGCGAGCTCGGCTACCACCCGACCTACGTGCGCCGACTGCGCGGGGCGCTACGAGACGGGGAGTTGGCCATCCCTCCGTCTCGGCCTTTGACGGTTCAAGTCGACGACGGCCACGTGCGGTTCGCGGGGGAACGTCGTCCGGGCCTTCCCGCGGTGGTGCCGCTCGATCAGGACCTCGCCTGGCTGCTTGGGGTCTACTGCGCCGAAGGACACGTACACAGTCAGTCGCATCGACCGAATTCGCATCGCGTCGTGTTCTCGCTTGGGCGGCACGAGGCAGAGCTCGCGGACCGCATCGAAGGAAGCCTCGGGCGGCTGTTTCGCGTCCCCGCCACCACCGTTGATCGGAGGACGACCATCACGGTGGAGATTGGGAAGAGCTCGCTGGGAGTTCTCTTCTTGGTGCTTGCCGGGAGCGGCGCACGCAGCAAGCGCGTCCCCGCTCCGATGTTCAGCGCACCTCCACAGGTCGTTCGGGCGTTTTTCGACGGTTACCTGGCCGGCGATGGGACCGAGACGTCGACGCACCTGGTCGCGAATACGGTGTCTGCGGATCTCGCCCATGGCCTGTACGAGCTGGGTCTTCGCGTTGGAGTCCTCCCGAGCATCCATCGCTGGGTGCCTCCGACTCGGAAGGTCATCGAGGGTCGATCGGTGAACCAGTCGCCACTGTGGTACGTGAAGTTCAAGCGTGACCGGTTCGACGGAGCCGTCCGGGAGCGCGAGAGGACGCGCTGGCGGGATGAGGGCACTCACTTCCTGGTGCCGATCCATCGGATCGATCGAGAGCGCTACGAGGGCGACGTCTACAACCTGGAGGTCGACCACCCCAGCCACTCGTACACGGCGCCGGCTGTTGCTGTTAGCAACTGCCAGAACTTCGATGTCTCCTGGCAGGTCCAGGGCGAGGAGGCGCCTGCCGAACGGCTCGCCGGCATGATGCTCGCGCTCCAGGCGCACGGTTGCCACAACATCAACTGGGTTACGCCCGAGCACGTCGTCCCGCAGATCCTCGAGGCGCTGCCACTCGCCATCGACGGCGGGCTCCGGCTGCCCACCGTCTACAACACGAGCGCCTACGACAGCCCCGACTCGCTCACCCTGATGGACGGCGTCGTCGACGTCTACATGCCCGATCTGAAGCTGATGTCCCGCGACGCGGCACGGCGCTACGTCGGCAAGCGCGAGTACTCCGAGGTGGCGCGGGAGAACGTCCGGGAGATGAAGCGCCAGGTGGGCGATCTGGTGGTCGACGGGGACGGCATGGCCCGCCGCGGGCTGATCGTCCGGCACCTCGTGATGCCCGGGATGCTCGACGAGACGACGGCGGTGCTCCGCTTCATCGCCGAGGAGCTCGGTCCGGGCACGTACGTCAACCTCATGGGCCAGTACTACCCGGCGGGCAAGGTGAGGGACGGCCGCTACGAGGAGATCGACCGCCGTCCCACCGGCGGCGAGCTCGCCGAGGCCTTCAAGGTCGCCGACGACCTCGGCCTGAGGCGGCTGGATCGGCGGAGCCGGAAGGCGGCGCTCGCCGGCGGGTGACGCGTACGCCGCGCCACGGCGCGGGCCGTCCCGCCAGGGCGGCCGCCGGAGTCGCGGGTGAACGGGCCCCAAGCGGGGTAACAGACGGGCGATGGCACAGCTCTCGTTGGGACAGGCCGAGCCGAACGACGCCACGCCGTTCCTCCCCGAGCAACGCAACCTGAAGACGCTCCGCGACGCGGCGGCCGCGTGCCAGGGGTGTCACCTCTGGCGGCATGCGACCCAGACGGTGTTCGGCGAGGGCCTCAAGCGCTCGCACGTGATGTTCGTCGGCGAGCAGCCGGGCGATCAGGAGGACCGGCAGGGGCGCCCGTTCGTCGGCCCCGCCGGTCGGGAGCTCGACAAGGCGCTCGAGGCGGTGGGCATCGCCCGCGACGACGTGTACATCACGAATGTCGTTAAGCACTTCAAGTTCGAGGAGCGGGGGCGACGGCGGATCCACCAGACGCCGAAGCGTTTCGAGATCGACGCCTGCAGCCCGTGGCTCGAGGAGGAGCTCCGCGTCGTCGATCCCACGGCTCTGGTGCTCCTCGGGGCGACGGCGGCAAAGGCCCTGCTCGGCAGCTCGTTCCGGCTGACCCAGCACCGCGGCGAGCTCCTCGACTCGGACCTCGCGTCGATCGTGACGGCCACGATCCACCCCTCGGCCATCCTGCGCGCGCCCGACGACGCGGCGCGCACCGAGCAGCGTGAGACGTTCGCCGATGACCTGCGCGTCGTCGCCCGCGCGCTGGCGTAGGGGGGCGAATCACGGGTGTAACCACCTCCCCAGGGTGGGGGTATGTCTCTTATCGACCATCGGTCAACAAGGAGACAGGCAGATGTCGGACCGCAACGCTGACGCCCCCCGCGACAAGCAGTTCCTCGTGGCCCGCCACGAGGCCCGGGTGCTCGAGTGGATCGCGCGCCGCCTCCCGCGCTGGGTCATGCCCGACCACCTCACCGCTCTCGGGGTCATCGCCGCGGTCGGTATCGCTGCCGCGTATCTGCTCTCGAACGGCGACAGCGCCTGGCTCTGGGCCGCGAGCGGCCTGCTCGTCGTCCACTGGCTCGGCGACTCGCTCGACGGCACGCTCGCGCGCGTCCGCAAGATCGAGCGCCCCACGTACGGCTACTACCTCGATCACCTCGTCGACGCGATCGCCACCGCGCTCATCGGCCTGGGACTCGGGCTCTCGCCGTACATGCTGCTCTCGGTGGGCCTCGTGATCGTGATCGCGTACCTCGTGCTGTCGATCAACACGTACCTCGAGACCTACGCGTTCGGCGTCTTCACCCTCGGCTACGGCCGGGTCGGTCCGACCGAGGTGCGGATCCTGCTGATCGGCCTGAACACCCTGCTCGCGCTCGGCGTGGGGCTCGGATTCCACATCGCCGGCCTCGGCATGACCGTGCTCGACCTGATCGGCCTCGGCATCGCCGGCGTGATGCTCGCGACCCTGATCGGCCGCGCCGTGCGGAACCTGCGGGTGCTGGCGGCGCGCGAGCCGGCGGGGCAGGCTCACGGTTAGGCCGGGCGAGGCCATCGATCGCCCGTCGCCTGCGCGTGGCGGCTCGAGGCGGCGGGCGGCGGGTCCTGCGGGCCCAGGAGAGCGCCCGGTTGAGCCGTCCACTCGGGGCGCGGCGCCGCCGGCCGCCCCTGGCGGAAACCGCGAACGCGGGTCGGCGATCGCCCGCTGTTGGCGCGCCGGACGGCCGCCGTTTGCAGGGAGCCGGCGGCGCTCAGCTCCGAAGCGCTCGCGAGCGCTCGGCGACCGGCTGCAGGAAGTCCGGGAGCGGTCGGACGAGGCCCCGGCCGGTCTCGCGCTCCCAGATCTGCTCGAGCTGCGCGAGGTGCTCGTCCATCACCTCGTCGATGACCGCGAAGTCGGATGAGCGCACCGCCGCGAGCGTGCGCTCGTGGATGTCGATCGTCCAGTCCGGGACGAGCGGCGCGTGCATGGCCATGTCGCGTGCGATCTCGAGCTGCCGCAGCAGCGAGCGCATGAGCGCGACGATCGTGGCGTTGCGGGTCGCGCGCGCCATCGCCAGATGGAACTTCAGGTCGAGCTGGAGGAAGAGGTCCTCGTGACGCAGGAAGTCGTCGCTGGCGGCCAGCTCCCGCTGGCGATCGATCGTGCGCGCCATCGCCGTGAAGTCCTCCTCGCTCGCATGGACGGCGGCGAGCTGAGCGACCCTCGGCTCGAGCAGCCGGCGCGCCTCGAGCACGCCGGCGACCTCGCTGAAGCGGATCTCCTGCCGCGTGTGGAGAAGCTCCCGCGGCACGACCTCTGAGGCCACGAAGATCCCACCCGACTGACCGCGGCGGACCTCGAGCACTCCGGCCTCGACGAGCACCTTGACCGCCTCCCGCAGCGTCGGCCGGCTGATCCGCATCTGCGCGGCGAGCTCCCGCTCGGACGGCAGGCGATCGCCGTAGTGGAGGTCGCCCGACTTGACCTTCTCGGCGATCTGCTCTACGGCCTCCTCGAACGTCCGGCGGGTGGAGACGGGCTCGAAGGAGCGCACGGCGCCCGCGCGAGTATACGGGCGGTCGTCGACCACCACCGGCGGGCTCACCGCCTCGCCGCCTCCACGCGTTCGAGCGCCTGGCGCTCCGCGACCTCGAGCGGCGTCGAGCTCTCCGCCTCGGCTGTCGCGATCGCACGGTGGAGCCTCTCCATCGCGCGGGCGATCAGCTCGTCAGCGGTCCCGTCGCCCTGCCACTCGAGCGAAACGTGGATGAGCCCGCCGCAGTTCGCCAGGAAGTCCGGGACGTAGAGGATCCCCCGCTCCGCAAGCACGCGCGCCACGCTGCGGCTCGTGAGCGGGTTGTTCGCCGCGCCCGCGACCACCCGGCAGTCGATCGACCGGGCGAGCGCCTCGTCGATCAGGCCGCCGGCCGCGCATGGGGCGAGCACGTCGAGCTCGCTCGCCATGATCGCCTCGGCCGAGGGCGCGATCTCGCCGCCGTTCTCGGCCGCGAAGCGCTCGGTGCGCCGGGGGTCGAGGTCACAACCCACGACCTCGGCGCCGGCCTGGACGAGCCTCGCGGCGAGCGAGTAGCCGACCTTGCCGAGACCGACCACGCCGATCCTCCGCCCCTCTAGCTCGTCGGAACCGGTCGCCGCCTCGAGCCCCAGCCGCAGCGCCTGGAAGACCGACTCCGCCGTGACGGGCGAAGGATCCCCGACGCCGCCCCGATCGACCGATCGGCCGACGACGAAGCGCGTGAACCGCGCCAGGTGGTCCATGTCGGCCGGCGCGGTGCCGATGTCCTCCGCGGTGATGTAGGCGCCGTCCAGGCCCTCGATCACCTTGGCCGCGCCCTCGAGCCGCGCCTCGCGCTGCTCCCGCACGCCGTCGTCGATCATCACCGACTTGCCGCCACCGAGGTCGAGGCCCGCGGCCGACGCCTTCAGCGTCATCGTCCGGGCGAGGCACATGACGTCCTCGAGCGCCTCGCGCAGCCCGCCCGGATACCGCTTGAGCCGCATTCCGCCGAGGGCCGGGCCGAGGACGGTCGAGTGGACGGCGACGATGAAGCGCAGGCCGGTGTCAGGGTCCTGCCGTACGACGATCTGCTCGTGATCGTCCTCGGCGAGGCGCAGGGTTGACGCCGCCTCCCGCTGGGTAGCAATGGTCATACAGGTTGACCTTATACCCGACGCCGGTCGCCTTCAACCGAGCGTGTTCCCACGCGACCGGCCATCATCGCCCACACGCAATTCGCTTCCGTGTACCACCATTGGTAAAGTGGGTTTCCCAAAAGCGCCTCGGGTCGGGAGGATTTGCCGGACGGGCCCGTCGAGCCGATCAGGGAGGAAGAAACGCATGACGTCCACCGCCGTACGCCGCCGCGACGCCCACCGCCGCCCTGCGGGCGGCGACCGTGCGCGCGGCGAGGGGAGCGGCCGGCGCCAGGGCGTCCGCCGCGAGGTCAGCCTCCAGGACAAGTACCTCCTCGAGGAGGGGCGGATCCTCCTCACCGGCGTGCAGGGGCTGGTGCGCCTGCCGCTCGACCAGCACCGGGCGGACCGGCGGCGCGGCCTCCACACGGGGACGATGATCTCCGGCTACCAGGGCTCTCCGCTGGGGGGCCTGGACATCGAGATCCGGCGCAACCGCAAGATCGTCGAGGAGCACCACGTCCGCCACGTGCCGGGGCTGAACGAGGAGCTCGGCGCCACGTCGGCCTGGGGGAGCCAGCTCGCCGCCGGTCTCCCCGGTGCGAGCTACGACGGGGTCCTCGCCATGTGGTACGGGAAGGCCCCCGGCCTCGACCGCGCCGGCGACTCGCTTCGCCATGGCAACTTCGTCGGCGTCTCCCGCACCGGCGGGGCGCTCGCCATCGTCGGCGACGACCCGAGCTGCAAGTCCTCCACGATCCCGAGCGCATCCGAGTCGCTCCTCGCGAGCTTCCACATGCCGGTCTTCTTCCCGGGGAACGTGCAGGAGGTCCTGGACCTCGGGCTGCACGCGTTCGCGTGCTCGCGCGCGTCGGGGCTCTGGTCCGGCTTCAAGATCGTTACGAACGTCGCCGACGCGCTCGGCACGGCGGAGGTCGCGCCCGACCGGGTGACCCCGGTGCTCCCCGACCTCGGCTACGAGCACGAGCCGAACGCCAACCTCCTCGCCCCGGCGTCGCTTGAGATGGAGCGAACGCTCCTCGGCGTGCGCACCGACCTCGCGCTGGCCTACGCACGCGAGAACGGCGTCAATCGAATCGAGGGCCCGAAGGACGCCTGGTTCGGCATCGTCGCGCCCGGCAAGACCTACTTCGACCTGCGCCACGCGCTGCGCGCGCTGGGGCTCGACGACCGCGCGCTCGACCGGGCCGGCGTGCGCATCCTCAAGCTCGGGATGGTCTGGCCGCTCGAACCGGAGATCGCGCGCCGCTTCGCGAGCGGGCTCGATGAGATCCTCGTCGCGGAAGAGAAGGGCCCGTTCGTCGAGACCCAGCTGAAGGAGACGCTCTACGGCGCTCCCGCGGCGCCCCGGATCGTCGGCAAGCGCGACGAGAACGGCCAGCGGCTGCTGCCCACGGAGCTCGACCTCGACGCGGACCTGATCGCCCGCGCGGTGGCCTCCCGGCTCCGGACGCGGGTGCGGCTCGACTCGGTGGAGGCGCGCGTCCGCAAGCTGGACGAGATCGACGCCCGCCCCGCTCAGCTCCCGATGGCCCAGCGCACGCCCTTCTTCTGCTCCGGCTGCCCGCACAACAGCTCGATCAAGGCTCCCGACGGCACGCTCGTGGGCGGCGGGATCGGCTGTCACACGATGGTTCTCCTGAACCCGGAGGGCAAGGGCGATATCACCGGGATCACCCAGATGGGCGGCGAGGGCGCGCAGTGGATCGGCATGGCGCCGTTCACGAACGACACGCATCTCGTCCAGAACCTCGGCGACGGCACGTTCCATCACTCCGGCTCGCTGGCGGTCCGGGCGGCGATCGCCGCGGGCGTGAACATCACCTACAAGCTGCTCTACAACGAGCACGTCGCGATGACCGGCGGCCAGGCCATCGAGGGCCAGATGAACGTGCCGGACCTCACGCGCTGGCTCGAGATCGAGGGCGTAAAGCGGATCATCATCACCGCCGAGGACCCGAGCCGCTACAAGGGCGTGAAGCTTGCCGACATCGCGGAGGTGCGCGACCGCAAGGAGCTACTCGCCTCGCAGCAGGAGCTGGCGCAGGTCGACGGCGTGACCGTGCTGATCCACGATCAGGAGTGCGCCGCCGAGCTTCGCCGCAAGCGCAAGCGGGGCAAGGCGCCCGAGCCCGCCGAGCGGGTGTGGATCAACGAGCGCGTCTGCGAGGGCTGCGGCGACTGCGGCCAGAAGTCGAGCTGCCTGTCGGTGATCCCCGTGGAGACGGAGTTCGGCCGCAAGACGCAGATCCACCAGGCGTCCTGCAACAAGGACTACTCCTGCCTCGAGGGGGACTGCCCGTCGTTCCTGACGGTCGTGCCGGGCGAGCGGGCGAAGCATCGGGCACCCGAGCTCGACGTCGAGCTCCCCGAGCCCGAACGGCTCGTCGCGGGCGACGAGTTCGCCGTCCGCATGATGGGCATCGGCGGCACGGGCGTCGTGACCGTGAACCAGGTGCTGGGCATGGCGGCGCTGATCGACGGCCTGCACGTAACCGGGCTCGACCAGACCGGCCTGTCGCAGAAGGGTGGCCCGGTCGTGTCCGACCTGCGCGTCTCGGGCGAGCCGGTGGCTGCGGCGAGCAAGACGCCGGCGGGCAGCATCGACCTCTACCTCGGCTTCGACCTCCTCGGCGCCGCGAGCGAGAAGAACCTCGTCACCGCCGACCGCGAGCGGACCGTCGCGGTCGTATCCACGCACGCGATCCCCACCGGGCGGATGGTCGTGGACCTGAACGAGCGCTTCCCGGAGCTCGCCGCCCAGCTCGACCGCATCGACGCCGTCACACGCAAGGACCGCAACCTCTACTTGGACGCGCAGATGCTCTCGGAGCGGCTGTTCGGTGACCACATGATGTCGAACACGGTGGCGCTCGGCGCGGCCTACCAGCGCGGGATGCTGCCCGTGTCGGCCGAGTCGCTCGAGCATGCGATCCGCCTGAACGGCGCCGCCGTGGAGAAGAACCTCGCCGCCTTCAGTTGGGGCCGCGCCGTGGTCGCGGCGCCGGACGCGGTGGAGCGGGCCACGCGCCCGCCCGAGGAGGTCGTGCCGGTGCGCGAGCTGAGCGCCGCCGAGCGCAAGCTGGTCAACGTCGCCGTTGACGGCGACCGCGACGAGCTGCGCCGGCTGGCCGAGGTGCGCGTTCCGGAGCTCGTGGCGTACCAGGACGAGGCGTACGCGCGCCGGTGGGCCGAGGTCGTGCGGCGCGTCCACGCGACCGAGCAGGAGCGCACCCCCGGCCACACCGAGCTGACCGAGGTCGTCGCCCGCCATCTCTTCAAGCTGATGGCCTACAAGGACGAGTACGAGGTGGCCCGCCTGCACCTCGACTCGGTCGAGCAGGCGAAGCTCAACGCGGAGTTCGGCGAGGACGTGAAGGTCGCCTTCAACCTCCACCCGCCGCTCCTGCGGGCGATGGGGCTCAACCGCAAGCTCAAGCTGGGGCCGTGGTTCGTCCCGGCGTTCCGCTCGCTCTACCGCATGCGCCGCCTGCGCGGCACGAGGCTCGACCCGTTTGGCCACGCCGAGGTGCGCCGCGTCGAGCGCGAGCTGATCGTGGAGTACGAGCGGCTGGTCGACGAGGCGCTCACGCTGCTTCGCCCGGAGACGCACGAGACGGCCGTCGAGCTGCTCGCGCTGCCCGACCTGGTCCGCGGCTACGAGGACATCAAGCTGCGAAACGTCGCGCTATACCGCAAGCGCGCGGAGGCGCTCCTGAAGCGCCTGCGGGCGGGCAAGCCGGCGCCGCAGATCGTCTCGGCCTGAGGCGCCGCTCAGCGGCGGCCGACCGCGTCGACGAGCGGCTGCACGCGCGGTCTTATCGGCCGGCTCAGCACGATGTAGCTCGTCGAGCGCTGGATCCCCTCGGCGGCGAGCAGGCGATTGACGATCTCCTGCAGGTGCTCGGTGTCGCGCGCGGCGATGCGGCAGATCAGATCCTGGGGGCCGCTCACGGCGTCGACCTCGAGCACCTCCGGGGTGGCCTCGAGCGCTTCCACCGCCGCCGCCAGCCGGCCCTGTGTCAGCTCGAGCATCACGAACGCCTGGATCGGATGGCCGAGCTCCGCGGCGTCCACCTCCGGGCCGTAGCCGACCACCACGCCGCGGCCCTCGAGCTTGCGAAGCCGCGCCTGGACGGTCCCGCGCGCGACGCCGAGGCGGCGCGAGATCTCGAGGAGCCCGAGACGGGGGTGGGCGCGCAACTCGGCGATGAGGCGGGCGTCCAGCTCGTCGATCCCACTAGACAAAGTGCACAGAGATTAGCGTCGATCGACGACCGAACTGCGCAATCTGCGCGCTTCGCCTGCACACACTTGCACCGTCTCGGCGGTGCTGCTGCAATACCTGCCATGTTCGAGGAAGCTCAGCTCTATTCGCCGGTGACCGCCGAGGACGGCGAGGTCACCGTCCATCTAAGCAATGACCACCCCGGCGCGGACGACCCGGAGTACCGCGCCCGCCGCAACGAGATCGCGGCGCTCGCGCTCGCGTGGGAGCCCGGTACGCCCGTCCCTGAGGTGCAATACACCGACGCCGAGCAGGAGGTCTGGCGCACCGTCTGCCGCGAGCTCGCCCCCAAGCACGAGCGGCTCGCCATCCGCGAGTTCCTGGAGGGGAAGGATCGCCTGCGGCTTCCCACGGACGGGGTGCCGAGCCTCGATCTGGTCAGCGATCACCTGCGCCCGCTCACCGGCTTCCACTACGCGCCGGCCGCCGGGCTCGTCCCGTTGCGCGAGTTCTACGGCTCGCTGTCCGACCGGCTTTTCCACTCGACGCAGTACGTGCGGCACCCGGCGATGCCCCTGTACACGCCCGAGCCGGACATCATCCACGAGGTCGTCGGGCATGGGCACCTGCTCGCCACGCCCACGTTCTCCGAGCTCCACCGCCTGACCGGCGAGGCGACCCACCGGCTGACGGACGAGGAGAACCTTCGCTTCCTCTCGCGGGTGTTCTGGTTCACGCTCGAGTTCGGCGTGGTCGTCGAGGACGGCGAGCTGAGGGCCTACGGCGCGGGGATCCTCTCCTCCTACGGCGAGATCGACGAGTTCCGGGCGATGGAGCACCGGCCGATCGACCTGGTCGAGATGGGCACCGCGGACTACGACATCACCCGCTACCAGCCCGTGCTCTACCGGGCGGAGTCGCTCGACGAGGTGCGCGACGTCGTCGGCGGGTTCTTCGCGACCTGCACCGACGAGTCGATCGGCGAGCTGCGGGCGCGGGCCGTCCCCGCCGCCGCCTGAGCGGCGCGGCGGGGGCGGGAAACCCGCCCCCCGCTTCGCGCGCCGCCTACTCGTCGCCGAAGATCTTCACGACGAACTCGCCGTCCCTCGTCACCCAGCCGCGGAACATCCCCGTGGTGTTGAACGGCGTCGCCAGCCGGCCGCGCCGGCCTAGAGCGATCACGCCGCCGTCGCCGCCCAGCTCGGCGACCTTGTCGATTGCGGTCTGCGCCGCCCGGGCGACGGACATACGCGCGTAGTCGATCAGCGCCGAGATGTCGTGGGCCACGACCTGACGGATGAAGAACTCGCCGGTGCCCGTGGCCGACACCGCGACCGTCTCGTTGTTCGCATACGTGCCGGCGCCGATCACGGGCGAGTCGCCGATCCTCCCTACGGGCTTATTCGTAAGGCCGCCCGTCGAGGTCCCGGCCGCCAGGTCGCGCTCGCCGTCGAGAGCGACGGCGCCGACCGTTTCGAGGCCGAAGTTGAACTCGGACCTGCCGGCCTTCGCGGCGAGCAGCGACTGCCAGCGCCGGTCGGTGTGGAAGTAGTCCTGGGTGACCAGGTCGAACCCGCGGTCGATCGCGAACAGCTCCGCTCCGTGGCCGGCGAAGAACACGTGCCGGGAGTCCCTTCGCACCCTGTCGGCCAGCTCGATCGGGTTCCTGATGTGCTCGACGCCCGTGACCGCCCCGGTGTCCAGCGTCTCGCCGTCCATCACCGACGCGTCGAGCTCGTGCCCGGCGTCGGTCGTGAACACGGCGCCCTTGCCGGCGTTGAACAGCGGCGAGTCCTCCAGCGTCACGATCGCCGCCTTGACGGCGTCGGGGGCCTCGCCACCGTTCTGGATGACCGCATAACCGGCCTCGAGTGCCGCCCGCAGGGCCGCGCGGTACTCCTGCTCGAGCTCGGGCGGGATGTCATCGCGATTGATCGTGCCGGCGCCGCCGTGAATGGCGAAGACGACGTCGCGCGCGCGGTCCGAGCCCGCGGCCCGCGCCTCGTCCGCCCGCTCCCCGCTGGCGACGAGGCCGAGAGCCGCGGCGCCGGCCGCCGCCAACAGACACAACAGCAAGACGGCGCGCCGCGGCGTGAGCCGCCCGGCCAACTCGCGTACGTACATGACGTACCTCCTGAGAGGGACGCCGGCCGCGCCGCGTCGAAGACACCACGAGCCGGCACGGCCGGGCGTCGTGGACTGGTACGTGGGGGATACCCGGGCCGTGGGATGTCGATCGGTGGGCCCCAGAGCGCCCACAAGTCGACATCGGTGCGGTTTACGCCCGCGAAGCGGCGGCGCCCTCCGTCCGGCCGGGCGCCCGTTCGCTCGTCGCGCTCCGCGCGCTCGAAACGGACGCAGGCAGCAGTCGCGCCGAGATGACGGCGGCGGCCACGGCGAGCGCCGCGGCCACGGTCAGACCGACGCCCATGGCGCTCACGAACGCGTCGCTCGCGGCCGACAACAGGCTCGCCCCGGCCTCGGGCGGCGCCTGGGCGGCCAACGCGCTGGCGGCGCCGATCGACTCCCTCGCCGCATCCTGGGCGGCGGGCGGAAGCGCGCCCACGGAGTCGCTCAGGTCGTCCGAGTACAGGGAGTTGACGAGCGAGCCGACGACGGCCACGCCGAGCGCGCCCGAGACCATCCGGGCGACCGTGTTCATGGCGGACGCCACCCCCGACCGCGCCGCCGGCACCGCGCCGACGACCGCGTCGGTGGCCGGCGCCATGACCCACCCCATAGAGAGGGCGATCGCGAAGAACCAGGCGAGGAGCCACCCGGCGGACGTGGCCGGATCCCACAGGAGGGTAAGCGCCAGCAGGGCCGCGACGCCGGCCAGGCCGGCGGCGACGACGCGCGCGGTGCCGAGCCGCAGGACGGCCCTGTTCGACGAGCCCGCGCCCATCACGAGCCCGAGCGCCATCGGCGCCATGATCGCTCCGGCCTCGATCGCGCTGTAGCCGTGCGCGAACTGGAGGTACTGGGTGAGCGCGAAGATCCCGCCGAGAAGCGCGAAGAAGGCCACGCTCACCGCGACCGTCCCGACGCTGAAGCCGGCGCTGCGGAAGAAGCTCAGATCGAGCATGGGCTCGGCGATGCGCCGCTCCCACCAGACGAACAGCGCGAGCAGGGCCGCCGAGACGGTGAGCAGGCTCAGGATGAAGCCGCTCAGCCAGCCCTCGTCGGGGGCCTCGATCACCGCGTAGACGAGCACGCCGAATCCCGCCGTGGACAGCGCCGCCCCGGTCAGGTCGAACGAGCCGGGCCGCGGGTCGCGGCTCTCCGGAACGAAGCGGATGCCGAGCAGGACCGCCGCGAGCGCGAACGGCACGTTGACGAGGAAGACGGCGGACCAGTCGAACCACTCGAGCAGCAGCCCGCCGGTGAGCGGGCCGAGCCCGATCCCGACGGCGGCGAGCGCGGCCCAGATCCCGATCGCCTTGCCGCGCTCCTCGGGCGGGAAGACGTTGGCGATGATCGACAGGGTGGCCGGCATGATCAGCGCGGCGCCGACGCCCATCAGGGCGCGCACGGCGATGACCTGCCCGGCCGAGTCGGCGACGAGCGCGCCCAGGCTCGCCAGGCCGAAGATGGACACCCCGGCCTGCAGCGCCCGTTTGCGGCCGAGCCGATCGCCGAGCGTCCCGAAGACGAGCAGCAGACCGGCGAAGACCAGCAGGTACGAGTCGACCATCCACTGGAGGCCCGAGGCCGAGGCGTCGAACTCCTCCTGCAGCGTCGGGAGGGCGACGTTCAGGATCGTGTTGTCGAGCCCGATGATCACGAGGCTCAGCGACAGGACACCGAGCGTCTTCCAGCGCATGGAGTGGACGTGTGGATCGCTAGTCATGGCGGCTTCCCTCGAGCTTGAAAAACGAATGGACGTTCTTTTTAGCACCTCACGCCGCCCATTGTCAAGAGCGAACGTTCGCTTTACTTTGCACCCATGCCCAAGGTCAGTGACGAGCACCTCGCGGCCCGCCGCCGGCAGATCCTTGACGCGGCGCTGGTGTGCTTCTCGCGGCGCGGCTTCCATCAGACGCCGATGCAGGCGATCTTCGAGGAGGCCGGCCTCAGCCCGGGTGCCGTCTACCGCTACTTCAAGAGCAAGGAGGAGATCGTCCGGGCGATCGCCTCGGAGACGCTCGGTGGCTTCGCGGGGGCGATCGAACCGGGGGCGGACGGCGATCCGCTCGGACCCGTCGAGCTGCTCGACCGCTTCTTCGACTTCATCGAGGGCATCGAGAGGCGGCGCGACCGGCTGCGCCTGGCGATCCAGGCCTGGGGCGAGGTACTTCACAATCCCGAGCTCTCGGATTTCGTACGCGGGCTCGTGGACGGGCTCCGGACGCGAATGAGCGCGACGCTGCGCGAGGCACAGGATCGGGGCGCGGTCGATCCGGAGCTCGACACCGACGCGGCGGCGCGGGTGCTCATAGCGATCGCGCAGGGCTTCGCGGTGCAGAGCGCCTGGTTCGAGGACCTCGACCTCCCGGCCTTTCGTGCCGCTGCGCTCTCACTTCTGTCACATCCCGCGGAGGTATCTCGTCTCAGGGACGACCAGAGACAAAAGGAGACGTCATGAAGATCTTCATCGCAGGCGCCACCGGCGCGCTCGGCAGGCAGCTCGTCCCACCGCTCGTGGCAAACGGCCACGAGGTGGTCGGGATGACGCGCTCGGAGGCCAAGGCGGACGACGTCCGCAGCATGGGAGCGCGGCCCGCGGTCGCCGACGCGCTCGACCCCGACGCGGTTGCGCAGGCGGTCGCGCAGGCGGAGCCCGAGGTGATCGTGCACCAGCTAACGGCGCTCTCCGGGGCGATGGACCTGCGCAACATGGACCGCTTCTTCGAGCAGACGAACAGGCTGCGCACCGAGGGCACGGACCACCTCCTCGCCGCGGGGCATGCCGTGGGAACCCGCCGCTTCGTGGCCCAGAGCTTCGCCGGCTGGCCGTACGCGCGGACGGATGGCCCGGTCAAGAGCGAGGCCGATCCGCTCGACCCGACCCCGCCCGAGGCGATGCGGAACACCCTCGCGGCGATCCGCCATCTGGAGCAGGCGGTGACCGGGGCCGACTGGGCGGAGGGCATCGTGCTCCGCTACGGCGGATTCTACGGGCCGGGCACCTCGCTCAGCTCGGACCCGCGCGCGGAATTCACCGCGGGCATCCGCAAGCGGCGGCTTCCAGTGGTCGGCAACGGCGGCGGCATGTGGTCGTTCATCCACATCGCGGACGCCGCGGCGGCCACGGTGGCGGCGATCGAGCGCGGCAAGCCGGGAATCTACAACGTCGTGGACGACGAGCCGACGCCCAGCCGTGACTGGATCCCCGTGCTGGCCGGCGTCCTTGGCGCGAAGCCGCCGCGGCGGGTGCCACGCTGGCTCGGTCGCCTTCT
>Ga0081538_10000220_pt1 | contig 64287 bp, 63 predicted proteins | sample TabmetS5T2R1_FD_71022 | JGI IMG/M metagenome (GOLD analysis project Ga0081538, IMG submission 71022) | Tabebuia heterophylla rhizosphere microbial communities from the University of Puerto Rico - S5T2R1 | ecosystem: Host-associated > Plants > Roots > Rhizosphere ...
CGGACGGAAGATATGCGCGGTGATATGGGGCGCTGAGCCAGTGGAGCCGCTGCCAACGAGGGATTATGCGACCCGCTTACCTCAGGGATGAAGGATCATAGCTGCCCGCGCGCATAGGTGCCGCTATGCGCGCCACAAGGTCGTCGGTTAAGAGCCGGGGGCTGAGCGTGCCCGCGAGGTGTTGGACGAGTGTCCTGGCGCGTTCCCATGGCTCGTGAATGCCTATCTCACGGTCTCTACACCATCGGATGGTGGGGAGATACCAGGCGCTGGTGCGGGATCGCGGTGCGTCTGCTCCGCGGCTCCTTTCCGGCGCAGGCGTGGAAGCCTGCCGCCTGGCAGGGGGCGGAGCTGCTGGAGCCTCATGTGCTCACCGCCACTAGCCATGCTGAGGCGGCTGGTTGCGAGCTGGCGGCGGTTTCGTAGCTGCTCGACCGTTACGGCACGTATCTGCGGCACTCGGGCAACCCGCTCGCCGCTCCGGCGGTCTTCGAGCAGGCGCTCCAAATCACCGAGTGCATTCCCGGCGACCAACACCCCGACACGCTCACCGCCCGCGAGGTGCTCGAGGTTGGACCTCTGATCCCGACTCCTCGTGAGAGGCGCCAGAGCCACAAGTCGCACCTTATAAGCTGACGGAGAGATCAGTGAGCTGGTCCAGCGCCTGGCGATACACGGCCAGCCGTAACAGGTCATCGAGGTCACGGACGCAAGGCAGGTCAGCCCACTCGGGACGGAACCGGTCACGCACCCCGCGGACACGCTCCACCCCCGTCATATAGCGAGCGTCAAGCGCAATTTTCAGCGCGCGGACCAGCTCAGCGCACGCCTGCTCCGGCTCGCCCTGCAACACCCGCGCGGCAGCAAGATCAACACGCTTGATCACACTCCACCGCCCAGACCCTCCCCCAGCCAGTGACGCCTCTAACGCCCCCACCGCCTCATCGCCACGACCGACCAGCACCAAACCCGTCCCCACATCCCCACTCACCTGCTCAGCCGTGACCGCAACCGAACTCGCCAAAAACCCATGGCCGTCCAACGGCCCACGCGCGCCGGAGAGCCGCTCAGCGATCTCAAACGACTCCCGGAAGCCGCGCTCGTCACGACCGGCGGCCAACTGCAACCCCAACCAGCGGTACGCGTCAGCCAGCACAGCCCGATCAGCCCCTCGCGCAAGCGCGACAACCTTACGCATCGCCCTCACCGCCTCTCGGCTGTTACCACCACGCCCCCCGGTCGGGATCGGAGAGCGCAGCACGCTGGCCACCCGCAGCGCCTGCGCCCGCAACGTATCGTCGCCAGCCTCGTCGGCAATGCCGCTCGCGATGGCGAGGTAGCGGCGGGCCGCCACGCCGTCGTCGAGGTGATGCGCCAGCTTGCCGGCCTGGACGTACGACCCGACCGTGATCACCTCTAACCGCCGCCGGCTGTTGGCCTTGACCGGCCGGTCCAACAACCCCAGTAACACATCGGCGTGCCGGGCCACCTCCCCCACCAGCTCATCAGGGCGGGCGACGCGATGCCGGGCTACCAGCTCGTCAGCGAGCTGCTCATGATCGGCGATCACCGCCGCGTCCACCTGACCGCCCCGGCCCAGGAGCGCAACGACCCGCTCGACCACGTCTGCTGGGAGCAGCGCCGCAGCCAGTTTTGCGACGGCGGCTTTGTTGACGTCTCTGCGGTCCGCGTTGTCTCCGTTCCTGTTGATGAAGGCGCGTAGGGCGTCGAGGGCGTCCATGGCCGGGGTGCGGATCAGCTTGCGCTTGTCCTGCTCGGACACCTTCAGCACCGCGATTATCGCGCTCAGCTTGGCGCGGGTCGGCCGTTGCGTCTCGCACTCGTAGGCGGAGAGCTCCTCGCGGGTGACCTTGCAGCTCTCCCGGTGCTCGCACGCGAACGCCACATCCTCTTGGGATAGCCCCGCAAGGTCACGCAACTCGACGAGGACCTGGCCTCGGATCGACACACCGCGGCTCATCGCACCACCTCCCGCGATTCTGGCGTGCGGGCACCTTACAACTCTTCCCCGCACTTCGTACGCACCCGGCCTGGAGCGGGCATTCGGTGGCCAGGATCCTTACGGCATGGACCAACGTGAGCAGATCAGTTGCGCCGAGCGCTCCCGCCGGCGTGTCGGGCAGATGACAAGGGGGATGGTGATGGCCGATCCCGGCCAGGTCGAGGAGCGAGCCGGCACGCTCGTCGTGGTCACGCCCTGCGATTGCCGGTCCGAGGTGGTTTTGGATCGAGCGCAGGCGCGGGCCAGCCGCTGGCAAGCGTGCCCGGCCTGTGAGCGCCGCTGGCTGCTGTACGTGCTGGGCAGCGGGCGGGTGGTGTGATCGGAGGTGGACGCCCAGGAGCGGACGCCGCGGCGTGGGATACGCCAGGTGTGGAGGTGGTGGCGGTGACCTCGACCGATTCGGGTTGGCGGGAGCGGGCGGCCTGCCGTGATCTCGACACGGAGCTGTTCTTTCCGTGCGGGGTGACTGGACCTGCGTTGAATCAGGCTGAGCAGGCTAAAGCGATCTGCTCGGGCTGCCCTGTAGCCCGAGCATGTTTGGACTGGGCGTTAAAAACACACCAAGACGCTGGTATTTGGGGCGGAAAAACCGAGGAGGAGCGCCGCGCCCTGCGCCGTGGCCGCAACCACAAATCGGGAGTGTTGAGGGCTGGGGATCTTTTGCCGTCCGAGCCTGCGCTGGTCTCCCAAGCGGAACGTGGCCGTGAGGGTGCAGCTTCCGCCGGTCCGGAACGAGGAGATGCAGTTCTTGACGCCGGAGGAGGTCGTCCGGCTCGTGGAGGCCCATCCGGATCGGTACCGCGCGTTGGTGCTAGTGGCAGCCTATGGAGGGTTTCGTTTCGCGGAGCTCGCGGGCTGCGCCGTCACCGCATCGATGGCGCGGGACGGGTGCACGTGAAAGAGACCTGTGTGGAGGTCAAGGGGGCGTTGCATTGGGGGCCGCCGAAGACCGACGCGGGCCGCAGGACGGTCGTGTAGCCGTCATTCGTGGCGTAGGTAGTCCGCGAGCACGAGCGGCGGTGATCCCAGCCGGAGCCTGACGGGTTGGTGTTCACGGCTCCTGCGGGCGGCCCGCTGCGGCGCTCGAACTACCGGCGCAAAATCTGGCTGCCGGCGCTTGAAAAAGCCGGCCTGGAGGGGCTGCGTTTCCATGATCTTCGGCATACGGCTGTGGCGCTGTGGATCCATGCGGGCGCGAACCCTTTGGAGGTCAAGCGCCGGGCGGGTCACGAGCGCTCGGCGTTTACGCAAGACCGCTACGGGCACCTGTTCCCGAACGCGGACGAGGCCTTGGCGGGACGCCTGGACGCGCTGGGAAGGAGCGCAGCGGCACCCGAGCACAGTGACCTTCAGAAGGGAGCGACGTGAGCAGGTGCGTCCAATCTGCGTCCAATCCGCCCGGAGGGATCGACGCTATGACGCAACCCCGCTGCTCAGAAATGTGGACCCTGCCGGAGTCGAACCGGCAACCTCCGCCGTGCAAGGGCGGTGCTCTGCCAATTGAGCTAAGGGCCCCGGCGTTGCCGTCAGGCCCGGGGCGCGCTAGAGATCGCTGGGCTCTTCCCAGATTGCCTCGTCAAGCTCGCGGGTGCGCTGGCGCTTGAGGGCCAGGGCCGCAAGGCCGGTGACCGTCGCGAGCAGGAAGAGCAAGCGCTTACTCATAGTGGCCTCCGAGGCTGCCAGGCTAGGTGATGCAAGTGGGCCATCGAGGACTTGAACCTCGGACCTCACCCTTATCAGGGGTGCGCTCTAACCACCTGAGCTAATGGCCCTTGCTGGACGATGGAGTTTAGCTGCCCCGCCGAGACCACGCACAGTGGGCGCTGACCCTGCCCGGCTCACTCCTCAGCGTCGAGTTCGACCCGCAGCCCACCCAGCACGTCGGCGACGAGGTTGTAGAGGAACGCGAGAAACACGTTGATACCTGTCCAGAGCACGACGTTGAGGATGCCGAGGAGGAAGACCGCGCGGGCGATGTTCCCGCCGTTGATGACAATCGAGAGCTGGAGTTTGTCCAGAAAGTTCGTGAGTCCCTCGATCACGCCGAGCGAGATCAGCACCGCCCAGAACACCGTCAACCCCAGCATGACGACGAGCAAGAAGCAGAAGTAGAAGATCAGGCTGAGCTTCAGCACGCTCCAGGGGTCGACACGGCTGACGGTGGCCGCCTGACGCACGATCCGCCGGGTCGAGAGCCCTTGCCGCGTGCTGCTGACCACCGTCGTGTCCGGACCAAGAGCAGCCATTGGGTCCCTCATCAAGGCTGGGTGCAGCGGTTGGCGCAGTCGCCTGAGTGTATACCGTCACCCGTCCAGGTCATCGCCCTCGACGACTGGGGCGATCGAGGCGACCTTCGCGCCATCGGACGGCTTCATCACGCGGACCCCCTGGGTCGCGCGGCCGGTGGGGCGGATGTCCTTGACGTCCATCCGGATAATCGTCCCCGCGTCCGTCACGATGAAGATCTCTTGCTCGTAGGCGGCGACGAGCGCGCCGACCAGCCCGCCGCGGTGCCGCGTGAGCTGGGCGGTCCGCACGCCCTTGCCGCCGCGCCGTTGCAGCGCGTAACGCTCGAGCGGCGTGCGCTTCCCGTATCCCTCCTCGGTGACGACGAGCAGCTGACCGTCGGGCACGGTCCGGCACATCGACAGGACCTCGTCGCCGGGGCCGAGCCCCATGCCCTTCACGCCTGAGGTGTCACGGCCCATGGGCCGGACGTCGCCCTCGGAGAACCGGATCGCCATCGCCTGCTTGGACACGAGCATCAGCTCATCGTCGCCGGACGTGACCTGGACACCGATCAGCTCGTCGCCCTCACGCAAGCTGATCGCGATGAGCACCGATCGGGGCGAGTCGTACTCACGCAGGGCGGTGCGCTTGACCATCCCACGACGGCTGGCGAACACGAGGTAACCATCCGTAGAGGGGTCGGTTGAGCCGAGCTCCCGTAGCGCGACGACCGCAGCGATCGTCTCGCCGCGCTCAAGCGTGAGTCCGGGCACGTTCGCCACATACGTGCCACGCGCGGTCCGGCTCTTCTCGGGGATCTCCCAGGCTTTGACTCGGTAGACCCGTCCCCGGTTGGTGAAGAACAGCAGCCAGTGGTGGGTCGTGGTGACGAACAGGTCACGGACGATGTCGTCCTCTTTCAACGAGGTCCCGGCCACGCCTTTGCCGCCACGCCGCTGGGTCCGGTACTCGCTGGCCTTGACCCGCTTCACGTAGCCCGCGCGGGTGAGGGTGACGACGACCTCCTCCTCGGGGATGAGGTCGGCGAGGTCGAGGTCGCCGTCGCCCGGCAGAATGCGGGTCCGCCGGGCGTCGCCGAACTTGTCCCGCAGCTCGGTCAGCTCCTCGACGATGATCGCCCGGATCTTGCTGGGGTCGTCGAGAATGCCGCGTAGCTCGGCGATCAGCTCCAACAGGTCGCGGTGCTCATCGATGATCCGCTGGCGCTCCAGAGCTGCGAGCCGGCGCAGCTGCATGTCGAGGATCGCCCGCGCCTGGACCTCGGACAGGTCGAACCGCTGCCGCAGGCCGGTCAGCGCGGCGTCCGCGGACTCGGCGCCACGGATCAGCGCGATGACCTCGTCTAAGTGGTCGAGCGCGACGATGAGGCCCTCCAGGATGTGTGCCCGCTCCTGGGCCTTGCGCAGCCGGTACTGCGTGCGCCGCGTGATGATCTCGACCTGATGGGTGATGTAGGCCACGATCGTGGGCTTCAACGGCAAGGTGCGCGGCACGCCATCGACGAGCGCGAGGTTGATCACCCCGAACGTGTCCTGCATCTGCGTCATCTTGTAGAGCTGGTTCAGGACGACCTGGGTCTGCGCGTCCCGCTTCAGCTCGATGACCAGCCGCATGCCTCGCCGGTTCGACTCGTCCCGCAGGTCGGCGATCCCCGTGATCCGGCGATCCTTGACTAGGTCAGCGATCTTTATCGCCAGGTTGGCCTTGTTCACCTGGTAGGGCAGCTCGGTCACGACCAGCCGCTCCCGGCCTCCGTGCTCCTCGACCTCGACCACGGCCCGCATCCGGATCGCGCCGCGGCCCGTCGCGTACGCCTCGCGGATCCCGTCGGTGCCCATGATCAGCGCGCCAGTCGGGAAGTCGGGCCCGGGCACGATCTTGCCCAGCTCCGCCAGGGTGATGTCCGGGTTCGCGATCGTCGCGATGACCGCGTTGCACATCTCCACCAGGTTGTGCGGCGGCACGTTGGTCGCCATCCCGACCGCGATGCCTGAGCTTCCATTCACCAGCAGATTCGGGAACCGCGACGGCAGCACGACCGGCTCGCGCTCCTGCCCGTCGTAGTTGTCGGCGAAGTCGACCGTGTCCTCGTCGATGTCCCGCAACAGCTCCATCGCGAGCGGCGAGAGCCGCGCCTCCACGTAGCGCATCGCCGCCGGCGGGTCGCCGTCTACCGAGCCGAAGTTGCCGTGGCCATCGATCAGGGGGTAGCGGATCGCCCAGGGCTGGCCCATGCGCACGAGGGCGTCGTAGATCGCCGTGTCGCCGTGCGGGTGGTACTTCTTCATCACGTCCCCGACGGCGGCGGCGGCTTTACGGTGCTGGGTGCCGGCGCGCATCCCGCCCTCGAACATCGAGTAGAGGATGCGGCGATGCACCGGCTTCAGGCCGTCGCGGACGTCAGGGAGCGCGCGGCCAACGATGACCGACATCGCGTAGTCGAGGTAGGAGCGCTGTAGCTCCTCCTCGATCTCGACCGGCTGGATGCGGTCTTCGGGCAGCGCCTGGTCGCTCATCGCGGGAACTCCGGAGGGGTCTAGACGTCGAGGAAGCGGACGTCACGAGCGTTGCGGACGATGAAGTCGCGGCGGGCCTCGACGTCATCGCCCATCAACACTGTGAACAGCTGGTCGGCGGCGGCGGCGTCATCCATCGTCACCTGGAGCATGGTCCGGCGCTCGGGGTCCATCGTGGTGATCTCAAGCTGCTCGGCATCCATCTCGCCGAGGCCTTTGAACCGTTGAATTTTTACTTTCTTGGTCCCCTCGCCGTTGCTCATCTCGGCGATGATCCGATCACGCTCGCGGTCGCTGTACGCGTAGCGTGTCTGCTCCTTCCCCTTCCCCCCTGGTGGATCAATCTGGTAGAGCGGCGGCTGCGCGATATATACGTACCCGGCGTCGATCAGCTCTTTCATGTGCCGGAAGATGAAGGTGAGCACGAGCGTGCGGATATGCGCACCATCGACATCGGCGTCCATGAGCATCACAATTTTGTGATAACGAGCCTTGGTGATATCAAACTCGTCTCCGATACCCGTGCCAATGGCGGTAATGAGCGCCTGGATTTCTTTATTCTCGAGGATCTTTCCCAGCCGCGCCTTCTCCACATTGAGAATCTTGCCACGGATTGGGAGCACCGCCTGGAACTCTCGCTTGCGCGCCTGCTTGCTGGAGCCACCCGCAGAGTCCCCCTCGACGATGAAGATCTCGCACTCCTCCGGGTTCGTTGAGGCGCAGTCTGCGAGTTTCCCGGGCAGCTGCGTCGAGTCGAGCAGCCCCTTCCGCCGGGTGAGGTCCCGGGCGGCGCGGGCCGCGAGCCGGGCGCGGGCGCCCTGGATCGCCTTGTTCACGATGACCCGGGCCTCGCTCAGGTGCTCCTCAAACCAAATCTTCAAATGCTCATTGCAGGTTCGCTCGACGAAGCTGCGGATGTGCGTGTTCCCGAGCTTCGTCTTGGTCTGCCCCTCGAATTGGGGATCGGCGAGCTTCACCGACACGATCGCGGTCAACCCCTCGCGGATGTCCTCGCCGGTCAGCGTGAGGTCGGCGCCCCTGCCCCGGCCGCTCCCGTTCGTGCGCAGCAGGCCGGTCTCGCGCGCGACGCGGTTGACGACGGCGGTGAGCGCCTTCTTGAAGCCCTCCTCATGCGCGCCACCCTCGTGGGTGTTGATCGTGTTCGCGAACGTGTGGATCGACTCATGGAACGTCGAGTTCCACTGCAGCGCAACCTCGACCTCGTGAGGGCCGTCACCATTCTCCTCGGCCGCCGAGAAGTGAATGATCCCGTTGTGGATCGGATCTTTCTTGCTATTCAGATGGGTCACAAAATCGCGGAGCCCGGCGGAGTAGCAAAACTCAACAGTCTGCGGGCGGTCCGGGCGCTCGTCAACGACCCGCACCCGCAAACCGGCGGTCAAGAACGCGGTCTCGCGGAAGTGGGTAGTCAACAGCTCCCAGCTGTACTCGAGCGTCTCGAAGATCTCGTCGTCCGCCCAGAAGGTGATCGTCGTCCCGGTCCGCGGTGCGCCATCAGGGCCGCGCGGCGCCTCCCCGACGACCTCGACCGGGCCAGTGGGCACACCGCGCTGGTAGGTCTGGCGGTAGCACCACCCCTCGCGGAGCACCTCGGCGACGAGCCGGCGGGACAGCGCGTTGACAACCGAAACGCCGACACCGTGCAGGCCGCCGGATACCGCATACGACTTGTGGTCGAACTTCCCCCCCGCGTGCAGCACGGTCAAGACCACCTCGAGCGCCGATCTGTGGAGCGTGGGGTGCTCGTCGACTGGAATCCCGCGCCCGTCATCGGTGACCCGCATACCGCCGTCGGCCAGCAGCGTGATGGTGATCTCGCTGCACTCCCCCGCCATCGCCTCATCGACAGAGTTGTCGACGACCTCGTACACGAGGTGGTGCAGGCCCCGGGGCCCAGTCGAGCCGATGTACATGCCGGGGCGTTTCCGCACGGCATCGAGGCCCTCGAGGACAGTGATGTCCTTCGCGGCATACTCATCAGAAGCCGGAACAGGCGTGTCGTGTGTGGTCACTCGGCGTTGCCTCCAAGGCAAATGCACGTACCCAGTGGACAGCCAGGCGGTGGAAGGCCCGTAGGGAAGTTAGGCGCTTCTTCGGGCGCTACAGACACCGACACGCCCAGTTGCCTCTAGCCTACCACGCCACGCTGACGGCCCCTACACCGGCACGTGAGCGCGTTTTACCTGGTCAGGGCATATTTGTCAGTGGCCCGGTGAGCACAGTTACTTGGCGTACGCTTCCTGGCCCTAGCACCGCGTTCGCCTGGCGAGCGAGGTCGCCTGCGAGATAGCGCACCTGCTCCGCCCAAGCCGGCGAGACCGCACGGACCACCAGGACGCCGCCCGCCAGCCGCACAGGCTCCGCGTGGCGGGCGAGTTGCTCACCAGCGACCTCGACCCAGCAGGAGTGGATGCGCGCGCCCTCCAGTCGCGCCGCCCACCCGGGCCGCGCGCGCACCGTCTTGAGCAGCGCGGCGAGCGGCGCCGGCTCGTCCCGCCGCGGCCGATGCTCGCCCATTAGCGGATCCTCCCCTCGCGCACTTCGTAGCGCGGCCCCCCCAAGGGGACATCCGCCTCCACCGCGGCGGTCACGACGACCTGCTCGAACGCCGCGCAACGGGCCGCGAGCCGCTCGCGCCGCTGCAGGTCCAGCTCGGCGAAGACGTCATCGAGCAGGACGATCGGCTCCTCCCCCACCTCGCCGAGCACCGCGTGGCTCGCGAGACGGAGCGCGAGCGCGAGTGACCACTGCTCCCCGTGGCTGGCGAACCCCTTGGCCGGCAGTGCCCCGATCTGCAGGTGCAGCTCGTCGCGGTGCGGTCCGGCGAGGGTCATGCCTCGCTCCCGCTCCGCCAGCGCGGACTCCGCCAGCCCCGCGCGTAGCTCCTCCCCCAGCTCACCGGGGTCCGGCACACCGGTTCCCGGCCGGGCCGGGATCCGCCGGCCGGTCGACAGCTCATAGGTCAGCTCCACTGATCCTTGCGCCCCGGCGCCAGCGAGGTCCGCGTATGCCGCCGCCGCCGGACCCGCCAGCGCGTGCACGACCGCGATCCGCGCCGCGAGGATCACCGCTGCCGCGCGGACCAGCGCGTCCGTCCACGTGTCCAGCTCCGCCGCATGGCCAACGTCACGCCTACCACCCTCACGGCCCTGTGCCCACGCGCCTGCAGCCCCAGCACCTGCAGCTCCAGGTGGCAACGCCCGGGCACGGGCGCCTCGTAAGAGCGCATTGCGCTGGCGGAGCACCCGCTCATACTCCTGCCGGGCCGCGAGATAAGCGCGCCGACGCTGCCCGAGCAGGTCATCAAGGAACCGCCTCCGCTCAGCCGGGTCGCCGCGCAGGAGCTGGAGGTCCTCGGGCGCGAACAGGACGCTCCGCACAAGCCCGATCGCGTCCCGGTACCTCGGCTGGGGCTGGCCGTTGACCCGCGCGCGGTTCCGGCCCCCAGGGCGCAGCTCGATCTCGACCAGCAGCGCCTGCCCTCCCTCAAGCTTTGCCCCGGCACGGATCACGCCGCGCTCGCTCCCAGCGCGGACCAGCGCCGCGTCCGAGCTCGCGCGGTGGGTCACGCCGATCCCGAGGTAGTGGATGGCCTCGAGGAGGTTCGTCTTGCCCTGCGCATTCCCCCCGATGAGGACGCTCGCGCCTGGGCTGAGCTCCAGGACCGCCTGGCGGTAGCTGCGGATATCGACAAGCTCAAGCCACTCAAGGAACACCGTGATAATCGCGGGCAGATCGCAGACCGACTGTCATCAGGCTAAATGCGCACTGGCATGAGCAGGTAGAGGAACGCTGGGCTCGCGGAGTCCGGCCTCTGCGCGCTCTCGTCGCTCTGACAAACCGGGCGGAGCACCGCTGGTTTCAGCTCGTCACGGAACTCAAGCGCCACGCGCTCGCTGCCAGTGACCTCAAGGCCATCCGTGAGATAGCGCGGGTTGAACGCGATGTGAAGGTCGTCGCCCTCAAGCGCTCCTGACAGCACCTCCTCGCCGCGCCCGACCTCCCCGCTCCCAGCCCTCACGAGCACCGAGTCCGCAGAGATCTGGAGCGTCACGGGAGTGACTGCGGTGTTCGTATCGCCGACCACCGCGACCCGCTTGACGACCTCTAAGAACTCGGAGCGGTCGACGGTCAACCGCCGATCCCATGTCTCCGGGATGAGCTGGCTGACATCCGGGAAAGTCCCCTCGATCAGCCGGGTGGTCAGGCGCCGGTCGCTGAACGTGAACGTCGCCTGACCGGGCTCAAGAGCCAAACGCACCTCGCTGCCGAGCAGGTCGGCAGCGTGCCGCGCCTGCTCCAGCGCGCGGCGCGGGACAAGCGCGCTCATCTCAGTCCCACGGTCCCATGGCAGCTCGTAGACGGCGAGCCGGTATGAGTCAGTAGCGGAGGCGGTCAGCGACGTCGCGTTCGCCTCCAGACTCACCCCCGTCAGCACCGGGCGGGCATCATCAGCGCTGGCAGCCCGCGCGACCTGCGCGACCATCTGCGCGAACTCCTGGGCCTTGATGACCGCGACCGCTGCGTCTGGCGAGGGCTGCTTGAGCGCCGGGAAGTCCTCGACTGGCATGAGCCGCAGCGCAAACTGCGCCCGGCCGCACCTCAAGCTGAGAACATCCCCGTCTACCTCGGCGGAAACCGCAGCCGCGGGGAGGCTGCGGACCACGTCGACGGTCAGCTTCCCTGGCACCAGCGCGACCCCGTCACGCTCCCCCTGGACGGGGATCGACAGCACGCTGTCGATCTCCAGGTTCGACGACGCTAACACAAGCCGGTCGCTGGTCACCTCAAGCCGGATCCCAGATAAGGCTGGCAGGGTCGCACGGTCACCGACCGTGCGCTGCGCCCACACCACCGCGTCGGCGAACTCGGTTCGCTCTGCTCTGAATTTCATCTCAGCCCTCCACTTTTCCACGGCGCACACGGGCACCGGGTTCTCCAGGACGTGAGTCTTTCAGAAACGTGGTCGTCTTAGGGGGCGCGCACGCCTGGGGACAACCGTTAATCATCGAGGTCACCGGCCCCTCGGCCCTGTGCACGTGGTGTGCGCAAGCCTGTGTGCCGGCCGGGGATATCCGCGGCGCCATCCCCAGCGGCACCCGCGCGCATCGCGCTGCCGGGGATAAGTCCGCGTTGTCCACGCCGCATCCACCAGCTGCGCACATGCTGGTCCACAGGCCATCCGCCGAGTGGCCGTCACCGGACCTCCCGGGTTTTTACCTTGATCCGGCTCGTCAGCTCTTGGACCTGCTGGTAGATCGCCTCCCGCTCGTGCATCAGCTTGCTGATCTTGTTGTTCGCGTGGATAACGGTGGTGTGGTCGCGGCCACCGAACGCCTGGCCGATCTTCGGGAGGCTCAAGTCAGTAAGCTCACGGGTCAGGTACATCGCGATCTGCCGTGCCGTGACGAGCTGCCGGGTCCGGCTGCTGGAGCAGAGGTCGTCGAGGGTGAGGCCGAAGTAGGCCCCGGTCTCGGCCATGATGGTGTTGACTGTGATCGTCGAGCCCCCACCGTCGGGGAAGAGATCCTTCAGCGCGGCCTGAGCGAGCTGGATCGTGACCTCCGTGCGGCTGAGGCTCGCTGCGGCGATGACCCGGATAAGCGCCCCCTCGAGCTCCCGGATGTTCGACGAGATCCGGCTCGCGATCAGCTCGAGCACGTCGTCCGGGACGAGGAGGTGCTCCTGGGAGGACTTCTTCCTGAGAATCGCGAGGCGGGTCTCTAGGTCCGGCGGCTGGATATCGGTGATGAGCCCCCACTCGAAACGGGTCCGCAGCCGCTCCTCCAGCTGCCCGATCTGCTTAGGTGGCCGGTCCGACGTGATGACGATCTGCTTCTGCGCGTTATGGAGCGCGTTGAACGTGTGGAAGAACTCCTCCTGGGTCCGCTCCTTGCTCTCTAAGAACTGGATGTCGTCGATGAGGAGCACATCGACGTCCCGGTAACGCCGTTGGAACGGGACCTGGCGATGGTTCGAGATCGCGTCAATGAACTCATTGGTGAACTGCTCGGAGGTCACATAGCGGACTTTGAGGCGTGGGTAGAGGCTCGTCGCGTAGTGCCCGACGGCCTGGAGAAGGTGGGTCTTGCCGAGCCCCGCGCCCCCGTAGATGAACAGCGGGTTGTACGCCTGAGCCGGGGCCTCCGCGACGGCGAACGCTGCGGCATGCGCGAAGCGGTTGCTCGCCCCGATCACGAAGCGATCGAAGGTGTACTTCTCGTTGAGCGCGGTATCCCGGTCAGCCGCCGTACGGGCGAAGGTCTCAGGAGCCCACGCCTGGCGGGAGGGCTCAGGGTCGAGGGACAGCGGCGGCTCGGGGTCAGGGTCGGGGCGTACGGTCACGACGACATTCATGGCGCGCCCAGCGGCCTTCGTGAGCGCGCTCCGCAGTGTCTCGCCCCAGCGACTGTCGAGCTGCTCACGAGCGAAGCTATGCGGGGCGGCCAGCACGACGGTGTTTTGGCTGTAGCCGACCGGCCTGGTGTCCGAGAGCCACGCACGTAACGCGGCGTTGCTGACTTGCGAGGAAAGCTCTTCCAGCGAGCGGCTCCACAGCCCGTCCAGGTCGATTGCGAGCGAGTCGGGCATTGCTCCCCCCTCCTTCCCCGGCGCTGTTCACTGCACTGCTTCGGTGGTGGCCTACCACGGTGACCCGCAGCGGCGTACAGCTGCCCCAAGCGTCCCCGAGCGCATGACGACCGCTGCCATCCACAGCCCCCTCCACATCTGTGGACAACTTCGTATACAACCATGGGGAACTGAAGCCCGGGGGAGCCCGGGGGGCCTCAGCCGCCGCTGTCTGGGTCCTTGGGCAGCCACGGAACCCCTGGGGAAGAACGGCCCTGGAGTGTGGGCCGGGGGGAGTATAAGTGGGCGAGCCAAAGCCTCGCAATTCGTTATCCACAGCGCGAAACGCGCCGCCGCTCTAGGGTTAAGAGGCTCTGGATACCATGAGCCTCAGTGAAATTTTGGGTTGCCAGCCAATGAAAGGGGTGGAGTAGACTCTGGTCGAGTATCCGCGTGTGGCGGGACCGTCGTGCGGTTTGCCGAGTCTTCCCACGATGACGGGCTCACCCCGCCAGCCAGTCCATGTCGAACCCGTGGCCGGATCATCGAACCTCATCCACAGGTGGGTGAGGCACGCGACGCCCTAGCCGCGTGACGCGGTGATGCCGAGCCCTGCAATCTCTGTGGCCCGCCGCAACCGATACCATGCGGCAGCGCCGTCAGGCATGAGGTAGAGATGAAGCGCACGTTCCAGCCGAATAACCGTAAGCGTCACCGTAAGCACGGCTTCCGGGCTAGGATGCGCACCCGGTCCGGGCGAGCGATCATTAAGCGACGCCGCGCGAAGGGCCGCAAGCGCCTGAGCGCATGAGGCCAGAGATCATCACCTCGTCCGGTCTTCCGCTCGCCAGCTCTGCGGAGCGCACCCGGATGCATGCGCAGCGGCGCGCTCGATCGTATTGTGGCCTGCGATATCCGCGCGCCTGCGTCATTCTCAGCATGACTCCTCGTCGGCTCCACCGATCCCGTGATATCCGTGCCGTCTTCGCCGCACGGAATGCGGCGCATGGCCGCCTGATGACCGTGCACGCTGCCCGGCGCGCCTTGGAGGAGACCCCGGGGACGCTGGTGGTTGAGGGCGATCCGGCGCGGGTTGCGGTCATCGCCGGAAGGGACGTCGGGGGGGCGGTCCAGCGCAATCGCGCGAAGCGACGGTTGCGCGCGGCCCTTGCGGCAGGGTCGCTTCCATCAGGCTTCGATCTCGTGGTCCGAGCGCGCCCCGCCGCGGCACACGGAGATTTCAAGGCGCTGCGGGCGGAGCTTTGTGATCTGATTGGTCGGGCTACGGCCAAGGCCGGTCAGGGCGTGGCAGGATCCGGCAGGGGGCAGGCGTGAAGACGGTGGGGGCGGTGCGGACCGCCGTGACGTGGATGCTGGTACAGCTGACTCGGGCGTCTGCGATGATGCTGCAAGCGGTGTTCCCCGCACAGTTTCCATACCGCTGCCGGTTTTACCCAAGCTGCTCCGCCTATGCGGTCCAGGCGTTGGAGCGGCACGGGCCAGTCCGGGGCGTGTGGCTTGCGGCCCGGCGGCTGGCAAGATGCCATCCTTTCAACCCAGGGGGGATCGACAGAGTTCCAGAGCCCGCGCCAAGCAGGACGCGGGGTTGTGGTAAGCAGTCAGGAAGGGACCGTGTATGGGTGCGCTCTGGGATGGCTTAATCCAAGGACTGAGCGGCTTTCTTCGCTTCTTGCATGACGGCACAGCTGGGCTGTTCGGGTTATATGCCTGGGGATGGGCGATCATTTTGCTCACGTTCGCGGTCCGGCTCGTCCTGCTCCCTCTGGCGGTGAAGCAGACGAACTCGATGCGCGCGATGCAGAAGCTGCAGCCGGAGATGAAGAAGATCCAGGCGAAGTACCGCGCGGACCGCTCAATGATGCGGACTCACCCTGAGAAGTACCGTGCGCGTAAGCAGAAGCAGCAAGAAGCGATGATGGCGCTCTACAAGGAGCATAACGTCAACCCGGCTGCGAGCTGCCTTCCGCTCCTGCTTCAGATGCCGATCTTCTTCGCCCTTTACCGTGTCCTCATTGAGCAACCGGAGCTGCGGACGGCACCGTTTTACCTTATCCCGAACCTAGCGAGCAGCCCGGGGCAGGGATTAGCGGTTGCGGGGGTGGGCGCCTTCATCCTGATCATCTTGATGGCGATCACGACGTTCTACTCCCAGTATCAGATGCAGGCCAGGACGCCAGTGGCTGGCGAGCAGCAGGCACAGCAGCAGAAGATTCTGCTCTACGCTATGCCACTTATGCTGACCGTCATCGCTTTCCAGTTACCTGCAGGTGTATTGCTGTACTGGGTCGCGACCAACCTGTGGACCATGGGACAGCAGTATGTGATGTTCCGGGACATCGAGCCAGCAACCGTCCCTGCGGCCCAGCAGTCAGGGAAGGGATAGGAGGCGACGTGGCGCTTAGGGCTAGGCGTGCAGGCCGCGGGGGAACACCGCCGGCCTTCCAAGCGCAGAGCGGGGCCGAAAGCTTCATAACGAGTCGCACTGCGGTGCGCGGACGGAGGATGAGCGCATGACCGAAACAAAGACGAAGGCGGCCGGAGACGAAGCTGAGCGTGAGAAGAGCCCTCAGGAGGAGCTCTCCCCAGAGGAGCGACTTGAGCACCTTGATCGGGATGCGGATCTCGCAGCTGACTTTGTGGAGGAGCTCCTCGATCTCCTCGATCTTCCCGGAGATATTGAGATTGAGGTCCGTGAGGACCAAGCGCTCGTGAACATCCATGACGTCGGTAGCGGACTGCTGATTGGACGACGAGGCGCCACACTTGATGCGCTTCAGGAGCTGGTCCGGTGCGCGGTGCAACGATCGACCGAGCGGCGGACGCACGTGCGCATTGACGTGGAGGGCTACCGTGCTCGACAGCTTGAGAAACTCCGCGACAAGTGCCGTGACGCGATCGTCGAGGTGCGCGAGACTGGCCAGCCGCTTCGCCTAGAGGCAATGGACGCATTTGAGCGCAAGATGATGCATGATCTCGTCGCGAGGAGCGTCGGGGTCTCCTCGGCGAGCGAAGGGAATGAGCCGAAGCGTCGCGTCGTTATTTACCCCGCGACCTAACCCATGGGTGTGCACCGTGGCCACGGGGCACGCGGAGCGTGGGTTCGGGTGGCCAGAAGCTGCGCGAACCTGCGCCGCAGTTGAAAAACTCTACGAACGACCTCACTACGGCTGCGCCGTACGGAGCTGAGCGACCTCAAAGAGCGTTCGCGAGCCGAGTCCGGCGCAGCGCAGCCGTAACGCTGGCTCAGGGTTTCACGTGAAACGGTGGCGTGGGCGGGCACACATGAGCGTGGTCCATGAGCGGCTAGAGGTGCTTGCTCGCCTCATCGCATCCTCGCCACACAATCTCGTCAGCCGCCGAGACCGCGAGGATGTCCTGGGCCGCCACCTCCAGGAGTGTGTCGCCCTCGCGGAGGTGCTCCCAGTCCGTCCTGGTGAGAGGTGGATCGATATCGGCACAGGAGGCGGCCTGCCGGGGCTTGTGCTGGCGCTGTGCCATCCGGAGAGCAGATGGGTGCTGCTTGACGCGACACGGAAGAAGGTCGAGGCGGTCCGGTCATTCGCGGGCGTACTCGGTCTTGATGCCGTCGAGTGCCAGCATGGGCGGGCAGAGGAGGTGGCGTACAGAAGTGGAATGCGGGAGCAGTTTGCGGGTGCTGTGAGCCGAGCCCTCGGGCCACTTCCAGTCGTCCTGGAGCTGAGCCGAGGCTTTGTGCGGCCTGGGGGGGTAATCGCGGCGGTTCGAGGACCGCAGTGGGCCAGCGAGCTGGACGCAGCGGCTGCGGCGATGCGGCTCCTGCACCTCCATGATGCCCGCGTCATCGAGGTGCCTGCCGGGGTTCGGGAGACCCGGGTTGTTACGATGCGTGCCGATGGTCCCGCGCCGGCCAAGTATCCAAGGCCTGATGGAGTCCCACAGAGCCACCCCCTCGAAGGTCTCGCACGCTAGTGGACCGGTGGAGAGGGCGGAGGGAGCGTGTTCCACGTGAAACCAAAACGCGACCCAGAAGTGCGGAGGGGCGTGAAGACAACGCGGAGGTCGGTGCGACCGCCGCGTTTCCAACGCGCATACGTCCTCAGCATCGCGAACCAGAAGGGCGGCGTTGGGAAGACCACCACTGCGGTCAGCCTCGCTGCGGCGCTCTCTGAGGTGGATTGCCGGGTGCTGCTCGTTGACTTTGATCCCCAAGGCAACGCGACATCTGGCTTGGGAATGCGGGATGAGGCCACCTCACCGACCATTTATGAGGCGCTCTCCGAGCTTGTGCCTGTCAATGAGGTCCTGCGGCCGACCGAACTCCCGAACCTTGAGCTTGCCCCCGCGAACATCGACCTCGCGGGGGCCGAGATCGAGCTCGTTGCCGCGTTCAGTAGGGAGCAGAGGCTCCGGCGGGTCCTTGAGCCGATCCGTGGGGACTTCGACGTGGTCATCATCGACTGCCCCCCGAGTCTGGGGCTCCTCACGGTCAACGCGCTCTGCGCTGCGAACGGCGTGATCGTCCCGATCCAGTCCGAGTACTACGCGCTTGAGGGGCTGGGAGCGTTTCGTCGCAATGCTGAGCTGATCCGCACACAGCTAAACCCCCGGCTGGAGATCATCGGCTTCGTCCTCACGATGCTCGACGCGCGGACCCGCCTCAGCCAGCAGGTCGTCGCGGAGGTCCGCAACCACTTCGGGGACCGCGTATTCAAAACTCGCATCCCACGCACCGTCCGGCTGGCGGAGTCCCCTGGCTTCGGGCAACCGATCACGGTGTTCGACTCAGCCTCCCGCGGGGCGCTTGCCTACCGCCGGCTGGCAGAAGAGGTCTTGGACCGGATTGTGGTAAGCCATCTGCAGGCATTGACGGCAGGGAATACCCAGGAGGTGGCATGGTGAGCAGGCCAGGTGGACTTGGGAAAGGGCTATCGGCGCTGATCCCGGCGGCGGCGCCAGGCCAGAGCGGTCTCTTGCTTCTCCGTCTGGACCAGATTGTGCCGAATCCCCGCCAGCCTCGAAGCGAATTTGAGCAGGCCGCCCTGGAGGAGCTCGCCGCCTCAATTCGCGCCGTTGGCCTGCTCCAGCCGATCATCGTGCGACCGGTGCCGGCCAGCGGCAACGGGGCACGCCCGTTGCCGGGCGGGGACCGGTATGAGATCGTCGCGGGCGAGCGGCGGTACCGCGCGGCCCGTTTAGCGGGCCTCGATGAGATCGCCGCCGTCGTCCGGCACACCGCTGACGGCGAGATGCTCACCGAGGCGCTCGTCGAGAACCTCCACAGGGCAAACCTCAACGCGCTTGAGGAGGCGCTGGCCTACCAGCAACTACTCGACGACTTCGGGATCACCCACGAGACGCTCGCCGCAAAGCTCGGCAAATCCCGGTCAGCGATCTCCAATGCCTTACGACTCCTCGCGCTACCCGAACCAGTCCAGCAGCGGGTCGTCAACGGGGTGATCAGCGCTGGCCATGCCCGTGCGCTGCTCAGCCTGCCCACCACCGAGCAGCAAGAGCGGACCGCTCAACGGGTCGTCGCGGACGGGCTGTCAGTACGGGCCACTGAGGACCTTGTCCGCCGTGCCCTTGATGGCGGGGATCCTGAGCGCTCGCTCACAGACCTTGCCCATGCGGCCAAAGCGAAGAAGCAGACCCCATACGCGCATCTGGAGCAGCGGATCAGTGATGCGCTTGGCACAAAGGTCGAAATCCGGGGGTCCGCCCGCCGGGGACGGCTCGTGATCGACTACGCCGGCAAGGGCGATCTGGAGCGCTTGCTCGACATCCTCTCGCGCGGGACTGGCGAGGACCTGCTCAGTGGGTAGCGCTTGAGAGCGCGCCGTCACGCGCGAGCTCGACGATCCGCTCGCATAGCTCTCCGAAAGCCCAGCCCTCGGCCTCGGCCGCCATCGGGAGCAGCGATGTCTCGGTCATGCCCGGGCACGTGTCGAGCTCAAGAAGCCAGGGAACACCCTCAGCGTCGACAATCATGTCGGTGCGCGCCACATGCCGGCAGCCCGCAAGCTCGTACGCAGCGACCGCGTAGGCCTTGCACTGCTCGAGCGTGATGTCAGGCAGGCGAGCCGGCGCATGGAACTCCGTCGCGCCATGCGTGTAGCGCGCGGAGAAGTCATAGCGGCCGTGGAGCGGCACGATCTCGACTGGGGGCAGCGCACGCCCGTCGATGACCGAGACCGCGACCTCCACGCCCTCCACGAACCGCTCGATCAACACGACATCGTGGTAACTCAGCGCCGCGACGAGTGCCCCGGGGAGCTTGACCGCGGCACCGACGAAGCGCACGCCCATCGCAGCGCCACCTTGCGCCGGCTTCACCACGAGGGGCAGCCCTAGGTGGTCGATCACCCGGCCAAGGGCACGGCCGGCGCCCATTTCGCGGAGCGCGGTCGAGGACAGCGCGACCCAGGTAGGCGTCGGGAGCCCAGCGCGACTCCATAGGCCTTTGATGACCGATTTATCCCACGCGAGGGTCGAGGCGATCGCGTCTGGTCCGGTATAGGGGATCCGGAGCAGCTCGAGGAGGCCCTGGATAGCGCCGTCTTCCCCCGCCATGCCGTGCAGCGCGAGGTAGGCGACATCGAACCCACCCTCCGCGAGCGCGACGACAAGCTGGTCATCGACATCGAGCCGGGTCACCTGGTACCCGCGTGCCTCCAGCGCATCCGCCACCCGGCGCCCCGACCTGAGGCTGACCTCACGCTCCAGCGACAGCCCCCCGGACAAGACGGCGACGTGGGCACGCCTCACCCAGGTCCTCCCCCTGCGAGCGATGGGCCGCTGTCCCCGTAGATGGCCTGGACGAGCTCGATCTCGTCGGACACCAGCTCCCCGAGCCTCCTGACGCCCTCGCGGATCCGGTCGCGGCTCGCATAGCTGAAGTTGAGGCGGAGCTCATTCCGCCCGCCGCCGTCCGTGTAGAAGGCCCGGCCCGGCACATAGGCGACGCGCTGCTGGCTGATCGCCCGGGGGAGCAGCTCTCCTGAGTCGACGCCGTCGGGCACCCGCACCCACGCGAACAGCCCACCGGTCGGGGGGCGCCAGCTGCAGCTGGCAGGGAACGAGGCCTCAAGCTCAGTGAGCATCGTCTCGCACCGCTCTCGGTAGAGTTCGCGGAACGCCTCGACCTGCTGGTACCAGGGTTGGGTCGCGAGCCAGCGCTCGGCGATCGCCTGGGTGAGGTTCGACTGGCAGAGGTCGGCGGCCTCTTTGAGCAGGACGAGCTTGTCGCGGATTGGCTCCTGCGCGGCCACCCACCCGACCCGGATCCCTGGTGAGAAGATCTTCGACAGCGTACCCACGTACGCTACCCGCTCCGGAGCGAGCGAGATCAGCGGGGGCTGGATCTCGCCCTTGAAGTCAATCAACCCGTAGGGATTGTCCTCGATGACGAGCAGGTCATAGGCGGACGCAAGCTCAAGCACTTGCTCACGCCGGGCTAGGGAGAGCGACACACCGGCGGGGTTCTGGTGATTTGGCACGGTGTAGAGAAGCTTCGCGGTGCGACCGGACGATGTGAGCGCCTGGAGGGTGTCCCTAAGCGCCTCCGGGATCAACCCGTCGGCATCCATTGGGACATGGACCACCTCAGCCTGGTAAGCCGAGAAGGCGCCGAGTGCTCCCACGTACGATGGACCCTCGGCGATGATCACATCACCGGGGTCACAGAACAGCTTGGTCAGCAGGTCAAGGGCCTGCTGACCGCCAGTCGTCACGACGAGGTCGTCGGGATGAGCCCAAGCGCCCTCAGCGGCCATGACCTCGCAGAGGCGCTCACGGAGCGAGGCAAGCCCTTGTCCCCCACCGTACTGGAGCGCCATCGACCCGTTGCCGCGAAGCACCTCGGCGGTGACACGCGTCACCGCGTTGACGTCAAGTGCCGCAACGTCGGGCATGCCGCCGGCGAGCGAGATGACCTCGGGGCGGCTCGCGACCGCGAAGAGCGCGCGAATCTCCGACGCCGTCATCCCTTGCGTCCGGGTGGCGTAGCGGTGCAAGTTGGGATCCAGGGACCGCACGTCACCCTCCTTGTCGCACGGGAACCCAGCCCGAGGCTACACGCGGTGCCCAAGTGCGGCGAGTGACCAATCGGCGTGGCGGCGCGCTCGGGCTCCTGGCGCGGACACGCGGTTCGGCGCTCTGCCTTAAACAGGCTGGTCGCTAGACTCGTCGCAACGGACGCAAGCCATGTACAGGAGAGTCGTTGTGCCCACGCCCAGCACCAGCGTGAGCGCGCCTATGCCCCCGGCCGGGTTAGGCGGGGCCACAGTGCCCGGCCTCGGTGAGGATGCCGGTCCGCATCCCGTGGCTCGCGCCGTCACGAGCCTGCTGCTGGGACTCGGAGTAGGGCTCGCGTCGGCGCTCCTGCTCCCACGACGGGGCAGACCGGGCAGCGCAGGCTCCACCACGGTTGATCCTTCACGTACCGCGTCGACGCCGTGAGCCGCCGGATCCGGGACCTTTCGCTCGGCACGCTGGACCACTTGCCCGAGGCATGCCGGGCCTGCGTGTTCTGGGAGGTCGGTCGAGCCCCGCGGGGCCCTCGCAGGGACCCGCGGCTGGGCCGCGAGGCGAAAGAGGCGTGGTGGCAGGCCACGCAGCTGGAGTGGGGCGTGCCGGGCAAGGCGGTCTATCTCGACGACGTGCTGGTCGGGTACGCGACGTTCGCGCCCAGCACGCACTTCCCGCGGGCACGGCAACTGGGCCGCCCATCTGATGACGCCCTGCTACTCGCGACCATGTGGGTAGACCCTGAGCACCGTGGGGAAGGGCTCGCGACGATGCTGCTTCAGAGCGTGCTCCGCGAGGTGCACCGGCGAGGCAACCGTGCGCTCGAGGCCTACGGGGCTCGGAGCGCGTTGGATCTCGCCGGTCCGTGCATGGTCCCGGAGTCATTCTTGCTCTCGCAGGGATTTCAGGTGCTTCACGAGCACCACAGCTCGCCGCTGCTGCGTCTCGATCTCCGGCAGACGGTGCGCTGGCAGGAGGTTGGCCAGGCACTGGGGGAGGCGCTCTCCACCCTCGCGAGGCGCGAGCGCCAGCCCGCCCCCGCCCCGACCACACCAGCGGTCGGGGCTCGGAGCAACGGGGGTTAGCCCCAGACCAGGGGCAAGGTGGTCTGATTCCGGTCGCGGTGGGGATGCCGATGGGCCAGGCGGGGCGGCCTAGCCTAGAGGAACTCCTGGATGTCAGCGAGGATCTGAACCAGGGACCGCGCACCTACCAAGCGCCGCTTCTCCACGCCATCGGCGACCAAGAGCAGCGTCGGGATCGAGAGCACTGCGTACCGGCGGGTCACGGCGGGATTGTCGTCGACGTTGAGCTTGACGACCTTTAAGGACTCCGCCTTCTCCTGAGCGATTTGGTCAAGAACCGGCGAGACCAGGCGGCAGGGACCGCACCACTCGGCCCAGAAGTCGACCAGGACGGGCTTGTCTGACTTCAGCACTTTCACGTCCCAATCGGCATCGGTTACGGGCTCAGCGCTGCTCATCTGGTCCTCCGCGGTTGACTTACGTTCCGACCTCTGGAACGGGAGCAATGCTGATGATATTCCTTCCCGCGCTGTACCCCGGGACAACAGCGAGGGGCGCCGCAGCGCCCCTCGCGCGCGGTTCGGATGACGGGGGGACAGCCGAACCGCGATCTTGAAGAACCTAGATGCCTACCATGGCACCCGGTCATTGTGGCCGTAGCGTACACCTTATGCTGCACAATACCTAATGGGACGTATCGCCCATCATGGGCAGGATCGATCAGGCGTTGGCCTCCAGCCAGCGCTCCGCGTCGATCGCGGCCTTGCAGCCCATGCCCGCGGCAGTAACCACCTGCCGGTAGATCCGATCGACGACATCGCCGCCCGCAAAGACGCCGTCGACGCTTGTCGCGGTCGTTGGCTCTTTGACGAGGATGTACCCATCAGAGTCAAGGTCAAGCTGGCCGGCGAATAACGCCGTCGCAGGGTCGTGGCCAATCGCAATGAACAGCCCGTCGGTGCGGAGCCCGCGCTGCTCCCCGGATTGCGAGTCGGCGAGGACCACACCGGTGACCTGCTCGTCGCCGAGCACGTCGACGACCTGGCTGTTCCACTCCCACGCGATCTTGGGGTTTGCGAACGCCCGATCCTGCATGATCTTCGAGGCCCGCAGCTCCTTGCGGCGGTGCACGATGGTCACTTTGGACGCGAACTTCGTGAGGAACAACGCCTCTTCCATAGCTGAGTCGCCGCCCCCGACGACGACGAGCTCGCGATCGCGGAAAAAGAAGCCGTCGCAGGTCGCGCAGCTGGAGACACCGCGCCCGATTAGCCGCTGCTCGTTGGGTAGGCCTAACCAGCGGGCAGTCGCGCCAGTCGCGATGATGATCGTCCTCGCCATATAACGGTCATTGCCGACAGCGACCTCGAAGGGCGAGGGATGGGTGAGGTCGACCGCATCGGCATCTTGGGTCAGGAAGACGCTCCCGAACCGCTCCGCTTGCTTGCGGAAGTCAATCATCAGCTCAGGGCCCAGCCGCCCCTCGGGGAATCCCGGGTAGTTCTCAACGTCCGTGGTGAGCATCAGCTGGCCACCTGCCCCGCGACCCTCGATCACGAGCGGCTCAAGGTCAGCGCGCGCGGCGTAGAGCGCGGCGGTCAGCCCTGCAGGCCCGGACCCGATAATCACGACCGCGTGGTCGGAGCGTTCCATAGTTCCTCCGAAGTCTGGTGGTTGCCGCTGAAACGGCCCAGCACAGTGCAGCTATTCCCTGTGCTGGGCCTTACGTATCCAAGGTGAGGAACAGCAGCTCCACGCAGGTGCGTGGGTCGACGACGATGACCTGGACTTGGTCGAGCCTTCGCGCATCAGTGGAGCCACTCGCCACGATGTAGGCGAGCGCCAGCTGGCGCTGGTACGTGACCGACTCCACATGGGCGACTAGGCCCACCTCCTCGATGGCGTCGAGACAGGCCCCAGGCGCGACGCTGGAGCGCAACGGGGGCGCGGCGGTGATCACCCGGCGCGCGGCGTCGGCCAGCTCGGGAACCTGGTCAATCGGCGTGCCAAGCAGGCGCGTTGCCTCGGGTAGGCCCGCAAAATGCGTACGCGCCGCGGATTCGTCCGCCAGCGGGGCCTCGGCGTCGAGGATAACCGGTTGGACCTTGCGAGCCTCAAGGCGCGTCACTTCGCTCTCAGCCATCTCAAGCTGGAGCTCCGCGCCCAGAGGCGCCTGCGCGGCTCGGTGCGCTGGCGCTCGAAAGGCGCTGCTGCCCCATATGAGGGCACCGCCGAGCACGCTGAGCACGATGGCTGCGGCGGCGACAGCGCCCACCGCGAGCCATCTTCGGTGCTGCGGTCGGCGGTCGGCGCCCGCCTCCCGCGCTTCGGCGAGCCGCGCGCGCAGCCGTCCGGCATAGCCCGGCGGTGGCTCAACCCGATCGAGGCCGCGCAAGGCGACGAGCGCCTCAGCGACGGTGTCGAGCGCGGCGGCCAAGGTTGGGTCCTGCGCGAGTCTCGCCTCCAGCTCGGCATCTTGGGCAGGGTCGAGTTCACCGTCGAGGTAGGCCGACAGCTGGCCGTCCTGTGGATCTGGGCTGCTCACGTCAGGTTCCATGGCAGTGGTTCTCGGGCGCGTCCCCAGGGTCCCCCCTCGGGTTTTGCGCCCCCGTACATCTCTCGGTGGCCTCTCCCCGGGACCCCTCATGAGTTTGAGGGGGGAGACTGGCCGAGGGTTCCCCCCGCAGATGACTCAGCGCGGCGGCGAGGCGGGCGTGGCCACGGTGAATCCGCGACTTCACCGTCCCGACAGGAACCCCGAGGCGGGCGGCGATGTCGGCGTACCTGAAGCCGCTGACATCGTGGAGCAGGATCAGCTCGCGGTACTCCGGCTCGAGCGCGGCCAGCGCCGCCTCCAGCTCCATGCCGAGTTCACGGTTCGCGAGTAGATCGGGCGCGGGGGTTGGCGCGAGGCCTGCGGTATCCCCCCGGGTTACGGTCTGGGGTCGCCGCGCTCGCTTCCGGGCGAGGTCGTTGCAGGCGTTCGTCGCCACACGGTACATCCAGGTGGAGAACCGGGCCGCGCCAGTGAACGTGCCCGCGCGCCGGTAGAGCGTGACGAACGCCTCCTGCGCAGCGTCCTCAGCATCAGGAGGATTGCCAAAGTAGCGAAGGCAGATCGCATAGACGCGCCGCGCATACCGGTCGACGAGCTGGTCGAACGCGCTCTGGTCGCCGCCGACGAACGCCATGAGCAGATCCTCGTCCGGGCGCGAGGATGAGCGCTCCGCCGTGAGGCCCCCCGCGAGGCTAGGTCCCTCCGCGAGCGGGCCCTCGTTCACTGGGGGGATTTACCCTCCACGACGATACGCGAGAAGCCGGCGTAGAAGCGCCCGCCCTGGCGCTGGAGGTTGCCTCGCACCCAGACCAGCAGATAACGGCCGCGCGCTGGCTCGTCGAGCTTGACGGCTGTCGTGTCCGCGCGCGCGCCGGTGACGGCGCCCACCAGCCGCCAGCCGCTCAGGTCCTTGACCGGAGCATCGGCCACCCGGAGCTCGTAGTTGATGCCCGGAGTGGTCGTCGTCAGCGTCGCTCCAGTGATCGTCTTGGGCGCGCCAAGGTCGATGTAGAAGCCGACGCCATCCTTCAAGCTCCCGAACTCCGCGCTGTCGTACCCCACAGTGCGCCAAGCGCTCCCTGGGTTGCTGTCATACACCGCGCGGATCAAGCTCTCGTTCTCAACCCCGTCGTCACCCTGGGGGTCGAACGACGAGGCGCCAACGATCTTGAGCGCCGCGACCTGACCAGCTGCGGCTCGTGAGGACTCCGAGGTGCCGGTCACGTCACGAGCGAAGCGGGGGATCAGGCCGTCTCCGGCCTGCAGGACGCCGGTCGCAAGGCCGACGCCGACGAGGGCGCTTGCGAGGAGCACCAAGGCGAGCACCGGCGCGAGCCATCGGCCCTCGCTGCGGAGGAATGACTCGCCGCTGGCCTCCTCTGCTGGGGACGCCACGGCCCGAGGGAGCGTCTCGGTGCGCTCGGCGGCGAGCAACCCGATCGTCTCGCTGTCGACGTCGACATACTGCGCGAGCGCGTCCGCGAGCTGGCCGCAAGAGGAGAAGCGCTCGCTCGCGTCCCTGGCGATGCACCGCGTGACGACCTGCTCGAGCCCTCGGGGAATGTCGGCGCGCAGCGACCGGAGTGGCAGGGGGTCACGCTCCAGCCGCGCAGCCGCGGTCGCGACCGGCGAGTCGCCGATGAACGGCCGCCGGCGCGTGAGCGCCTCGTAGAGCACGCAGCCCAGCGCGTACTGGTCCGCCTTTCCATCCAGTGGCTTCGCGAGCACCTGCTCCGGCGCGACGTAGGCCGCCGTGCCGAGCACCATCCCGGTGCGGGTGAGGTCACGCTGGTCCTGATCCGCCTTCGCGATGCCGAAGTCCGCGACCTTCACCGTCCCGTCCTCGCCGATCAGGATGTTCGCTGGCTTTATGTCCCGGTGGACCAGGCCCCGAGCGTGCGCGTAATGGAGCGCGCGCGCGACCTTCTCGCCGATCGCCGCGATCTGCCCAACCTCCAGGACGCGGGCGTCGGCGATCACGTCCCGCAACGTGGAGCCGTCCACCAGCTCCATGACCAGGTAGACCTGGTCGCCGTCAGTGCCCGTGTCATAGAGGCTCACGACGTTGGGATGGGCGAGGCGTGCCGCAGTCACCGCCTCACGCCGGAACCGCTCGCGGAAGTCGCCGTCCCTCGCGAGGTGGTCGTGGAGCACCTTGACCGCGACCGTGCGCGCGAGCACCTCGTCGTGCGCGCGCCACACCGACGCCATCCCGCCGCTCGCGATCCGCTCCTCCAGCAGGTAGCGCCCCCCAAGCATGCGCGGCTGAGCCCCATCAGGACTGTCGCCCGCTGCGTCGCCGGCCTCAGCGTCGGCAGGCGGCTTACGCCGGGGAGCCACAGGCTCCGCCTGCCACCCGGCGGTCGCCTCGGCATCCGGCAGCGTCTCAGTCCGGTCTGCCGGATCGCTCATTACGTCCAATCCCCGTTCGCGCAGACCCGGTAGGCGTTCCACATGCCCTGGGAGTGTATGCCTTCCGGGTCGCCAGACCTGAGCACTCTTGTAGAGCGGCCGGATGCAGCCATATTCCGGGCGGGTGCACTTAGGCGCTGTGGACGTTGCGGGCGCGCCCAGAGGGGTCGGGCTGGCGCCGTCGGCGCAGGATCTCCCGGATCCACCAGGCGAGCAGGAAGGCTGCAGCGCCTGCGGTGAGCCCGAGCGCGACGATCGAGTATGCCGCCGAGCGCACCTGGAAGCTCCCCCTGGCCAGCTGCCGAGCCCCTTCGGGATCCTCGACGATGACGTTCGCCGCGAACGTCCCGCCGGGGGTCAAGACCCGAGCCACGAACGTGAGCGTTGTGGATACGCCCGGCTGCAGGACCGTGAGCTGAGTGTTGCCGCGTTCGAAGAGGACAGGCTGCGCCTCAAGCCGCACGCGGACTCGGAGTGGCACCTTCGCGTTGTTGGTGATCGTGACCGGCACCTGCTGCCGCTCGATGCTCGTGAGCGTCACGGGCTGCTCCTCGACTCCCACCGAGGAGTAGATCCGATCGATCTCTTGCTGGGCGAGCGCGATGCGGGCAGCGCCCTCTGGCTGGAGTTGGTCGTCCCGGTACCAGACCGCCGTGGCGGCGAGGAGCAGCCGGTCGAGGCGCGCAGCCCCGCCCGGGGGCGTCCCCTTCGCGGCCTCGTCCGGTGCGGGCAACGCCACAGCGAGCGAGTCAACAGCCTTCCGGGCGTCGGCAAGCCGGGTGAGGTAGATGGGCTTGAGCTCACGCTGCCGGTTCTCGCGCGGGTAGACGAGCCGCACCAGGCGCTGATCAGGCCTCAGTGTGGCTTGGAGCGCCGGAAGATCGACGGGCTGGAGCCACGGCGCCGATCGGATCCCGGTGAGCAGCCCCGGCAGGAGGCCCTCCGGGGGGCTCCATTGCCGCGGTGTAGCCAGGAGCAGCCCGCGTGGCTCGGTCGCGAACGGCCGCTCAAAGTACACAGCGGCCGTCTCAGCAAGCAGCCGCTGCGCCTCGGCCGCGCCATGAGAGGAGCGCCGGCTCGAGCGCGCCGGGTCCGTGAGCAGCTGGCCAATGAACGGATCAGGAACCAGCACGATCTCGCCAGTGCCGAGACGCCGCACTGGCGTGGGGGTGGTCGGAGGCCCACGGGTCTCCTCGCCGTGGGTGAGTGAGCGCTCGCCGAGCACGACGGCGCGGATCCCCTGCGCCCGGGCGGTCTCCAGCGTCGCGGAGTCGAGCCCGTCCGGAGGTATGAGGATCTCATCGTGTACGGGCTGGCCGGTGAGGTCGTTCACCACCTGAGCGCCCTCCACGAGCACCCGGCGCGCCTGCTCGGTGAGCCCTGCCCGCACGAGCGCGACGAGGTCGGCAGGCCCATACGGCAGCGGGACCTGCTCGACCTCCGGCCGGCCGGCGATGTCTCGGAGCCTGTCCAGAAACGCGGTGGCATGGCCAGCGGCTTGCTGATCGGCCAGTGCGCCGGGCGGCAGGCCTTCTCTATCCAGCGGCCTCCCTCCGGAGCCCCCCGCGCGAGACGCGAGGGTGCTGACCTGCTCAAGCAGGTACCCGCTCGGCGCGAGGGTCAGCGGCACGCCTGGCGCCGCCCCTAGCTCGCGGCCGAGCCGGCCGAGCGGGGCGCCCGGCGCTAACGCCTGCGCCAGCCGTGGCTGGTAGCGCCCGTCGGCGAGCAGCCCCGGTGCGTGGTCCACCGGGACAAGGAGTGCGAGGCGGAGTGGCTCGTCGACCTCCGCCGGGATCGCGATCACGCTGGTCATGACCTCATCAACCGCTCGTCCGCGCTGCTCCAGCACGATGCGAAGTGGGTAGAGCCCTTGCTGCGCGGGCTGGTCCACGCTGAGCTGCCGCGCGGTCGCAGCCAGCTCGACCGTGCGCGTCGCGCCCCCCGGCACCCGCTCAAGGCTCACTGGATCGAGCCGCGCCACGACGCCGCCAACCTTGCCTTGGTCGAGTGCCCGCTGGAGGTCGAAGCGGCTGGCCGTCCGGCGATGCAACGTTGCCTCCACCTGCAGCGCCGCGTCTGGCGCTCCAGCAGGATTGCGCACGGCAACCTCGACACGCAGCCCGCTATCAGGGCCTTGCAGGATCGTGCTCAGCGTGAGCGCCTGGAGTTCCGCTTGGCGCTGCTCCGGCGAGCGGGGTTGCTGCGGGTGAGCAACGTCAGCGATCGCGAATACCGCCATGACCAGCAGCCCGGCGATGGCGATAGCGCGCCTCGCGTGGTGCGCCCTCACCGGGATGACGTCTCGTGATCGGGGGACCCGGGCGCCGCACCGGCATCGCCCTCGCTGGGCTGCAGCTCGGGATGCGCGTCCAAGATCAGGCGGCGTTCGTTCGCATGCGAAAGGCGTGTGACCGCCTCGGGCAGCGGCATCCATACCACGTCCGCGGCCTCCTGGTCACGGTGCCGGAGATCTCCGCCTCTGTGGGTCATGAGGTAGTAATGGACGAATTTGTGGTAGCGGACCTGATCCGGCTTCCAGACGAACCAGTAATCGACCACGCCAAGCTTGGCCGTGATCTCGGCCTCCAACCCCGTCTCCTCCAGCACCTCGCGGACCGCGGCGGCCTCTAGATCCTCTCCGTCTTCCAACCCACCCTTCGGCAACGTCCACTGGAGCCGCCCCGACGTGTCACGGTGAGCGATGAGCACGACCCAGCGGCCGTCAGGCCGGTCGGCGTAGACGAGCCCACCGGCTGAGGTTGCCCGTTTCGTCGGGTAACGGGTAGTCACGGCGCCGCCTCCGCGCCGTGCTGGGTGAAAGCCATGGTCGCAGGATAGACAACACTGCCCGGCGCGCAGCCCCAGATCTGGATCGGTTCCCCACCCGCACGCCTGGTCACGCGGGTTGCCCACCCGCACGCCTGGTCACGCGGGTTGCCCACCCGCACGCCTGGTCACGCGGGTTGCCCACCCGCACCCCTAGCATGGGGGTGTGACCCCTCACGCCACTCGCAGGATGCCCGATGCGCGAAAGGGGCCTCGGGAAGAGGCCCTCGATGCGCAGGAGCGTGCGCTCGCTGACCTCGTCGCTGTCTACCCAGTCGCCGACGAGCTTGGGCACCGGTTCGCCGAGGCCGGCCATGAGCTCTACCTCGTGGGCGGGACTGTCCGTGACACGCTCCTCAACAGGCCCGTCGATGACCTTGACTTCGCCACCTCAGCTCGACCTGAGCAGACCGAGCGCGTGCTGTCGGGCTGGGCGGAGCAGATTTGGCTGACCGGAGCGCGGTTCGGCACGGTCAGTGGCCGCAAAGACGGGTTCAAGCTCGAGATCACCACGTTCCGGACCGACGCGTACAACGCCGGCTCCCGGCACCCGAGAGTCACGTACGGCCGGGACATCAGGGCTGACCTTTCACGGCGGGACTTCACCATCAACGCGATGGCCGTCCGTGTGCCCGAGCACCGGGTTGTGGACCCGTTCAGCGGTTTGCGTGACCTTCACGACCGGGTGCTCCGTACCCCCGTCTCGCCTGAGGTCAGCTTCGGTGACGACCCGCTGCGGATGGTCCGCCTCGCGCGTTTCGCCGCGGTCCTCGAAGCCAAGGTGGACGAGGCGACCCAGGCTGCCGCCACGGCGATGGCCAGCCGGCTGGGTGAGATCAGCCGCGAGCGGATCCGCGACGAGTTCACCCGTTTGATCACCGCGCCCTGCCAGGCCCGGGGGATGGACCTGCTGTGCGCCACCGGGCTCGCGGACCAGTTCATCCCGGAGATCCCCGCGCTCCGGATGGAGCACGACCCGCTCCACCACCACAAGGACGTCTACTTGCACACGTTGGCGGTCGTCGACCGGTGTCCTCGCGAAGACCTCATCCTGCGGCTCGCGGCGCTGCTCCACGACATTGGCAAGCCTGCGACCAGGAAATTCCACCCCGGCGGTAAGGTGAGCTTCCACCACCACGAAGTTGTTGGGGCGCGGATGGCACGGGCACGGCTGACCGAGCTCCGCTACCCGAGCGAGGTCGTCGACCAGGTCAGCGACCTTGTGTTCCTCCACCTCCGCTTTCACGGCTACGCCGACGGCGGTTGGACCGACTCTGCGGTCCGCCGCTATGTGCGGGACGCTGGGTCCCTAGAGCAGCTCAGGCGGCTGAACCTCCTCACCCGTGCCGACGTGACCACCCGAAACGTCGCGAAGGCGCAGCGGCTCGCGCGCGGGATGGATGATCTTGAAGAACGCATCGCCCGGCTCGCCGATCAAGAGGAGCTCGCCCGCATCCGCCCCGCGCTCGACGGGCACCAGATCATGGCCTACCTCGACCTGGAGCCTGGTCCGCTGGTTGGCGAGGCGCGGGGCATGCTTTTGGAAGCCCGGCTGGACCATGGGCCGATGAGCCATGACCAGGCGTATGCCCTGCTGGACAAGTGGGCGGCTGAGCGCGGTGTCGAACACCGACCTGTGGCAGACCTGGTAGAAAATGGGAGTCAAGGGATGGACGAGGGTCGCTGAAAGTGGAGGAGGATCATCTTCGCGTACGGCAGTTATCCTTCGAAACCAGGCACCATCTAAAACTCTGAATAACGCTACTGTAAGTAGTACTTGACACTCCGTGTGGCTCTTGCCAGCTCACCCGTCTTAGCCTTATGCTTCGGTTAAGTAAACCTACTCGTGGGGATAAGGGTGCGGTTTGCTGGTCTGCCACTGCAAGGCGGTTTTCGAGCGCCGAGTTCGTGAGGCGATCGCAGAGGGGGCGCAAAACGAGTTCGATGTTGCGATCGCCTGCGGTGCTGGCACTGGCTGCGGCGGTTGCGTCCCGAGCATCACCCAGCTGCTCTGCGAGGCTGCGGAGTGCCCTGCCGACAATCTAAAGGTAACAAAACTTACGTAGCAGCACGATAACCCACGAATTACGCTGGCTCGAGCCCGCAACATACGGCACCGCCGCTGCCGAAATGGAGGTCAGCACATGAAGGGCACCGCAGCCGTCATCGAGGTTTTAAACGACGCGCTTACCGCTGAGCTCACCGCCGTCAACCAGTACTTCATCTCCGCCAAAATGGCCAAGAACTGGGCCTACTCGAAGCTTGCGGAGGAGTACTACGAAGAGTCGCTCGGCGAGATGAAGCACGCCGAGGCGCTCATCGAGCGGATCCTCTACCTTGAGGGCGTCCCCAACATGCAGCGCCTGTTCACTGTGCAGGTCGGGGAGACGATCATCGAGCAGTACCGGCTGAACTACAACTTGGAGAAGGCCGCCATCGAGCGCTACCAGCGCGGCGTCGCCACATGCCATGAGGAAGGCGATCCGGGTACTCGGACGATGCTTGAGGGCTTTCTCCACGACGAGGAGGAGCACGTCGACGAGATCGAGGGTGAGCTAGAGAACCTCGAGCATCTCGGTGAACAGCTCTGGCTGCAGAAGTGGACGTGACACAGACTGGTGCAGGGCACTCGGGCTGACCCTCCGGGTTGCCGAGCTGGCTTGCAAGACCTGGGCGCAGACAGCGAGCTGGCGGCGAGGGTGAACGCCGCCAGCAGCTCTGATGGCGACCACAGCCTTATAGGACGCCGGGTTGCGTCCTATAAGGCCCGCCGTCAATCGTCGTCGTCGTTAGGGGGGAACAGGAGGTTCAGGATCCCACACTCGCCCGCATCGCCCTCGAGGATGTCGAAGAGGCTGCCACACGGACGGCCTGTGTCGTCATGGTCGTCGTTGTTGGCCATGGCGGGCGCGGCGCTCACGATGACCAGCGCGCAGATCATGAGCACGATGGCACGCAGATGCCGGATCTTTGCCATGATGTCTCCTTTGTCTCGCTTCTTAAGATTGCCGTAGGCAAGGTCTTTGGGTTCTGAGTCCTCTTGAAGCGGAAACCGACGTTTGTCGAGGATATCCTACCCAGTTTGATTGGCGGTTGGCGTGTGGCCGGAGGTCCGCCGGTGACCTGGACGCTGCTGGATGACCTCTTGGATGGCTTCCTGGGATGTCCCCCACGCAAGGGGCATCACCGGGGGGTGGGCGGCTCTGGCGGCGGGGGCGGCTTCACGACCAACGTGCCGCGCATACCTGGGTGAACTCGGCAGTGGAACTGGTACGTGCCAACTGGCACGGAGGAGACGCCGTTAATCTCGCCTGTCTCCCCGAACCGGATAGGTGGGCTGTCAAAGCGAGGCCGGCTGGCGCGGGTGGTCTCGGTGATCGTATGGCCGGCGCTGGGCACGCTCGCGGCGTCAAAGTTGCCCAGAACGAGCTTGTCGCCTTTGTGGATGCCGACCGTGGCCGGGAAGTACTGGAGCCCGGTTGCCATGGCCTGACCGGTAGCCGCTGATGCGGGCTGTGCGGCAATGACGAGGAGCGCGGCGAGGACGCCGAAGCGGAGGGGGCGCACCATGTCCTCCTTCTCGAGGCCGCTTGGACTAGTTCAAGAATGCTAGTCGATCCGACGCGGTCGCGCCGTTCAGGCGCAGAGCACGGCAAGCTCTCACACGCGCCCGTGGGACGGGAGAGGGACAGGGCGGCCAAGGAGGTAGCCCTGGGCGAGAGGCACTCGGAGATGTTGGAGGACCGCGAGTTCGGAGTCCGTCTCCACACCCTCAGCGATCATTCGGCAAGCGGTGCGGGAGGTGAAGTGCTCCAAGCCAGCGATGAGGGCTTGGCGGACCGGGTCAGTGTCGATGCCGCGAATCCAGCTGCGGTCGAGCTTAATGAAGTTCGGCTGGAGCGAGAGGACGTGGTTGAGGCAGGCATAGCCGGTGCCGGCATCATCGATCGACAGCTGCACCGCTGAGCCGAGTCGGTCAACAGCGGCGCGGATGGCAGCGTAGTCGTCGATCGGGTCGTGCTCGGTGAGTTCGAGGACCAGAGGGCGTGAGCTCGACCTCACCGCGCGAACAATGCGGTCGCCCTCCAAGACGAACCTTGGTGAGACGTTGATCGACAGCCAGGCGTCCTCCGGCAACGGCGCGGCCGCGTGGATCGCTGCGGCGACTGTTACGGCCTCGATCTCGAGGCCCATACCGACTTGCACCGCCTCGGCGAACCGAGGCTCGGCAGGCGTGCCATCGGTGAAGCGGGTTAACGCCTCGTAACCGACGACTTGCCCAGTCACGACCGCGTAGATCGGCTGGAAGACGGGGCAGAAGGCACCACCTCCTAGGACCCACTCGAGCTCAGCCCGAGCGCTCTCCGTGACGCCACGCTCCTCCAGCGCTGGCCCGAGGAGCGCTGAGGCCACCGCGGCGAAGTCGACCGCCAGCGCAAGCTGCTTGGCATGAGCCTCGTGCCGATCCTCAGCGCTCGCCTCCATACGCCCTGCGGTCACCAGCAGCCCGACCAGGACGTCCCGGCTCCGCAATGGCGCGTAGGCCGCGCATGCCGCAGTGAGGTTGGCGAGGGGAAGTTGGTCGGAGTCGGCCAGCCCAGCGCAGGGCTCGCTCGTCCGCTCCGCGAGCCACGGCCCCTGCTCCGCGCGCACCCAGAGCGCGCGGGCTGTGCGGCGCGGGAGCGGCCAGCCCACCCTTAATGGAGACGACAGCCCTGGTGCCGGGACTTGGCCACAGCGCGCGATCGGCAGCGCCTCGCCCTCGCGAGTAAACGCGATGATGACCGCGCTCGCCAAGCCATCCAGGCGGACGAGTTCCCGGCAGATCCCGGAGGCGGTCAGCTCCGCTGTGGGCTCGACACGCAGGCGAGACAGCGCCTCCGTGACGACCGCTCGGGTGTGTCGGTGATCCTCGACCACCTGCAGCCAGGCCGCTTGACCGCGCAGTTGAGCCTGCACCCGAGCGACAAGCTCGTCGGGGTCAATAGGCCCCACCAAGTAGTCGCTCGCGCCGGCGCGGAGCCCGGCCACACGCTCTGCGACCTCCGCTCGTCCCGTCACCAAGACAATTGGCAACGTCCGGGCGTGCGGTTTCCCGCGGAGGATGCGCAAGGCTTCGAAGCCATCCATGCCCGGCATCTCGCCGCTAAGGAGGACCGCTCCCACGGGATAGCGCCCGATGAGATCGATCGCCTCCTCACCGCTTGCGGCTTGCAAGACGGACAGCCCGGCCTGCAGGAGCGCGCGCGCGTAGAGCGTGCGGATGGGCTCATCGTCGCTCACAACGAGCACGGCGCCACCACAGCTGAATTCCGAGCCCACGCCACGGCCCTCCAAGATCGGCCGTTAGGGTCTTTGCCTCTATTATTGAGGTAGCGGCCCATTCGGGGCAGGGAAGTAGGCCCGTCCTGAAACGATGAACTTGTGCGGGACTGAGTCGCGCGGTGGCCTGACGGGCGCGGGGTCTCAGCAGTGTCAAGGCCTAGCCAAGAGCGATAAGGGTAGAGCCTTCACGCAGGCCGCACCTCGACGCATGCGGCTCTGCGTGCATTAACCGCTGCGCTCTTAGCTATAGCTGAAGTAATTTCACTGATCCTCGCTGCTGAACCGCACTCGTGCGAGCACCGGCCGGACTGCTCAATCCGTCCTGCCAGTTGCGCCGTAGGCAGGTCAACCGGGCCGGCCGGCGACTCTGGTGGTCTCGAGGCCGCCGGTTTTCTTCCACATGTCGTCAATCTGGTCGATCATGTCAAGGAGCTTCTGGGCCTCGGCCTTGTCCAGCGAGCGCTTCACGTTGGAGCACTGCTTGAGCGCGTTCCAGCAGATCTCGTGGAGCTGGGGGAACTGGTCGAGGTGCTCAGGCTTGAAGTAGTCGGACCAGAGCACCGAGATGTGGTGCTTGGCAAGCTCTGCCCGCTCCTCCTTCACGATGACACAGCGTTCGCGGAACAGCGGGTCTGGGGTGGCCTCGTACTTCTCTAGGATCTTGAGGCAGGACTCCGCCTCGATGCGGGCCTGCTCCGGGTCGTACACCCCGCAGGGGATGTCGCAGTGGGCGTGGACCCTGCGAGGGACGTCGGCGATGTCGAGTAGTGCGAGGACGCGGTCGGTCAGGCTCATCGGGGTGCGCTCCTTGGTCCGCTTCCGGATGGTGTTGCTGGATTACTCTAACCAGATGCGGCAGGGTAAAACGCGGGTATCTGCGAATCTGTGGATGCTTCCTGTGCGAGCCGTGGTCGCCATGGCGCGCCTGGACCGGGTCACGGTCACCGGAACGAGCATGGCTCCCGCGCTCCTGCCTGGTGACCGAGTGCTCATCCTGCGGACGCGACGGGTGCGGGTCGGCGATGCCGTCGTCTTTCGTGATCCCCGCCATCCGTCGCGCGAGGTGGTGAAGCGTGTCGTCGCCCTAGGCCCGGGAGGCATGATCGAGGCTCGCGGCGACCACGCCGCCGCGAGCACGGACAGCAGGACGTTCGGTCCTGTCCCGCGAGCCCTCGTCGTGGGACGGGTGATCTACCGTTACGCGCCGACGGCCCGGGCCGGCCGGATGCGCCGGCAACGGATACCCGTCACTGGCATAAGCAGCTCTCATCCCGAAAAGAGGCTCCGACCGAGAAAGGGGCCTTCGTGAGCAGCGCCCAGCGCGGCGCGACCTCGTAGTCCGCGCGGGCTGCTAGGCGCTCTGGCGCTCGACCTCGACGTCCCGGACACCGCCTGCGATGAACTCCTCGACCATCCGGCGGCACACATCGTCTGGGAACTGCGCTGGAGGCGACTTCATGAAGTAGCTGGACGGGCCGAGCAATGGGCCACCGATGCCCCGGTCGAGCGCAACCTTCGCGCACCGTACCGCGTCGATCACGACACCCGCGCTATTAGGTGAGTCCCACACCTCGAGTTTGAGTTCGATGTTGAGGGGGATGTCGCCGAAGTTCCGGCCCTCCATCCGGATATACGCCCACTTACGGTCCTGGAGCCAAGGCACATGATCACTGGGGCCGACGTGGATGTTCTCCCGAGCGATCCCATTGCCCATCTGGGAGGTCACCGCTTGGGTCTTAGAGATCTTCTTCGAGGTCAGCCGTGACCGCTCAAGCATGTTCATGAAATCCATGTTTCCGCCGAAGTTCAGTTGGTAGGTACGGTCGATCGTGACACCACGGTCCTCGAATAGGCGGGTGAGGATCCGATGAGTGATCGTCGCGCCGACTTGGCTCTTAATGTCATCGCCGATGATGGGCAACTCCGCGTCGGCAAACCGCTGTGCCCACACTGGATCACTTGCGATAAATACTGGAAGGCAGTTGACAAACGCAACGCCGGATTCCAACGCTGCGGTCGCGTAGTAGCGGACGGCCTCCTCGCTACCCACTGGCAGGTAACAGACGAGCACGTCGGCGCCGGACTGGCGTAACTGCGCCACCACGTCGACGGGCTCGACACTGCTTTCTTCACAAACCGTCCGGTAGTACTCCCCGAAACCGTCGAGTGTCGGGCCACGCACCACCTCGACGCCGAGCGGTGGAACCTCGGCGAACTGGACGGTGTTGTTCGGGGGTGCGCATATCGCCTCCGCAAGATCGCGCCCGACCTTCTTCGCGTCGACGTCGAAGGCGGTGACGAACTCAAGATCACGCACGTGATAGCCGGCGATCTCGACATGCATGAGCCCAGGCACACGCTCACCGGCATCAGCGTCGCGGTAGTAATGAACGCCTTGAACGAGCGAGCTGGCGCAGTTCCCCACGCCGACGATCGCCACGCGCACCTTCTCGTCGCTTAGACCGCCTCGGCCGCGCATCGAGTCTCCTTAATTACGTATGTTGACTGTAGTTTTATACATACTTATTCAGCCTGTAAGGCATTGCCGTACAGGAGGATGAAAAGGGACCATCACTCCGGGTGCGCCACGTTCCCCCCAACCCTTTGGCGCTGCGGCTCTGGGGACGGCTGTGGAGGCTGCTCGGGCTCCAGCGGCTCGGCAGCGGGAGGGGGCTCAATCGCGACCCGCTCAGCAGCGATGAGCTCGTCAAGCCATCGCAGGTCGTGCTCTGCGATATCCATCCCGTGGCGCATGAGCTTTAGGGTGTAGACGTCGGTCCTGCCAAGTCGCGCGTCACGGATATGGCGCCGACCCTCGGCGAGCTTATCCTCCAATGTCGCCTTGCGGCGCTCAAGCAGCCGGATGCGGGTCTCTGGCTTGAGGTAGCGGAAAAACGCGAGGCGAAGCGGGAACTTTTCTTCTTCCCATGCGCTGCTTGTGCCGTCGGAGATTAGCTCGATGAACTCGCGCTCACCGGCCTCCGTGATGCGGTAGGTCTGTTTGCGCCTTGTGGTTTGGTCGGCAGCGTGGAATCTTTCAATGGATCCTCGTCGCTCAAGCTTCTTCAGGGTGGGATAGATCGACCCGAATGAGACGCTCCAGAAAAACCCGAGCCGTTGCCCGAGTTGCTTACGGAGCGCATAGCCGTGCATCTCCCGCTCCTTCAGGAGTCCGAGGATGGCCAACTCCAGCACAGTGTCTTCCTGTCGCTTCCGGTGGCCGCCGGGCCGGTGGAGTCCCCCGTCCACCGCTTGATGCATCGCCGCGATGTATCAGGACGATATAACGCCATGCTACATCGACGAGCGCGCATTGCCACATCATGCCCGTGAGCAGGGCAAATGGAAGAGTATGGTGTGGGCGGACCTGGCGGTTGTGCTCGCGGGCGACGTAAATCAGCCCTGCGTAGGTGATTGGCGACCGTAAACTCTTGATCCGAGGCGATGAGAGGGTTCACTGACTATCGGCTGGCCAAGCGCGCGCTTGTGCGCCAGGTCACGCGCGGGATCGTCCGTGTGGCGGACGTCTGTGACGCGCACCCCGAGCTCCTGCGCGCGGCGCGCAACGTGGGTACTCCCACGCACCGGACCTGCCCGATCTGCCGGCTTGCCGACGACCGCGCGGACGTCCCGCTGGATGAGACCAAGACGCTGCGCTTGGTGACCTACGTCTTCGGTGATGATCTGCGCCAGAAGTCTGGGCATGTTGTGTGGACCCGCCGCGAGCTCGATGGCCTCGCTCGGCAGTACCAGTCGTTCAGCGCGTATGTCGTCGAGTGCTGCCTCGTCTGCGGCTGGAACCACCTCGTGGAGAGCTATTTGCTGGGGAGAGCCCACGCCGGGTAACGGCCACTGCAGGGGGGCGGGTGGGCAGGGCTCCGCGGATTGGGTGCCGTGGATGGCGGCTGGCACAATCACTGACCATGAGTCGCGAGCGCGAGGCCTCCCGTGGAGCGGCCGCTGGCAGCGGACAGCACAGAGGCGGCGGCCACGGAGACCCGCACATCTGGGGTAATGGCCAGGCCTGGAGGGACGACGAGGGCTTCGGACCGCCGCTGCATGGGGGGGTTCAGAGGGACGCCCCTGAGGAATATTGGACCACCAAGGTCGTGATGCCGAGGGAACGGCCGCGCAGGCCGCCTGCGCGGAAACCCCCCCGGGGTCGACAACCGGCGCGGCGCAAGCCGCGCTACCCGAATAGCCCACGCCCCCGCCGGTCCCGCTGGCTCCGGCGCGCGGTCGGATCGCTGCTCGTGCTTCCGGTCGTGATGCTCTCTTTGGCCGGAGCGGTGTTGTTCTTTTACTTCTTTCACTCTATTCCCCTCCCGTCAGCGATCGGGTCAAAGCCGACAGTCATCCTGGATTCGACCGGTACGGTTGCGTTCGCGACGCTCCAGGCGGAGTTCGCGCGGCAGGAGGTCTCGCTCACGCAGCTGTGCCCAGCCGGGCGCCGGTATGTCTGTGAGGCAGTCCTGGCCGCGGAGGATGCGGGGTTCTACGAGCACGGCGGCGTGAGTATCCCCGGCATCATTCGGGCTGGGGTGCGAAACGTGCTCAGCGGCCAAGTCTCTCAGGGCGGCTCGACGATCAGCCAGCAATACATCAAGAACGTGACCGGCAAGGACGAGCGCACGGCGCTGCGGAAGATCCGCGAGGCGGTGCTCGCGATGAAGCTTGAGCGGGAGTACTCGAAAGATCAGATTCTCGAGCTCTATCTCAACTCGATCTACTTCGGGCGGGGAGCGTATGGGATCCAGGCAGCTGCACGGGCGTACTTCGACGTCGATGCGTCTGACCTCACACTCGCGCAGGCTGCGCAGCTCGCCGGGGTGATCCCCGCGCCCTCGGCGTACGACCCGGTTGAGAACCCTGAGGGGGCGCACCGGCGTTACCGGTATGTCTTGGACCGGATGGTTGAGCTTGGCTGGATCGATCCCGCCCAGGCGGGGCAGCTCCGAGCGGCTCCCCCCCAGCCGCAGAGCCGGGAGGACGTTCGCGCGAGTGGCGCGCCGTACTTCCTCGATGTCGTGCGCCGGGAGCTAGAGGCGAGGCTCGGCGATCAGATCTATACCGGCTTGCGGGTCACGACCACGCTGAACCTCGCGGTTCAAAAACATGCGCAGGAGGCCTACGAGCAGGCGTTCGCGCCGATCATCCCGACCGGGGCGCTCGTCGCGCTGGATCCGGCGACTGGGGGGATCGTCGGGCTGGTTGGCGGTGAGGACTACCGGACCGACCAGTTCAACCTCGCGCTCGCGCCACGGCAAGCAGGCTCGACATTCAAGCCGTTCGCGCTCGCGGCATGGATCGAGGACAAGAAGTCGCCTGAGAGTTATTTCGACGCGCCCACGAAGATCGTGCTCCCCAAGGCGGACAATGGCGAGGACTGGACGGTGAACAACTATGAGGGCGCCGGGTTCCCACCGATGAGCCTCCGCCAGGCTACCTGGAACTCGGTGAACACCGTCTATGCCAAGGTCCAAGACGAGGTGGGGCCAAAGGAGACCGCGAGCATCGCGAGCCGCGTGATGGGCCTTCAGGGCAAGGACGCGTTCCGGCCCCTGGCGTCCTTGGTGCTCGGGACCGCGGAGGTTACGCCGCTAAAGCTCGCCGAGGCGTACAACACGTTCGCGAGCGGGGGGGTCCACCGGTCTGCCTTCGCGGTGGTCGAGGCGCGCCAGGATGGCAAGGTCGTCTACCGGCACAAGTCCGACAGCGAGCGCGTGCTGAGCGCGAAGGTCGCGAACGGCGTGACTGACGTGCTCAAAGGGGTCATCGAGAGCGGAACCGGGCGCCGCGCCAAGATCGATAGGCCGGCCGCTGGCAAGACCGGCACGACCCAAGAGTATGGCGACGCATGGTTCGCGGGCTACGTGCCCCAGCTCACCGCCGTTGTCTGGATGGGTAACCGCGACGACAACCGGACGATGCCTGGCAAGCCAACCGGCGGCGATCTGCCCGCCCATACGTGGAGGCAGTTCATGTTGGCGGCGCTTGAGGGGACCTCAGCCGTCGACTTTCCCGAGCCTGACTGGGGTGGGCTCATCGTCGAGCGGGCGAGCCCCGCCCCGACGCCAAAGGCGGTCAAGAAGCGGTGCGAGGATGGCAAGGTCCCAGCCATCGTTATGCCCGATGGCCGCGTGAGGAGGATTGGAGGAGCGAAGGCCGAGGATGCTCCTGACGGCACCGCGCCAAGGGATGACGATGAGGTCGTCAGCGGCTCGACGCCAGGCTCCAGGCGGACGTGTGTCCAGGCGAGCTCGCCGTCGGCGAGCGAGCAGGAGGCTGACGAGGAGGGCATGGAGGAGACTGAGTCCTCAACCATCCCCACTCCGACCCCTTCGCCCCAGGATGACGAGGCGGTCGATGACCGCAGGCGGGACCGGGACCGCGGGACGATCTTGATCCCGGTGCCGAGGTGATCACGTCACGAGTGAGCGCCTCAGGGCGGGAGGAGCTTGCGCGGCTGAAGGGAGCGGCGCGCGGCGATGCAGGGTCGTCGCGGCGGTGATCCAAGCGAGCACCGCCGCCCGCGCAAGCAGGGCAAATGCGAACACCCCAAGGCCTGGTGCTGGCATGAGCCCCTCCAGGCCGCCGAGGAACGGGAACCGGATCGCGAAGACCATGATGTCCGCGACCGCGAATGCCCAGAACGCTCCGGGCGACGGGAGCGCAAGCGCGAGCAGCGGCAGCAGCACCAGGCTGTACTGGGGCGAGTAGACCTTGTTGGCGAGCAGGAACCAGCAGAGAATCGGCAGCGCGAGCTGCCACCAGTCTGCGGGATCACGTCGCCGCGCCCCGACGACCCCGATCAGCACTGCTCCTGCGAGGAACAACAAGCCGCTGAAGAGGTTGAGTGTGCTCACGCTGAGGTCGGTGTGGGCGAAGCGCTCAGCCAAGAACCAAAGGCTGTCCCAATCCGCGCCTCGCTGGCGGTTGAGGTCGAAGAAGCGTCGCCACCCCTCTGGCGCGGCCACCATGACGGGCAGGTTGACCGCGAGCCACGCGCCACCTGCAGCGGCGGCGTGGCCGAGCGCGTCCCGCCAGCGGCGCTGGGCGAGCCGAGCCGCGACGACCAGCGGGATGATCACGCCAGGGAACAGCTTTGCCGCGACCCCGAGCCCAGCCCAGATTCCTGACGCGACATCGCGCCCGCGCAGGTGGGTGACGACCGCGAGGACGAGCAGGAGCGCCGGCAGGGGGTCCCAGTTAATGAACGCATAGGCGGCTAGGGTCGGCGCACCGGCGATCCACACCAGCCGGCTCGGCGGCACGCCAGCCCGCGCAAGCAGCAGCAGCATCGCGAGCACGAACCCCGCCCCCGCCAGGGCGGTGACGTGGTAAAAACGAACCGCATCCCGGGAAACCTGCGCGGCGAGCCACATCTGCGCACCGGTTAAGACTGGATACTCGACGGGGGTATCGGGGTTGTCGAAATAGGGCACCCCCCCCTCGTCGAGGCCGCGGTGCCCGTAGAGCGGGACGATGTCGGTGTAGCACCACCCGAGATACTGCTCGCCGCCGTCCCAACCCCCATCATCCAGCAGGCAGCGCGCCTTCGACCACCACCCGACGAGCAGCGTCAGGCAGCACAACGCGATGACGAGTGCGAGACCACGGTTGCGCATCGCCGAAGGCTAACGCAAGAGCCGGGCAGCAGTGACCTGGCGTGAGCCGATCAGTCGTCCCCTGAGCGGACGTGGCGGCGAGGCACAAGCGCGAACGCGAATCGTTGTGGCTCCGCCCGCTCCATTTTCCGGTCCCTCCGCGATGCCCAGACGCTCAAGCCGATCACCACGGACAAGATGGCGGCGATGATCCCCAAGCTCGCCAAGGGGCTGGGATGCCAGATGCCAGGAATGTTCTCGGTGAGCAGCTTGACTCCCACGAAGCCGAGGATGACCGCGAGCCCCTCATTGAGGTAGCGCAAGCGGTCAGCCGCACCGGCGACCAGGAAGTACAGCGACCGTAGGCCCAAGATCGCGAAGATGTTCGAGGTGAGCACGATGTACGGGTCTTGGGTAATCGCGAAGATCGCGGGGATCGAGTCGACGGCGAAGACTAAATCGCTGAACTCGACGAGCACAAGCACGACGAGGAGCGGCGTTGCAAGCCAACCCCGCTCGCCTTTGACGATGAAGCGCTCGTTGCGGTACCCGTCAGTCGTCGGGAGAACCCGCCGGATCCGCCTCATCAGCTCTGAGTCGGCGTAGTTGGTCGACTTGTTCCGCTCTCGCCACGTCTTCACGGCGACATAGAGCAGGAACCCGCCGAAGATAAGGAGGAGCCACTCGAACCGGGCGACCAAGGCCGCGCCGGTGAAGATGAGGATCGTGCGCATCACGATCGCGCCGAGCACCCCGTAGAACAGCACCCGATGCTGGTACTCGCGCGGCACCCGCAGTGAGCTGAAGATCAGCACAAAGACGAAGACGTTGTCCACCGACAGTGATTTCTCGATCACGTAGCCGGTGAAGTACTCGACGACGACTCGGCTCCCACCCTCATGGAACTTGGTGATCAAGAGGCCGAAGATGACGGCGACGCCGATCCAGATCGCCGACCAGATCGCGGCCTCCCTCACCGAGACGGCGTGTGGGTCCCGCTGGACGACGAAGAGATCGATCGCCAGCAGGCCCGCCACGACGGCGGCGAAGATCAGGTACAGGACCAGGTCAGGCATAAGCGTTCCCTCACAGGGTATGCGCTGGGGGGGTCGATGGCCTTGGCCTACCCTACTGGATGCGGGCGGCCCCCATCCCGGCGCTATTCGGCCGATAGCGTCACTACAGGCTCCTGGAAGCGGCTGTCGGCCTCAGCCTCGGTCGGCGCCACCCTCAAGCCGGTCCGGGCGAGGCGGCGGGTGCTGTAGCGGTGGAGCAGCGCGGCGAGCAGCGGGGGCACGAAGACTGCAGTGAGGCGGAAGAACCCAGTGACCGTCTCGATGGGTACCCCGACCAGGCGTGACAGCACATCGTTGGTGGCCGCCGCCGAGACGATGAGGACAAACGAGAATGTGCCGATCGCCATCGCCGCGCGCAGGGGGATCTCCAGCGGGTTGGAGAGCACGTGCCACTCCCCCTGCAGGTTGTAGACCTTGCGCTCGATGAACGGGTAGGCGATCAGCGCGCCAAAGATCAGCCCGGGCAGGAGAACCCCCGCGATGAACGGTCCTGAGACCGTCACGCCGGGCAGGTCGATCTCGATCGGCGGGAGGATCCGCAGCATCCCCTCCACCCAGAACAGGAACCAGTCCGGTTGCGCCTGGTTGCCAACCCGGCCCGGGACGTACGGGCCGAGCAGCGTGACGTCGCTCCACGGGATCAAGACCGCCGCGGCCGACAGCAGGCCGCTGACCCACAGGATCAGCGTCGCCGACTCTGAGAACTGCCACGGCCACAGCGGCTTGCCGACGATCAGGTGGTGGCCGTCGACCCCGGGGTGGGGGAACTGGGTGTGGCGTTGGCGGACGACGAGCAGCAGATGGATGCTCACCACCGCGATGATGAGCCCCGGGATGAGCAACACATGGAAGACGAAGAAGCGTGGGATCACATCGCCGGTCGGGAAGAGGCCGCCGAACACCCAGAACGCGAGCCGGTCGCCGATGAGCGGGAAGCTCAGCAGCTCGGAGTAGGCGATGCGGATCCCCGTGCCCGCCAGGGAGTCGTACGGCAGCGAGTAGCCAACGAAGCCCTCGGCGAGCACCAGCGCCAAGAGCAGCAGGCCGATGTGGTAGTTGGGCTCACGCGGCTTGCGGAACGCGCCGGTCAGCAGGATCCGCAGCATATGGAGCACGGTCGCGGCGATGAACAGGTGCGACGCGCCGCGGTGGATCCGGCGCATGAGCAGCCCCCCAGGCACCTCCTCCGACAGCCGCAGGATCGAGGCGAACGCCGCTGGCACCCGTGCGCCCTCATACAGCGGGTTCGAGCCTGAGTAGTCCACCATCTCGATCGACGGCCGGTAGAAGAGTGTGAGGAAGACCCCGGTCGCGATCAGCACGATGAGGGAGAAGAGCGCCACCTCGCCAAGCAGGAACGACCAGTGATGCGGGAAGACCTTGTTCGCCGCCTTGCGGCCAGGGCGGCGCAGGCCGAGCCGCTCGTCGAGGGTGTTGAACAACAGCGCGAAGAGCGGGGTCATGAGCTGCTACTCCAGGCGGGGGGCACGTCCATCAGCCGAACGCCGGGCCGACCTGCGCGGTGAAGTCGCTGAGCGCCATCAGCTCGCCGGAGTCCGACACTCCAAGGGGAAGTTGGGGCAGTGCCCGCGCCGCCGGGCCGAACGTGGGCACTGCCCCACGGTTCACGTCGAACGTGGACTGGTGGCAGGGGCAGAACAGCGCGTTGTCACGCTCGCGGTAAAGGGCGACGGGACAGCCGGCGTGTGTGCAGACTTTTGAGTAGGCGACGACGCGTGAGTCCACGACCCAGGCGAGGTTGGTCGGCGGTTGCGGTTGCGTGGTCAGCCGCAGCACGATGATGGCGGAGTTCTCGACGTCGATCGCCCCTTCAGGCCAGGCGGTGACGACGCCGCCTGGGGCGATGTCGCCAGGCCGCACAGGCCGGCCCTCGCTGGTCACGACTCGACGGCCGCGCCGCCACGCGGTCACCCGCAGCTGGTTGCCTGGCGCCGGGCCGAGCGAGCTGACCGGCGCCAAGAAGCCCAGGCCCAGGATGGCGGCGCAGGCAATGAGGACCCGGGTGAGCAACGGCCGGCGCTCGATCGGCTCAATCTCGGCGATGTCGGCGTGGGCGCCCCCAGGGTCGTCGTTCACGTGACGCGGCTCGACCGCCTCGACGTCCGGGTAGCGGTCCACGAAATACCGGCGGGTGGCGATCGCGAACAAGAGCATCGACAGCGCGAGCAGCGTCCCGTGCACTGCCACCGGCGTGCGGAGCAGGAGCGTGATCGCGAAACCGAGCGCGCAGACCGCCGATGCCACCCCGGTGCCGATGACGAGCGCGTCGTTCACCTGGCTGGGCGGTGGCACGCGTTTGGCGATGATCTGCAGCGACTCGGCCGGTGACTGTGTGGGCTCGCGGGTGTCCGGGGTCATCGCATGTCCTGGGAGCGATCTTGGGGATGGTTCTGGGGAGGATAATCCTGGGGGGGATAATCCTGGGGGCGGTCTGGGGGATGGCCGTCGTCGCGGGAGGTATGGGGATCGGGGAACCACGCGGGCCTGCCGCTGATCCACAGCAATGAGAAGACGAGCGCCAGGGTAATCAACACGACGAACGCCGCCGCGTAGACGGGGTTCAGCTCCACGAGCCCAAAAATTGGCGTGCTCCGCTCCTCCTCGACCGTACGGAGGAAGGCGGTGATGTCGCCCACCTCTTGGCCGCTGATCTGCGTATCGCTGAAGGCGGGCATCTCGAACGGCCCGACGCGGATGGCCTCGGCGATCACGATGGGCTCATAGCTTGTGAGCGGCGGCGTGTACGCGCCTCTGCCAGCCACCCCGCCATATCCGCTGGAGCCATGGCAGTGGGCGCACTGCGCGCTGTACGCCTCCAGCCCGCGCCCCGGATTGCCCACCTCGACCTCGGGGATCTGGCCAACTAAGCCGAACGTGCTGCTCATCCAGGCCAGCAGCGCCTCGCGGTCGGCGCCAGTCACCGTTGGCTTCCGCAGCCGGTTGTCGAAAGGGTTGCCAACCGGCGGCATCCGCCCCGTGCGGAGCACGAGGTCGGCCGACGCGATCTCGGTGCCCCGCAGCGGCGGTGCCGGGCGCCCCGTCTCCCGGACCGTCCCCCCGCTGCCGTCTCCCCCATGGCACTGCGCGCACTGCTGCTGGTAGATCAGCGCCCCGCGCTGGAGCTGCTCCGGCGTTGACGCCTCGGGTTGAGCGCCCGCTGGAGCGCGGGCGAGGATCGCGGCTACGGTGGCAGCGGCGACGATCCCCCAACCGAGCAGCGCCCCCAATGCTCTGGGCCTGGACAGGCATCGGAGCCGTTGCACGTGATCGGTATCCTCTCGCGTCTCGCCCTGCGGCTCGGCCACGAATTGGCTGCCCTAGTCTTACCACGCTGCCTGCGCTGTCCAGGGGTGAGTGGTCGCGCTGCAGCGCCGCTACGGCAGCGGTTGTGCTCAGGCGCTCCGTAGAGAGTGGAGCTAGTGGGCGGCGAGCTGGGCGCGGATCTGGCGTTTTACGCGGGCGAGGATCGCCGACATGCCACGGAGCCGGAGCGGGGAGATCGCGTCGGCGAGGCCCATCCGCGTGTAGAAGTCCTCAGGGGTCGCGAGGATGTCGCCGGCCCTGGCGCCGGACAGGCCGACGCTCAGGATGCCGGCGAACCCTCTCGTTGTCGGCGCCTCCGGCGGCGCGTCGAAGTGGAGCGCCACAACCTCGTCCTCCCCCACCTCGACGGCGACGAAGAACGGGGTCTGGCACTCGTGGACGCGCTCGAGCGCGTCAGCGTTGATGTGGGGTGGGAGCGGCGGGACCATGCGCGAGTAGTCGAGCAGCGCCTCAACGCGCAGCTCGCGATCCAGGTCGGCGAACTCGTCGACGACCTCTTGGAGCTTGCCTGGCAACACCGCGCGCTCTTGACTTCTACACAGACGGGCGGATGGGGCGGCCGGGTCGCTCGATCGGGACGCGGACCGCGTTCCCCCACTCGACCCACGACCCATCGTAGTTGCGTACGTGCTCCAGCCCCAGCAAATGCGTGAGGACAAACCACGTATGGCTTGACCGCTCACCGATCCGGCAATAGGCGATGATGTCGTCTTCCCCTGAGAGGCCCTGCCCCTCGAGGTAGATCTTGCGCAGCTCATCCGCGGCCTTGAACGTGCCGTCCTCGTTCGCTGCGGTGACCCACGGCACATTGACCGCGCCGGGGATATGCCCGCCGCGGAGCGCGCCCTCCTGCGGATAGTCCGGCATGTGGAGCAGCTCACCGCTGTACTCGCCCGGCGAGCGCACGTCGACGAGCTGCCGCTGTTCCTTAATATGCGCGAGCACTTGGTCCCGGAACGCGCGGATGCGGGTGTCGTCCCGGTCGACTACCGGGTAGTCAACTGGCGGTCGCTCCGGTATCTCCGTCGTCATCGGGCGGCCCTCCTCGATCCACTTCTGCCGCCCACCGTCGAGCAGCCGGGCATCTGGGTGGTCGAACAGGGTCGATACCCACAGCGCGTACGCGGCCCACCAGTTGAACTTGTCGCCGTAGAACACGATCGTGGTATCGCGTGTGATCCCCTTCGACCGCATCATCTGCGCGAAGCCCTCACCGTCGATGTAGTCCCGGGCCACGTCATCGTTGAGGTCGGTGTGCCAGTCGATCTTGACCGCGCCGGGGATATGGCCGGTCTCGTAGAGCAGCACGTCCTCGTCGGACTCCGCGACGACGAGTCCGGGGTCGTCGAGGTGCTCGGCCAACCAGGCTGTCGTGACGAGCCGCTCTGGATGTGCGTAGGCCTGGAGCTTGTCTGCATGGTCAGTTCCAACCGCCATGGCGTCCTCCTCGGGTTCGCATGCTTCCAGCCTTTTACCATTGCAGAGCTTCGTCTCGGCTGCTCCCATCCACGGAGAGTTTTTACGGTTTCCCTTCTCCACCAGTACCTGGTGGCGGGCATTCGTGACGCCTCGCGCCCGCGGCGAGCTTGGACACCGCCGCCAGCAGCTCCTGGATGCTCACGGTTCGCTCAACGACGTGGTCGACGCCAAGGGCGATGAGCTGCCTCCTGCCCGTGAGGTCCTCGTAGACGCCGAGCACCCGCCGGCCTTGGTCATGCAGCTCCAAGACGAGCCGCTGGGTCAGGAACGAGGTGGTGTCATCGACGACCAACACCTCGAACGACTCCTCCCGCGCATCGTCGTCGTGGAGCACAGTCGCCCGGATTCGCGCGCCACCGTGGCCAGCGACGTGCCGGCGCAGCCGCGGCGCCCAGTCACGTGGTGATGCGGCGATCGCAATCACGGGCTCGAGCACGCCCCGAGTCATCCTCCCTGTCCGCCCTGCTTCGATAGATTTGCCGGGGTGCTAGCCTACGGGGAAGCCAGTCAGGTTTCGAAAATGCGCCAAAAATCTCGTCATCCGTGGTAACGTCGCGGTTCACCCGGTCAAGGACAAGGCATGGCGAGCGAGAATCCATCAGACCGTGACCTCCCGACAGTGCTCGACGCTGCGCAGGTCGCGCGCCTGCTCAACCTCAACCTCGATTACGTCCGCAAGCTGTCGCGAGAGGGCGTGTTGCCAGCGCACCGGCTTCCCGGAGGACGCACCTTCCGCTACTTCAAGGATGAGGTTTTGGACTGGCTGCGGGCTCAACCGGTGCACGGCGATGAGGGAGACGAGGCAGATCAGCGGCGCGCGAAGGGCGGCCGTCGCTGATCTGCGCGGCGGTCAGCGACGTACTCAACCGCGCGGAGCGAGAGGTACCAGCGCTGCCCTGATGCCGCCTCGATGACGAGATGGTCGATGGCGACCGCATGGACCCGCCCGACCAGCTCGCCGCCTTTGGCGAGCCGGTACCCCACCGCGACCTCGCCCCCGCTCGCCTCGTGCTCAAACAAGCGGGCCTTGAAGCTCGGCGACCCCATCCCCCGGCTCAGCCCGCCGGAGCGCACCCGCTCCACGACACGCAGGCCGAGCGGCGCCTCCATCCAGATGTCGACGTCTTGGGTGCAGGTACGCAGGCACAAGAGGTCACCGGCGGCGTGGAGCGCCGTGCCGACGAAGGACCGGCCCGTAAGCTCCACCGCGACGACGTCACCGCGGTGGAGCAGCTCGAGCGCGACCTCTGGCAGCTCCCGGTTACGCAGCGCGTCGAGCGCGGCCAGCCGCTCGTACTCCGCGGCCTCTGCCCGTATCTCGGCGGTCATCTCGGCGGTCACCCGCTGGATGTCGGGGTCGTCCTCCCAGTACGCGAACACGTCATGCATGGCGCTGCCCCTCCACCGTGGAGCGGGTGCGCGAAGCGGGCGTGGGAGCGGCCATCTCGGCCCGGGAGAGGGTGCCGGTCATGCGCCGACGATCGCTTCTGGCGGTCTGGAGCGGCTTCGGGGAAGACCCCCGCTTCCGCCCGGGAGCAGGGCGGGTCAGCTCAGGGTGGCTCGCCGTCGCGCGAGGTGCGCTGCCTTGCGTGGACGCACGGAAGCGCACATTCTCGCGTGGTGGCGCTCCGGACCATCTGTGTGTTCGCGGCCTCCAGCGAGGCGGTCAGCGGCGCGCACCGGCGTGTGGCCGCAGCGCTAGGCCGCGCAATCGCCCGCCAAGGATGGGCGCTCGTGTACGGCGGCGGGAGCGTCGGGCTTATGGGCGAGGTGGCCCGCAGCGCGCTCGCCGAGGGCGCCCACGTCACCGGGGTAATCCCGCAGCGGCTCGCGACGGACGAGCTGGTGTTCGCCGACGCCAGCGAGCTGATTCGCACCAAGACGATGCGCGAGCGCAAGCGGATCATGGACGAGCGCAGCGACGCGTTCGTGATCTTGCCGGGCGGCATCGGCACCCTGGAGGAGCTGGCCGAGGTGCTCACGCTGAAACAGCTCGGATACCACGATCGGGCAGTGATCATCCTCGACGACGCCGGCTACTGGGACCCGCTGCTGGCGCAGCTCCAGCGGATGATCGACGAGCGGCTCGCCTACCCGAGCCTGGCCCAGCTCTGGCAGGTAACGGCCGATGTCCCCGGCACGATTGAGGCCCTCCGGACCTACCGTCCACCGCCGCCGCGGCCACCGAAACCAGGGGTCGCGCTCGAGGCCGTCGAGGCCCCACCAAGCGAGGGGTGAGCGTGAGGCGCGCAGTCAGGTGGGCAGTGCCCCGGTGAGAGCCGTCGGGAGCGCGCCGTACTCATGAAGCGGGTTGCGTGCTGGGACGTACTGGTCGCCGCCGTCTGGATCCAGCCGCATCCGCACGAACGCTTTGATGGGCAACGTGGGCGCGAGCAGCGCGGCGCGGTCGGCGGCAACATTCTCGCGGAGCGCTGGGTCGGCCTCTAAGCCAGCGAGGAGCGCCTCTAGGATGGCCCTGATGCGCTGCCATGCCGGCCGCGGGTCAACGCCGGACTGGGCGGCCAGGTGGGTGACCACCTCACTGAGATGGTTTGACAACACGGTGTACAGTGCCTTGGCGCGCATGAGGTGGATGTTGTCCGTCACGGTGACCGCGCCCGGCCGAGCGTCGACCTGCAATCCTTGGCGGCGGAGCCGTGGCGGGTAGATCCGCATCCCACCCCAGTCCCGCAACACCATCCGGGTGGGCACGCCGCCGACGAAGGTCGGCACGCAGTTCTGCAGGTGGGCCTCCACCGCGATGCCGTACTTGGTCATGAGGATCACGAACACTGGGAGGAGCAGCGCGGCGTACTCCTCAGCGAAGCGCAGCCCGGCCATGCCAGGGCCAGGCACGCCGCGCGCCGCCGCATAGCGGGTGAGGAGCTCGGCCAACAGGCTGCGCCCCGTCACTGGTGAGCGGGCGAACAGCGCGCAGCCGGGAACGGGCAGCTCGCCGGGGCGCAGGTAGGTACTGATGTCGCTGCGGACAAGCGCGGAGAGCGCGCGGGCACGGCGGTCAGGGTCCGGATCGTGCGCCAGCGGCCGGTAGCTTGCGCCAGCGAGTTCGTCGAGGAGCACGACCCGATCGCTCAAGGCGGGTTCGCCCTCGATGATCTGGCGGAGCAGCCGGCTGTACCGAGGACCATTGTTCGTCGTGTGCGCCGAGATAGACCGCCGCGTCGAGCCGATGAGGACATCGAGGGCGGTTTTGACCAGCAGGCGCCGGCCAGCCGGCGAGCGCTCGGTCAGCAGCGTGCGCAGGCTCGCCGTTGGCACGCCGGAAAGCCGAGCCGTAGGCACGGGCACGACGACGCGCTGAGTGATCTCCTCCGCGAACAACGGGCGGACGACCCGCTCGAGCTGCCAGGCATGCACGGGCACGAACTCATAGCCGGCCGGGTCGAGGCGCTCGGCATGGAAGTGCTCGCGGATGGCGGTGTCGAGTCCTGGGTACTCGGCGCGCAGGAGCTGCCCGATGTCGCGGCCGAACTCGTCGGGCGTGGACTCCACGCGTGCCCGTTGGACGCCGGTGAGGATCAGGTCGGTTGGCGCCTCGGACTCTAGGTCGTGGCGCAGCAGGTCGGCCGCTCGCATTCCCAGCCGGCCGCGGCCGCACGGGTGCAGGTTGTGCCCCTCGGTGTTGAGCCGCTCGAAGAACACCGTCACGTCATGGCCTGCGTCGTGGCCGGCGACCATCTGGGCAAGATCCAAGGCGTCGGACGCGCCCAGCCGGACCGCGGCCTGCCTCAGGGCCGCCCTGTGCCGCGCGGACCGGGCGTAGGCCAGGGCCAGGTTGGCGACGGAGTCCGCGACCTCAGCGGCGAAGGATCGCCAGCGGGGCACTGGATCATGCTCGGCAAGGAGCGCGATGAGATCGTGCGGGGTCTCGATCACGGTGGTCTCCCCGGCACGCAGGCACAGCATCGGGCCGCCTACCTCGACCTTGTCACATGCGTGCTCGGCATGCAGCGGGAAGGCCAGCGTCGCCGCGTCGCCTAGGGCATGGATCTGCCAGAGGCCCGGCAGAACGCCGCCCAGCAGTACCTCCAGGGCGGCCGGGTCCGCATTGTCCGGGACGCCTGCCCTTGCGTCGAGGCGGCAGCTCCCCGTTCGGATGGCGGCGATGTCCTCCCGCCACAGCGCGGCGATCAGGCGGCTCAGGAGCGCCGTGCGTGCCCGTGGCAGGTGCTGGAGGAACGCGGCGGCGTACCCTGAGGCGTTGGCGGTGAGAGCCTCGTGCATCCGCAGCTCCTCGATCGTCTGGAGCTGCGCCGCGACCGGGCTGGGATTCAGGGTGCCGCTCATCCGGTTGCGGCCAGCGGGTTGGGCACCGCAATCCATTGCGCGGCATGTGGGGTGTCGGACATTTGTGTCCGCAGCATGGACTTCACCGGGATCGTGGGGCCGAACAGGGCGGCCTCATCTCGCTGGGCCTGCGCCCGGATGGTGGGGTCTGCGGTGAGCGTTGCGTAGACCGCGCGGCAGCGCTGGGCGACCAACCGCCACAGCTGCGCGGGGTCGCGCTCCCCAGCACGAGCAAGCGCGGCGATGAGGGGGCTGAGGTTGGTGTCAATAAGCGGGAAGAACAGCTTTGTCCGCAGCGTGTCCTCGTCCTCGGTGGGCAGCGCTCCAATGACTGGGGGCGGGCTGAGGCCGCGGCGGGCCAGCCGGGCCTGGCTGACACGGATGCCGCCAAAGTCCCGGTAGAGCTGGCGCACCGGAAGACCGCAGCGCACGACCACAACGGTATTCTGCCCGTGCGGCTCCAGCGCGACTCCCCAGCGGGACAGCAGCGTGAGCAGGGCGGGCAGCGCGCAGCCGCAGTAGCTGGTAAGGAAGCGGGCCGCCGCGTCGGGGGGCGGCAGCCGGTGAGCTGACCCTAGCTCGTCGAGCACGTCGGCGAGGAGCGGCCGGCCGGTCAGCGGTGACCGCGCGGAGAGCGCGGCGGCCGGCAGCGCAACCTCACCGTCGCCAGCGTGGCGCTCGGGCGACTCCCGGGCGATCGCGGAGAGGCTGGCCGCACGATCGGCTGGCTCGCCAGGCGTTGGGCGGTAGCTGCCGCTCGCGGGCTCGGCGAGGGCGGCAAACCGCCCCGAGAAGCCATCCTCTCGCCGGCAGATCTCGGTCAGCAGCTGCGACATGATCGGTCCGTTATGAGCGCCCGCCGGCGACACGATGCGGACCGCGGTCGTCAGGCGGATGTCGACTGCGGTCTTGAGATGAGCCGCCCGCCGGTCCGCCGCCGGGGCGAGCGTCCGCAGCGACAGCAGCGGCCGGGCGCGGATCCGCGCTCGTGGAAGGATGATGACGCGCCCATCGGCGAGCGCGGGAGCATAGCGCTCAGGCAGCGTGCGGCGGAGCTGCCACGGGTGGACCGGCAGCAGCGCGTAGCCGGCCGGATCTCGCCGCGCGCCGCGCAGGTGCGCCTCGGCGGCGGCGGCGGCCTCCGGGTGCCAGCGGCGCAGCAGGGCAGTCATCCCCTCCCGCGCGAATGGGGGATGCGTGAACGACGGGGTGGCCACCGCGACGATCCCCATCTCGACCTCGTCGACCCACTCGGGGGCGTACGCAAACAGCTCCTCCGCGGTCATCCCTCCGCGGATGCGCGCGCACGGGTGCAGCGGATGCCCATCGACAACGGCCTGCTCGAACAGGGCGAGGGGGCTGAATCCGGGGTTGGCGGCGGCGCGCCATGCCGCCCAGCGCAGCGCGTTCTCTGTGGGGGGATCGATGCCGTCACCCTCCATCGGGCGCGGAGCCAGCCGCTCGCGCCGGCGGGACTCACCGACGAGCGCGAGCGCGTGGTTGGCGACGCTCTCGGCCAGCTCAGCGGACAGCCGCAGCCAGCGAGCGTCACTGGCGCGGTCAGGCCGGGCCGTCATGACCGTGGTGATCAGCGCGACGGGGTGGTCGATGCGCTGGTCGCGAGCGCCGTGCAGGGTGATGGTCAGGCCCGCGGGGTGCTCCGCGAACGGATCCGTGATCGCGGGCGGGGCGCTCAGCCGCGTGCCGTTGGGCAGCAGCAGCGCCGCGCGGCCAGAGCTTGCCGACGGGGTGACGTCATTGAGCCGCTCGCGCGACAGCGCGATCCACAGCTTTCCCAGGGCTACCGCCTGGGCTTGCCGCAGCGCCGCGCCATACCTGGCAGCAAGCTCGGGGTAGGCGGTCCGCAGCGCCGCGAGCGTGGCCTGCTCCGCCCCAGCGCGCGCCTCAGCGCCTTTGCCAGCGGTCACGGTGGCCTGAGAGATGAGCGGGAGCCTACCCTCCGCGCCAGCTGGCGCGCCTGGGGCTGGATGGGCGTCTCCTGGAGACGGACCTCTCACGACGCGGCCTTCCGTGATGCCTCCGCGACCGCGCTTCGCTGCAACGACGCTCCTGGTTAGGGCAGCTTAATTCAATGCATACCCCTTGACACGTGTTGGCAACGGCCTGGCCTGCCACCGCCCTCGCTATCGGTCTCCCGGGTAGGCTGCGCAGTCCCGCGCAGCCGTCGAGCGGTAAGGAGCGGCTATGGAGTTCGTCATCGTCCAGCACCGGCCGCAGTTGCCCGCCGGCTTGCTTGGCGACGTGCTGGCCGGGCGCGGCCGGCCCATGCGCGTCGTGCGCGTGTGGGAGGGTGACCCTCTGCCGAGCTCAATCGCTGGTATGCGGGCGCTCGTCATCCTGGGCGGGGACGGGACCGAGGGCGCGGCCCAGCGCGGCGCGGCGCGCGCGCTGCTCGCCGCGGGCCTCGCGGCAGGCGTTCCTGTGCTCGGTGTCTGCCTTGGCGCGCGGTTGCTGGCTGAGGCAACCGCGGGGCGTGCTGAGCCCGGCGGCGGCGCGCTCGGCTATATCCCCATTGAGCGCACCGAGGAGGGCGCAGCCGATCCTGTGCTCGACGCCTACCCCGACGGGATGGCCGCACTCTGCCTTGACCCTGATCGGATCGTGCCCGGTCCGGACGCCATCCCGTTGGCGCGTGACCGGCAGGGCTCAGTCATGGCGTTCCGGATAGGCGAGACCGCGTATGGGATCGGGTTTCACCCCGAGTTCGACCTCCACCTGGTCGAGGCTATGGCCGCCATCCCCGATGCGCGCGAGCGGCTGGAGCGGGGCGGGTGCGACCCCGGCGCGCTGGTGATCCAAGCGCGCCACCGCGACGCTTTCCACCGCGGGATGGGCGCCGCGTTGCTCGGCCGTTGGGTCGACACGGTCGTCGGCCGGACCGAAGACGAGGCTCCATGGGGCCGCCGCGGCCCCCAGCCGGTCCCTGCGCCCGGCTTGTCCCTGCACCCCGCCTGATCCCACCGGTCCACCTCCGCCCGGGCGGGCAGCGCGATGAGGGTTTTCCACAGATCGCCACCCGCCTCCTTTCCGAGTCCAGCGGGAGCGGCGATCATGGGCTGGAGCTGAGGGGAACTTCTCGCTCCCAACAGGCGAGGAGAGGAAGGAAACCGCAGGTGAACAGCGTAAAGAGGCCTCACTGCCTTGGTGCGGCACCGGCGTGTTGTGGTACGGTGCCATCTCTGACCACCGTCCTGCTCCCGCGGGATGCGCCAGGAGGCAAGGGGCCTCCCCGTGCAGGCTGACGCATCCGGCAGCGGGAGCCGCCAAGACCACGGGATCGGTATGCGCACGTACGAGTTGATGATGATCACCCACGGGTCGCTCGATGAGCCCGCGGTCCAGGCCAACATCGGCAGGTTCACCAAGCTGATTGACGACCAGGGCGGCAAGATCGAGCGGATCGACCACTGGGGCAAGCGCGAGTTCGCGTACGAGATCGACCATATGCAGGAGGGGTACTACACGGTCATTGACCTGCAGATCACCCCGGCAGGGCTGGCCGAGGTCGAGCGGCAGTTACGGCTCGCTGACGAGGTCGTCCGCCATAAGGTCGTCCGCCCGGCGACGCGCACGAAGCGAGTGTCCTAATCGTTCCGCACCTCTAGCAGCGCGCCTCTTCCCCGACCAGTCCTGCCCATCTGGGCTGGACAAGAACCGGGTCGACGCTGGCGCCCGTCGACTTTTGAGGAGCACGGAGGGCCATAGGCCCCCCAGGTCGAGGTAAGAGGGAGTTCTGGGAACCCCCGCGAATCTAGAGTAAGGAGGTCCCCCGTGGCCAATGACAACACCATCACAATCGTCGGGAACCTCACCGATGATCCTGAATTGCGTTACACCCCTGCGGGCGTGCCGGTCGCGAACTGCCGGGTCGCGGTGAACCGGCGCATCTTCAACCGCGAGACAAGCTCGTTCGATGACCGGCTCGACGGGTATTTCACGGTGAACATCTGGCGTGACTATGCGGAGAACGCCGCAGAGTCGCTGCGTCGTGGTAACCGCGTTCTGGTCATGGGGCGGCTGATCAGCCGCTCATACGAGGACAAAGAGGGGCAGACTCGCTGGGTCACCGAGATCGAGGCGGATGAGGTCTGTCCCAGCCTGCGGTGGGCGACTGCGAAGGTGACGAAGGTCATCCGCGGCGCGAGGGGCGGGGAGGACACGAACGGCGCCCGCATGGGCGGCGCGCCCCCGCCGAGCGAGCCACCCGCCTCCGACGACGTCCCATTCTGAAGTGAAAGGAGTCGCTGCATGGCATCAGCTAACCGGCCTAGCCGGGCCCCGAAACGCAAAGAGGACTACTTCCGAAAAAATAAAATCGAGTACATCGATTACAAGGACATTGCGTTGCTGAAGAAGTTCATCAGCGACCGTGGAAAGATCCGCTCGGCTCGTGTGACCGGGACCAGCCCTCAGTTCCAGGAGCTCCTCGCCAAGGCGATCAAAAACGCCCGGGAGATGGCGCTGCTGCCCTACACCAACCGGTAGGCCCATGAAGGTCATCCTGAAACAAGACATTGAATCACTCGGCGACGCTGGGGATATCGTTGAGGTGGCGGATGGGTACGGGAATAACTACCTGGTGCCGCGTGGCCTTGCGATGCGCGCGTCGAAGGGCGCGCTCGCTGATGCTGAGGCGATCCGCCAGGCCCGCTCCAAGCGCGCCGCTCGTACCTTCGCCGACGCCCAGGAGCAGCGCCGCCAGATAGAGGCCAAGACGGTCCGGATCGTCGCGCGAGCTGGGGAGGATGGGACGCTCTACGGCTCGGTCGGGAACACCGCCGTCGCGGCGGCGCTCCGTGATCAGCTCGGGATGGAGGTCGATCGGCATCGAATCCCGATCGATCGCCCGATCAAGCGTCTTGGCGCGCATGAGATCTCGATCCGGCTGCACCCGGAGGTCACCGCGACGATCCACGTAGAGGTCGTCCAGGGAGATTGAGTGCTCCAACCAGAGTTCCGGTTGGAGCACGACGCAAGCCGAACAACCCTCGGTCTCGCGACATGACGGGTCCGGGAATATTGGCAGGAGACGCTCGTGGCCGTACAGCCCGACGTCGGCGTGTCACCTTCCCCCACGTCGTACGACCGTGTCCCACCCCATAACCTCGATGCTGAGATCAGCGTGCTGGGCAGCATGTTGCTGTCCAGGGACGCGATCGCTGAGGTATCCGAGTTTGTTGGCCCTGAGGACTTCTATCGGGGCGCTCACCGGACGATGTTCGAGGCGATCCGCGAGCTTTATGACCGCGGTGAGCCCGTCGATCCCGTCACCCTGGCCGATGAGCTAGAGCGCCGCGGGACGCTCAGCGATGTCGGGGGCGCCATCGCGATCGCCGATCTCGTCGCGAAGGTGCCGACCGCGGCGAACGCCCTCTACTACGCGCGGATCGTCGCCGACCATGCGCTGCGGCGGCGCTTGATCGACGTCGGCACGCAGATCACCCGGCTCGGCTACCAGGCAACCGACGGCGCGGACCTGGCTGTCGATGCCGCTGAGGCGCTCGTCTACCAGGTGGCGCAGCGCGGGCTGGCCCGTGAGTTCACCTCGATGAAGGAGCTGCTTACCGCCAGCTTCGAGCTCATCGAGCGCCTCCACGACCAGGACTCCGCGGTCACCGGCCTCGCGACTGGGTTCGTTGACCTCGACGAGTGCACCTCGGGTCTGCAGCCCGCCAACCTGGTGGTGCTCGCGGCAAGGCCGGCGATGGGGAAATGCGTCCGCTTCGATACGCCCTGTCTCGACCCCTCAACTGGAGCGCTCCGCCGGATCGAGGACATCGTCCAAGCGCAGGCCACGGGACCGGTCGAGCTGGTGTCACTCGGCCCGGACCTGAGAGTGCGCCGCGTGACCCCCGCTGCGTTCCATGAGAATGGCGCCCAGCCGGTCTGGCGGCTCCGGACCCAGCTCGGCAGGGAGATCGTCGCGACCGCCAACCACCCGCTCTTGACGATCGACGGGTGGACGCCCCTGATCGAGCTGACCGCCGGGGACCGGATCGCCACGCCGCGCGTCTTGCCCTTCTTCGGCAACGATGAGCTGCCCGGCGCGCTTGTTGCGCGCGTCGCGCTCCTCATCGGGGGCGGCACAGCTGCCAAGAGGGTTGTACCCGACGCGTTCTTCCGGCTGCCCCGCCACCAAGTCGCGCTGTTCCTGAACCGGCTGTTCGCCTGCGGCGGCTGCGTGCACGTGAGCGACACGGGCGCGCAGGTCACCTACGCGACCACCTCGAAGCAGCTCGCCCAGCAGCTCCAGCATCTGCTCCTACGGTTCGGCGTGATCGCCTCGCTCAGGGGGCTTCACCGCGCCGCCTGCGAGGAGGCGAGCGGGGCAGCGCTGGAGCTGCAGGTGACGGACCCTGAGAGCATCGAGGTCCTCGCCAGCGAGATCGGCATCCTCGGCCAGGACAACCGGCTCCAGCGCGCCGTCGCCCTGATACGGCAGCGCCGCCGGTCCCCCAGCCGCGACCTCGTGCGGAGCGGGGCCGGCACGCGTGCGCCAAGCGGTGCGCTGCTCGCGGAGCGCGCTGAGACCGGGCGCGAGTCCGACATCTACTGGGATGAGGTCGTCTCGATCGAGCCGGCGGGCAAGGATCGGGTCTGCGATCTCACCGTCCCGGGCGACCACAATTTCGTTGCCTCTGACGTGATCGTTCACAACAGCACACTCGCCACAAACATGGCGACCCACGTCGCGGTGAACCTGCGAAGGCCGGTCGTGCTGTTCTCGTTAGAGATGTCGCAGATGGAGCTTGTCCTGCGCGTCCTCGCTGGCGAGGCGCACGTCGACTCAGACCGGCTGCGCACCGGGCGGCTGCAGGAGTCCGACTGGCCCAAGCTGTCCCAGGCCATGGGCCGGCTGGCGGAGGCGCCGCTGTTCATCGATGACACCCCGGGCATCACGCTGATGGAGATCAGGTCGAAATGCCGGCGGCTCAAGCAGAAGCATGGCCTTGACCTCGTCATCGTCGATTACCTCCAACTGATGCAACCGAGCCGGAGGATCGAGAACCGCGTTCAGGAGGTCGCCGAGCTGAGCCGTGGCCTGAAGATCCTGGCGAAAGAGCTGGAGATCCCGGTGATCGCCCTGTCTCAGCTCTCGCGTAAACCCGAGGACCGCGCTGACCGACGCCCCCAGCTCGCCGATCTCCGCGATTCAGGCTCGATCGAGCAGGACGCCGACATCGTCTGCTTCATCTACCGGGACGAGGTCTACGACAAGGACACGGCGGCCAAGGGCGAGGCTGAGCTGATCGTGGCCAAGCACCGGAATGGGCCATTGCGGACGGTCCATCTGTCGTTCCTTGGCCACCACTCGCGGTTCGCGAACATGGCCCGCGGTCCGGCGCCGCCCAACGCTCGGCCCCCAGGCGGGCTCCGGCCTGGGGGAGGGATCTAGCGGCCCCGGCGGGCCGCTAACCAGCGGCGCGCTCGAACCGCCGGAAGCCCGCCCACAGGATCGTGAGCACGCCGGCGACCAGCGGCATCCAGCCCAGCCTCGCCCAAATCCAGGCCGGTGTGGACGGGACGGTGTGGAGGCCGGGAACCTGGCTCCAAGGAGCGAGCGCCAGCGTGACGATGACCAGGGCGGTTTGGTGCCATAGGAAGAGGGTCATCGCGGAGCGGTTCATCAGCGTGGTGAGCGTCCAGATCTGCGGGCGCTGCAAGAGGCGCGCGAGGCGGTCGCGTGTGAGCAGCGCGACCCCGATCTGCAGGCACGCAACGGCTGGGACGAGCAGCGATGGGGGGCTGAGGTTGGAGCGCTCTGCGCCCGTGACGCCGACCATGCTCGCCGGGTAGCCGCCCCAGGAGATGAGCGCGCTGGCGAGCGCTCCGCCGCCGGCGGCCAACAGCAGCGCCGCCCGGCGGGACTGCAAGGCGCCATTGGCCCAGGCGACGCCGAGGAGGTAGGCGACAAGCCACGCGAAGACGACCGTCACCCAGCGCAGCTCCCCCACCGCTGGGGTCCCTGGGCCGAACTGCAGGAGGTCCACGACCCCCACCACCAGCCCTGACGCCACGGTGGCCCAAAGCCCAAGCCGCTGATAGGCGGCCACCACGGCAGGCGTCAGCGCGGTGATGAGCAGGTAGACGACGATGAACCACAAGGGCTGCACGACGAGCAGCCCCACGACCTGTAGGACCGTGGCCGGGACGCCCACCGTCACCGCGAGGCCCGCCACCCCAGCCCAGACCACGAGCTGGACCGCCATCGGGTGCCCCAAGCGCCGAGCGCGCCCAGCTAGCCATGCCACGTACCCGCGCCCGGCCGCTCGGGCCGAGGCCAGGCTCCGGCTGTTCGCGAAGCCGCCAACGAAGAAGAACAGGGCGAGCACTTGGAGCGCCCAGGTGAGGGGAGTCAATGACGGCATCGCCGTAAGCGGGCTGGTGATCCGCACGCTGGACTGCTCAATGACCGGCGCCGTCACGAGCCAGTGGCCCAGGATGACGCAGAGGATGCTGCCCGCGCGGAGCGCGTCGATCACCCGGTTGCGCTCTGGCGGTGTGGTGTTCTCGACGCGCGCCACGGTGCGCTCCCAGGCGCTGCCCCGGGACTCCAGGAAGCTCGCGACGCTCATGAGGCGATCATAAGAGGGGCAGCAAAAGCCGAGGGGTCCGGAAGGGGAACACTAGATGGTGTCACGAGGTCATCGTCAGTGGGTAACCTCAGGTGCTCGCGGCGGGGTTGTTCCCGTCGCTGGCGGATGCCGCGAAGTGCAACGTCCGCTGGGGGAAGGGGATGGTCACGCCCTCCTCGTCCAGGCCAGCCTTCACCGCGATGGCGACGGCGCTGCGCACCTGCAAGGTCGCGATGAAGTCGGGAGCGTGCCAGTAGAGCACGGTGAAATCGATGCTCGACTCTCCGAACCGTTCGACCAACGCCTCCGCTGGGGGGCTCTGGCGGACTCCGGGGACCGAGGTGACCGCCTTCAGCAGTGCCTCCTGGACCGCTGGCAGGTTAGAGTCGAACGGCACCCCCACCCTGAGCGTGCTCCGCCGCCGGCCCAGCGCCGTGTAGTTGACAATCGGTGACTGGAGGACGGCGATGCACGGCACGAAGACGCGCTGGCCGTCGTAGCTGCGGAGTACGACGGTGCGGAAGTCCACGTCCTCGACTTGGCCCTCCTGGCCGTCGGTCAGGATCTGGTCACCGCGGCGGAAGGGGCGCCGTGACTGCAGGATGATGCTGGCGATGAAGTTGGCCAGCAGGCTCTGGGCAGCGAGGGCGATGGCGATGCCCCCGATGCCGATGGCCCCGAGCAGGGGTCCGAGCCGAACCTCGAGAATCGCGAGGGCATAGACCAGCCCGGTGAGGAAGGCGGCGAACGCGACGAGCCGCCCGATCACCATGACCGCCGCCCGGGCCTCGCCGTCGTCCCGGCTGACGCGGCGGATGATCAACCACCGCGCGCCGCGCCCCACGATGATCCCGGTGAGAAACACCACGCTCGCGCTGATCCAGTCGAACGCGGTCAACCCCTCTGCGATTACCTGCTCTTGAGCCATGGCTCTTTCCTACCTCGACCGCCGGTCACTCCGGCCTGCATACGACCAAATGCAGAAGCACATCTCACGCGCCCCCACACCGCAGCGTAACCAACGATCCTGATCCTTAGAGTTCCCACCCGCTGTGAGCGATGGGCACCGTCGTGAAGCTCTTGAGCCGCAAGCGCCCGGTCGCTGACCGTGACGCCACGTTACGCGCAGACCTGGACCGGCTTGACGGGCTGCTCAATGAGACCCTTCGCCGCCACGAGGGTCCAGAGTTCGTTGCGTTGGTGGACCAGGTGCGCACGCTGAGTACGCAGCTCCGAGCCGTTCACGGCCAAGCCGAGCTCCAGGCGCTGCACGCGTTGCTGGCCAACTTCGATTGCGCGGTTGGCGGAGGCGCAAATTGACCCTCACCATGTTCGCGAGGTGGTTGAGCGCCTGGAGCTGCGCCCAGTGTTCACTGCCCACCCGACGCAAGTGGCCCGCCCGCTGATCCTGTCGAGATCACCCCGAAGTTCGCCAAGAGCTTTGAGGTCGACCGCATCGCCTGCCACAGGTCCACGAGCAGCACGCCGCCCCCTACACCGAGGAGCCCTACCAGCTCAAGTGCGCCTCTATCGGCTACTGGCTCAGGAGCATCCGGGAGCGTCTCCGCCGCAGGCAGGCGCCAATCCCCGGCAAGGAGTACGCCGATGCCGGCGAGTTGCTCGCTGGCTTGCAGGTGATGCACGTTGATGAGCTGCCCGAGTTGAATCTCGGGTCTCGGTCCACCTGCCGCAGCGGCGTAGACGGCCTGGAGGCGCTCCGCGTGATCCCATGGGTCTTCGGCTGAACCCAATCGCAGCAGGTTATCCCTGGCTGGTACGGCGTCGGCACTAGGTTAGCCGCTGCGCGCCTCGCCGGGCTGGGCGGGACGATGGCTGAGATGCACCGCCGCTGGCCGATCTGGCGTTGCACCCGATCTTCGACATGGTCCGGAGAAATACGAGCGGACGGTCCACGAGGTGTTGCTGACCACTGGCCAGAGCGGACTACTTGAGAGCCATCCCGTGCTCAGGCGCTGCCTGGCCGTCCGCCCAGCCGTACCTCGATCCCCTCCACGAGCTGCAAGTGGCCCTGCTGGCCCGGAAACGGGCGATCAAAAAGTCCAATGTGCTGCTGCACCGGGCGCTGCTGCTGACGATGAGCGGCATCGCCGCTGGCTTGCAGAACAGCGGCTGAGCCCTGCGCCCCACCTGCGGCTCCGTTTGCCGCGGCCAGAATGCTCGGCGCCCCAGGCACGAAAGCAGTGACCTGCCCCAGACTTTCCGGACAGTAGACCCAAATAGTATATACTACTACCGGAAAGGAAAAAACCATGCCACAAAAACGGAGAAAATTCTCTCCCGAGTACCGGGAAGAGGCCACAAAAA
>Ga0081538_10000221_pt1 | contig 64192 bp, 66 predicted proteins | sample TabmetS5T2R1_FD_71022 | JGI IMG/M metagenome (GOLD analysis project Ga0081538, IMG submission 71022) | Tabebuia heterophylla rhizosphere microbial communities from the University of Puerto Rico - S5T2R1 | ecosystem: Host-associated > Plants > Roots > Rhizosphere ...
AGCAGATGCTCGAGACCGTCGCCCATGTCGCGCTCGCGAGCTTCGGAAACCTGGTGACCCGCGCGGGCGACGTGCCGCTCGACGGGTCTAGCGAGACCTCACGCATCCTGCAGGCCGCGTAGACCCGGGACGGCCAGCCGGCTCGTGCCGATCACTACGATGTACGGCATGGCCTCCGGGCAGGCCACACTCGTGCGGCGCGAGACCTGCTGCTCGGCGTATCACCAGGCGGTCGAGCTGGTCGGCAAGCGCTGGACCGGCGCGATCCTGTTCGTGCTGCTGGACGGCCCGGCCCGCTTCTCCGAGGTGAAGCAGCTCGTGCCCGACCTCTCCGACCGCCTGCTGTCCGAGCGGATGAAGGAGCTGGAGGCCGAGGGAATCGTCCGGCGCCGCGTCATCGACGACATGCCGGTGCGCGTCGAGTACGCGCTCACGCCGAAGGGCCAGGCGCTCGAGCCCGCGGTGCGTGCCTTGAAGGTCTGGGCACGCGCCTGGCTGTAGCCTACGCGCTCCTCCAGCCGTCCCGACCCGCTACCTCGAAGGAGCCCCATGGCCGACCAGCCGACCACCGTGGCCGATCAGCCGAAGACCGCCGACGACATCAAGTCGTTCGTCGAGGACCGCGACATTCGGTTCATTCGCCTCTGGTTCACGGACATCCTTGGCCAGCTGAAGAGCTTCTCGATCAACGCCCAGGAGCTCGACGACGCCTTCGAGGGGGGAATGGGCTTCGACGGCTCCTCGATCACCGGCTTCAACGCGATCGAGGAATCGGACATGATCGCCATGCCCGACCCCTCCACGTTCGCCGTGCTGCCGTGGCGTCCCGAGGACAAGGGGGTCGCGCGGATGTTCTGCGACGTCGTCACGCCCGATCGCGAGCCGTATGAGGGCGACCCCCGCCATGTCCTGCGGCGCGCGCTCGAGCGCGCCGAGCAGATGGGCTTCGACCGCTTCTACGTGGGGCCGGAGCTGGAGTACTTCTACTTCCGGAACGCCCGGCCCGAGAACGGCGTGCCGGAGATCCTCGACGAGGGCGGCTACTTCGACCTGACCGCGCTCGACGCCGGCTCCGACGTGCGCCGGGAGACGGTGCTCGCGCTCGAGCAGCTCGGGATCCACGTGGAGTACACGCACCACGAGGTGGGCCCCTCGCAGCACGAGATCGACATGCGCTACGCGAACGGCCTCGAGATGGCGGACCACACCATGACCTACCGCATAACGGTCAAGGAGTACGCCATGAAGTACGGCTGGCACGCGACCTTCATGCCGAAGCCACTGTTCGGCGAGAACGGGTCCGGGATGCACACGCACCAGTCCCTGTTCCAGGACGGTCGCAACGCCTTCTACGACGCGAACGACCAGTACTACCTGTCCGACGTCGGCAAGGCCTTCATCGCCGGCCAGCTGAAGCACGCCCGCGAGATCACGTCGGTCTTCGCGCAGTGGGTCAACTCATACAAGCGGCTCGTGCCGGGCTACGAGGCGCCGGTCTACTGCGCCTGGTCCCGGCGCAACCGCTCGGCGCTCGTGCGGGTGCCGCTCTACCACCCGGGCAAGGAGCAGGCCACGCGCGCGGAGATTCGCTGCCCGGACCCGGCCTGCAACCCCTACCTGACGTTCGCGGTGCTGCTCGCCGCCGGGCTCGAGGGGGTGGAGAAGGGCTACGAGCTCCCCGAGCCGATGGAGAAGAACCTGTACCACATCAGTCCCGAGGAGCGGAAGCGGCTCGGGATCGAGCAGCTGCCCGAGACGCTCGGCGAGGCGATCGAGCTGACCGCCGGGTCGGAGCTCGTCCTGCGGACCTTCGGCGAGCACATCTTCAACCGCTATGTCGAGATCAAGCGGCAGGAGTGGGAGGACTACCGGGTCCAGGTGACCCAGTGGGAGCTGGATCGCTACCTGTCGGTCCTGTAGCGCGCGTTCGCGCCTTCGAGCCCGCTCTGCTACACGTGTGCGGCCATGCGCACCGAACGCCGCTCGATCTTCGCCTTCCCCGCCGGCCGCCGCGCCAAGTGGGTCGTGTTCCTCGTCTGGGTCGTCGGGATCTTCATCGCCGCCGGGCCGGCGAACCTGCCGGGCAAGTTCACCGACGCCGAGAACAACGAGTCGACCTCGTACCTGCCGGGCGACGCTGAGTCGACGAAGGCGCTGAACGCGACGGAGGAGCTCCAGGGCGGCGAGCTCGCCCCGGCCGTGATCGTCTACCGCCGGGCGTCGGGACTGACCCGGGCGGACCTGCAACGGATCCGCGAGGACGTTCGGCGCCTGGCGCAGAGGCGCTTCCCGGGGGTCATCCCGGACGGGGCCCGGGCGGCGGGCGCCGGCGAGGGCGGCGAATCCCAGCAGGGCACGGGTGGTCAGGGCGCCGACGCCCCGCCGGGTGGGGGAACGGGCGCGCAGCTCGAGGGCTGCGCCGGACCGACCACGCGCATCCCGGGCCAGCCGGCGAGCTACGCCCCCTTCGTCGGGCCGGTCTGCTCGCCGGACGGCAAGGCCGCGATCGTCACCGCCTACCTGAAGGGCGACGGCGAGGGCGACACGATCCTCGACCCGATCGACCACTGGCGCGACCTCGTATCCGACCCCGGCGGCGGGCTCGAGGTGAAGATCACGGGCGGCGCCGGCTACGCCGCCGACTCCATCAAGGTCTTCGAGAACATCAACGGGACGCTGCTCCTCGCGGCGTTCTCGCTGGTGATCGTCCTCCTCATCCTGATCTACCGGTCGCCGATCTTCCTGTTCATCCCGCTCGCGGGCGTGATGTTCGCGGAGATCCTGTCCCGCTCGATCGGGTACGGGCTGTCGGAGCTCGGCGTGACGATCAACACCCAGTCGAGCTCGATCATGTCGGTGCTCGTGCTCGGCGCCGGCACGGACTACGCGCTCCTGATCGTCGCCAGATACCGCGAGGAGCTGCACCGCTCCGAGGACCGCCACGAGGCCGCGCGCGCCGCGATGACCTCGGCCGGGCCCGCGGTGCTTGCCTCCGCGGCCACGGTCGTCGCCGCGCTCTTCTGCCTCACGATCGCGAAGGTGAACGGCACGTCGGGGCTCGGCCCGATCGCGGCGATCGGCGTGGCCTCCGCCTGCCTCTCGATGCTGACGCTGCTGCCGGCCCTCCTCACGATCTTCGGCCGCCGCGCCTTCTGGCCGTTCGTCGCGCACACCCAGCGCTGGGCGGTGGCGAAGGAGGAGCCGGCGACCGCGCTCGGGCGGCGGATCGTGGAGGGCTCGCGAGTCGGCTCGCTGCTGCCGGTGATCGGCGCATGCCTCCTCGTCGCCCTGCTCCTTCCGCTGGTCCTTCTCAACTGGCTCGCCAAGGGTCTGGTGGGCCTCCTCTCCCGCGGCCGCGTCCAGGTCCCATCGCTGATCGTCGGCCCGCTCGACCGGGCGGTCTTCAAGCCCTACGAGCTGCGCCGGTTCAAGCACGAGCGCGTGGTCGACCCGACGCACGGGTTCTGGAAGCGGGTGGGCGACCGGGTCGCGGCCAGGCCGCGTCGGGTCATGGTCGGCTCGATCGCCGTCCTGCTCGTCATGTGCGCCGGGCTCGGTTTCTTCTCTACAGACCTGACGACGAACGACAGCTACACCACCTCGGTCGAGGCCGTGGAGGGTCAGGATCTGCTCGCGGCGAGCTTCCCCGCCGGCGCCAGCGCGCCGACCGACATCGTCGTTCCGAACGAGGCGGGCGTCCCGGCGGCGACGCGTGCGGTGGAGCAGGCCGACGGGGTGGAGTCGGTCGGCCCGCCCGTGGCCAGCGGCGACGAGGGGGTGCTGATCCAGGCGACGCTCGAGCCGCCGCCCTACTCGACCGAGGCCTTCGACCTGATCGACCCGATCCGCGACGCGGCCGACCGGGCGGTGCCGGGGACGCTCGTCGGCGGGGCGACCGCGGTCGAGTTCGACGTGCGCGAGGCGGCGGGCTGGGACTCGGCCGTGATACCGCCGATCGTGCTGGTGGTCGTGTTCCTCATCCTGATGGCGCTGCTCCGCGCCGTCGTGGCGCCGCTGCTCCTGATCGGTACCGTGATCCTCAGCTTCCTGGCGGCGCTCGGCGTCGGTTATTTCGCGTTCGAGCTGCTCTTCGACTTCCCCGGCTCGGACCCGTCGCTCCCGCTGTTCGCCTTCGTGTTCCTGGTCGCGCTGGGCGTCGACTACAACATCTTCCTGGTCGCGCGCGCCCGCGAGGAGACCCTCAAGCACGGCACCCGCGCCGGCATCATGCGCGCGCTCGCCGTGACGGGCGGGGTCATCACGAGCGCCGGGATCGTGCTGGCCGGCACCTTCTCGGTCCTCGCCGTGTTGCCGCTCGTGTTCCTCACGGAGATCGGCTTCGTGGTCGCCTTCGGGGTGCTCCTCGACACCTTCCTCGTGCGCAGCGTGCTGGTACCCGCGCTCGTGTACGAGGTCGGGCCGAAGGTGTGGTGGCCGTCGGCGCTGGCGCGGCGAGACGGCCCGCCCGGCGGCGACGGGCGCGTGGAGGAGGCGGACCGCCGAGCGGCGATCGCCGGGGCCCAGGAGGGCACGCGGGCGTAACGGCGCCCGCCTACGCGAGCAGCCGCTCGAGCTCTTCCGGCTCCGTGACCGGCGCCTTGCAGGCGAAGCGCTCGCACACGTAGGCCGCGGGGCGGCCGTCGACCGGCGCGCGCCCCTCGAGCAGCGGCACGCCGTCGGCGCCGCCCGCGGAGGTCGCTGCCAGCACCACGTGGGGCCGGAAGGCGCCGCGCACGACCCGCTCGAGCGGGCGCAGGTCGTCGCCGACGAGCGCCACCTCCTTCACCGGCGAGAGGTGGAAGTCGAGCGCCTGCAGCAGGTGCCCGAAGGCCTGCGGATGCTTCGCGGCGAGCTCGTGCAGGAGCCGCAGCGTCGCGACCGCCCGGGCCTCGTACTCGTGCTCGCCGGTGAGCGCGGCGAGCCGAAGCAGCCCGTAGGCGGCGCCGGCGTTCCCCGACGGGATCGGGTGGTCCTCGAGATCCTTGCGCCGCGCTACGAGGCGCTCGTGGTCCGAGGAGGTCTCGAAGAACCCGCCGTTCTCCTCGTCGGCGAAGCGGGCGATCATCGTGTCCGCCAGGCTGCGCGCCTCGACGAACCAGCGCGGCTCGAAGGTCGCCTCGTACAGCGAGATGAGCGCCTCGAGGAGGAAGGCGTGGTCCTCCAGGTAGGCGTTCAGCTTCGCCCGGCCGTCCTTCCAGGACCGCAGTAGACGGCCTTCCTCGTCGCGCAGGTCGCGCAGCAGGAAGTCCGCGCAGGCCTTCGCCGCGTCCAGGTAGTCGGGGCGCTCCAGCACCGCGCCGGCGTCGGCAAGGGCGGAGATGATCAGGGCGTTCCACGAGGTCAGGCGCTTGTCGTCGAGCCCCGGCCAGACGCGCTCCGCGCGGGCGCCGTAAAGGCGTCGGCGCCAGTCGTCGAGCCGCTCGGGGGAGCCGGGTCCGCGCACGGGGATGTTCCGGCCCTCGAAGTTGCCGCGGTCCGTGGCCCCGAACCAGGCGATCGCCTCGTCGGCGTCCGGCTCGCCGGCGAGCGCGTCGTGCATCTCGCCCACGGCCCAGACATAGAACTTGCCCTCGACGCCCTCGGAGTCGGCGTCGAGCGCCGAGAAGAAGCCGCCCTCGGGGGCGCGCATCTCGCGCAGCGCCCAGTCGAGCGTCTCCTCGCACACCCGGCGGAACAGCGGGTCGCCCGTCACCTGCCAGCCGTGCAGGTAGACGCGAGCGAGGAGCGCGTTGTCGTAGAGCATCTTCTCGAAGTGGGGGACGAGCCAGTAGGGGTCGACCGAGTAGCGCGAGAAGCCGCCGCCCACCTGGTCGTACATCCCGCCCGACGCCATCGCCCGTAGCGTGTGAGCGGTCATCTCGGTCTCGCCGCGCCGCAGCAGGAACTCGAGCGCCGAGGCCGGGGGGAACTTCGGCGCGCCGCCGAAGCCGCCGTGCGCCGGGTCGTACTGGGAGCGGAGGCCCGCCACGGCATCGTCCAGCGCCCGCGCGTCGAGCGGCTCCTTCGACGGCGCGAGCAGCGCGCCGCCACGGAGGCGCTGCGCGATCCGGTCGCCGCCGGCGCGGATCTCGTCGCGGCGCTTCTCCCATGCGTCGGCCACCGCCTCAAGCACCGCGCGCCACGAGGGCATTCCGCCGCGCGAGTCCGGCGGGAAGTACGTGCCGGCGTAGAAGGGCACGTGCTCGGGCGTGAGGAAGACGTTCAGCGGCCAGCCGCCGGCGCCGGTCATCGCCTGGCAGGCCTCCATGTAGATCGCGTCGATGTCGGGCCGCTCCTCGCGGTCGAGCTTGATGCACACGAAGTGGGCGTTCATGAGCGCGGCGGTGCCGGGGTCCTCGAACGACTCGCGCTCCATCACGTGGCACCAGTGGCAGGCGGAGTAGCCGATCGAGAGGAGGATCGGTTTGTCCTCCTCTCTCGCGCGCGCGAGGGCGTCCTCGCCCCACGGGTACCAGGCGACCGGGTTGTCCTTGTGCTGGAGGAGGTAGGGGGAGGTCTCGTCTGCGAGGCGGTTTGCCATCCCCCTGAGGCTACCCGGGGCGGGCCGGCCGACCCCGCAGGGCCGCTCGCCTGACCTTGCCGCTGGGCGTCCGCGGCAGCTCGTCCGCGAACTCGACGATGCGCGGGTACTTGTACGGCGCCGTCTCGGCCTTCACGTGCTCCTGGAGCTCGCGCGCCATGGAGTCGCCGGGCGCGTGGCCCTCGCGCAGCACGACGACCGCGCGCACCACCTGGCCGCGAACCTCGTCTGGCGCCGCCACCGCCGCCGCCTCGGCCACCGCGGGGTGCGACACGAGCGCTGACTCCACCTCGAACGGCCCGATCCGGTAGCCGGCCGAGACGATCAGGTCGTCCGTGCGCCCCTCGAACCAGAGGTAGCCGTCGTCGTCCTCGCGCACGCGGTCGCCGGTGCGCCAGGGGCGGTCGCGCGGGCCGTCGAGGAAGAAGGTCGGGACGGTCTCGGGGTCGACGAGGAGCTCGCCCTCCTCGATCCAGGCGCGGAACCCGGGCAGCGGCCTGCCCATCGAGCCCGGTCGGACCGGTGGGCCGATCGGCATTCCCGTGAGATGGCCGGTCTCGGTTTGCCCGTACCCATCGTGGATCGCGGCGCCCACGCCCTGCTGCCAGACGCGCACGACCTCGGGGTTGAGCGGCTCGCCCGCGGCGACCGCGTGTCGGAGCGCCGGCAGCGGCCGAAGCTCCGAGCGCTTCGCGATCGCCCGGTACTCCGTTGGCGACATGCAGAGCACGTTCACGCGCTCGCGCTCCAGCAGCTCGAGCCGCTCGTCGGGGTCGAAGCGACCGTCATGGAGGAGCGCGGCGGCGCCACGCAGCCAGGCGGCGAGGAACGCGTTGCGCGCCGACAGCGACCACCCGCTGGCGGCGGTGCACCAGCAGAGGTCGCCGGGCCGGGCGCCGTACCAGTGCTCGGCCTGCACGGACTGCCCGCTCAGGTAGCGCTGCCCGTGGCGGATCGGCTTCGGTTCGCCGGCGGTGCCGGAGGTGAACACGATCAGGGCGGGGTCTGTCTCCCCCAGGTCGGCCGCCGGCGCCGGATCGGCGTCGAAGATACGAGGATCCGGGACGACGAGCACCGGGCCGTCGAAGCCGGCCGCCGCGACGAGCTCGGCGTTCCGCCGGTCGGCGACCACCGCCCGCGGCTCGACCTTCTCCATCCGGGCGCCCAGGTCGGCCGGCCGCAGCTGCTCGGTGCAGGGCTGCGCCACCGCCCCCATCCGCCAGCAGGCGACCATCGCGTAGACCCAGTTGGGTCGGTTGCCGACCAGGGTGACCACCACGTCTCCGCGGCGTACGCCGGCGGCGCTGAGCGTTCCGGCCAGGCGCGCCGCCCGGTCCGACACCTCGCCGAAGCTGATCTCCCGCCGCTCACCCTCGCCCGAGATGGCGACGAGCGCGAGCCGCGAGGGGTCGGCGGCGTCGACGACGCCGCGCACGATGTTCATTCAAGCGGCCAGCGCTCGCCTCGCCCGACGCGATCGAGTCCGAGCCAGGCGAACTCCATGGCCGTCTGGAGGACGCGCTCCCGCCGGACCTCCTTGTGCTCCGCCCACCAGTTGGCGACCGACTCGATCGCGCCCACGAGCATCTGGGCGAGCAGCTGGATGCCGCGGTCGGCCTCGGGGTGGGCCTCGTCGCGCGGCTTGGCGCCGGGGTCCTCGGCGATCTGGGCGGCGACGAGGCGGGTCACCTGGGCGCCCACGCGGTCGAGCGCGGCGGCCGCCTCGGGGTTGACGGTCTCGCGAAAGAGCACACGCCACGCGTCGCGGCGCTCCTCGGCGAACCCGAAGAAGGCCTCGAAGCCCGCCTTCAGCCGCTCCGAGCCGGACTCCGCCGCCACCGCGGCGACGGCGTCGCCCACGCGCCGGTAGAGCTCGCTCGCCTGAGCCTCGATGAGGTCGGCGTGGAGCTGCTGCTTCGAGGCGAAATGCTCGTAGATGAGCGCCTTCGAAACGCCCGCGGCGCGGGCGATGTCGTCGATCGAGGCGGCGTGATAGCCGCGTTCGGCGAATACCTCGAGCGCGGCGCCCTGGATCGCGGCGCGGCGCTCCTCGGCGGTGAGGCGCTTGCGGGGAGTGGTGGTCATGACCGGTGAGAGGCGCTCGCCCCGCCGCTCGATCGGCGAGGCCGGCGCCGTCCAAAGGGGAAGGCGTCGAGGCCGGGAGCTTCGCACATCATTCTCACGGCGGCGCCGGGTGGAATGGGGAACCCGCGCCGACACATCTGCTAGCTTGCCGGCCACGCCGAATCCGCCGGGGGCGGAGCGGGGGAACCAAGGTGGTGCAAACCACGGGGCGAACCTCCTCATCGGAGGCGCGCGAGCTCTTTCAGCGCGAGCCCGTCAGCTAACCCCGTAGGCGTTCGAAAGAGAATGCCTTCACCGAGAAGTCACAAGCTGCTGCATGCCGCGATCGCGGGGGCGTGCCTCGTCGGGGCCCTCGCGGGAGCGCCGGTCGCCGGCGCGCAGGTCCCGCCGACCTCGGGCGGCGCGACCTTCGTGCCGCCGCCTCCGCCGCCGAAGAAGGCGAAGCTCGTGGACGGGCGCGTGATCGCCCCGGCGTCGGCGCCGACGCGCGTGAAGCGGGTGATCGCCGCGGCCAACCGCATCGTCGAGAAGCCGTACGTCTACGGCGGCGGTCACAAGCCGTTCGTCAAGGGCCAGCTGGATCGCGGCTACGACTGCTCGGGCGCGGTCTCCTACGCCCTGTACGGCGGGCGCTTTCTCACCTCGCCACTGCCGTCGGGCGCCATGATGAGCTGGGCCCGGCCGGGGCCGGGCAGGTGGATCACGGTCTACGCCCACGGCGGCCACGCGTACGTCGTGGTGGCGGGCCTGCGCTTCGACACCTCGCTGCGGGATCCGGACGCGCCGGGCCCGACGACGGGGCCGCGCTGGAGCCGTACCCTGCGGGAGTCGGCGGCCTTCGTGGCGCGCCACCCAAGCGGGTACTGAGCCTGGTTAAGAGCGCGCCGCCGAGTATTCTCGGCCGACCATGGCCGTAGCCGCGAGCGCCTACATCGAGAAGACCGACGAGCAGAAGGCCATCACCGAGATGGTCCGTCAGTTCGTCGACAACGAGGTCATTCCGATCGCCGAGGAGTACGACCACGAGGACAAGTTCCCCGAGAAGGTGGTCGAGCAGATGCGGGAGCTCGGCCTGTTCGGCGTGACGATCCCCGAGGACTACGGCGGGATGGGGCTCGACCTCACGACCTACGCGATGATCGTCGAGGAGCTCTCGCGCGGCTGGATCTCGGTCTCGGGGATCGTCAACACGCACTTCATCGGCTCCCACCTGCTGATGAAGTTCGGCACCGACGAGCAGAAGGAGCACTTCCTGCCGCGGATGGCCACGGGTGAGCTGCGGGCGGCCTTCTCGCTCTCGGAGCCCGAGGTCGGCTCCGACGTGCAGGGCATCAAGTCGGTGGCGCGGCGGACCGACGACGGGGACTGGGAGCTGACCGGGCAGAAGATGTGGGTCACGAACGGGCTCATGTCGGGGGTCGTCTTCGTGCTGATGAAGGACGACCCGAGCGCCGATCCGCCCCACCGGGGCATGACGTGCTTCATCACGGAGAAGGAGCCGGGCGCGGCCGAGAACCCCGGGCTCACGATCCCGCCGAAGATCAGGAAGATGGGCTACAAGGGCGTCGAGTCGACCGAGCTCGTCTACGACGGATACCGCTGCCCGCCGGAGCGGATCCTCGGCGGCGAGGAGAACGGCCTCGGCAAGGGCTTCGTCCAGATGATGGACGCCCTCGAGGTGGGGCGCGTGAACGTCGCGGCCCGCGGCGTGGGAATCGCCCAGCGGGCGCTCGAGCTGGCGCTCACGTACTCGCAGCAGCGCAAGACGTTCGGGCGCGAGATCGCGAAGCACCAGGCCATCCAGTTCAAGCTCGCGGACATGGCCACGAATGTCGAGGCCGCCCGCCTCATGACCCTGAAGGCGGCGCGCATGAAGGACGCCGGCCAGCGCTCGGACCTCGAGGCGGGAATGGCCAAGCTGTTCGCCTCCGAGACGGGCAAGGAGGTGGTGGAGGAGGCCTTCCGGATCCACGGCGGCTACGGCTACTCGAAGGAGTACGAGATCGAGCGCCTGTACCGGGACGCCCCGCTGCTCCTGATCGGCGAGGGCACCTCCGAGATCCAGCGCATGGTGATCGGGAAGAAGCTCCTCGAACGGCACAGGGTCTGAGGCTCCCATGGCCGCCGGAGACACCAGGTCCCTGATCGCGGGGGCGATCGAGCGCCTCCAGGCCGAGGTTCCGGCGCTCGGGCAGCTGAAGCTCGTGATGAGGCTGGAGCTGCGGGCCCGCGGCGGCACGGTGCCGATCTGGCGGGTGGAGGTCCCGGGCCCGAAGATCAGCCGCGATCCGGCCGCCGACGCCCGTCTCGACGTCTCGGTGGCCCGGTCCCACTTCAACGAGCTCGCCACGGACGGGCGGCTACGGGACTGGGTCCGGGCCTACGAGCACGGCCAGGTGCACGTGAGTGGCGACGCCGGCGTGGTCAAGCTGCTCGGTAACGTGATCCAGCGCCAGCTGGCCCGGAGCCGGGCGTAGGCGCTCCCGGCCCGACGGCGGCCGCAGTGATGCCAAGGTTTGGGCGGAGCAATCAGTGCATGGACGCGGTATAACTTCCCCGCTGATTGCGGGGTTCCCCACGGACGGGCACTCTGCGGCGGCGCTTGACATCGGCGTCTGCCGCTAGCCTGCCGGGGTCGATCGAGGAGGTGCGATGCCAGGCACGGAAGGCGTGGCCACGCGGTTCGCTCACGAGCTTGACTGGGAGGACACCGCTGCCGTGAGCGGGGCCCAGCTGCTCGACCGCCTCGAGCGGCAGGCCGAGCGGATCGCGGAGCTGCGGGCCGCCCTCGATGCGACCGAGCGGGCGCTCGGCGAGGAACGCCGGGCCCGGAAGAAGCTGGCCGTCGAGCTCGCGGCGGAGCGCGCCGAGCGGACGGAGCTCGAGCACCGCGTGGCGGAGACCGGCAAGGCGCGGCACGCGCTCGGGTCGAAGCTGATCAAGGAGCGCTCGATCCGCGAGCAGACCGCGGGCGAGCTGGCCGCGGCGAACCTCAAGGTGGGGACGCTGGAGGAGCGCCTCGAAGCGACCGTGGAACAGCTGACTCACGCCGAGCAGGAGATGGAGCGCTACCGCCGGCGGGGGCTTCGCCGCCTCACCGCCCCCCGCCGGAACCGACCGGCCGACGTCGAGGTCGGCGTACGAGCCGAGCCGCCGACGCCGTAGCGAAGCGCGCCGGTCGTCAGCGCTCGAGCGCCGCCCCGCCGTCGTAGAGCTTCACCACCCGGATCGCGCCGGGCGGGGCGGCGTCGAGGCAGAGCTCGCAGAGCACGCATTCGTCGAGGTTCTCCTCGACGATCGCGACGCCGGCCTCGTCCGCGGCGAAGATGTCCACCGGGCAGGCCTCCTCCAGCTTGCGTGCGAGCTCGGCGTCGGACCGCGGGCCGTCGGCAACCTCGACCCGGATGAAGACGCCGTCCATCAGACGGCCGCCCCGAGCCGCTGCTTGACGAGGTCGGGAATCTGCGAGATCTCCTCCGCCACCGTGATACCGGCCGACTCGAGCCGGGCGATCTTCTCGGAGGCCGTGTCCTCCCTCCCCTCCACGATCGTGCCGGCGTGGCCGAAGCTCATACCCGGCATCTCGTCCATGAAGCGGCCCGCCATGAACGCGACGGTCGGCAGCTGACGCCCGCTCTCCTCGCGTACGTACCGCGCGAGCTCCGCCTCCATGCGTCCGCCGGGCTCGGTGTAGATCACGATCGCCTCGGTCTGGTCGTCGCGCTCGAAGAGCGGCATCAGCTCGGCGTAGGTGGAGCCGATGATCGCGTCACCGCCGATCGAGACGGCGGTGGACTGGCCGAGGCCGGCCGCGGTCAGCGTGGAAGACATCTCGGTCGTCATGCCGCCCGAGCGAGAGACGACCCCGACGGGGCCGGGCGTGTAGGCCTTTGCAGCGTCCCTGGCGGGCCCTCCGATCCCGCCCATCTTCACCACCCCGGGCACGATGATGCCGAGGCAGTTCGGCCCGATGATCCGGGCGCCGCGGAGGGAGGCGAGCTCCACCATCTGGGCCACGTCACCGCGCGGGATCCGCTCGGTCACGATCACGATCAGCTTGACGCCGTTCTCGATCGCCTCGAGCACCGCGTCCTTCGTGAACGCCGGCGGCACCGTGACCACCGAGCCGTCGATCTGACGGCCGTGGTGCTGGACCGCCTGCGCGACGGTGTCGAAGACCGGCACGCCGTGCACGTCGCGGCCCTTCCGCCCGGGCGTCACCCCGCCCACGATGCGGGCGCCCTGGCCGTAGTCGAGGCACTCGCGGGTCAGGTTGACGGCCTCCCGCCCGGTGATGCCCTGGACGATGAACGTCGTCTCGGCATCGATCAGGATCGCCATCAGACGTCCCTCCCGCCGCCGATCTCGGCCCGTGTCTGGCGCATGGTCTCGGGGGACACGTCGCCGTCGCCGCCCTGGATCTTCTCGACCGCGCGGCGGGCCGCCTCGTGCATCGACACCGAGCGGTCGCAGTACTCGACGCCGTAGCGCTCCAGGATCTTGAACCCCTCGTCCTCCCAGGCGCCCGGGATGCGGAAGATCGCGATCTTCTCGGCCGGGTCGTGACCGAGCTCGAGGCAGGCCTTGACGACCCCGCGGGCGACGATGTCCACACGCGTGTTGGAGACGATCGACATCATCACCGCGATCTTGTCCACGCCGGGCTTCTCGAGCACCAGCTTCGCCAGGCCGCAGGCCTTGCGAACCGAGGGGTTGCCGCCGATCTCGCAGTAGTTCGCCGGGCGGCCGCCGTGGGCGCGGACGGCGTCGAAGAGCGTGAGCGACCCGCCGCCGGCGCCGATCACGAGCCCGAGATCGCCGTCGAACTCGGTGACGTTGCCCGCCACGCCGCGGTGGTCCATGGCGTCAACCGCCTCGCCGGCGAGCTCGAAGGCGGTGGGCTCGCGGGCCTGGCGGGTCTCCTCGTCGCCGACGCCCAGCTCGGCGAGGAGCCTCCTCTGCCGCGGGCGGGCCTCGTTCTCCATGTCCATGTGCGCGTCGAGCGCCACGAACGAGCCGTCCTCGAGCTCGCCGAGGGGGTTCACCTCGGCGAGCGTCATGTCGTACTGGACGAACAGCCGCGCCAGCCGTCCGAGGATGGGGGTCATGCGGGTGAGAGCGCGCCCGGTCACGCCGGTGGAGGCGATCGCCTCCTTGGCCATGAAGTCGCTGAACGGGTGGATCGTGGAGAAGTGACGGCGGGCCACCTTGTCCGGGTGCTCCTCCGCCACCTGCTCGATGTCGATGCCCCCGACCGGCGAGAAGATCATGACGGGTCGCTTGCGGAGACCGTCCCAGACGACGCCGGCGTAGTACTCCTGCTTCACCTGTGCCTTGGGGTCGACGAGCACGCCGCGCGGCATGTGGCCGCCGATCGCGAGCGCCAGGATCGCCTCGGCGTGGTCGGCGGCCTCGTCGGGGCTATCCGCGAACTTCACCCCGCCGGCCTTCATGCGCCCACCGGTGAGGACCTGCGACTTGATCACCACCGGGCCGGCGATCCGGTCGGCGATCGCGCGGGCCTCCTCGGCGGTGGTGGCGAAGCCGAAGTCCGTCACCGGGATGCCGGCCCGCCTGACGATCTCGCGGGCCTCGTACTCGAAGAACCTCATGCCGGGGCGCGGAACCCTACCGCGTCGGCCACCTCACGTCCGACGCCGGCCGGATCGCGGAGCACCTCACGACGGGTGAATCGCAGCACCTCCAGGCCGCGCGCCTTCATCGCGCGGTCGCGCACGCGATCCTCCTGGAAGGCGACGTAGCCATCGTGCGACTGGCGGTCGTCGACCTCCACAACCAGCTTGGCGTCACTCCACAAGAAGTCCACGCGCCAGCGGCCGATCGGCACCTGGCACTCGGGCGTCGGCAGCCGCCTGCGCGAGCAGAGTTCCAGGAACGCCATCTCGGCGTCCGCCTCGGTCGAGGCCGCGCCGGGGACGTAGGCGTCGAGGGCGCGCCGGAGACGGGCGTGCTTCACCGAGTTGCGCGGCACCTCCACCGATCGGCGCAGCGCCCGAAGGTCGAGCCGGTGAAGCCGCTCGGCCTGGCGCAGGACCGAGCGCAGCCGCTTGGCGTCGAGCACGCCGGCCAGGTCCAGGAGCGTGCGGGGGAGGCTGGTCGTCGGGATCCCATTCCGGGTGGTCACTTCCGCGGCATCGAGGGTTGTGCGATGGATGTCGATCCCGCGGCGGCCGCGCCGGCCGCCCGCCGTCGGCACGCACACCTGAGGACGCGCCGGGACGGCGCGCTCCCAGATCTCCCAGAGCGCGCCGGCGCAAAGACGGGCGAGTGCCGCGCCGCGGCCACAGGCCAGCACGGCCGCCAGCCAGCGCCCCTCGCGCGTCAATGCCGGTCGGCCGACGGCGTACACGCCCGGCCAGATCTGATGGAGGCGCCCGCTTCGCAGCAGGTGCGTGATCGCGTCGGGTGTCAGCGTCGCGTCGAGCAGCTGCTCTCGCGTGACGACGCTGTGCCGGCGATCGGCGAAGGCCACCACCTCCCCGAACCGATGTCGACCTGTTGGTGCTATAGCACCACTAAGTCGACATCGGTCCGGTTTCGCCCCGGCTGGGGCTACGCCTCGGCCCGGTTAAACCCGTACGCCTCGGCCAGCTCCGCGTCGCGCGCCGCCAGCTGCTCGGCGAGGTCGACCATGACCTTGCACTGCTTCCACGTCGCGTCGTCCTGCATCTTGCCGTCGATCATGTGGACGCCGCGGCCGTCGGGGATCGCCTCGATCACCTTCCGCGCGAAGCGCACCTCGTCGGGGTCCGGGGAGAAGACCCGCTTGGCGATGTCCACCTGGACCGGGTGGAGCGACCACGCGCCGACACATCCGAGGAGGAACGCGGCCCGGAACTGGGCCTCGCATCCGGCAGTGTCGCCGATGTCGCCGTACGGTCCATAGAAGGGGAGGAGGCCGGCCGACGTGCAGGCGTCGACCATCCGGGCGATCGAGTAGTGCCAGGGGTCCTGCTGCGCCGTCGCGCGCGGGGCGTCCGGGTCGTCCGGATCGGGGTCCTCGATGACCCGGTAGCCGGGGTGCCCGCCACCGACCCGGGTGGTCTTCATCCGGCGCGAGGCGGCGAGATCGGCGGGGCCGAAGCTCATGCCCTGCATGCGCGGGCTCGCGGTGGCGATCTCCTCCAGATTCACTACGCCCTGGGGGGTCTCGAGGATCGCGTGGACGAGGATCGGCCGCCGGAGGCCGGCGCGCGCCTCGAGCTGGGCCAGCAGGCGGTCGACGTAGTGGATGTCCCACGGCCCCTCGACCTTGGGGACCATGACTACCTCGATGCGGTCGCCGATCTCGCCCACGATCCGGGTCAGGTCGTCGAGCACCCAGGGGCTCTCGAGGGCGTTGACACGCGTCCAGAGCGCGGTGTCACCGAGGTCCATCTCCCGGCCCACCCGGATGAGGCCCTCCCGGGCGGCCTCCTTGCGGTCCACCGGCACGGCGTCCTCGAGGTTGCCGAGCAGGATGTCGACGCGCGTCGCCAGCTCGGGCGCCTTCGCGACCATCTTCTCGTTCGAGAAGTCGAGGAAGTGGATCATCCGCGACGGCTTGAAGGGGATCTCGCGCACGGGGTCGGGCGCGCCGATGGCCAGCGGGCGGAGGAAGTCGCGGGGGTTCCGCATGGGGCGGGCCAATCTACCGCCAGTTAGCATTGCGCGCCGCATGGCGGACGGCCAGACGCACACGTTCGAGACGAGCCAGGCCGGGCGCGAGGCCTCCGGCGCAAGGCCGTACGGCCGCTACCTGGAGGACTTCGACGAGGGCGCGGTCTACAAGCACTGGCCCGCCAAGACCGTCACCGAGGCGGACGACCACCAGTTCTGCCTGCTCACGATGAACCACCACCCGCTGCACATCAACGACGTGTACGCCGCCGAGTCGCAGCAGGGCCGGAACGTGGTGGTCGGCCCGCTCGTCTACTCGCTGGCGCTCGGGATGTCGGTGGCCGACGTCTCCGGCAAGGCGATCGCGAACCTGGCGACGGAGGAGCTCTCGCACCCGGCGCCCGTCTTCCACGGCGACACCCTGTTCGCGGAGTCCGAGGTGCTCGAGGTGCGCCCGTCCGAGTCGAAGCCGGATCGCGGCGTCGTGAGGGTCCACACCCGCGTGTACAAGCAGGACGGGACGCTCGTGGCGGAGTTCAAGCGCGCGGTGCTGGTGCCGCGACGGCCTTAGGCGGGGGCGGAAGCGGCGCGCCCGCGAGAACCGCGGCGGGAGCGTCGGTGACCATCCACTGGGCGCGACCCCGGTCGAGCTCCGAGGCCACGGCGACACCCTCCGACAGACGCGACCGCTCCGCAGTGGCGAAGCCGTGCGCGTCGGACGCGATGACGTGCGCCACGCCTTCGCTCACCGCCGCGACGGCGAACCGCCGCGCACGGGACTTGGGCGACGCCGCCAGGGCGGCGGCGGTGAGCTGCACCAGCACGCCGCCGTCCACCAGCCGCGCCAGCCTCTCGGGCGACCGCTGGAAGCTCGGGTTCCGCTCGGGGTGGGCGAGCAGGAGGCGGTAGCCCCGCCGCCGGATCGCGTCCAGCACCCGCTCGAAGTCGCGCGGGAGCTCGCCGTACGGCGTCTCCACGAGGAGGTCACGCCCGCGCTGGTCATAGGAGACGAGCTCCAGCGCTTCGTCGGGTGCGTCGACCGCCCAGGAAAGGTCGACCTCGCCGCCGGTGACGAGCCGCAGGGCGACCCCCTCCTCGGCCAGCCGCCGCTGTAGCTCCGTGCGGCGGCCGGCAAGCTCCTCCGGAACCACGCCGGGATGATCGTCGCGCAGATGCGGCGTCGCGGCGAGCGTCGCGACGCCGTCGGCCACGGCCCTGCGGGCCAGCTCCACGCTCTCATCGGCCGTCGCGGGCCCGTCGTCGACGCCCGCGAGCACGTGGGCGTGGAGGTCGATCATCACGCTCATCGTAATGTTCGACCCGGTGCTCGCCACGAGCGCCCGGCCAAGGCGCCGCCGCGCCAGCGGACGGCCGTGGCAGCCGGTACCTTCGCTCTCTTCCCTCGATGCGCATCCTGTTGAAGGTCCTCTACTGGCTCGCCGTGCTCGCGATCTCCCTGGCGCTCGTGGTCGGCCTGATCCTGTGGTTCGAGTCGCAGGACGAGTCGGAGATCGACGGCTCGGGGCTCCCGTCCATCAGCTCCGCCTGACCCGCGACGGCTCGCGCCGCACGAGTCGGGCGAACACGACCACCCGCTGGGCGGCGCTGTAGAGCGGGTGACAGGCGGTCAGGACGAGCCGGTCATGCCGCACCTTGCGCAGGACCGAGAAGTCGGCGTCGTCCACGATCTTGGTGCGCTCGACGCGGTAGACGTAGCGCCCGTACGGGAGGGCCATCGTGATCACGTTTCGGCGCCTCAGCTTGTTGATGTCGCGGAAGGGGGCGCCGTACGTCGTCCGGTGGCCGGCGATCGCGGACGTGCCCCGCTCGCCGGGCAGGGGCGTGTGGGGATAGTGGCCGGGGCCCTTGCGGAGGTTCTCGGTGTCCGTGCCCTCCACCACGTACTCCTTCACGCCGATGGCGGCGATGTCGAGACGGCCGATGGCATCGCCCGGGAGCGGCTTCCTCTTCACGACCCGCGGCGGCGGATCGGCGAGCGCATCCTCGAGCTTCGACTGCTGACGCTCGGCGACGAGCGCCGAGACGGGCTCCTGCCAGATGAGGGTGGCGGCCGCGTCCCCGATCAGGAGCACTCCGCTAACCATCAGCACCGACGCCACGAAGCGCAGCACGGCCCGCATGGGGGCAGTGTAGGAAGCCCCGCAAGGGAGCTGGCGCGGCGGCGCCCGTGGTGGAGGGATAGCCTTACGCGCCCCCGGTATCAAGGAGACGGCGACTGAAGTGACCCAAGCCACCCCTGCCCGGACCACCAATCGGAAGCTGCTCGCGTGGGTCGAGGAGGTCGCCGAGCTGACCCAGCCGGAGACGATCTACTGGTGCGACGGCTCGGCCGAGGAGTACGACGAGCTCTGCCGCCAGCTGGTCGAGGCTGGGACCTTCGAACGCCTCTCGGACGCCAAGCGCCCGAGCTCCTATCTCGCCCGGTCGGACCCGAGCGACGTCGCCCGCGTGGAGGACCGCACGTTCATCTGCTCGGAGCGCGAGGAGGACGCCGGCCCTACCAACAACTGGCGCGAGCCGGGCGAGATGCGTGAGACGCTCACCGGGCTCTTCCGCGGCTCGATGCGCGGCCGGACCATGTACGTGGTGCCGTTCTCGATGGGGCCGCTCGGGTCGCGCATCGCCGAGATCGGGGTGGAGATAACGGATTCCGCCTACGTGGCGGTGTCGATGCGGATCATGACCCGGATGGGCCGCGCCGCGCTCGACGTGCTCGGGGAGGAGGGCGACTTCGTGCCGTGCCTGCACTCGGTCGGGATGCCCCTCACCGAGGGCGTCGAGGACGTCCCGTGGCCGTGCAACCCGGAGAACCGCTACATCGTCCACTTCCCGGAGACGCGCGAGATCTGGTCGTTCGGATCCGGCTACGGCGGCAACGCGCTGCTCGGGAAGAAGTGTCTGGCGCTGCGGATCGCCTCTGTCATGGCCCGCGACGAGGGCTGGCTCGCCGAGCACATGCTGATCCTCAAGCTCACCTCGCCGGAGGGGCGGGTCAAGCACGTGACGGGCGCGTTCCCCTCGGCGTGCGGTAAGACCAACCTGGCGATGCTCATCCCGACGCTCGAGGGCTGGACGGTCGAGACGATCGGCGACGACATCGCCTGGATGAAGTTCGGCGACGACGGCCGGCTGTACGCGATCAATCCCGAGTCGGGCTTCTTCGGGGTCGCCCCGGGGACCGGCGAGGAGACGAACCCGAACGCCATGGCCATGGTGCGGGAGGGCACGATCTTCACGAACTGCGCGCTCACGGACGACGACGACGTGTGGTGGGAGGGCATGACGGAGGAGCCGCCCGAGCACGCCATCGACTGGCAGGGGAACGACTGGACGCCCGGCTCGGACGAGCCCGCCGCCCATGCGAACGCCCGGTTCACCGTGCCGGCGGCGCAGTGTCCGTCGATAGCTCCGGACTGGGAGGATCCCGGCGGCGTCCCGATCGACGCCTTCCTGTTCGGCGGCCGCCGGGCCACGGTCGTGCCGCTCGTGCACGAGGCGTTCGACTGGGAGCACGGGGTGTTCCTCGGGGCGATCATGGGGTCCGAGAAGACCGCCGCGGCGGACGGGACCGTCGGCGAGCTCCGGTTCGACCCGATGGCGATGCTCCCCTTCTGCGGCTATCACATGGCCGACTACTTCGGGCACTGGCTCGGCGTCGGCCGCCGCGAGGACCCCCGCCTGCCCAAGGTCTTCATGGTCAACTGGTTCCGGAAGGGCGCCGGCGGTCGCTACCTGTGGCCCGGCTTCGGCGACAACAGCCGTGTGCTGGCGTGGATCTTCCGCCGCTGCGACGACGAGGCCGAGGCCGTCGAGACGCCCATCGGGCTCGTGCCGACGGCGGACTCGATCGACACGGAGGGCCTCGACCTCTCGGACGAGGACATGGCCGAGCTCCTCAAGGTGGACCCCGGTGAGTGGAGGGCCCAGCTGCCCCAGATGAAGGAGCACTTCGCCCAGTTCGGCGACCGGCTGCCGGCCGAGCTGCGGGAGCGGCTCGACGCGCTCGAGCGCGAGCTGGGCGAGGGTTAGACCACGTTCCGCTCCCGCCGCGCCGTGCGCGTCGCCGCGAGCGGCGCCACGTCCACGAACGGCTCGCGCCGCAGATAGAGGTCGCGGACGATCTCGCCGACCGCGGGGGCCTGCTGGAAGCCGTGGCCCGAGAACCCGGTGGCGTAGAGGAAACGGGATGGCCGCGGGGCCTCGCCGATCAGGGCGTTGTGGTCGGGCGTCATCTCGTACAGGCCCGACCAGCCGCCGGCGATCGGGGCGTCGAGGAGGAGCGGCGCCCGCCGCGCGAGGATGGGGACGGCGCGCTCGAGCCACTCGTCCTGGGTGTCGCAGACGTCGCTCGTGCCGAACAGGAGGCCCGGACCCTCGCGGTGGTAGTAGAAGCCGGTCTGGAAGTCGATCGTCATCGGGATGCGCTCCGGCAGCTCGTCGAGCGGGCCGGTGTAGGCGATCCGCCGCCGCTCCGCGGTCACGGGCAGCTCGACGCCGGCCGTCGCGCCCAGCTCCCGTGACCAGACCCCCGCGGCGCACACCACCGCGTCCGCCCGCACGTCGCCGGCGCTCGTCGACACCGTCCGGACGCTTCCCGCCTCGACCTCGATGCCGGTGACCTGACGGTGGGTCTCGACGCGGCAGCCCGCGCGGCGCACGCCGGCGGCGTACCCCTGGACCGCGGCCTCCGGCGTCGCATGGCCCGCCAGCGGGCAGTACACGCCCGCGACGACGCCCTCCAGCCCGGCGACCGGCGACAGCTCGGCGGCCTCGGCCGGCGACACGATCCGGCTCGGCGCCCCGAGCGCGTTCTGGAGCGCCACGTCGCGCTCGAACCGCCGCAGCTGCTGCTCGCTCGAGAGAAGGAACAGGTAGCCGACGCGCTGGAGGTCGACCTCGGCCCCGGGCCGGTCGGCGAAGCGCCCCCAGGCCTCGAGGCTGCGCAGCCCGATCCGCACGTTCAGCTCGTCCGAGAACATCGCGCGCACGCCGCCCGCGCCCTTGCTGGTCGAGCCGGCGCCGAGCTCGCCGCGCTCGCAGAGCAGGACGTCGACGCCCGCCTCCGCGAGGTGGAAGGCGACGCTCGTGCCGATGACGCCGCCGCCGGCAACCACGACCTCGGCCGTCTCCATGGCCCGGCTACGCTACGCCACATGAGCATCACGGGCACGAGAACGGTCGCCTCGATCATCTCCGGCGAGACGCGCGAGGGCGGCCGGCAGATCGAGTCGCGCAACCCCGCGAACCTGGAGGAGGTGGTCTGCGAGGCGTTCCTCGGCGAGGCCGACGACTTCGTCGACGCCTGCCGCGCGGCGCGCGCCGCACAGCCCGCCTGGGCCGCGGTGCCGGCGCCGGTGCGCGGGCGCGCCATCGCCCAGATCGGCCGCCTCGTCGAGGAGAACAAGGAGGGCCTCGCCCGGCTCGTGACGCGGGAGATCGGGAAGCCCTACCCGGAGTCCCTCGGGGAGGTGCAGGAGATCGTCGACACCTGCGACTTCTTCCTGTCGGAGGGCCGCCGCCTGTACGGCATGACCGTGCCCAGCGAGATGCCCGACAAGCAGCTCTTCACCTTCCGCACGCCGGTGGGCGTCGCGGCGATCATCACCGCCGGCAACTTCCCGGTGGCCGTGCCCTCGTGGTACCTCGTCCCGGCGCTCCTGAGCGGCAACGCCGTCGTTTGGAAGCCGGCCGAGTACTGCCCGGCCCTGGGAGACGCCCTGGCCCAGCTGTTCCTCCACGGCGGCCTCCCGGAGGGCGTCTTCAACCTCGTGCAGTGCGACGGCCCGACGGCCTTCGAGGGCCTCGAGCGGGCGCTCGACGAGAAGCTCGTGGACAAGGTCGGCTTCACCGGATCCTCGCCCGTGGGGTCGCGGATCGGCGAGCTCTGCGGGCGTCACGTGCAGTCGCCGTGCCTCGAGCTCGGCGGCAAGAACCCGCTCGTCGTGATGCCGGACGCGGAGCTCGACCTCGCGGTGGAGGGCGCCCTCTTCAGCGGCTTCGGCACGGCCGGGCAGCGCTGCACCTCCCTCGGCACCGTGATCGTCCACGACTCCGTGCACGACGAGTTCCTTCGGCGCTACACGCGCGCCGTGGAGGAGGCGGCGATCGGCGATCCGTTCGACGAGGTGCTCTACGGCCCGATGATCCACGAGCGCTTCAACGAGCGCTTCCTCGGCTGGCTCGAGCTGATCCGTGACCACCACTCGATCTCGGGGTCGAGCGGCACGGGCCGGATCACCTCCGACAATCCGCGCCCGGGCTTTGTCGGCGACCCCGACGCCGGCCTGTTCTGCCACCCGACGATCGTCGACGGCGTGACCGGGGACGACGAGATCTACCGGACGGAGACCTTCGGCCCGATCGTCGGCGTGGCCTCGTTCGGCGACCTCGACGAGGCGATCGCGCTCGCGAACGGCCACGGTTACGGCCTGTCGGCGGCGATCTACACGACCGACCCGAAGTCCGTCTTCCGGTTCCGCGAGAAGGTCAGCGCGGGGATGCTCTCGGTCAACAACTCGACGAGCGGCGCCGAGGCCCATCTCCCGTTCGGGGGCAACGGCAAGTCCGGCAACGGCGGTCGCCTGTCCGGCGTCTGGGTGCTCGACCAGTTCACCCGCTGGCAGTCGATGAACTGGGACTACGCCGGGAAGCTCCAGAAGGCGCAGATGGACGTGGCCGAGCTGATGGGCGACCACGGCTACCGGCTGGCCTGGGACTGACCGTCACCGCGGCGCGTCGCGCCCGGGCGTCGCTCACCGCCGGTACCAGCGCGGCGAGACGTTCGGCGGCGGCCCGAGCTCGGCTCGCGCGACGAGCACCGTCGGCTCCGTTCGAGCCACGTGCGCCTTGAGTGCCACCGCGAAGTGCTCGCCGAGGCCGTCGACCTCGTCGGCGCGGATGCCGAACGACGCGGCCAGGGCGACGAAGTCGGGTGTGTCGAGGTCGACGCCTTCCCTGGGGTCGCCGCGCTGATCCTGGTCGAAGCGCAGCATGCCGTAGCCGCCGTCGTCCACGATCACGGCGGTGAGCGGGATGCGCTCCTGCCGGGCCGCGGCGAGCTCGCCGCAGGCGTACAGGAAGCCGCCGTCGCCCGAGACGCTGACGACCGGGCCCCGGTCCGCCAGCGCGGCGCCGAGGGCCTGCGGGAACGCGCAGCCGAGCGTGCCCCAGCCGAGCGGGTAGGAGAGCTTGCGCGGGGCCGGCGTGCGGTGGAAGGCGCCGAGCCAGTAGCCGGGGATGCACATGTCGCAGACGATCATGGCGTCCGGCGGCAGGGCGCTCTCGACGGCCGACAGGAACGTGGCCGCCTCCGGGTCGGTTCGGCTCAGCTCGTCGCGGACGCGCCCGCGCAGGTCCCGGAGGCGGCGGGCGAGCGACGGGAGGCCGCCGCGCTCCCCGAGCCGCTCGGCGAGCGCCTCCACGGCGTGGGCGGCGTCGGCCTCGAGGACGACGTCCGGCAGGTAGTTCTTCGAGGCGTCGGCGGCGTCGACGTTCAGCGCCACGATGTGCGGCGGCTGAGGCATCTTCCAGCCCTGGGTCATCATCCCGTCGAAGTCGGTTCCCACGGCGACGACCACGTCGGCCTCGTCCCACAGGGCGCCCACCTCGGGCACATGCGGCGTGGCGTCCACGAGGCACGGGTGGTCGGGCGGGAGGAGCCCGCGCGCCGAGAACGTGAGGATGACCGGAGCCACGAGCCGCTCGGCCAGGCGTGCCACGGCCTCGCTGGCGCCCGACTGGAGCGCGCCGCCGCCGGCCCACACAAGCGGCCGCCGGGCGCGCTCCAGCAGCTCGACGGCACGGGCGAGCTGATCCTCCGGGAGCGGGCGCAGCGGCTCCGGCCGGCGGCCGGGTTGGACGTGCTCGGTCGAGGCGCCGGAGCCGGCCCGGGCCTCCTCGGCCAGGAGATCCGTCGGTACCTCCACGTAGACCGGGCGCGACGGCGCGGCCAGCGCGGTGCGGGCCGCGGCGGCGACGGCCGGTCCGACGTCGGCGGACCGGTGGACGCGCACGGCGTCCTTCACGACCGGCACGAACATCGCGGCCTGGTCGGTCGCCTCGTGCAGCGTCCCGCGCCACACGCCCGGGCGCCGCGCCTTCGTCGAGACGTCCGTGGCGATGACGACCACCGGCTGGCGGGACGCCCACGCCTCGCCCACGGCGGCGAGCGTGTTGGCCGCTCCCGGGCCGGTGGTCGTGAGCACCACCCCGAGTCGCCCGCTCGCGCGGGCGTAGCCGTCCGCCGCGTACGCCGCCGTCTGCTCGTGGCGGACCCCGACGAGCCGGATGGGGGAGGCGTTCAGCTCGCGCCACAGCGGCAGGTTGTGGACGCCGGGAAGGCCGAACGCAACCTCGACGCCCACGTCCTCGAGCGCCCGCACGGCCGCCCGCGCCCCTGTCAGGATGCCCGCCGATGGGCCGTTCATCGGACAGCGCCCCACTTACCGGCGTGCGGATCGCCGACCTCTCGCGCGTGCTGGCGGGCCCGTACTGCACGATGGTCCTCGCCGACCTGGGCGCCGACGTGGTCAAGCTCGAGCGCCCGCAGGGCGGTGACGAGACCCGGGCATGGGGGCCGCCGTTCGCGGGGGGCGAGGCCGCCTACTACCTGTCGGTGAACCGCGGCAAGCGGAGCTTCGCGGTGGACCTGTCGCGGCCGGAGGGCCGGGAGCTCGCGCTCGAGCTCTGCGCCGGCGCGGACGCCGTGATCGAGAACTTCAAGCTGGGCGGGGCGGAGCGGCTGGGCGTCGGCTACGAGCAGGTGCGCGAGCGCAATCCGCGCGTCGTCTACTGCACGATCAGCGGCTTCGGGTCGGCGCGCGAGCCGAAGGGGAGACCCGGATACGACTTCGTCGCCCAGGCCGAGAGCGGCCTGATGTCCATCACGGGGCCCGAGGACGGGCCGCCCTTCAAGGTCGGCGTGGCGCTGGTCGACGTGCTCGCCGGCCTGCACGCGGCGGCCGCGATCCTCGCCGCCCTCCACCGCGGAGAGGGCGCCCGTATCGAGGTTCCACTGCTCGACAGCGGGGTGGCCGGGCTCGTGAACGTGGCCCAGAACGCGCTGGTGACGGGCAGGGAGCCCGAGCGGCACGGGAACGCGCATCCGAACATCGTGCCGTACCAGGACTTCGAGACCGCGTCCGGCCGGATCGCGATCGCCGCCGGGAACGACGGACTCTTCCGCGCGCTCTGCGGCGCGATCGGCCGAGAGGACCTCCCCGGCGACGAGCGCTTCGCCACCAACGCCGGCCGCGTCGAGCACCGCCGGGAGCTGATCCCGCAGCTGCAGGACCGCCTTCGCGAGCGGCCCGCCGAGGAGTGGGTCGAGCTCCTCGACGCGGTCGGCGTGCCAGTGGGCAAGGTCCGCTCGGTCCCCGAGGCGCTCGCGGCGGCCGCCGCCGCGGGCCGCCCGGCGACGGTGCGGGTGGAGCACCCGACGGCCGGCCCGCTCGACCTCGTCGCGTCGCCGATCTGGGGCCGGGGCGGGGGCTCCGAGCCGGACGCGCCGCCGCTCCTCGGCGAGCACACCGCCGAGGTGCTGCGCGAGCTCGGCCGCTCCGACGACGAGATCGCGGCGCTGGCGGAGCGCGGGGTGGTGGGCCTGCCGGGATAGCCGGGGAGGGGCGGCGAGCCGACGACCCGCCGCCACCTCCGCTGGAACAGCGTCGAGGGCCAGCGCTGGGCCGTGCCCCGATGCGCACAAATGTAAACAGGAAAGCGGCGCGGATGTTGCGCGGATCTAGTGCGGCTCGTCGGGGGTCGACGCGGGCGGACGGGATTCCTCTGCGAGGGATGTGATCGTGAGCGCGCCGCGCGCGGCGTCCTGCATCACGTCGGTGGCCTCGTCGGACGAGCGGGCGTATAGCTCCACGAGCATGTGGATGACGATTCGATCCTCGTCGTGCTTGTGGAAGCGCACGTGGGTGAAGAACTCGCGCGTGCCGTGGTCGCCGAACGCGGCGAACGCGAGCGACTCCGCGGCCTCTGGACCGGAGCACGACTCGACCTGGTCCGCGTCGACCGTGACCGTGCACGAGGCCACCCATGGCGTACCCGTGACCATGCGCTCCCAGCGGTCCTCGACCGGCTCGATCCGCGAGATGCGGCGGCCGTTCTCCTCGTAGAAGGCGAGGCTCAGATGGGGCTGGTCGTGAAGGCAGTCGAGGCACTGCACGACGGCCTCCTGCACCTCCTCGACGGGGTCGACGGCCTCGCCGGAATCGGCGTCGACCTTCAGGATGCCCTCGTAGTGCAGCTGCACCTCGAGGTTCTGCGACCAGCAGCGATAGCAGCGCAGCCAGCTCGACTGCGTCCCGAGCGACTCCTGAGCGGATCCCTCCATGTGCTCATTATGGCGAGGACGCCCATACTCGCCCCCGCCGGCCGCTCAGAAGAGAACCTGATGCACGCTCGTCACCCACAGCGAGAGGTCGGCCAAAGCGGCCCCGCCGAGCTGGAGCGCCTGCCGCGTGCGGTCATGCGAGTCCAGCCACCACGCGACCCAGAAGCCGACGACGCCGGCGAGCGCCAGGACGATCTGACCGCGCTCGTACCACCAGCCGTTCGCGTCCGAGACCACCGCCGCCGAGGCGAGCCATGCCAGCGTGCCGAAGAAGACGGAGTTGAAGAGGACGATGTCGTTCAGCTCTTCGCGGGTCCGTGGACCGCCCATGACCCCCTAGTTTCGCAAGCATGGCGCCCGTGCTGCCGCCGGCCATCCGCCGCAGCGTCCCCGATCGACTGCGTCGCTCGGCGCGCCTCCGCGCGCTCGCGCTCCGCGCGGGCCTGATCCCGCCGCGGACGATGCACTCGCCGGCCGAGGCGGCGCTCCTGCGGGAGCTGGCCGCCGGACGGCGCCGGGCGGTCGAGATCGGGGTCTACGAGGGATCGTCGGCGCTGGCGTTGATCGGCGCGCTGCCGCGCGACGCCGAGCTGCACTTGATCGAGCCGTTCGGCGCGGGGATGGAGTGGTGGGAGCCGGCGGACGAACGCGCCGTGAAGGCGGTCGTCCGCCGGGCGGCCCGCAAGCGAGGCGGCCCGACCGTGCGCTGGCACGTCATGACTAGCGAGGCCGCCGCCCGCGGCTGGGTGCTCGGTCTGGATCTCGTCTTCGTGGACGGCGACCACTCGGAGGCGGCCTGCCGGCTCGACTGGGAGCTATGGCATCCGTTCGTCGAGACCGGAGGCGTGGTGGCGTTCCACGACGCGCGCGGCGGCGATCCCGGCCCCACCGCGGTCGTCGAGCGCCTCTTCGGCGGCGGCGGCGAGGGACCACCGGGGTGGAGCGTCTGCGCCGAGCGCGACACGATCGTGGCGGTGCGCCGCGATCCGTCCGGCGCTCAGCGCCTCAGCAGCAGATAGACGAGCGCGATCGCGAATGCGATCTGGCCGACTCCGAAGGCGACGCCGAGGTTGGCGGCGCCGGCCAGCTCGGCCACGAGCACGCCGGCCCCGAAGACGAGCGCGAGGATGACGAGCTGCCCGCCGAGCGTGGAGGCGAAGCCGCGGGACGGCTCTCGCGCCGGCGGACGCGGCTCCGCCTCGCGGCCGCGCGGTCGCCGCCGGGTCACCGCTTCGCCTCCCGCTCGAGGGCGGCGACCAGCATGTCCACGTCCGCGCTCGGATCCTGGTGCGCGAGGAAGCGCTCGGCCTCGCGGCGCCCACCGAGCGTGCGAAGCGCACGCTCGCCGTGCTCGGCGGCGAACTCGCGTAGCGCCGAGGCGCGCCGCGACCGCGCGCGGCGCGCGCCCAGGTCCAGCCCCTCGACGTGGGCGTCGAGCGCGTCGGCCAGCTCCTCGATGCCGCTCGGCGGGGACACCGAGGAGACCGCGACGACGGGCACCTCGGACGAGCCGATCGCACCCAGTGCCTGCGCCAGGTCGCGCCTGGCGCGCTCCGCCGGCGAGCCCAGGTCGGCCTTCGTCACGACCAGAACGTCGGGCACCTCCATGATCCCGGCCTTCAGGAACTGCAGCACGTCGCCGGAGGACGGCTGGACGACGACCACGACCGTGTCGCACACGTCGGCGACGTCCGTCTCCGACTGACCCACCCCGACCGTCTCGATCACCACCAGGTCGTATGCGGCCGCGAGCACGTGCGCCGCCTCGCGCGTGGGAGGGGCAAGACCGCCCAATCGTCCGCCGGCCGCCGTCGAGCGGATCAGCACACCGTCGTCGCCGGGATCGTGCTCGATCCGCGCGCGGTCGGCGAGGAGCGACCCGCCGGAGCGTCTCGACGATGGGTCGACGGCCAGCACGGCCACGGTCCGCCCGCGCCGCCGCCACTCCGGAAGCAGCGCCGACAGGAGCGTGGACTTCCCGGCGCCCGGCGGCCCCGTGACGCCCACGAGATGCGCCGGCGCGTCACCGCCGAGGGCGGTGGGGGAGACCTCGGCCAGCAGTCGCCGGGCCCGCTCGCGTGAGGCGGTCGAGCGATCCTCGATCAGGTTCAACGCCGCCGGGGCGACCGCGCGATCGCGCTCGCGCAGGCGCCGTCCGAGCTCGGCGGGGTCGGCGGTTGGCATGGGCGCAGGACGCTAGCGGGCGCCGGCGGCGACGCCGTGATGCTCGGCCACTAGGTCCACGACGTCGCCCATGATCCGGCTGACCTCGAAGTCCTTCGGCGTGTAGACACGCGCCACGCCGGCCTCGCGGAGGGCGGCCGCGTCGGCCGGGGGGATGATCCCGCCGACCACCACCGGGACGTCCGCGCCGGCCTCGGCCAGCTCGCGCAGCACCGCCGGGATCAACTCGGCGTGCGAGCCGGACAGGATCGACAGCCCGACCACGTGGACGCCCTCGTCGACGGCCGTCCGTGCGATCCGCGCCGGGGTCAGGCGGATGCCCTCGTAGACCACGTCCATTCCGGCGTCGCGGGCCCGCACCGCTATCTGCTCCGCGCCGTTCGAGTGCCCGTCGAGGCCGGGCTTCCCGACCAGGATCTTGACCCGCCGGCCGAGCGCCTCGGAGACGCGCTCGACGCGATCGTGGAGCGAGGCGAGCGAGGAGTCGACCGTCGACGCGGCGGCGTCCGTGACCCCCGTGGGCGCCCGGTACTCGCCGAAGACGTCGCGCAACGCGGCCGCCCACTCGCCGGTGGTGACCCCGGCCCGGGCGCAGGCAAGCGTAAACGGCATCAGGTTCACGGACGGGTCCGCGGCCGCCCTACCCAGCCCCTCGAGCGCGGCCGAGACCGCAGCGGCGTCGCGAGCGGAGCGCCATTCAGCGACGGACCGCACAGCCGCCGCCTCCACCGACGGATCAACCCGCAAAATCCCCCCGTCCTCCGCCGCCGCGAGCGGCGACGGCTCCGCCTCCACGTAGCAGTTCTGCCCGACCACGCGCAGCTCGCTCGCCTCTATCCGCCGCACGCGCTCGCGGTGCGACTCCACGAGCTGCGTCTTCATGTAGGGCACGGCCTCCACGGCGCCGCCCCGCTCCGCCACCGCCGCCATCTCCTCGCGCGCGCCGGCCATCAACTCCCCCACGAGCCCGTCCATGACCTTGGAGCCGCGGAAGACGTCCGGGTACTCGAGCAGGTCCGTCTCATAGGCGAGGATCTGCTGGATCCGCAGCGACCACTGCTGGTCCCACGGGCGCGGCAGGCCAAGCGCCTCGTTCCAGGCGGGGAGCTGGATCGCGCGGGCCCGCGCGTCGCGGCCCATCGTCACCGCCAGCGCCTCGAGCACGATGCGGATGATGTTGTTCTCGGGCTGCGACTCGGTGAGCCCGAGGGAGTTGACCTGCACGCCGTAGCGGAAGCGCAGCATCCGGTCGTCGTCCACGCCGTAGCGTGAGCGCCCGATCTCCTCCCACAGCCGGCCCATCGCGCGCAGCTTTGCATGCTCCTCGACGAACCGGATGCCGGCATTGACGAAGAACGAGATGCGGCCGAACACGCGCGGGAAGGAGTCCTCGGGCACGCGCTCGCGCACCCGGTCCAGCACGGCCACCGCCGTGGAGAGCGCGTACGCGATCTCCTGCACCGGCGTGGCCCCGGCCTCCTGCAGGTGGTACGAGCAGATGTTGATCGGGTTCCAGCGCGGCACCTCGTCGACCGCGAACGCGATCATGTCCGCGATCAACCGCATCGACGGCTCGGGCGGGAACGCGTAGGTGCCGCGCGAGAGGAACTCCTTGATGATGTCGTTCTGGGTGGTGCCCTGGAGCGACGCCCGATCCACGCCGTTCTCCTCGGCCACCGTCATGTAGAGCGCGAGGAGCCACGCCGCGGTGGCGTTGATCGTCATCGACGTGTTCATCTCGGCGAGCGGGACGCCGCCGAGCAGGGTGTGCATGTCGCCCTTGTGGGCGATCGAGACACCGACCTTCCCGACCTCCCCGCGCGACAGCTCGTCGTCGGGGTCGTACCCCGTCTGCGTGGGCAGGTCGAACGCGACGGAGAGCCCGGTCTGGCCCTTCGCCAGGTTCTTCCGGTAGAGCTCGTTCGACTCCCGGGCCGTCGAATGGCCGGCGTAGGTGCGCATCACCCACGGCCCGTCGGGCTCCGGCAGACGATGCTCGCTCACGAGGGAATTGTATGGTCGAGGACCTGTGGCCCGTGCCATTGACGTCCTGCATCTAGGCCGGGATCGCGTGATCTGCGCGTACCTCGTGGACGGCATGATCGTCGACCCGGGCCCAACGTCTTGCGTGGACACGTTGATCGCCCAGCTCGGGCCCACGGTGCCGCGGGGCCTCCTGCTCACCCACATCCACCTCGACCACGCCGGGGCGAGCGGCGTGCTCTGCAGTCGCTTCCCCGAGCTGGTCGTCTACGTGCACGAGAGCGGCGCGCCGCACCTCGTGGACCCCTCGAAGGTGCTTGCGAGCGCCGCGCGGCTGTACGGCGACGACATGGAGGAGCTCTGGGGGGAGGTCGCGCCGGTGCCCGAGAGGCGCATGCGCCCCCTGTCCGGCGGCGAGTTCGTCGAGGGCTTCCGGGTCGCGTACACGCCGGGGCACGCCTCGCACCACGTCTCGTACTTCCACGAGGCGACGCGCGACGCATACGTGGGCGACATGGCCGGGGTGCGCATCCCCCCGTACGAGCACACGGTCGCGCCCACGCCGCCGCCGGACATCGATGTCGAGGCCTGGCTCGACTCGCTCCACACGATCGCGGCCTGGAATCCGCAGTCGCTGTGCCTGACGCACTTCGGGCAGGTCACAGACGTGGCGGACCATCTCCACCGGGTGCGCGCCGCGCTCACCGACGCGGCCGACTCCGCCCGTCTCGACGGCGAGGAGCGCTTCATCGCGCGCCTCGAGGACGGGATCCGTGAGGCGACCGATCCCGCCACGATGGAGACCTTCGAGCAGGCCGCGCCCCCCGAGCAGCTCTATCAGGGGCTCGAGCGCTACTGGAGGAAGCGGGCGGCATGACCGAGACGATCGAGCTCCCGCGCACCGGCGGACCGGACACCGGCCTCGACGACAACTGGCGGGTGATCGTCCTGAACGACAACCACAACACGTTCGAGGGCGTGGCCGCGGCGCTGTCGCGCGTGCTGCCCGGCGTGAGCTACGACCACGGCATGGCGATGGCGAACACGATCCACAACACCGGCCGCGCCATCGTCTGGAGCGGGGCGCGCGAGCCGGCCGAGCTCTACTGGGAGCAGCTCAAGGAGGCGGGGCTCACAATGGCCCCCCTGGAGCAGGGCTAGGCGCGCCCGAGCCGATCTCGCGAGCCTCGCCCGCGCCGACGAACTCCCAGAAGCTCGGCGTGACCGGCACGTGATAGGTGCCGGCCAGCTCCACCCGCTTCTCCGCGACCGTCTCCGAGTACCAGTAGCGCTCGAAGTCGGACTTGGACGGAAAGTTGGCGGTCTGGATGAAGTCGAGCCGACCCTCGACGGCGCGCACGAACGACCACTCGGTCGCGCCGTAGTCGAGCACCGCCTCGGCCGCGGGCAGCCAGCCCGCGGCGAACTTGTCGCCCCGGAACGGGTTGATGACCCACCGGATCTGGACCTGGATCACGCGCCCACCTCCGCATGGATCGCGCCGGGGCCGTCCTCGGTCCGGCCCTGGCCCGGCTCGTCGGCGCCGACGAGGATCGCGATCTTGCCGAGGTGCTTGTTGTCGCGCATCAGCTGGTGCGCCTCGGGCACGCCCTCGAAGCCGAGCGTGCGCCACAGCACCGGCCGGATCTGGCCCGAGTCGATCAGCTCGTTCGCCCTGTTGCACTCGTAGGCGTTGGCGAAGTGGGAGCCGAGGATCTCCTTCTGTCGCATCCAGAGGTACCGGACGTCGAAGTCGAGGTTGTAGCCGGTCGTCCCGGCGCAGATGACCACCTTCCCGAACGGCTTGACGACGAACACGGACGTGGGGAACGTGGCCCGGCCCACGTGCTCGAAGACGATGTCCGGGGCGTCGCCGAGGATCTCCCTGACCCGCTTCGAGAACTCCCGGGCCACCTTGAAGCGCTCCTTCTCCTGCTCGGGGGTCTCGTCGCGCCCGCGCATCATTCCCTCGAACTCGCTGCGGTCTATGTAGCCGACGGCGCCCAGCCGCTCCACGAGCTCGCCCTTCTCCGGCGACGACACCACCCCGACGGCGTGGGCGCCGGCGATCTTGCAGAGCTGGGTGGCGAAGACGCCGAGGCCGCCCGCCGCCCCCCAGATCAGCACGCGCTGACCGGTCTGGAGCTCGCACCTCGTCATCAGCATGCGGAAGGCCGTGAAGTAGACGAGCCCGTACGACGCGGCCTCGTCCCAGGTCAGGTTTCGCGGCTTCGGCAGCAGCTGCTGGGCCTGCACCTTCGTGAACTGGGCGAACGAGCCCCACGTGGTCTCGTAGCCCCAGATCATCTGCGACGGCGCCGCGAGCGGGTCGAGGCCGTGCACCTCCTTGTCCTCGTAGGAGGCCATGTTGCAGTGGATAACGACCTCGTCGCCCGGCTTCCAGCGCGTCACGCCCTCGCCGACTTTCCACACGACGCCGGACGCGTCCGAGCCGCCGATGTGGTGGCCGTAGTCCGGGTGGTCGCCGTAGCGCATGACGGAGACGGGCTCGCCGAGGGCGGCCCACACGTTGTTGTAGTTCACGCCCGCGGCCATCACGCGCACGATCACCTCGAATGCGCTCGGCTCCGGCACCTCGATCTCCTCGAGGTTGAAGGCGTCACGCGGCTCACCCTGGGTCTCCTCGCGAATAACCCAGGCGGCCATCGTCTCGGGCAGGGTGCCCGGCTCGACCTCGAGCTCCGAGACCTTCGTCACGTCAACCGCCATTCGGTCCTCCGCGTCTGCTTCGGGGAGGGGCGGGAGGTTACCGGCGGCCAGACGCGATCCGCGCTAGCTCGGGGAGCCCACCTCGGCCGCCGCCTCGGGGCGGGCCGCCGCGTCCGGCTCCTCGACCCGCTTCGGCCCGATCAGCCACAGCGCGAGCAGCGCGCCCAGCGCGGCGACGCCCGCGGACAGCCACATGCCGTTCGACAGCGCGTGGATGAACGCGTCATGGGCTGCTTCGGCCGCCTGCGCCGGCAGGCCGGCCGCCTCGTTCCCGGCGCCGAGGTTGTCGACGATCCGCTCCTGCTGCGCCGCCGAGATGCCGGTCTGGGCCAGGTCCTGGGCGAGCCGGTCGCTCGCCAGGTGCTGGAAGAGCGCGCCGATGGCGGCGACCCCGAAGGTGGCGCCGACCATCCGGCTCATCGACAGGATGCCGGAGCCCACCCCCGACTTCTCGGGCGGGACCGCGTTCATGGCCGCCGTCGACATGGGCGACATCACGAGAGCTATCCCGATGCCCATCACGATGAAGGCGGGCAGCAGCAGCCCGTAGCCCGAGTCCACGTCGATCCTCGTCTGCAGGAAGAGCGCGACCGCGGTCAGCAGCAGCCCGGTGACGATCAGCGGCCGCGGCCCGATGCGGTCGGTCAGCCGTCCCGCGATCGGCGCGATCAGCACGATCATCAGCGTCGTGGGGAGGAACCGCACGCCCGCCTCCACGGCCGAGTAGCCGAGGATGTTCTGCAGGTAGAGCGCGAGGAAGAAGAACATCGCGAGCATCGCGAAGGTGACGACGAACGCGACCAGGTTCGTGCCGAGGAACGTCCTCGACCGGAAGAGCGAGAAGTCGACCGTCGGCTCGCGCACGCGCGGCTCGACGAGGGCGAAGGTGACGAGCCCGATTGCGGCGACCGCGAACAGGGCGACGATCTCGGGCGAGCCCCAGCCCCACGAGTTGCCCTCGACGAGCGCCAGTACCAGCGCCGTGAGGCCGAGGGACAGTACGCCGATGCCGGGCCAGTCGATCGTGTGGCGCATCGTCTCGTCGCGCGATTCGCGGGTCGCGAACAGGGTCACCGCGACGGCGCCGACGGCCACGGGCAGGTTCAGGAAGAAGATCGCCCGCCAGGAGACGTATTCCGCGAGCGCGCCGCCGACCACCGGGCCGATGGCCAGGGCGAGCGCGGAGACGCCGGCCCAGGTCCCGATCGCCCGCCCGCGCTCCTCCGGCGGAAAGGTGACGCTGATGATCGAGAGCGTGGCCGGCATCATGAACGCGGCGCCGATTCCCTGGATGGCGCGACCCGCGACAAGCCAGCCCTGATCGGGCGCCAGCCCGATCGCCGCACTCGACACCGCGAACACCATGACGCCGAAGAGGAACATCCGGCGACGGCCGAGGATGTCGCCCAGGCGTCCGCCCGTGACGAGCAGGACGGCGAAGGTGAGCGTGTAGACGTTGACCGTCCACTCGAGGCCCGAGAGCGAGGCCTCCAGGTCGTCCTGGATGGACGGGAGCGCGACGTTCACGACCGTGTTGTCGAGCATGATCATGAAGAGGGCGAAGCACATGGCGCCGAGCGTCCACCACCGGCGGTTGCCCTCGTTCAGCCGAATCCGATCCGTCATCGCCCAAGCCTCCCGGACACCGCGCTCAACCCGCGCGCGAGGGCCTCTCGCTCTTCGGGGTCCAGCTCATCGACGAAGCGTCGGATTGCGGCCATCCGCGTCGCCACGAGGCGCTCGTAGGTGCGCCGCCCGCGAGGGGTGACGCTCACGAGCTTGCTGCGGCGGTCGCGCGGGTCCTCCATGCGCCTGACCTCGTCGCGCTGGACGAGGCCGTCGACGGCGCGGCTGATGCCCGGCACGGAGAGGCCGATCAGGTCGGAGAGCGCCTTGACGGAGATCGGCTCGTCGGCCTCGGCGAGCATCCCCAGGCTCTTGATCTGGGTGAGGGAGATGCCGGCCCGCTCGAGCTCCGCGAAGAACTCCGGGCTCGTCGTGACGAGCAGGTGGCGCATCAGCGCGGTCAGGTCGCGTGTGACGGCCTCAGCGGTGCGCTCCCCGGGGGCGCCCTTCGTCGATCGGTGCTGCGCAGCAGATGCTTGCACGCAAGCAAGTATTGCACGCAAGCAGTTGTTCGCCAAGTGGGGCGATGCGACGAACGAAGCGGCCCGCGAAGGCCGCCCCGCGGTCGGCGGTTATCCCATTCCGTCAGGTCGGCCCCCTACGGTGCGACCGACCACCCATGGAAGCCGCGACCCCCCTCAGGCCACCGCACGTCCGGACCGTCGGCGACCGCCTCGTGATCGACGGGCTCGTCATCGACGACGAGTGCACCGTCCGCCTCGTGCGGGAGCGGGAGCAGAGCAGGGAGGACCCGGTCAGGACGGTTCAGGACGCGATCGAGATCGGGGCCCGCGTTCTCGACCGCGAGCAGGCGGCCGCGAACGCGGAGTTCGTGAAGACCGAGTTCGAGCGCGCCTCCCGCGAGGCGCAGTCGGAGTTCGCGGAGAAGGCGCGCACGATCGCGGAGTACTTCGAGCGGCAGTTCGAGGAGGTGTTCGGCCCCGACAACGGCCAGCTGGCGCGCGAGCTCGAGCGGCGCTTCGGCGACGGCAGCGCGCTGTCGGTGCAGAACCGCGTCCGCGAGGCCGTCGCGGAGACGCTCGCCCGGTCGCGCGAGGAGCTTGTGCGCCAGTTCTCGGCGGCCGACGATCGGAACCCGCTCGCCGACTTCAAGACGGCCGCCGTGCACTCGATCAACCAGGCGGCGGCGCGCTCGGACGCCACCCAGCGCGCGCTGCTCCAGAAGCTCGGCGAGGTCCAGCGGGAACTCCAGGCGCTGCGGGACGAGAAGGAGAAGGTCGAGGAGGTCGAGGCCGAGCGCGAGCGGGGCACCGCGAAGGGGCGCACCTTCGAGGAGCACGTCGCGGAGGCCGTCGATGCGATCGCCCTGGCCCAGGGCGACGTCGCGGAGGCGGTCGGCGACTGGAAGGAGGCCACCGGCAAGACCGGCGACGTGGTGGTCTCGATCGACGCGACGGCCGGCCCGCCGCGCGGCCGGGTCGTCGTCGAGGCGAAGGACCGGAGGCTCTCCTCGCCGCGCGCGCTCGGCGAGCTCGACGAGGCCATGGCCGAGCGCAGCGCCGACTTCGCGGTGCTCGTCGTCCCCACGGCGGAGGAGGTGCCGGCGCGGCTCGAGCCGCTGCGCGAGTACAACGGGGACAAGCTGGTCGTCGCGCTCGACCCCGACTCGGGCATGCTCCCGCTCGAGCTGGGCTACCGCCTGGCGCGAGCCCGCGTGCTGATGAAGCGCGCCGACGGCGACGGGATCGACGCCGGGGCCGTGCGCGACACGGTCGAGCGAGCCCTGGCCGCGCTCTCCGAGGAGCGCAAGATCAAGCAGCAGCTGACCGGGGCGAAGACCGGCATCGACAAGGCGTACGGCCTCGTCGAAGCGATGGGCGCGCGCGTGCGCGGCCTGCTGGCGGAGATCGACGCGCTGGTCCGCCCCCACGGCGCGGAGCCGGCCCGGGCGATCGATCCCCAGCTGGAGCTGTAGCGGGCGCCCCTCGCTTCTCGTTGGGCGATAGGAACGAATCCCGGACACGGCCCGCTGACTGGCGGGATACTGAGCGGGATGTCGAGCGCCAATGTGCAGCTGACTCGTCGTTGCTTGTCGTGCTTCGGGGCGGCCCCGCCGAAGCACGACAGCGGGATTGAGTTGCTATGCCCGGATGCCGAGTGGGACGTGAGCGATTTTCTCGACGGGCAGGTCTACAGAGGACGTGCCGCCATCCGGGCCTTCTGGGAGTACCTGTACGAAGAGGTCTGGGAGGACGTCGAGATGGTTGAAGACCGCTTGGTTGATGCGGGCGACGCCGTAGTGGCGATGGTGCGCTTCCAGGGCGCCGGCCGCTCCAGCGGCGCTCCCTTTGACCTTGAAAGCGCCTGGACCTTCGAGTTTCGCGGTCGGTGCATCGCTCGAGCGACGTTCAACCTCGATCGCACCGCGGCTCTTGAAGCTGTGGGACTGCGGGAGTAGCGGCAGAAGCGCGCTTACCCAGGCTCCCATGGCCTCGCGTCAGCCCAACGAAAAGCGAGAGGAGGGCGGGCGCTAGGGGAGAAGGAGGTCGCCGCTCGAGCTCGGACGCTCCTCACCGATCTCCAGCTGCGCCGGCCGGATCTCCCGCGGCAGCGCGACCTTGGAGCCGGCCCGCACCTCGTAGAGGCCGGGGTCGAGCGTCCTCTGGATCGTCGCGGTGTCGAGGGGGGGGACCGGGCCGACACGCGCCCTGGTCGCCGTGCCCTCGAGCGTGATCGTCGTATCGCGCCGGGTCTGGTTCGAGATCGTGATGCTGACCGGCCCGGCGCCGATCTCGGAGGGGGACACCGTGACGGCGTCCTCCTGGATCACGCCGGTCAGCTGCACGGGGACGGGCGGACGCGGTTCGTTCGCGAAGTCCTCCTCGCCGCAGGCCGCCGCGACGGCGCCCACAACGAGAACGCTGACTGTGATCGCTCTCGCCCGCATCCCTCCGGCGGATGACCTTAACCGAAGGGAAGGAGGCCGGGATCAGCCGGCCGCGAAGGGAAGCTCGACCACCTGAGCCCCCGCGCCGTCGACCAGGACGGCGGCGCCCGGCTCGGCCTCGCGGCGGATCAGCGCGAGCGCGATCGGGCCGAACCGGGGCGACTCGCACGCGGACGCGACTCGGCCCACGACCTTCTCCCCGAGGCGGATCTCGGCGCCGCGCTCGGCGGGCTCGCTCAGGCGGAGCCCGCGCAGGTGGCGGTTCGGCTTGCCCCTGTAGTGGAGCCGCGCGACGGTCTCCTGGCCCACGTAGCAGCCCTTCGTGAAGCTGACCGCGCGGTCGTTGATGCCGGCCTCCTGGGGCATGGTCTCGCTGCCCATGTCGAGGCCGAGCCGCGGGCGCCCCGCCTCGATGCGAAGGCACTCGGCAGCGTCCTCGGACACCGGGTCGACGCCGAGGTCGAGCCCCGGCTCGCCGATCACGTCGACGCCGAGTAACGTGGCCACGTAGAGGCCGTGCGCGCCCTCGACGAAGGAGTGCTCCTCCGCGGGGGGCGCCGCGTCGAGGCGCTCGCGTGCAGCCGGGCCGATGAGCGAGACGATCGCCCGCGACTCCGTCACGTCCTCGTAGTGGACGTCGCGCCCGAGCGAGTACGTCTGGAGCATGTGCCGCACCACCGCGTGCCCGATCGCCTCCGTGTCGAGCCACAACCAGTCGTCGCCTCGCAGGATGCGCAGGTCGGTGCGGAGCTTTCCCTTGTGGGTGAGGATGGTCGCGTAGCAGCCGCCCCCGGGCGTCAGCGCCTCGACGTCGTTCGACACCTGCCCCTGAAGGAAGTCGATCGCCTCACCGCCCCGAACGACGAACTTCGCACGGTCCGAGCGATCGACCGCGCCGGCGGACTCCGTCAGCAGCTCGTACTCGGAGGTGGCGATCACGGTCTCGATGCTACTCAGGGCCACACGGAGCTCTGGCCGTGGCAGTTTTTAGTCACGCCTAACTTGTGCTTCAATAGGCCTGTATGCGTAAGTTGTGGGAGAGCAAAGTCTCGCGGCGGCGGCTGATCGGCGGCGCCGCCGCCACCGGCGCCGCCATTCCGGCGCTGCACGAGTTGATCCCCCACGAGGGCCTCCACGGTCAGGCCGCCTCGGCGGCCGAGCGGCACACGGCGCGCCAGCGGGCCGCCCACCGCGGCTCCGGTCACCTGGGGGCGGTCGGCCGCGTCGATCCGCGGGTGAACGGCTTCGATCCGCAGGTGATCGTGCGCGACTTCGACGAGGGCACGGTTCGCGGCGGCGTCCGCGAGTGGGAGCTCGTGGCCGAGGAGAAGGAGATCGAGGTCGCGCCCGGCGTGAAGTACGCGGCGTGGGCGTACAACGGGCGCGTCCCCGGGCCCACCCTGCGGGCCCGAGAGGGGGAGCGGCTGCGGATCCACTTCACGAACGGGTCGACCCATCCGCACACCATCCATTTCCACGGCATCCACACCGCCCGCCACGACGGCGTGCCAGGGGTCGGGCCGGGCAACATCGCGCAGGGTCGCTCGTTCACCTACGAGTTCGACGCCACGCCGTTCGGCCTGCATCTCTATCACTGCCACTCGACCCCGCTCGCCGAGCACATCGCGAAGGGCCTCTACGGCGCGTTCGTGATCGACCCGAAGCGCGGCCGCCCGCCGGCCGACGAGCTCGTCATGGTCATGAACGGATTCGACACGAACTTCGACCGCTCGAACGAGGTTTACGGGGTCAACACGGTCGCTTTCGCGTACATGGACACCCCGATTCGCGTCAGGCGGGACGAGCTGGTGCGGATCTACCTCGTCAACGCGCTCGAGTTCGACTTCGTCAACTCCTTCCACGTCCACGCGAACTTCTTCGACTACTACCCGACCGGCACCCGGCTCGAGCCGCGCGACTTCACGGACACGGTCATGCAGGGCCAGGGTGAGCGGGGGATCCTCGAGCTGCGCTTCCCGTACACCGGCAAGTACATGTTCCACGCCCACGTCTCCGAGTTCGCGGAGCTCGGCTGGATGGGGTTCTTCGAGGTGGTGGACTAGTGGAGGCCGCGACCGAGGCTCGCCGCGGTCGGGTCACCCGTCGCCGTCGACCGGCCTGGCTGGCCGCGCTCGCTCCGCTCGTGGTGCTTGGCCTCGCGATCGGGCTCTTCGTGGCGCTCGACGCGCCCGGGCTCGACCGCATCGGGGTGCCGGAGGAGGAGCTGGCGGTGGAGCGGGCGGTGCTGAACCCCGGCGAGATCGAGCTCCACGTCCGCAACGACGGCGCGGATCCGGTCGAGGTGAGGCAGGTCATCGTCAACGACGGCTACGTCTCGTTCGACCAGAGCGAGGAGAAGATCGGCCGGCTGGGCGGCGCCGAGATCGACGTGCAGTACCCGTGGATCGAGGGCCAGGCCTACGAGCTCGCGCTGCTCACCGCCACCGGCGCGACGATCGACCATTCGATCGAGGCCGCCGTCGAGACTCCCGACGCCGACCTCGGCTTCTACGGCCTCATGGCGCTGATCGGCCTCTACGTCGGCGTGATCCCGGTCGCGATCGGCATGCTCTGGCTGCCGTGGGTGCGCAGCGCCGACGCGCGCTGGATGCGCTTCCTCCTCGCCTTCACCGTGGGCCTGCTCGCGTTCCTCGGAATCGACGCCCTGCTCGAGGGGACCGAGCTCGCCGGGACCGGGCCGGAGTCGCTCGGCGGCGCCGCGTTGGTCTGGCTGGGGGCGGCCGGCGCGTACCTCGCGCTGACCGCCGTGGACGGCTGGCTGACGCGCCGGCGGGAGCGGCTCGACCCGGACCAGGGATCCGCCGCGGAGGGCGCCGCCGGGCGCGGGCTCGGCTACCGCGCCGCGTTCCTCGTCGCGCTCGGCATCGGGTTGCACAACCTCGGCGAGGGGCTCGCGATCGGCTCGGCCTACGCGATCGGATCGCTCGCGCTCGGGGCCGCGCTTGTGGTGGGCTTCGCGCTCCACAACACGACCGAGGGGCTCGCGATCGTCGCGCCCGTGGCGCGTGGCGGGCGGGCGAGCCTTCGCCGGCTCGCGCTGCTGGGCCTGCTGGCGGGCGCCCCCGCGGTGCTTGGGGCGTGGATCGGCGCGTCGGCCTTCGACCCCAGCCTCGCCGCGCTCATGTTCGGCATCGGTGCGGGCGCGATCGCCCAGGTGATCGTGCAGATCGCCCCCGCGGTCCGGGACGAGGCCGGCCGGCTCCTTCACCCGCTGGCGGCGGGCGGCCTGCTCGCCGGCATCGTCGTGATGTACGCAACGGGACTGCTGGTGTCGGTGTGATGGCCACTCGAACGGACACCGCCGAGGTCTCGACCGCGGTCCAGGACTACGCCAAGGCGATCTGGTCGATCGCCCAGCGCGGCGACGCGCCCGTCTCCACGTCGGCGATCGCCGAGCGGCTCGACGTGTCGCCGGCGTCCGCCTCGGCGATGGTGAAGCGGCTCGAGGCGCTCGGGCTCGTCACCCGCGAGCCGTACCACGGCGTGCGTCTGACGCGGGGCGGGCAGCGGCTGGCGCTGGAGGTGCTGCGCCACCACCGGCTGCTCGAGCTCTACCTCGCCGAGGCCCTCGGGATGTCGTGGGACCGGGTGCATGCGGAGGCCGAGGTGCTCGAGCACGCGATCTCGCCGGAGCTGTCGGAGCTGATCGCGGCGAAGCTCGGCAACCCGACCCACGATCCCCACGGGGACCCGATCCCGACGCGCGAGGGTGAGATCGACGAGCCGCCGACCCGGTCCCTGGCCGACCTCGCCCCGGGCGAGAGGGGCGTGTTCGCACGGGTCTCTGACTCGAACCCCGACATGCTCCGGTACCTCTCGCAGCGCGGAATCGCCCCCGGCGACGAGCTCGAGGTCGTCGGGCGAGAGCCGTTCGGCGGGCCCCTCACGGTGCGTACGGGCGGACGGGATCACGCGCTCGGGGACCAGCTCGCGCGCGCGATGCGGGTCGAGCCGCGCCGGCACTAATGTTCCGCCCCCATGGCCCTCGCCGACGACTTCCAGGCCGCGGTGGACGGGTTGCCGCCCGACTGGACCCACCTCGAGCTCGACCTGCGGATCTTCGACGAGGAGCGCTACGTCGAGGCGGCCACGCTGCTGTCGCAGATCAACGCCATGCCGTACTCGAAGCACGACTGGCACTGGCGGCTCCGCGTGGCGCACGAGTTCGGCCACGCGGCCGCGCCGGAGACGGTGCGCGGCACGCTCGCGCTGCTCGACGAGCAGGGCATCGAGGGCGAGCTGGCGGTTCGTGAGGCGCGCGTCGGCCGCGTGGAGGTGACCCAGATGTGGGGCCGGCCGGAATCGGTGCGGCGGGAGTTCAGGCACCGCCGGGCCCAGTAGTGGCCAGGGTCGCGCTGCTCTGCCCCGACCTGCTGTTCGGATCGAAGGTGCAGGGGGCCCTGCGGGCGGCCGGGCACCAGGTGGTGGCCGCCGACGCCGCGGCCGACGTGCTCGTGGTAGACCTGACCGCGGACGCGGCGGCGCGCCTGCACGCGGTGCGCGCGGCCGCGGTGCCCACGCTGGCCTTCTACTCCCATGTCGAGCAGGACGTGCGCCGGGAAGCCGAGGAGGCCGGTGCCACGCGCGTCGTGCCGCGGTCGCGCATGGCCCGGGAGGGACCGGCGCTCGTCGAGGCGCTGCTCGAGGACGCCTGAACGCCGATCTCAGCCCGCCCGGCGCGGGAACGCCGCGTCCACCTCGGGCGGCCGGTCGAGGATGCCGAAGCGGACGTCGAAGCGGGCCCAGGCCCGGAGCGCCTCCCGGTCGAAGCGAATCGGCGGCCTGAGCGCGGGCGCAACCGCGTCGAGCTGCGCTCGCACCAGCAGCTCGTCCGCGCCGGAGGCCTCGACGATGTCCGCGACGGTCGCGTCGCGGTTCGCGAGCGCCGCGCGGGTGCCGTCCGCGAGCGCGCCGATCAGGTTCGCGAGGCGCTCGCCGATCCGGCGCGTGCTCTCGCGCTCCGTAACGAGCACCAGCTCCGGGTACCGCGGCGCGCCGTGCTCGTCCACGCGGAACTCACGCGTGCGGACACCGCGCTGGCGAAGCGCCACGCCCTCCACGTTCCAGAACGACACCACCGCGTCCACCCGGCCGGCGATCAGGCTGGGCACTGCCGAGAAGCCGATGGTCACCCGCCTGACGCGAGCAAAGTCGCCGCCATCGTCCTCGACCACGGCGCGCAGGACGGCGTCGTCGGAGGGGAGCCCGGTGACGCCCACCCGCCGGCCCTCGAGGTCGCGCGGCCGCCGGATGTCGGGCTGCGCTATCACCGCCGCAAGGGGGCGCTGGACGAGTGCCCCGAGGCCGACCAGGTCCGCGCCGCGCTGACGGGCGAGCCCGAGGTCGTGGATGTCCACGACGGACAGGTCGGCGCGGCCGGCGGCCAGCAGCTTCAGCGAGTCGGTCGAGGACGAGGGCACCCTTACCTCGAGGTCCACGTCGGCGTCCGCGTCGAGGTTCTCCCGGAGCGTTGCGTAGATCCCGGCGTGCGCCGGGTTCGGCTGGAAGTCGAGGGCGAGCGTGACGCGCTCCGTGTCCGGCGAGTCATCGCCGCAGCCGGCCACCGCGGCGGCGATCGCCGCCAGCACGAGAACGATCCTGCGCACGCCGTCGAACCCTAAGGCGAGTCTGGCTCGCGCAGATCGGCCGAGCCGCCCGGAGCCATACACTCCGCGGCCATGCGGCGCGTCACGTTCTCCCGCAACTACACGCTCTCGCTGTCCCGGACCTGCCGCTGCTACTGCAAGTACTGCGCGTTCGCCACGCACCGCGCCCATCTGTACGCCCCCGCCGAGGTCGAGCGCATCCTCGACGACGCCGCCAGGCGGGGAGCCAAGGAGCTGCTCGTACTCACCGGCGAGAAGCCCGAGGTCCATCCCGAGGTCGCGGCGCGGTTGACGGAGTACGGGCACGCCGACTTCACGTCGTACGTGGCGTGGGCGTGCGAGCGGGCGCTTGACCGGGGGATCCTGCCGCACACGAACCTCGGCGTGTGCACCTTGGACGAGCTCCGCCGACTGCGGGAGGTGACGGCATCACAGGGACTGATGCTGGAGTCGGTCAACCCGGACCTGACCGTGCATCAGGGCTCGCCGACCAAGCAACCTGGGGTACGGCTCGACGCGATCAGGATGGCCGGCGAGCTACGCATACCGTTCACCAGCGGGATCCTCGTCGGGATCGGCGAGGCGCCCGAGGAGCGCGTCGCCGCATTGGAGGCGCTGGCCGCGGTTCACGGTGAGTACGGCCACCTCCAGGAGGCGATCCTCCAGAACTTCGTGCCCCACCCGCGCTACTACGGCGCCGAGCCCGCCGAGATCGCCGACGAGGCGCAGCGCGGCCATCGCGAGGCCGGGAAGCCGCTGCCGCTGCCGACCTGGGCGGACCCGATCTCACTCGACGAGATGCGCGCCCTGGTGCGCCACTGCCGGCGGCTCATGCCGGACGTCGGGATCCAGATTCCGCCGAACCTCTCGGACTGGTGGCTGCCGCTCGTGGAGGAGGGCGCCACGGACCTCGGCGGCCTCTCCGCGAACGGCGACCACATCTCGCCCGAGCACCCCTTCCCGCGGGTGCATCGCATGCGGAAGGTGCTCGCTCCGCGCGGGTACGCGCTGACCGAGCGGCTGTGCGTCTACCCGCAGTACCTCGAGCCGCGGTGGCTCGAGCAGGGTGTGCTCGACGTGGTCAAGGCCCGGTACTGGAGCTTCATCCCGCGGCGCGGCTCGGGCCGGCGCGGCAATCGGCCGATCCGGCGCGACCTCCTGAACGGGGCGGTGGCCAGGGCCCGCGACGGCGCGCCGCTCTCGCCCGACGAGCTGACCGCCCTCTTCGGGGAGACGCGGCCCGACGCGATCGAGGACATGCGGCAGGCCGCCGACGAGCTGCGCTCGGAGCTCGCCGGCGAGCTCGTCACTTTCGTCGTCAACCGCAACATCAACGTCTCGAACGTCTGCATCGTCGGCTGCGCGTTCTGCGGGTTCGGGCAGGGGCGCCGCTCGCCGGACGCGTACGAGCACTCCGAGGAGGAGTTCCGCCGCCGGGTGCGCGAGGCCGTGGAGTTCGGCGCCACCGAGATCTGCATGCAGTCGGGCATCCACCCGGACTGGACGATCGCCGACTACGAGCGGTGGCTGCGCGTGGCGAAGGACGAGGCCCCCGCGATCCATCTGCACGCCTACTCGCCGATGGAGATCGACCACCTGACAGGCGAGCTGCCGCTGGCCGAGGTGTTCGGGCGCCTTCAGGCCGCCGGGCTCGGCTCGGTGCCCGGCACGGCGGCCGAGGTGCTCCACGACGGCGTCCGCGAGCGGATCTCCCCGAACAAGCTGCCAGTTCGGCGTTGGGTCGAGATCATCGAGGCGGCCCACGCCGCCGGCCTGCGGTCCACCGTGACCGTGATGTTCGGCCACATCGAGGAGCCCTGGGAGCTCGCCGAGCACATGCGCGTGGTCCGCGAGCTGCAGGAGCGGACGGGCGGCTTCACGGAGTTCGTGCCGCTCTCGTTCATCCCCTTCCACACGCTCCTGGGTCGAACCCACGGCATCGAGGAGATCTCGCGCGATGAGAACCTGAAGCACACGGCGGCCTTCCGGCTCGCACTCGGCCGAACGGTCCCCAGCGTGCAGGCGAGCTGGGTCAAGATGGGCCTCGACGCCGCCACGGAGGCCCTCCGCTGGGGCGTCAACGACCTCGGCGGCACGCTGATGGAGGAGTCGATATCGCGGATGGCGGGCTCGTACCACGGCGTGCGCCTCGAGCCGGACGACCTGATCGGCGCCGCCCACGCGGCCGGCCGGCCGGCGGCCGAGCGCGACACGCTGTACGGGATCCGCCGCCGCTACGAGGTGCCGGTCGCGGCGTAGCGCGGGCGCGCACTCCGCGCCGGCAGCAACTTGTCACACGAGCTTCGCACGATCTTCACGCCGCCCGAGGCGGCTGTGCAACCCTGGACGCGAAGTGCGACGCCGTGAGTTCATCGGCCTGAGCGTGGGCGGCGCCGCGGCGGTGTCGCTGGGCGCCGCCTTCTGGGACGACCTCTTCGGCGCCGCCGCGAGCAGGCGGCTCCGGCGCGGTCCGGGCTACGGGCCGCTCGGCCCGCCGGACGAGAACGGCATCCGGCTGCCGGCCGGCTTTCGCTCGCGCCTCATCGCGCGCGGGGGCGAGCCCGTCGACGGGACGGCGTACCCGTGGCACACGGCGTCGGACGGCATGGCCGCCTTCCCCCGGGACGACGGCGGCTTCGTGCTCGTGTCGAACTCCGAGGCCTTCGAGGGCGGCGCGTCGGCGCTCCGCTTCGGCGCCGGCGGCGAGGTGGAGGACGCCTACCGGATCCTCGCCGGCACGACGCAGAACTGCTCGGGCGGCGGGACGCCGTGGGGCACGTGGCTGTCGTGCGAGGAGGTGGAGGAGGGGCGCGTCTGGGAGTGCGACCCGTCGGGTCGTCGCATGGCAGTGAGTCACACCGCCATGGGGGTGTTCAAGCACGAGGCGGCGGCGGTCGACGAGCGGCACCGCCGCATCTACCTCACCGAGGACCTCATTGACGGCGGCCTCTACCGCTACACACCGTCACGCTGGCCGGATCTCTCGTCCGGACTGCTCGAGATCGTCCGCGTGGCGCGCGGCGGGCGCGTCGAGTGGGTCGAGGTTCCGGACCCGCTCGCCCGCCACGAGCGCACGCGTCGCCAGGTGCGGGGCAGCACCCGTTTCAAGCGCGGGGAGGGCATCTGGCTCGCCGGCGACGTGCTGTACGTCGCGACCACCGCCGACCACCGCGTCCACGCCTACGACGTCCGCCGCGAGCGGATCGAGGTCGTCTACGACGGCCTCGCCTCGAGGAGCGCACCCCTGTTGCGCGTCGACCAGCTGACCGGCTCGCCCGCGGGTGAGGTGTTCGTGTGCGAGGACATCGCCACCGACGAGATCAAGATGGGGGTGATCAGCCCCGACCGGAAGGTGGCGAAGTTCCTCTCGGTGACGGGCCCGGCGCACCGCGGTTCCGAGATCACCGGCGTCACGTTCGACCCGTCCGGCTCGCGGATGTTCTTCGCCTCCCAGCGCGCGTTCCCGGCGAGCGACGCGGAGCCGGGGGAGGGCGCGATCTTCGAGATCACGGGTCGGTTCAGGCGCGGCGCCCGCGCCGCTTGACCGCCGGTGGCTCGACGGACGGTCAGGGTCTTGATCGAGGCCCGCCCCGGGGCCGGCAAGACGACGGTTGCGGTGCGGCTGGGGGAGCGTCTTCGCGCGGCCGGCCTGCCGATCGCCGGGTTCGTCACCGAGGAGATCCGCGAGGGTGGCTCGCGGGTGGGATTCCGGGTCGAGTCGTTCGCCGGACAGCGCGGCCTCCTCGCTCACGTGTCGCTGGCCGGCCCGCCGCGGGTGGGGAAGTACGGAGTGGACCTCGAGGCGTTCGAGCCGGTCGCGCTCCCGTCGCTCCGGTCGCCGAGGGGCGGCGCGACGGTAATCGACGAGCTCGGCAAGATGGAGCTCGCTTCGGGGGCCTTCCGCGACGCGGTGACCGCCCTGTTCGATTCCGATGTCCCGATCGTCGCGACGGTCCACGCCTTCCGACACCCCTTCACCGATGAGCTGAAGCGGCGGGCCGGCGTCGAGCTGATCCGGCTCAGCAGGGCGAATCGTGATGGACTGCCCAATGCGCTCGCGGAGCGGCTCCTGGGCTGACCGGGGCGGCTCGAGCCGGTCGGCGGCGGGGCCGGCGGGGCTGGGGCTGGTTAGCGGATCGGCCGTGGCCGCCCCGGCGGCTGGGGCCGCTCGATCCCGGGGGGAGTGCGCACATTCCGGGACTATGCGTCCCGGTTTGTATGGGACCCCCCTCGCCGGACCCCGTAACCCGAAAAAGCCACGCCGGCGGAGACCGGCGACGCCCGCGCCCGCGTCCGCCTGGGCCGTCCTTCACCCCACCAGTGTCGCCAGCTCCGCGAGGAGCTCGGGCGGCGCCGCGCCGCGCTCGGCGATGAAGCACTCGTCGCGCACCGGGTCGAGCACGACGCCCACCGCCAGGCCGGCGGCGTCCTCGAGCGCATCGCTGTATGAGCCCTCCTCAGACACGAGCCCGTCGTCCGGTTCCTCAGCGAAACAGGTCCTGCTCGCGCGGCCGACGCAGCGCGGCGGCCCCCGGACCGTCGGCCTCGCTCACGTAGCGCTCGAGGCCGCGCACCAGCACGGCCGGCTGTCGCGAGTCCTTCGCCCGGGCGAGGTCGGCGGCGGCGGCGACGGCGTCCGCGACCGCGATTTCGCTCACCCTCAGCTCGCGGCCGTAGGCGTCGGGCCGCCCGCGCCAGGCCTCGAGCGGCGCCAGGCCGGCGGCGCCGATCGCGACGTCTGTCTCGCCCCTGCGCCAGGCGCGCCCGAAGGAGTCGCTGATGACGACGGCCGGGCGGGTTCCCAGGACGAGCTCGACGCCCCCGCGCAGCCGCCGTGCCGAGGCGTCCGGATCCTCCGGCAGCAGCACCAGCTCGCCCTCCACGGACGCGTTCGAGCGGTCGACGCCGGCGTTCGCGCAAACGAGACCATGGCGCGTCACGCAGATGAGCACGCCGTCGCGGGCCCGCAGCAGCTCGGCGCACTCGTCGAGCACGGCCTGCATCAGGCGAGCGTCCTTGCCGTGCTCCGCGCCCAGCTCCCGCGCGCGCCCGCCCGGCGAGATCGCCGCCAGCTGCCGGACGCGTCCCTCGGACTTCGAGACCACCTTGTGAGCGACGACGAGCACGTCGCCGCCCGCGAGGTCCGCGGGCGCCGCGGAGGCGAGCATCGCCGCGAGGTCGTCGCCCCGCCGCACGTCGGGCAGCGGCGGCAGCGGCAGGCACAGGAGCGAGCGGCCGTCGGACACCGGTCCGAAGGCTAGAGGCGGATGTTTCAGGTGGCGCCCGACTCTCCCGTCGCAGCGGGCGGCGCCGGCGGCTTCGGCGGCACATGCGGCGGGGGCGGGGAGTCGAGGGCCCAGGCGACCATCCGCACGTCGGGTATGGCACCCGCCAGCTTGGTGGTCGTGGTCCGCGCTTGCTGCTCTGCGGCGTGCGCACGCTGCTCGGCCTGTTGGCGCTGTTCCTCTACTGCCTCTTTGCCTTCCGCGCCCTTTTGGATCCCGAAGTATGCGCCGACGATCGTGCCGATCAGGCCGGTGATCGGCGCAAGTGTGGTGGAGATCGCTTGAGCGGTGTCCAGCGCAATCAAGGCAGCGACGAAGGCACCCAGCGTCACCAAGAAGCCTGCGAGCACGACTAACACTCCATAGCGCGCTCGCAGCGCGTCCTCGCTCTCTCCGGGTCCGGCCCGAAGCCAGCGCCGCGCACGTGTGCGCGCGGCGGTTGGATCCGTCGCGGCCCCACCTCGACCTGTCTCGCTGGGTGGCTCGCCGGCTGTAGCCATCCTTGCCTCCCCGTCGGGTACGGGCGGACCCTAGCCGGCGCCCGCTCAGGCCCGCACGGCCGCGCCGGCCGACGGCCGGGCCCGGCACCGATCGAGCTGGCTCAGCGCGCCGCGGGTCAAGGGCGCGCGGCCGTGGCGACCTTCGAGGGCCGCCGCGAGCTCGGCGAGGTCCTCGGGGGTGTCGACGTCGAGCATCAGGGTGGGCACCCGCTCCACCGTGTACTCGAGACCGGCGGCTCGCGCGGCGGCGGTGTGTCGCGCGAGGCTGCCGGGACCGAAGCTCGGCTCGATGGCGTCGGGTGGCGAGAGCAGGAGGGCGTTCGTGCCCGCGAGGTGGCGGTCGGGCACGATCGCCACGGCCGGCGCCCGCTCGAGCAGCGTGGCGACCTCGAAGCGGTCGAGCAGCGGCGTGTCGCCAGGGACGAGCATCACGCGCTCGAAGCCGGCGTCGAGCGCGTACCGGATGCCGACTGACGCCGCGGCGGACTGGCCCGCCTCCTCGTGGTCGCGCAGCACCGTTACGTGCTTCCCGACGGCGACGGACTCGGCCCGCCGGTCGGCGGTGACCACGGCAACGGCGTCCAGCCCGGGGACGTGTCGGAGCGAGGCGAGCACGTCAGCGAACATCGCTTGCGCGAGCGCCTGCCGGGAACCCGCGCCAAGCCTGCCGGCCAGCCGCTGCTTCGCGGCGCCGAAGCTCTTCACGGGGAGGATCGCGAGGGTACGCATGGCCTGGGTGCGGCGAGACTAGCGCGCGGCGGCCGCCGGGCGACAGCCGTCAGCGGCGGAGCGATCCCGCAAACTCCAGGGTGTTCGTGGCGAGCCGCCGCGAGGCGTCGACCGTGTCCATCGTCGTGTCTGTGACGAGCCCGGGCACGCCCGCCACCTCCTCATCCGCGACCATCCCGTCGAGGACATCGGCGTACGCCCCCGCGATCCCGGTGGCGCTCAACTCGATGCCGGCGTAATCGCAGAACGGCTCGGTCGGGCCCTTCAGCGACCGACCGCCCACGATGGGACTCACCGCCACGACCGGAGCCGGCGCGCCGGCGAGCGCCTCGCGCATCCCGGGGAGGGCGAGGATCGGCCCGATCGAGATGACCGGGTTGGACGGGCCGATCACGATGGCGTCGGCCTCCGCCAGCGCCGCGAGCACGTCGTCGGTCGGGCGGGCCCGCTCGAGGCCGCGCAGCTCCACGGCCTCGATCGGGGCGGGCGCCCCCTCGACGATCATGTACTCCTGGAACGGCAGCATCCTCCCGCCCGCGCCGACCCAGGTCGCCACGGGCGCGTCGCTCATCGGCAGCACGCGGGCGGGAACGCCCATCGCGTCGACCACCGCGGCGTGCGCCTCGGTCAGCCGCTCTCCGGCCCGCAGGCGCTCCGTACGGATGAGGCACATGGCGAGGTCCCGGTCGCCGAGGCGGAACCAGACCGGCCGCCCCGCCGCCTCGAGCGCGCTCATCACCTGCCAGCTGTCGCCGCGCAGCCCGTAGCCGCGTGGGTCGATCTCGTCGGCGAGCCAGTACGTGACCAGGTCGGGGTCGGGCGAGACGTGGAGGCCGTAGACCTCCACGTCGTCTGCCGTGTTGGCGATGACGACGAGGCCGTCGGCGACGTCGAGCAGGCCCCGGGCGAGCTTCGCGCCGCCCGTGCCGCCGGCGAGGAGCGCTACCAGCGGGGCTCCTCCAGCCCGGTCAGGCGAATGCCCGCGTGCGTCTTGTTGCGCACGTTGATCGAGATCAGGAGCGGCGTGACCGACTCGATCAGCCGCGCCACCTCGAGCCGGCCGCAGTCCACGGGCCGCAGGCCGGGGATCCGCCGCACCAGTTCGGCGACGCTGGCCTTCGCCTCCCTCGAGTCGCCGGCGATGAGGACGTCCTCGTCGAGCTCGCTCTCGAGGTCCCCGAGGACGGGCGCGCTCACGGTGTGGAAGGCGGACACGACCGTCACGCCGTCGGGGACCATCTCCTGGGCCTGCTGCGCGGCCGATCCCTGGGGAACGCCCAGCAGCCGGGTGGCCTTGCCGGACACCGCGGCGGCGAGGGGGACCGTCGCGTCGACGAGGATCTGGCCCGGCTCGAGCGACTCCTTCAGGTTCGTGAGGTTCTCGGACTGGGCGCGGAACGGAACGCACAGCAGCACGATCGGACCGCGTCCGGCGGCGGCCCTGTTCTCGGCGCCGGTCGCGTCGCCGCCGATGCGGGCCGCGGCCTCCTGCGCCCGGCCCGCGTCGCGCGAGCCGATCACCACCGGTACCCCCGCCCGGGCGAGGCGTAGCCCCAGGCCGAAGCCGAGCGCGCCCGTGCCGCCGATGATGGGGACCGCGTCCACGGGCGCGCGAGCCTAGCGGATAGGCTGCCGCCCCCATGAGGCTCGCGGAGCGGACCGCGCTGGTGACGGGCGGGGCGAGCGGGATCGGCGCCGCCACCTGCCGGCGGCTCGCCGCCGAGGGCGCGCGCGTGGCGGTGACCGACGTCGACGTTGACGGCGCGCGCCAGGTCGCGGACGAGGTCGACTCCGAGGCCTACGAGCTCGACGTGCGCTCCGACGACTCGATCCGCGCCGCCGTGGAGGCGGCGGAGCGCGACCTCGGCCCGATCGACGCGCTCGTGAACAACGCCGGCTACGACGAATGGGGCTGGTTCACGGAGACGGACCCGGCGCTGTGGGACCGGGTGCTGGCGGTGAACCTGCGCGGCGTGATAGCGGTGACGCACCGGGTGCTTCCGGGCATGCAGGAGCGGCGCCGCGGCCGTATCGTGAACACAGCCTCGGAGGCGGGTCGCGTCGGCTCGAGTGGCTCCGCCGCCTACTCGGCCGCGAAGGCGGGCGTGATCGGGTTCACGAAGACGATCGCCGTCGAGAACGGTCGCTTCGGCATCACCTGCAACGCGGTGGCGCCCGGGCCGATCGAGACCCCGCTCCTAATGGGCGCGCCCGAGCGGCTCGGAGACGTCGGCAAGCGGCTCGTCGAGACGATGATCGGCGCCACGAACCTGCGCCGACTCGGCCAGCCCGAGGAGGTGGCCGCGGCAATCGCGTTCCTCGCCTCCGACGACGCGTCGTACATCACGGGCCAGGCGCTCGGCGTGAGCGGCGGGCTTGCCAGGATCTAGGCATGGCCACGGAGGTGAAGGTTCGTGAGGTCGGCCCGCGCGACGGCTTCCAGAACGAGCCGGAGATCATCCCGACCGACGACAAGGTGCGACTCGTCGAGATGCTCGCCCGGACCGGCCTGCGCCGGCTCGAGGTGACGAGCTTCGTGCGGGCGGACGTGATCCCCCAGCTCGCCGACGGCGCCGAGGTCCTGCGCCGCGCCGACATCCCCGACGACGTAGCCGTGACCGTGCTGATCCCGAACGAGCGCGGGCTCGACAACGCCCTGGCGCTGCGCGAGCACTTCGACGAGGTGAACCTCTTCCTGTCCGCATCCGAGACGCACAACCGGAAGAACGTGAACCGCTCGATCGAGGAGTCGCTCTCGGGCCTCGAGCGAGTGGTCTCGAGGGCGCTCGCCGAGGGACTCCGCTGCGAGGGCGTCATCTCGGTGGCCTTCGGCTGCCCCTACGAGGGAGACGTGCCCGCCGAGCGGGTGCTCGCGATCGCCCGCCGCCTTGCGGACGCCGGCTGCGAGGAGATCGCCTTCGGCGACACGACGGGCATGGCGAACCCGCGCCAGGTCGAAGCTTTCTTCGCCGCCGCGGATCTAGGCGTCGAGCTGACCGCCCACTTCCACAACACCCGCGGCCAGGGTCTCGCCAACGTCGTCGCCGCGCTCGAGGCCGGGGTCCGGTCGTTCGAGAGCTCCTTCGGCGAGCTCGGCGGCTGTCCCGTGCCAAAGGGCGCCACCGGCAACATCGCGAGCGAGGACCTCGTCTCGATGCTCCACGAGATGGGATACGACACGGGCATCGACCTCGAGCGCCTGATCGCCTGCGCCCGGGAGGTCCAGCGGGTGCTGGGGCGGCCGCTCGGGAGCCACCTCCTGACCGCCGGCCCAGTCGACTGGCATCGATGACTCGCGTCGCTTAGACGGAGCCCCGCCGGGGTACAGACGGCCTCGAGGGAGGAGGCCGGATGTCGATCGAGACGCGCGAACAGGAGCGCCGGAGGGACGGCGAGGAGATCGGGCGCGGGGGGACCTACCGGACGCTCGACGAGCAGGAGGGCAGGCTCTCACCCGCGGAGGAGCGCTTCGAGCGCCGCCGCCGGACCGTCGGGCTGTTCCTCGGCCCGATCGTGCTGGCGGTCCTGCTCCTGATCCCGTTCGACCTGGACGGCAACCAGCACCGCCTTCTCGCGATCCTCGGGTTCGTAATCGTCTGGTGGGTCACCGAGGCGATTCCGATCCCGATCACGGCGCTCGTCGGGGTGACGCTCTGCGCGCTGCTCGAGGCCACGCCGCCGCCGCCGGAGGGCGACAGCAGCGTGGACGTGGTGTTCGCGATGTTCACCGACGACACCATCTTCCTGTTCATCGGCAGCTTCATCATCGCCCAGTCGATGGTGGTGCACGGGCTCCACCGGCGCTTCGCCTACCGGGTCCTGTCCTCGCGCTTCGTCGGCGGCTCGACCTTCCGCATCATCCTGGCGTTCGGCCTGATCGGTGCGATCACCTCGCCGGTGATGTCGAACACGGCGGCGGCGGCCATGATGCTGCCGATCGCGATCGGGGTCATGGGCGTGGTCGGCGGTATGGTGGCGCGCCAGGCGGGCGGCGACCGCGACCCCGAGCGGCTTCGCTTCGGCGCCGCGCTGATGCTCGTCATCACCTACGGAATCACGGTGGGCGGCCTTCTTCTGCCGATCGGCAGCCCGCCGAACCTGATCGGGCGCGAGCTGCTCGAGGCGGAGACGGGCGAGCCGATCACGTTCCTCGAGTGGTTCGTGATGGCGCTTCCGATCGTCGTTGTGATGTTCGTCGTGGTGATCCTCGTGGTGACCCTCCTCAACCGGCCGGAGGTGGACGAGGTGTCGGGCGTCGAGGAGCATGTGGGCAAGGAGCGGCGCTCGCTCGGGCCGCTCACGCGGGGCGAGAAGAACACGCTGTGGGTGCTTGCGTTCGCGCTCTTCGGGTGGTTCCTGCCGGGCTTCGTCGGCATCGTGGCCGGCGACGACTCGGACGCCTACACGCAGGTCGGCGAGGCGGCCAACGAGGGCATCGTCGCGATCCTCGCCGCCGGCGCGCTGTTCGTGCTGCCGCTCGACTGGAAGCGGCGGCAGTTCACGCTGAACTGGAACCAAGCGACACGGATCGACTGGGGCACGATCCTCCTCTTCGGCGGCGGGATCGTGCTGGGCACGCTGCTCAGCGAGACCGGGCTCGCCACCGTGGTCGGGGAGTCGCTGTCCGACGCCCTCGGCGTGTCGAACCTGCTCGGCATCTCGATCGTCGTCGTGATCGTCGCGGTGCTGATCTCGGAGACGACGAGCAACACCGCCAGCGCCGCCATCGTGGTTCCGATCGCGATCTCGATCGCCGTCGCCGCCGACGTAAATCCGACGATTCCGGCACTGGCGGCGATCTTCGGGGCAAACTACGGGTTCATGCTGCCGGTCTCGACCCCGCCGAACGCGATCGTCTACTCCTCCGGACTCCTCCCCATCACGCGGATGGTGAGGGCCGGCGCGATCTTCGACGTGATCGGCGCCGTTCTGTGCGTGGTCGGCGTGATCGCGATGGCGAACGTGGTGGGGCTCGCGTAGGCCTCGCCCGCCCATCGGCACTCGCGGTAGCGGCCGGCGCGGCGACGGTGCTCCCCGGCTTCCTGGTCGGGGTGCTGGCGCTCCAGATCCGCGACGACCTCGGCGTCCGGGTCGAGGCCGTAGTCGCCGGCGTGACCGTCTTCTTCCTGGCGGGCGCGGTCGGCGCCGGCCCGGGCGGGCGGCTCGCGGAGCGGGTCGGGGCGACGACCGCGATGCGTGGCTGCGTGCTCGCCACGGCTGCGTGCCTCCTGGCCGCTGCGGCGCTCGCGTCCTCGCTTCCGGTGCTGCTCGTGCTGCTGGCGGTGGCGGGGCTCGCCAATGCGGTCTCGCAGCCGGCGATCAACCTCTTCATGGCCGAGCAGGTGCCGATCGACCGCCAGGGGCTCGCGTTCGGGATCAAGCAGTCGGCGATCCCCGCGGCGATCCTGGTGAGCGGCCTCGCCCTGCCCGCGCTCGCCCTACCCCTCGGCTGGCGCGCCACGGTCGCCGTCTGCGCGCTGGCGCCGCTGGCCGTCGCCGCGGCGCTCGGGCGAAGCGCCCGGCACCTGCGGCCGGCCGAGCAACGGGCGCCGGCGCCGCGGCCGACCGGCCGGCTCGTGCTCATCGCCGCCGGCGCGGCCCTGGCGAGCGCCGGGCCGAACTCCCTCGCCGCATACCTGGTCGCCTCCGCGGTGGAGACGGGCATCGCCGAGGGTGCGGCCGGTCTCCTCGCGGCGCTAGGCAGCGCGCTCAGCCTGCTCGCGCGGGTGCTGCTCGGCGTCCGCGCGGACCGCCGCCGCGACTACGGCTTCACGTCGGTGGCGGTCGTACTCGTCGCGGGGGCGGGGGGCTTCGGGCTGCTCGCCACCGAGACCGCCGCGCCATTCGTCGTGGGGGCGCTCCTCGCGTTCGCGCTCGGGTGGGGCTGGCCGGGGCTATTCAACCTGGCGGTGGTCGACAGCCACCGGGCGGCGCCCGGCGCCGCGACCGGGATCAGCCAGACCGGGATCTACCTGGGCGCGGCCCTCGGCCCCGCCGCGGTAGGGGCGATCTCCGCCGCCGCCGGCTTCTCTGCCGCCTGGGGCGCGGCGGCCGCGTTCGCGCTGCTCGGTGCGGCGCTGCTCGCGCTGGCCGGCCGCGGCGCGAGCCTCAGCCCCTCTTGGCGCTAATTGGACAACTCCGGGGTGTGTTCTCGGCTCCAAATGGGTATCACCCATTGATAGCCGCCGAGGCCGGTTTTCGGCACATAGTGGGTTCCCCCGACCCAGCCTCGGCCCTACGCGCGGGCCCGGACCACGGCATCCGGGCCCGTCGTCGTTGCGGCGGCTACGCGGCGAGCCGGTAGCCCATGCCCCGGACGGTCTCGATCGCGCCCGAGCCGAGCTTGCGGCGCAGGTACCCGATGTAGACGTCGACCACGTTGGAGCCGGGGTCGTAGTCGTAGCCCCAGACGTGTGAAAGCAGCTGCTCCCGGGAGAGCACCTGGCCGGCGTGGCGGATCAGCACCTCGAGCATCGTGAACTCGCGGGCGGTGAGGTCGATCGTGCGGCCGGCGGTGCTCGCACGCCGCGTGCGCAGGTCGAGCACGATCTCGCCCGCGCGGAGCACCGTGCGCTCGACGGTCCGCTCGTCCCGCAGGCGGGCCCGCACGCGCGCCAGCAGCTCCTCGAAGCGGAACGGCTTGGTGACGTAGTCGTCGGCGCCGCCCTCGAGGCCCGCGACCTTGTCGCTCACGTCATCGCGCGCGGTGAGGATGATCACCGGCATGCGCTGGCCGGCCGCCCGGAGCTCGCGCAGAACCTCGGTGCCATCCTTGTCGGGAAGGCCGAGATCGAGCACGAGGAGGTCGAAGTCGTCGTCCCGCGCGATGAAGCCGGCCGTCGTGCCGTCCTTGGCGACGGTGGTCACGAAGCCGTTCGAGCGGAGACCCTTCTCGAGAAAGGACGCGAGCCGCGGCTCGTCCTCCACGATCAGGATTCGGTTCATCTGCCGCTCACCTCCTGCGGTGGCTCGGTCGGGATGATCACGGTGAAGCGGGCGCCCTGGCCGGGACGGCTGTCGAGCTCGACGCGCCCGCCGTGGGACTCGGCGACGGCGCGCGTAATCGCGAGCCCGAGCCCCGCGCCCTCCCCGGCGCTCCGGTCGAGGCGCACGAAGCGCTCGAAGATGCGTGCCTGGTCGTGCTCCGGCACGCCCGGCCCCGTGTCCTTCACCCACAGGCGGGCGTCCCCGTTGCGCAACTCGGACCCGAGTTCGACTGCGTCGCCCAGGCCGGTGTGGGCCACGGCGTTCTGGCTCAGGTTCATGAGCGCCTGGGTCAGGCGCTGGCGGTCGGCGACGATCCGCCCCGAGCCGACCGCCGCGAGCCGCCAGTCGCGGCTCGCCAGAGCCGAGGCCTTGGCGAACAGCTCGCGCGTCAGGTCGTCGAGGTCGATGGTCTCCGGCTGGAGGAAGTCCGGGCGGTTGGCCTTCGCGAGCAGCAACAGGTCGTTCACGAGCCGGCTCATGCGGTCGAGCTCGTCGCTCACCAGCTCGAGCGTCTCGCGGCGGTCGCTCGGATCATCGCCCATCAGGTCGAGGTGGCCGCGGATGATCGTGATGGGGGTGCGCAGCTCGTGGCCCGCGTCGCTGATGAACGCCTTCTGGCTCCCGAAGGCCTGTTCGAGGCGGTCGAGCATCTCGTTGAACGTGCGCGCGAGGTCGGCGAGCTCGTCGTCGCCCTCCACGGGGATCCGCCGGGTGAGGTCGGACTCGCCGATCGAGCGCGCCGTATCGCGCAGGACCCGGAGCGGCGCGAGGACCCGTCCGGCGATCACCCAGGCCAGGAGCGACGCGAGGATGAGGACGCCGATGCTGACCCCGGCGGCGATCCGGAGCGCGTCGTTCACCTCGTCTATCTCGCCCGAGAGATCGATCGCGACCGCGAAGACCCCCCGCGCGCCGCGGTCGCCTTCGACGGGAACCGCGATGAAGCGAACCCGCCGGCCGTCATCCAGCTCGACCTCGCCACGCCGGGGAGCGGTGGTATCGCCGAGCGAGTCGACCGCCGGGATGCGCACGCCGCGGAGGCGCGGATCGGCGGTGCGCCTGTGAGCCTCGCCGCCAACGTAGGTGAAGAACGCCTCGCGCTCGGCCGGGACGTTCCGGGCGAGGAAGACGTTGAAGATCGCGCGGACGTCGTTCCCGAACGGGTCGCCCGTGCGTGGGTCACGGCCGATCCGGGCGAGCGTTCGGAACTCCTCGACCTCCTGGACGAGCGCGTCGTCCACCCGCTCGCCCGCGCGCGCCAGGAGCACCTCTCTCAGGACGAGCGTCCCGACGACGGTCGAGAAGAGCAGCAGGATGAGATACGAGGCGAGGATGCGGGCGCGAGCGCTCGCGAACAGGCGATGGCGCCAGCGGCCGCTGTTTCCCGCGGCGGGCATCAGTCGTCGTCTCCCCCTCCGTCGTCGTCGCCGTCGTCGTCGTCATCATCACCACCGGGGGGCGGCGCGGGTGCGGGCGACGGAGTGGGCTCCGGGGGCGGCGCGGGCTCGCGCGGCTGCGCCGGTGCCGGCGCTTCGGGCGTGGGCGCTTCGGGCGTCGGCGAGGCGGGCGGCGGCGCGGCCGCGGGCGGCGGCGCGGGCTCGGCCGGCGCCTCGACCGCGGGTGGCGCCTGCCGCGTCGGCCCACCGCCGCGCCGGCGGGCGGCGCGACGCCTCGCCGCGCGCCGGCGGCGCTCGAGCCGCTCGCGACGCTCCGCCGTGCGCCGGCGCTCGAGGCGCTCGCGCCGCTCGTCCGCGCGAGACGGAGCTTCCAGCTCGATCGGCTGGACCGGCGACGGATCCTCGGGTCTGAGCAACAGGCTCATGGCGCCGACGGCGACCGCCCCGATGAGGACACCGGCGGCGACGAGCACGGCGGCGCGCGGACGAACCGCGCCGCGCTGGCCGCCCGGTCTACGGCGGCGGTCGCGCGCCAGGCCCTCGTGGTCCCCGCCCCGCCTGATGAGAGTGTCCTCACGATCATGGCGCCGTAACCAAGCCAACTTCGTCGCAGCGTCGGCAGTCGGCGTGAGCCCGGGATGAGCGGCACATGAGAACTCTCTCATTCGAGGTTGGCGGGAAGTGCCGCCCTCACGCGCCCACGCGTTTGACGTTTCGTGCGATATGCGCACAAAAGGTCAAACACGTGGTGCCGGCGGCGGCCCGGGAGGCGCTCGCGGACCCGGGGACGGAGAACGCGGCGCTCCGAGCCTACCCCCGTGCCCCCGCCACGGGCTCGAGCGCGCTCCGCAGCTCCGCGAGCGACGGCCGCGCCCGGGCGTCCAGCGCGAGGCAGCGGTCCACGGCGTCGGCCAGCGCCGCCGGCAGTCGCCGCCGCTCGCGGAGCGGCGGGGGGCGGAGCTCCAGCTGCGGGTACTCGATCGCCTCGTCCCCGAACGGGGTGTCGCCGCAGGCGGACTCCCACAGCACGACGCCGATCCCCCACACGTCGGCCGCCGGCCCCACCCGGCCGCCGCGGGCCTGCTCGGGCGCCATGTAGCACCAGGTGCCGACGCCGGGCTTCGCTCGGCCGGGACGCCGAGCGATGCTGAGGTCGATCAGCTTCGCGCGCCCAGACTCGGCCACGACGTTCGACGGCTTCAGATCGAGGTGCAGCCAGCCGCGGCCGTGGAGGTATCCGACCGCGGAGCACAGGTGCAATCCGAGGAACGCGAGCTCGCGTGCCGAGAGGGCCCGCCGCCGCCGCTCGATGAGGTGCGCGAGCGTCTCGCCGCGAAGCGTCTCGAGCGCGACCAGCGGGCGCGGCGAACGCACCGTCTCGTACGCCTGCACGATGCCCGGATGGCGCAGTCCTTCGAGCAGGCGCCCCTCAGAAAGCAGCCGTCGGCGCGCGCCGAGGTCGCCGACGCGGTCCGGGCGAAGCGTCTTTACGACGCAGCGGCACTGGAGCCCGGCGCTCCAGGCGTCGTAGACGTCCAGGACCCGCGAGCGGTGGACGTGCTCGATGATCTCGTAGCCGGGCACGATCTCGGCATGTGTGGCGACGGGCGGCGCCGGACTCATGCGACCGCCTCCTGCGCCGCGCCCGCCTCCTCGAGCCGTCCACGGTTCAGCCGGAGGACGCGATCCGCGGCAGCGAGCAGTCGCTCGTCATGGGTGATGAGGAGCGCAGTGCGTTCGCTCAGGAGCGTCCGGAGCGGCTCGACGAGGCGCGCCGCGGCCTCACCGTCGAGCCCCGCGGTGGGCTCGTCCAGCACGACCACGGGGGCGTCGCGCAGCAGCGTGCGAGCGATCTCGACGCGCCGCCGCTGCCCGCCGGACAGGCGCCGCCCGCGCTGGCCGATGCGCGTGTCGTACCCATCGGGGAGCGCCGCGATGAAGTCGTGTGCCCCTGCGGTCCGCGCCGCGGCCTCGATCTCCTCGTCCGACGCGTCCGCTCGCGCGAAGGCGATGTTCTCACGCACGCTCGTGTCGAAGAGAAGGGTCTCCTGGAGCAGGGCGGCGACGTTGTCGCGGACCGAGTCGAGCGTGAGCGCCCGCAGGTCGTAGCCGTCGAGGCACACGGATCCCGCCGAGGGATCCGCGAACCGCAGCAGGAGACGCGCCAGCGTGGACTTACCGCAGCCGCTCGGGCCCGTGACAGCCACCACCTCGCCCGGCGCGGCGCGCAGGGACACGTCGCGGAGGACCGGCTCCGGCGCCTCCGGGTAGGCGAACTCCACGCCGTCGAGCTGCACCTCGCCCCGCACCCGCCCGAGCGGCACCGCGCCGAGCCGCTCGGCGACGAGCGGCCGCCGGTCGAGCAGCTCGAGCACGCGCTCGCCGCCCGCCGAGGCGGCGAGCAGCGACGCCGCCAGCTGGCTGAGGTCGCCGACCGGTCGCAGCAGCTGCGAGAGGTAGGCCAGGAACGCGAGGAGGCCGCCGATCGTAAGCCGGTCGTCCTGGACGGCCCAGGTGCCGAAGGCGACGATGGCGAGCACGCCCGCGACCTCGATCAGCGCGACGAGCCCGGAGAACACGCCGCTCACCCGGGCGGATGCGAGCTCCGCGTCCACCACGCCCTCGCCTTCGCGGAGCAGGCGGCGGCGCTCGTGCTCCGTGCGTCCCATGGACTGCACGAGCGCGGTATTGGCCAGGCTCTCCTCGGCCACGGCGCTCAGCGCGCCGCTGCGGCGGCGCTTCTCGCGGGCTGCGTGGCGCGCCAGCCGCGCGAAGTGGCGCGCCGCCAGGTAGAACGGCGGCGCCAGCAGGAGCGCGTAGAGGGCGAGCTGCCAATCAAGCAGGAAGAGCGCGCCGGCGAAGAACGCGATGCGGGCGATCGCCGAGATCGCCTCGCCCAGGCCACTGAGGACGAAGGCCTCGATCGCCTGGATGTCGCCGCTCAGGCGCGCGATCAGGTCGCCCAGCCGGCGCCGGTCGAGCGTGTCGAACGACAGCGCCTGGAGGTGCGAGAAGAAGGTCGTGCGGAGGTCGAGGAGGAAGCGCTCGCCGGCCCACGTCCACGCGTAGTCCTCGCCGAAGGACAGCGCCGCCCCAACGACAGTGAGCGCCAGCACGGCCGCCGCGATCGGTACGAGCGCCTCGAGCTCGCCCGGCACGACGACCTCGTCCACCACGAGTTTGAACATCCAGATCTCGGCCGCGTGAACTGCCGGCAGCAGGACGACGAGGACGATCCCGGCCCCGATGGCGAGCCGGTACGGGAGGGCGTACGGCCAGAAGCGACGGATCAGCGCGAGCGGCGGCACCGCCGGCGCCGCGCCGACGATCCCGGCGCTCTCGAGCCGGGGCAGCAGGAACGCACGCAGGCGGCCGGGCGATCTCGCCCGGCCGCCTCGCGTGCGGCGCGGCAGTGTGCGCACCCCGCGCGTCAGGTGTTCGTCCCGCGACGACGCCGCCGCCGCCGGCGCCGGCGGCGCCGGCGGCGGCGCCCGGTGTCGGTGTCGTCGCTGCTTGCGCGAGCCGCGGGAACGGCGGCGCTGAACGCGGATCGATAGGCCATCGTGGCTCTCCTCGGATCGGGTACGCCCAGAAGGTGCCCCGCCGCGGTGAGCGCCCCATGAGGCTTACATGAGAGGTTTCACATAGCCGCCGGCGAGCCGGCGGGCGCTCAGCGGCCGGCGAACTCCGGATCCCGCTTCTCGAAGAAGGCCCGCGTGCCCTCCGCGAAGTCCTCGCTCGCCGCGAGCGTCTCCTGCGCGGCCGCCTCCTGCTCGAGCGTGAGCGACAGTGCCGGCTTCGCCGCGCCGTCCATGATCCGCTTCGCCATCCCGATCGCCCGCGGGGCGCATGCGAGCAGCTCGTCGGCGAACGCCTCGGTCGCGGCGTCGAGCTCTTCGGGCGGGGCGATCCGGTTGGCGAAGCCGATCCGGTGCGCCTCGCGGCCGTCGATCACCTTGCCGGTCATGATCAGCTCCTTGGCGTTGCCGAGCCCGACCACGGCCGGTAGCCGCGAGCAGCCTCCAACGTCCGGGACCAGCCCCACCCGCACCTCCATGATCCCGGCCACGGCGTCCTCGGCCATCGTCCGGAAGTCGCAGGCGAGCGCGAGCTCGAAGGCGCCGCCCAGGCACGCGCCGTGGATCTGGCAGATCGTCGGCTTCGTCATCTCCTCGAGCAGGTTCCACGTGGCGACGATCGGGCGCCGGTAGCGCCGCAGCCCGTCCGGATTCTCGGAGAGCCGGCGCAGGTCGTGCAGGTCCATTCCCGCCGAGAACATGGGCCCGCGGCCGCGCAGGACGACCACCCGCACGTCCTCGTCGGCCGCCGCCTCCTCCAGCGCACCAGCGAGCTCATCGATCAACTCGCCGTTCAGCGCGTTGCGCTTCTCGGCCCGGCTCAGGAGCACGTGGCGAACGCCGCCGCGGTCATCGGTCTGCACAAGCGACATGTAGGCTCAGCCTAATGCAGATCCAGCGGGTCGGAGTTCTCGGCTGCGGCCTGATGGGCCATGCGATCGCGCAGGTGGCGGCGCAGGCGGGATGCGACGTGGTGGTCCGCGAGGTCGACGCTGCCGCGCTCGAACGAGGCGTCGGTCGCATCGAGAAGCAGCTCGCCCGCTCGGTCGAGCGGGGGCGGATCGAGCAGGCGGACGCGGACGCCGCACGCGCGCGCATCCGCGGCACGCTCGACTACGGCGACCTGGCGGACTGCGACCTCGTGATCGAGGCGATCACCGAGAGCCTCGATCGGAAGCTCGAGATGTGGGACGAGGTCGACCGGGTCGTCAAGGACGAGGCGATCTTCGCCACGAACACGTCGTCGCTCCCCGTGGTGCGGCAGGCCGCCAGAACGGGCCGCCCGGATCGCTTCCTCGGGCTGCACTTCTTCAATCCGCCGCAGGTGATGCAGCTCGTGGAGGTGATCCGGTGCGTCACCACGTCCGACGCGACGTTCGAGGCCGGAAGGGAGTTCGCCGCCAAGCTCGGGAAGGTCGGCATACCTACCCGGGACAGCGCCGGGTTCATCGTGAACCGGCTGCTCGTGCCCTACATGCTCGACGCCATCCGCGCGCACGAGGAGGGCGTCGGATCGATCGACGACATCGATCGGGCGATGAAGGCCGGCGCCGGCCATCCGATGGGCCCGCTGACGCTCGCCGACTTCGTCGGGCTCGACACGCTCGGGGCGATCTGCGAGGTCATGTTCGACGAGTTCCGCGAGCGCCGCTTCGCGAAGCCGCCCACCCTTCGCCGGATGCTCGCCGCCGGCTGGCTCGGACAGAAGTCCGGGATGGGGTTCTACGACTACTCGGGCGACGAGCCGATCCCGAACGAGCAGGTCTAGCTGGGCGTTCCCGCCCGCCGCAAAGGAGGAACCGGGCCGGGATAGAAGGCCCCTTCCATGCATGGACCGGACCCCCGCCGGCGCGCGCGCCGCGAGATCGTGGCGGTGCTGATCGGCGCCGAGGCCGGCGCCGCGATCGGCCTGGTCGGCTTCGGCTCCACCCCGCTCGCTCCGCTCGCCACAGCCGCGATCGGCGCGGGTCTGGGGCCGCTCGCCGCGCTGGGGCTGCGGCATGTCCGGCATGCGGTCGCCCGGCGCTGGCTGCGCGATCAGCTCCGGGCCACGGACCACTAGCCTCCCGG
>Ga0081538_10000222_pt1 | contig 64190 bp, 52 predicted proteins | sample TabmetS5T2R1_FD_71022 | JGI IMG/M metagenome (GOLD analysis project Ga0081538, IMG submission 71022) | Tabebuia heterophylla rhizosphere microbial communities from the University of Puerto Rico - S5T2R1 | ecosystem: Host-associated > Plants > Roots > Rhizosphere ...
GCGGAGGTCTTCGAGGGTCCGGTCGGCGTCTTCGCGTGCTACTTCGGGGGGCGTTACGACCGCGAGGCGATGCTGGCCGACCTGGGCAAGGACTTCCGGGGAGGCGGCACCCTCTACAAGGTGTGGCCAGCGGTCGGAACCTCCCATAGCCATATCCATGCGGTGGTCGAGCTGATGCGCGAACACGGTCTGACCGTTGAGGACATTGCGGAGCTCCGCCTCGCAGTGGGCGACTACCACCGGGTGATGTGCACGCCGCTCGCCGAACGCCGCGCACCCGAAACGCTCGTCGATGCCAAGTTCAGCCTCCCGTTCCTGGTCGCGCTCGCCGCTGTGCACGGCACGGTGGAGGTGGCGCACTTCACCAAGACCGGGCTTCACGATCCGCGGGTCCGAGCCGTTGCGCAGAAGGTAGTTCCCGTCGACGACGCGCTCCTGGACTGGCATCTCGAGCTGCCTCCTGGTCGCGTCGAGGTGACCACGACGGATGGTCGCGTGCTCAGCCGGGTCGGGTCAGCGTTCCCGGGCAGTCAGGAGCGCCCAGTGACGTGGCCCGAGCTCGCCGAGAAGTTCCGCCGCTGCGCAGCTTTCGCGTCCCGTCCTCCCGCTGAGGCCGACATCGAGCAGGCTATCGACGTCGCCCAAGATCTTGACACGGCGCCGGACGTCACCGTTCTGAGCCGGCTGCTCGGTTGATGGGACCGACGGTCGCCGGCTCACCGACGTTAACGACCTCATTTCACCGCACCGACCTCACCCAGCTCTGATCTTGTCCGCTATCCCTCCCGCGCAGGGGGACATCATCGAGAAAGGCCTCGCCATGTTCGAGTCGAGTCGCAGGATCATCGTTGACCTCACCGACGACGGCCGCTCTACTGTGGATGCAGACGCCCGGGATGTCGCCGTCCTCGACCCCGTGGCTGGGTTTCGCGTCCACGAAGTCTGGTGCCAGCAGGCTGTGCCCGGCCGGGTGGACGATCACGGTGCCCGGTCCGATGACGCAGAGATCACACCGCCCCCCGGCGGCGCACTGGTCCGCGTGCTGACCATCGCGCCCGTGGCACTTGCGGAGTGGGTCCCGAACCTCCACGACGACAACGATCGTCACGTCCTCCTGCTGGTGTCTGGGACGGTCGAACTGGTCCTGGAAGACACCGAGGTCACCATGACCGTCGGTGACAGTGTCGTGCTCAGCGGCCATGTCCACGATTGGCGCAACACCTCCGGCGAGCCTGCCGTCCTCGTTTACACCACCTTCACGCTCACCGCCGGCGATTCCGCGATCTGATGCTAGATTCTCGGACGTCGTTACCCGGTGCGCGATCGCTTCCGCAGGTGCGGCGGCCGCTGCATCCTTGTCCCGCCACGATCACGAAACTGTGGGCGAATGCGGGTGTGCGGCCCGGAACACCCGGGGGTGTAGCCGTGTGACGGCCTACTGTCGGACCTCCTGGCGTTACGGCGCAATGGCTGCGGCCACCTAGTCAAGCTTGTCGCAGCGACCGCAACCGGACCCTCTCCAGCGTCGCATATGCAGCGATCGCGGCAAGCAGCACCACGCCGTTCAAGATCTGGGCCCACGATGGATCGATCTCAAGCAGCGGCACCGAGTTGTTGATGAGGGCTAGGAACATTGCTCCGAGAAGCGCCCCGACGAACGAACCTCGACCCCCCGTCATCACGGCACCACCAAGGAACACCGCCGCAAAGACAGGCAACGCGTACGTGCTGCCGATGTTGTTCGCACCCGCGCCCGCCTGACTCGCAAGGACGACACCGCCAAGGACTGCGCCGAACGTGGAGACGAACAGCGCGCCAGCCCGGATCCGGCCGACCCGCCATCCGACCCGAAGGGCGGACTCTGAGCGCAATCCGGTTGCTCGCAGAGCGAGACCACGAGGCGTCTTGTACAACCACCACTCGAGGACAATTGCCAACGCTGCGACCACGATGAACGAGATCGGGATGAAACCGACACTCGCGGCGAAGACGCCGTACAGGTCCCCAGCGATGATGCCGCCGTACTCTGGTCGAAGCCAGATGGCGATGCCTTGAACGACCCCCAGCGAAGCGACCGTGGCGACGATGGGCGGCACGTTCAGGGCCTGGATCAGAAGCGCATTGAACGCACCCACCGCCAGGGCCGCCACGACGCACACCGCTGCCGACTTCACAATGGACCCGGGCGCCAGGTCGGGAAGGGTGAATGACAGGAGCACGACCGTCAGGCTCATGACCGATCCGATCGAGATGTCGAACAGCCCTGAGATCAGGTTGTACTGCTGGGCCAGCGCAACCAAGGCGAGCGGCAGCGTAAGGATCAGCCAGCTGGTCAGGTTGAAGGTGTCCCAGAACACAGGGGCCTGAATACCGGTGTAGAGGGCCAGCGCTGTGATGAGGATGAGCAGAACAATGATCGGAGTGTGCGCGGACAGCCGATCGAACCAGGTCCGGAAGCCCGAATGCCGGCGTAGCTCGACCTGCGCCTCCGACACGTCGGTGGCAGCGACGAAGCTCTGAACGATCTGACCCTCCGATGTGGGTTCGACGATCTCCTCGACGACGACCCCTCGGGACATCACGTAGACCCGATCGCCTAGTCCGGCGAGCTCGGCGGAGTCTGAAGAGTTGACGAGCACTCCGACGCCGTTCTCGGCTGCTTGCGACAACACCTGGTAGATGTCGAGGCGAGCCTTCGCATCGACTCCCTGAGTGGGTTCGTCGACGATCAGCACATCGGGCTTGCGAAGCCACGGCCGCGCTAGGACAACCTTTTGCTGGTTACCGCCCGAAAGACTCTCGACGGGCATGTAGGGGGAACCTGCGACGATATTCAGTCGCCTTTTGACGTCGCGGAACTTCGACACCAGACGTCGGCGTAAAGACGTCCCCATTGGGCCCGAGTCGGCGCCCAACTGGCTCGTCGCATTGTCAAGGACCGAAACAACCGGGAAGATCGATTCCCTGACGCGATCCCCGCTCTGAAAGCTGATCCTCGACTGCACCGCGGTCGCCGGGGAGATCTGCGGCAGCGCTTTGCCATCGACCGCAATAGTGCCGCCGGACTTGCCGATTCCGATGATGCCGCGAAGCAGTCCGCGCTGGCCATTCCCCTCGGCTCCAGCGACGCCGACGATCTCCCCCGCCCCGACAGTGAGGGACACCGGGCCGAAGCCATCGCCTTTCAGATCATGCAGCTCGAGGCGAGTCGAATGGTCAACTGGGCGCGTCCGGTCGGGGAACTCGAGTGATGTCGGCGCGCCGACCATCATCTCGACGATCTCCTCGACCTTCCAGTCCGAGTGGCCGTACGTGCCCTGGATCTCACCGTCACGGATCACGGTTAGCCGGTTGGCGAGACGCCGAACCTCCTCGAGCCGGTGGCTCACGTACACGATCGCCGTTCCCTCATCACGCGCTCGCCTGATGATCTCCTCGAGCTTGATCGCAAGATCCATGTCCAGCGCGGCCGTCGGCTCATCGAGCATGAGCACCTTGGGCTTGTGCGCCATGGCGCGAGCGACTTCAAGCAGCTGACGAGCACCCGGACCGAGTGCGGCGACCAGGTCCGACTGCCGGAACGGTAGCTCGAAAGCACGCAGGTACTCGTGAATGTCTGGTGGTTGGGCCTGGCCCAGAGCGTTGAACGACAGTGAGACGTTGTCCGCAACGGTGAGCTCGTTGACCAACGAGGTGTCCTGATAGGCGGTGATCAGCCCCAGACGCCGCGAGCGCTGCACGCCTCCACGGCCCAGTTCCTCACCACCAATAAAGATTTGGCCTTCGTCGATGTCGTAGACACCGCAAGCGGCCTTGATCATGGTCGACTTGCCCGAGCCGTTCTCACCGACCAGCGCGTGGACCTCTCCCTCCCGGCAGTCGAAGTTGGCCGATGAGAGGGCGCGTACGCCCGGGAAGGTCTTCGTCACCCCGACGACACGCAGAGCCGCGGTCTCGGAGAGCTGCTCGCGGGGCTCAGTGGTGGCAAGAAGGTCGCCGGTCTCCATTCGGTTACTCCCTAAACGTCGGCCCCACCGGGCCCGGGCTTCATGCGGGCCCGGCTGGGCGTGCTGGATCGGTCAGGCCTGGGCGGATAGAATCCACTCCTCCTGCTCAGGGGTGAAGTAGGTCGGGATCGGCGCGTTCGCCGGCATGGCCGGGTCGTGATTCGCCAGCAGCTCATCGAGAGTGGCGACACCAGTCGGCATCATGAAGGGCTCGATCTTCTCCCCCGCTTTGAGCGCGATCCCGTAATCAACACCGACCCTCGGGAACCAGGCGCGGCCGACGGAGATGTGAGCCTGCATCTTGATTCCGTCCTTCTGAGCCTGTTGGGCCTGGGTAAGGAGCGAGTAGTTCTCAGCGTCGGAGCCTAGGATCGGCGGGGTCTTCCCGGCCTTGAGGTAAGGCGCGGCAAAGTCCTCGACGGTGTAGTCATAGGCGACGAAGTCGGGGTTCTTGCCGGATGCATACAGCGCGTTACCCTGTTGGGCCCCTCCCTGTTCCGTCCACTCGGTGAAACCTTCGATGACCTTGGTCCAGCCAGCGGCGTCAAGCTTCTTGGTTAGGCAAGGCTGCCAGGTCGCAGCGCTGTTGTTACCCGGAATGCCGGTGTAGAGACCATAGCCGCCACCGTTCGGAAACTGCTCGATCAACGCGTCGGCGGTCAGTTCCTGTGGCGTGCACAGGTCCTCGCTCGCCTGGCCGGAAAGTTGCGACACGACCTCGTCGGGCATGGGTGAGCCCACCTGGATGATGGCCACGTTTGCCCTCTTGGCCGCCTGCACGGCGGGTAGCACGGCTGCCCCATAGACGGTGTTGATGATGAGGATGTCCGTCCTCTGGGCGATCATGCTATTGATGTTGGCGAGCAGCTTCGGGACGTCTGCGCCCAGGCTGTACACGACTTTCCCGACCTCGGGGGACTGGATCGCGGCCGCGGTGGTCTCAGCTCGCGAGGTTTGGCGCCACGGGTTGATCCCGTCCCAGGCCAAACCGACCGTGAGGTCGCCGCCGTTGCCGGTGTCACAGGACGTCGCCTTCAAGCACTCCTGCACCTTGCTCCACTGTTGGTCGGTCAGCGGCGTCGCCACCTTGTTGATAGTGCGCTGCAGGACAGGGTTGAGGTCGTCGTACTGCAGGTCCTTGTTCAGGAAGCCCAGTTGGATCGCTGCCTGTCGGGCTTCGGCCGACGCCTCCGGCACCGTGAAGGAGCCCCCCTGGGGCGAGGCCCCGCCCGAGACGCCGCCAGGGTCGTCGCCACCGGAACCGCATGCTGCCAGGAGCAACGCGGCAGCCGTCACAGTGGCCGTGGCGATCTTGAGTCTGAGGCGGCTCTTGAAACTGTTTGACATGTTACCTCTTCTAGTTGGTGGACTTCTCCCGAGATCCCGGCGCTACGCAGGATCGAGGGAAGTGGGCCCGACGAAGGGCGAGTTGCTAGGTTGAGCGGCGGATTCGGAACTTGCCGAGACTGGACGCACCCTTCTGACCGATGGTGATGGCGGAGACGGCAACCGCAAGGACAAGACCCTGGACGACCACACGCGTTCCCGAAGACATCCCTTGAACCGAGAGAACCTGGTCGAGCAGAACGAGGAACAGACACGCGCTGACGACGCTGGAGATGCTGCCAGGGCCTCCGGTGAAGAGCAGCCCAGCTACTCCCGCGACAGTGATTGCCAACAGTTGGTACGCGTTACCCGACAAGACATCGGGCGACCCCACAAAACCGGCGAGCAGGACGCCGGCCGCCCCGTACAGCAGCCCGGCAAACGCGAAAGCCATCAGCTTTACGGCCTTGACGCGAATACCGAGCATGTGCGCGGCACGAGGGTTGGAACCGGCGAACCCGATGGACTTTCCGAGTCGAGTCTTGTTCAAGAAGGTGGCGAGCGCGACCGCGATGATCACCGCGGCGATGAAGACCGCGTTGATGTTGAGGACATCGGATTGGGCGATGTCCACGAGCGTCTGAGGAGTCCGACCGGTGGACGAGAGCGCCACACCGGTCCAAAGCTGGATCAAGCCTATGAGGATGCCGACCGTCGCAAGGGTGACGATGAGCGCGTTCAGCCCCAGAATGACGATGAGAACCCCGTTGACGAGGCTGAGCAGGACACAGACGCACAACGAGACCAGCACCAGAACCCACACGTTCGTGTCGGCGGCGTAATGGACGACGATGCCTGCTCCGACCGAAACGATCGCAGATATCGACAGATCGATGGCCCCGGTCATCACGATCAGCGCCTGGCCGAACGCGGCGATCGCGAGAACGCCGGCCAATGCGGTCACCAGGGCTATTGACGGACCGCCGAGCGCGCTTCGGGAAAAGACAGCGGCACCCAGCACCACCAACAGCAACGCCGCCCAGGAAGCCCGATAACGAGCGGGCCAGCGGTACTTCAGGTCAGTCAGGCGCTGATCTGATCCGCCAGCTCTGAAGCGCCCGGACCCGGTCGCTGCCAGCCCTGGGTCCCGATCTGTCGGCTGATCGATCTGGCTCGCCATGTCGCCATCCCTCCCCTCGCCTTCGCTGATGAAGCTGCGCGGGCATTCTGGATGTCAGCGCGGTGTTGAACTTATCCCACTAAATGGGATACTGTCAATATCCCACCAAACGGGATACTGTCAGTGCTATTGGGTGTTCCATCCGATGCCAGACGACAGCGGGCGGCCCGATCGCCGCAGCCTCTCGGCCCGTGCCGGGGGATAAATCGACCTATATGAGGGAGCGGAAATGCGGGTAAGTAAGGCAGCCGACACCGGCAACGAGCAGGTCGGGTCGATGCGTGAGGGGAAGCTGGACCAAAAGCATCTGCTGTTCGGTGAGGACGGCTCGCCGAACAACTACGACCTGAACATGGGCCTGACCGGCGGGGGCGGGTGGCGGACGCCGCGGCACCGGCACAACTTCGACCAGATCCGCTACGTCATTTCGGGCCAGCTGCCCTACACCGAAACCGACGTACTCGAGGAAGGGTGGGTGGGCTACTTCCCCGAAAGTGTCCACTACGGTCCGCAGGAGCGCGCCGAGGGACTTCGGACCATGGTGCTGCAGTGCGGCGGCGCGAGCGGCGCTGGCTACCTCAGCGTGGCGCAGCGGGAGGCGACCAACGCCGAGCTGAACAAGACCGGCGAGTTCAAAAAGGGCCTGTACCACTACACCGACGCCAACGGGGTGGAACAGACCCTGGACGGCTCACAGGCGATCTTCGAACACGCTATGGGCCACAAGCTGGAGTTCGCGACCCCGCGCTACACCGATGTCATCGCGATGAACCCGCAGGCCTACGACTGGCTACCCCAAGGCGACCCGGGCGTCTGGGAGAAGTGGCTGGGCAGCTTCACCGAACGCAACCTGCGGATCGGGTTCCTCCGGTTGGACGTCAGCGCGGTCTACCAAGCCGGCCAATACCCCTCCATCGAAATCCTGTTCCAGATCAACGGCCAAGTCAGCGCAGGCGGAGAGAAATACGGCCCCGAAACCGGATACGAATTCCTGGCCAACGAAGGCCCCGTACCCATCGAAGCCATCGAACCCACCGAATTCCTGCGCATGGTGCTGCACACATTCTGAACCAACACTATGAACCACGGTGCCGCACGGTGCCACACAGGGGCCGTGTGGCACACCGAGAGCGGAAGGCTTTATTGGGTCAAATTTGAAGCCGTGAGCTACACGGTTGCCGACACGCGGTCACCGGATACGCGATCCCGGCCATCCCTACCGCTCAGGGCGAACATCATTACATCAGGCGTCGCATAAAAAAGGAAGTTAGATAGCGTGTCCAAAAAGATCGCAATCCTACACACAAGCTTCGTATTTGTTTCTGTCGAGCCTATGATCAACGACCTTATTGCTGAGCTAATCCCCGACGCTGAAGTCATGCACTTTGTAGACTCTGACGTCTTGGCTACGGTTGTGCGGGAACAGGGTATCTCGTCGAAGAGCGAGGCCCGAATGACGCATCTTGCGCAGGCAGCAGAAGCAGCGGGCGCTGATGTCATCTTTTCCGCATGCTCTTCCTTGGGACCAGCAATGGACGTCGCAGCCCGCAGCATCCACACGCCAGTTATAAAGATCGACGAAGCGATGGCGATGCAGGCCGCCAGCGATGGCAACCGTATTGGTGTTTTGGCCACCGTGCCCACCACGCTGGGCCCGACGTCAGCCTTGATACAAGCAAAAGCAGATGAAATCGGGCGCAAAATCACGCTCGAGCAGCGGTTATGCGATGGAGCATTCTCGATATTGATGTCGGGCGACCGCGAGAAACACGATGCAATGGTCATTGAACAGGCGAAGGACCTCGCAAAGGACGTTGACCTGATCGTGTTAGCGCAGGCGTCAATGTCCCGCCTTGCCGACTTACTCCAAAAAGAGACCAAGATTACGGTTCTGTCGAGCCCTCGCATTGGTGTGGATTACCTTGCTCGTCGGGCGGCAGAGCACGCTGCATGACCACGCTGAAGCTGACGGGGAACCAAAGCCGTAGCCGAGCCGAATTTGCGACGGATGGACGGCTCATGGCTGCGTCACCGACCAGCGCCAGGCTGACGATTGGGCCGAAGATCGCGGGTACCTCGGCGGCTCGATGTGCAACTGGCGTAGGGCTGTGGCCGTAGGTCGGCGGTCTTCTGCGTAATCCTTCGTAGCGTGTTTGGCCGGAGAGCGCACCCGCCCTGCCCTCAAATTCGGGCCAGGGCGTCGTGTGCGATGTCGGTTGCTGGGGTCGTCATACTGACCTCGGAGATTCAATCGCCGACGGTGCTGGTAGGCGTTGACAGTGAGCGTCGAAACCCTGGCCCCCATTGATGGACGAGGCGCGGGTGAGCAGGCCAGGGTTACTGGCTTCAGACAGTCTGACCGCCGTCAACGACCAAGGCGTGTCCGACGGCGAAGGAGGACTGCTCAGAGCACAGCCACAGCACGGCGTCGGCGATCTCTTCCGGTCTGCCCATGCGGCCGATCGGTTCCTGGTCGAGGACAGCTTGACGACCCTCGGGAGTGTCGCCGAAGACACGCTTGATCATGACGGTGTCGATGATGCCGGGACAGATCGCGTTGATCCGGATGCCCTGGTCCGCGTAATCGAGGGCCGCGCATTTGGTGGCCCCGAGTACGCCGAACTTCGACGCGCCGTACGCGGCGCCGCCGGCGAAGCCCTTGATACCGGCGCCGGAGGAGGTGTTGACGATGGCGCCACCGCCGCGCTGCAGCATCAGCGGGATCTCATGCTTCATCGACAAGAAGACGCCCCGCAGGTTGATCGCGACAATCTTGTCCCACAAGTCGTCGTCGATGTCGGCCAGCGCTGCGCCTCCGGACTGCTCGACGCCGGCGTTGTTGAAGGCGACGTCCAGACCGCCAAACCGTTCAACGGCCAGGTCAAGAGCGGCTCGGATGTCGTCGGGATTAGTGACGTCGCACCGAATGGCGGCAGCCTCACCTCCGGCTTGCTCGATGAGCCGGGCGGTTTCGGTGTTTGCATCCTCGTTGGCGTCGGTCACAACCACCTGCGCGCCTTCCCGGGCGAACGCCAAGGCGGTAGCGCGGCCGATGCCGCCGGCTGCACCGGTCACTAGTGCGACCTTACCGGCGAACCGGTCGGCAGCACTGGCCGCTTGTGCGGCCGCCGCCGTGCCGGTGTCGGTGCTGGTTTCGATGCTGCTGGTGGTCATTTCTGAAGGTGTCCTTTCATAGGGCGGCTAGCGGCGTCGTGAGGTAAGGAAGCAAAGGGTGTCGGTTGCAGAAGGCGTCGAGCTTGACCTAGGAAATGAGCTTGAGCGGTCGTAGCTGAATGAGGGTCACACAGTTTGTCCATAGTCGACCAGGCAGCGTGGTTCTGCGCCAGCACGAGAATCGAGAGTGAGTGATGGTCAGGCCGTGGCAGCGAACGCCTCCGCGAGAACATCGAACCCCTCGTGCAGCAGCGCATCGGAGATCGAAAGAGGCGGCAGGAACCTGAAGACGTTGCCGTAGTAGCCGCATGTGAGCGTCAGGACCCCGGCAGCGTGGCAGTGCTTCGACAGCGCAGCCGTTCTGGCTTTGTCGGGACGAACGGACCCCGGTTCGCACAATTCGATGCCGACCATCGCCCCTCGTCCGCGCACGTCGGCGATGACTTCATGCTCCTTGGCAAGGCCCTCCAGCCGTGACATCATCACGGCGCCGATCTCACGAGCCCGAGCGGGAAGGTCGCGCGTTCGCATTTCGTCGATCGCACCGAGGGAAGCTGCGCACGTCACTGTGTTGCCCCCGTAGGTTCCGCCAAGCCCGACCGGATGCACGGCGTCAAGAAGGTCAGCTCGGCCAGTAATGGCAGACAGGGGCAGACCGCCGGCAATACCCTTCGCCATGGTGACGATGTCGGGGACAACGCCCTCATGGTCACAGGCGAACCAGGAGCCCGTGCGACAGAACCCCGTCTGGATCTCGTCAGCCACCAAGACGATGCCCTGCGCCGCCGTCCATTCCCGTAGCGCTGACAAAAACCCTGGAGCGGGTACGACAAAACCGCCTTCGCCGAGGATGGGTTCGACCACGACACACGCCAAGTTCTCCGCTCCGGCCTGACGCTCGAAGCTGTCGATGGCCCGCGCAGCCGCCTCCTCGCCAGTCATACCCTCCGGATCCCGCAGCGGATAGGAGTACGGAGCCCGGTAGATTTCGCTCGCACCAGGCCCGAATCCGTGCCGGTACGGCATGTACTTGCCTGTCATCGTCATGGTCAGGTTGGTTCGCCCGTGGTAGGCGTGTTCGAAAACCCCTACGGCCATGCGCTTAGTGGCATAGCGGGCGACCTTAACGGCGTTCTCCACCGCTTCCGCGCCCGAGGCGAACAGGGCCGACTTTTTCGCGTGCTCGCCAGGGGTGAGCTCGGCCAGGTTTTCGCAGACCTCGACGTAGTTCTCGTATGGAGTGATGAAGAAGCTCGCATGAGTGAACCTGGCAATTTGCTCTTGCACACCGGAAACCACCGCAGGAGCGGCATTTCCCACGGTCGTGACAGCAACAGCCGCAGCGAGGTCTATCAACGAGTTGCCATCGACGTCCTGAATGATTCCTCCACCGGCGGACGCCACGAATACCGGCATGAGCGGAGCAATGGTGTCAGCAACCACAGCCTTCTTGCGCTCCATGAGGGCCATCGACCTTGGTCCGGGAATCGACGTGACGATCCGCCTCTCCTGTGGCAGCTCTGGGCCGCCAACGATGGAGTGCGCCATATGAGTCTCCTATCCAAGATGCCGGCCTGTCGCGCTGGGCGCGGGGTGCGTGTGACAATATCCTGCGATGTGAGAATTCGTCAATCACAGACATCCTGGTTTATGGCGACAAGATAGGAGGGACCGAAAAGATGCTGGCGACGGTTATGTACGGGACGCGCGATGTCCGGTTGGAGGATGTGCCCGATCCGACTCTGGATCTGCGCCCGGCCGCCGGGGGTTTGGATGCGGTAGTTCGGGTCGAGGCGTCGTGCGTGTGCGGTTCGGACCTGTGGCCCTACCGCGGCATCGAACCGGTGGACCAGCCGCACCGAAGGGGCCATGAGTGGGTGGGAATCGTGGAGCAGGTCGGCGTAAACGTAACCACAATTAGCCCGGGTGACTTCGTCATCGCTCCGATGTACGTGTGTGACGGAACCTGCCTGAACTGTCAGAACCACCTCAGTGTGTCGTGCCTGGGCGGCGGGTTCTGGGGTACCGAGATCCACGACAAGGGCTTCGCCGATGCCGGCCAAGGCGAGCGCGTCCGGGTTCCGCTGGCGGACGGGACCCTGGTCACGGTGCCGGGCGGCATGCCCGATCCGGCGCTGCTCCCCAACCTGGTCACCTTGACCGACGTGATGTGCACCGGTCATCACGCCGCTCGGGCCGGCCGGGTGGCGCCGGGGTCGACGGTGGCGGTGATCGGCGACGGTGCCGTCGGATTGTGCGCGATCATCGCCGCGAAGCGTCTGGGAGCCGCTCGGATCGTGGCCATGTCGCGGCACGAGTCCCGCCAAAAGCTGGCGGAAGAGTTCGGCGCCACTGATGTGGTGGCCGAGCGTGGCACCGCCGGCATCGAGCAGCTCAAGCAAATGTTCGACGGAATGGGTCCCGACGCGGTGCTGGAATGCGTCGGGACGAAGGAGTCGATGGAGACCGCGATCCGGGCGGTTCGGCCCGGCGGCAAGGTCGGCTACGTCGGCGCCCCGGCCGGAGGCAGCACCTTGGACATGGCGACGATGTACTTCAACAACGTCGGCGTCGACGGTGGGATCGCGCTCGTCCGCGACTACATTCCCGAACTGCTGCCCGACATCTTGAACCGCACCATCCAGCCGGGGAAGGTCTTCGACCTCGAACTGCCGCTCGCGGAGGTCGCCGACGCCTACCAAGCCATGGACGAGCGCCGCGCGATCAAGGTCATGCTTCGCTCACACGCATAGCCCGAAGTTCTCGACCCGACCGGCACCCAGGGTTGGGATGCCCTGTCAGTACGTCTTTCATTAGGGAGTCCCACCGGCGCTGGTGAGGCGGTTACCTAGACGTTGAGCCCCACCCCGCAGCCTGACGGCACCAGAGCTAACCACCACTACAGGGGAGCCCACATGACCACCATCGCCATCGTCGGAGCCGGGCCGGGATTGGGAGCTGCGGTTGCTCGCCGATTCGGCGCCGAGAGATTTGACACCCATTGACCACGTCAGTGACCCGAGGGAGGCAGTGGTGCCTCGATCGTCTGCGTGGTCCGGTTGGTCGACCGCCGCCAGGTCGGCGGGATCCCGCGTGAGCGGTGGAGGCACCTGCTGGCCGAGACCCGCGGCCACACTCGCAGCCAAGCGTTTCGAGCTTGGCGGACGTCGTTGCCTCGCTTGGCGTGCGCAGTCACGTGACGGCCAGAACCCAACCGGCCCACCGTTGCCGCGGTTCCACAGCACCGCACCCTGGGTCGGGCCCAGACAACCGCGACAAGCCGTGGTGAGGGAGCCTCTCTCAAGACGTGTACTGCGAGGGAATCCCACATCACTCAGGCCCGCCGTACCGTCGTTGAGTGGACAGCCGCGCCGAAGTCCGCGAGTTCCTGATCTCGCGGCGGGCCAAGATCACTCCTGAGAAGGCCGGCGCCTCCGTCGCGGGCATCGCCGTGTCCCTGGACTGCGTCGCAGCGAGGTCGCAGCTCTGGCTGGGGTGAGTGTCGAGTACTACGCCAAGCTCGAACGCGGCTCCCTTGGCGGCGTCTCTGCCTCCGTCTTGGATGCAATCGCCAGCGCCTTGCGGCTCGACGACGCCGAACGTGCCCACCTGTTTCACCTAGCTCAGGCGGCCGACGACACCAGCGCGGCCATGCGACCCCGCCGCCGCCGCAGCCGCGAGCAGTGGGCCTGCGGCCGAGCCTGCAATGGACATTGGATTCCATCACCGCGGCGCCGGCGATCGTCGGTAACAACCGGTCTGACCTGCTCGCCACGATCCACCTCGGTCGGGCGCTCTACGCCGACCTCTACAACGACTCCACCGGCGCGCCGAACTTCGCCCGGTTCACCTTCCCGGCCAGCACCGCCGCCGCTTCGATCCCGACTGAGACGGAGCTGCCGACATCGCAGTGGCGAACCTACGTACCGCGGCTGGGCAGGACCCTTACAACAAGAGCCTTCATGACCTGGTTTGTGAGCTGTCCACCCGCTCCGACGCCGTTGGGGAGCCCACAATGTGCGCACCCACGGCACCGGCACGAAACACTTCCACCATCACATCGTCGGCGAACTTGCCCTCGTCTACGAAAGCCTCGACCTCCGCGCCGAACCTGGCCTCATGCTGACCATCTACGCCGCCGAACCGGACTCCCCCACCGCCCACGCTCTGGCCCTACTTGCCTCCTGGGCCGCCACCCACTTACCCCGTCCCGGGTTTAGCGGAGGAGAGGTTTTGGCCTTTGCAGGTTGGTCGGGGGTCGTCGGGGCCGATGCAACTACGCGTGCGCCAGCGCTTCCGCCGCGGATCGGCCGAGCGGATCGCAGTTGGGCGGCTCGAGCGATCGTTCCGGGGCATCGGCGACGGCTCGCTCTGGCAGCCAGATGATGAACGTGCTGCCCGGACCGGACCGCTGGGCAAGCACCAGCCGACCCTGGTGACTCTCGACGATCTGCCGTGCGATCGTCAGCCCGAGACCCGAACCCTGCGAGAGCTGACCGGAGCCCCGGTGGAAGCGTTCGAAGACCCGGTCCCGGTCCTCGTCAGCGATCCCAGGACCCTCGTCGCGGACTGCCACCCAGGCCCAGCCCTGCCGGCTGCCGGTGGCGACGGTGATCGTGGTGTGCTCCGGGGCCAGGCGGACCGCATTGGACAGCAAGTTCGACACGGCCCGGTCGAGAGAGGCCGGATCGGCGTAGACGATCGGACCGCTCGCCAGTCGGATGTCGAGTTGAAGCGACCGCTCGGCGGCCAGCAGCGCGTACTCGGCCGAAATGTTGCGCGCAAGACCGGCGAGGTCGACATCGCGGTCGACGTAGGCGAATGATCGCTTGCGTGCCGTCGCAACCAGGTCGTCCAGCAGCCGGCTCATGCGTCCAGTAGCCCGGGTCACGACCGCAGTCGCCTCCCGGCGCTCGGCCGGAGTGGATTCGGAGTCGGCGAGCACCGCTTCGACGTTGGTTTGGATCACCGCGACGGGGTTGCGCAGCTCGTGCGAGACGTCCTGGACCAGCGCGCGTTCAGCGCGGAACGCGTTGTCCAGCCGTCCGAGCATGCCGTTGATGGTGTCGGTGAGAGTCCCGAGCTCGTCCTTCGGCCCGCTGGTCGCGATTCGGCGCGAGAGATCGGTGGCGGTGATCTCTCGCGTGGTGTCGTTGATCAACGCAATGGGTCGCAGCGCACGCCCGGCTACCCACCACCCGATTAGCAGACTGAGCCCGAACATGATCACTAGGGCGATGATCGAATAGTCGCGCAGCGTCTGCAGGGCGGTGAAGTTGACGGCCTTCTGCACACTCCCCAGATCGGCGGCCTGGAACTGCTCGCCCGTCCGGTAGACGATCGACCCGTCAGAGCCCCGGGTGAACTTCTTCACCGTCACCGGGTCCAGCGGCGCGGCCTGAATGGTCTGCGACAGCGCGAAGTAGACGCTAGCCAGGATCAGCGCAGTGATGCCGAAGAGCAGGGCCGAATATGTGAGCGCGAGCCGGACCCGGATCGTCCGCGCCCAAGCCGGGAGCCTCTCGACCAACCTGGCGATCCTGATCACGATGCCACCGCAGCGGCCTCGTCGTCACGCAGCCGGTAGCCGCGTCCGATCAGGGTCTCCAGCACTTGAGGCTCGCCGTCGATCGTGAGCTTCCGGCGCAGCGTCCCAACCGTCACCCGTACGGTCTGGGTGAACGGGTCAGCGTTCTCGTCCCAAACGTGCTCGAGCAGTTCCTCCGCCGAAACGAGATGCCCGGGCCGGCTCAGCAGATAACGCAGCACACCGAACTCCTTGCGCGTAAGCCTGAGCTCGCGTCCGCCGCGGTAAGCCAGCTGGCGGGCCACGTCGAGCCGTACCGGCCCGGCGGTCAACACGGAGGAGGCTCCCTTGGTGTCGCGGCGCAGCACCGCCCGAAGTCGTGCGGTGAGCTCCACCAGCGCGAACGGCTTGACGAGGTAGTCATCGGCTCCGACGTCGAGGCCGCGGACCCGATCGCTCAGATCCCCGCGGGCGGTCAGCATCACGACGCGCAGATCTGGTCCGGCCATGCAGTCGACGCTGCCGTCCCGGATGCCGCGGGCCAGCGAGAAGCCGTCGCCGTCGGGCAGGTTGATGTCGAGAAGCGCGACGTCGTACTCGGCGTACGCCAGCTTCTCGGCCGCCTCACCGCACGTGCCCGCCACGTCAACCGCGTAACCCTCTCGGATCAGCCCGACCTTCAAAGCGCTTGCCAGGCCCACTTCATCCTCCACGATCAAGATCCGCACGCGTCAAAGCTAGTGGGGCGAATCAAAGGGTCCGTGCCTGTTCTTTCGCTCGGCTTTCTTCCTTGTTTCCCGAGGTTTTCTGGGTCGCTTGGTGGAGTGAAGGTGTCCCGGAAACCCGGGATTTCCTCGATCACAAAGGAGATTCACAGTGTCGACACCTTCGACGACACCATCCGGCAACCGGCGGCTCGGTCGTCGCGTCGCCCTTGCCGGCGTGCTCGCCGCCGCGGTCATCGGCGGCGGGGCCGGCGTCGCCTACGCAACCGGCGGGAGTGGCGCCATTGTCGAGACGGGCTACGCGACTGAGGTGGAGCGCGTCCGCGGCACCGAAGCACCAGCGGCGGCCGACGCGGATCGCGACTGCCCAGGCCGCGATGGCTCGGCCGGCCCGCGTGGTGGCGGCTCGGCCAGCCCGGACAGCGGCGAGACCAGCCCGGGCGCCCCGTCAGCTCCGCAAAGCCCGACCACTCCCGAGACGACCCCGGACGGCGAGTTGTGACGGCCGACCAGTCCGTGCGGGCCGTGCCGACGGCGGTCCTGGAACGGACCTTGTTCGAGGTCAAGCGGGTCATCGTCGGTCAGGACCCGATGGTCGAGCGCATGATCGTCGGCCTGCTCGCGCGCGGACACGTGCTGCTTGAGGGCGTGCCGGGCGTCGCCAAGACACTGGCGGTACGGACGCTGGCTGACACGTTCGGCGGCACGTTTTCGCGGTTGCAGTTCACGCCCGATTTGATGCCCGCCGACATTGTCGGCACCCAGGTCTGGCGATCATCGGCCGAGCGCTTCGACACCGAGCTGGGGCCGATCTTCGCCAACCTGGTGCTCGCCGACGAAATCAACCGGGCGCCGGCGAAGGTCCAGTCAGCGCTGCTCGAGGCCATGGCGGAACGCCAGGTCAGCATCGGCGGCACGACTTACCCCGTGCCCGTGCCGTTCCTGGTCCTGGCGACCCAGAACCCGATCGAGACCGAGGGCGTCTACGCACTGCCGGAAGCGCAACGCGACAGGTTCCTGCTCAAGGTCGACGTCGACCACGCCGAGGAGCTCGACGAGCTGGCGATCCTGCACCGGATGAGCGTCGCCCCGCCGCGGGCACACCAGGTCTTGACAGTCGACGAGCTGGTCGCGCTGCAGTCCGAGACCGACCAGGTCTTCGTCCATCCCGCCATCGCTCAGTACATCGTGCAACTGGTCATGGCGACTCGGCACCCGCACCGGTTCGGCCTGCAGCTTGCAGAGGTGCTCGAGTACGGTGTCAGCGCCCGCGGGACGCTCGGGCTCGTGGTGGCGGCCCGCGCCCTCGCGATGCTCCGCGGTCGCGACTACGTACTGCCGCACGACGTGGCGGACCTCGCCGGGGATGTGCTGGCGCACCGTCTCGTGCTCTCCTTCGACGCGGTCGCCGAAGGCGTCGACCCACGGTCGATCATCGGGTCCATCCTCCGCGTCGTGCCACGCCCGCGGGTCGCTCCCGAGGACGACGAGATCGCCGGCGTGGCTGCATGAGGACGGCAGTGGAGCCCGGCACGAATCCGGCAGTCGGCTCGTTGCAGGGCTTCCGGAAGCTGGACCTCACCGTCCGGCGGCGGCTAGACGGGCTGCTGCATGGCGAGTACGGCGGCGTACGGCTCGGTCCCGGCAGTGAGGCCGAGGAGCTCGCGCGCTACCAGCCCGGTCACGATGTGCGACGCATCGACTGGAAGGTCACCGCGCGGGCGCGGGAGCCGCACCTGTGGCTGACGCAGGCCCAGCACGAGCTCGACACCTGGCTGCTGCTGGACCAGACGCCGAGCATGGCGTTCGGCACGGTCGCTGCTGAGAAGGCGGACCTTGCGACCACTGTGGCCGGCGCGTTCGGCCTGCTGATGGACGGACCGGGCAATCGGCTCGGCGTCGGCGTACTCAGGACCGATGGCGTCACCTGGTCGACGCCGCTCGCGGGTCGGATCGCGGCTCACCGCGCCCTGCGGGCCGCGCCGGGACCCCGCGACGGGACCGCGACCCAGACCCTGGCCGAGGCGTTGTCGGCGCTGGCCGCCCGGCACCGCCGGCCGGGGCTGCGGGTGATCGTCTCCGACCTCATCGACCCTGCGGGAGCGATCGAGCGTCCCTTCGACTGGGAGGCACCCCTACGCCGACTCGCCGCGCGCCACGACGTGGTGGTTGTTGAGGTGGTCGACCCGCGCGAGCTTGAACTACCACCGGTCGGCCAGCTGGTGCTCGTCGACCCTGAATCCGGGCGGCAGCGTGAGGTCAACTCCGGCGACCGCCGGCTGCGGACCGCGTACGCCAACGCAGCGGCCGTCCACCGGTCCGCCACGGCTGCCGCGGTCCGGGCCGCCCGCGCCGGGCATGTCCTGCTACGGACCGACAACGACTGGATCGCCGAACTCGCCCGCTTCGTCCGCGCGCGCCGTCGTCTACCGCCCCGCCGCACCCAAAGGAGAACACGATGACCTTTCTCACCCCGATCTGGCTGCTTCTGCTACTGCCGGTCGTCGCGCTCGCCGCGGCCTATGTTGTGTTGTTGCGGCGTCGGCAGCGCTACGCCGTGCGCTTCGCCAGCCTGCCGATGCTCGAGCGCGTCGTCCCCCGCCGCCCTGGCTGGCGCCGGCACGTCCCGGGCGCCCTAGTGCTGCTCGCCCTGACGTGCCTCGGGCTGGCGGCGGCCCGGCCGGAAATGACGCTTCGCTTGCCGTACGACCGGGCGACCGTGATGGTCGCCATCGACACCTCCGGGTCGATGGCCGCGACCGACGTGCCGCCGAACCGGCTGGAGGCGGCGAAGGCGGCTGCCGTGGCCTTCGTCGACGATCTGCCGGACACGGTCAACGTGGGCATCGTGTCCTTCGCCGGGAACAGTGCCGTTCTGAGCGCACCGACGACGGATCACGCCCAAGTCCAGGAGCAGATTGGCTCCCTGAACCTCGGCCGGGGCGGCACGGCGATCGGAGAAGCGGTCTTCAGCTCGCTCGGTCAGGTGGAGCGAATGACGGAGCAAGCCGACGGTGAACCGGTGCCGACCAGGGTGGTGCTGCTCTCCGACGGCGACAACACGGCTGGGCGTTCACCAGAGGTTGCCGCCGCCGCCGCCGCGGACGCCGCTGTGCCGGTCTCGACCATCGCGTACGGCACCCCGAACGGGACCATCCAGGGACCGCAGGGAAGCTCCCGGGTGCCTGTCGACGAGGCCGCGCTGCGCGAACTCGCCGATGCCACCGGCGGGACCGCGTATACCGCGCAGAGCGGCGAGGAGCTCCGCAGCGTGTACGAAGACATCGGCTCCTCGATCGGCTGGCGCACCCAGCAGCAGGAGGTCACGCCGTACCTCGCTGCTCTCGGGGTGCTGGTTCTCGTCGGGGCCGGCGCTCTGTCCCTCCGCTGGTTCTCACGGCTGATCTGAGTCGGGAAAGAGGCCTTGACATGAACGAAACCCACGAAGCTTGGCAGGGATTGGGAACCCCCGCGGGCCCGCCGATCGGATGGCCTGCTCCCCAGCCCACGCCTGGGCCAATGTCCCCCCCCGCCACCACCGCCGCCGGCGCCCGTCGCCGCGCCTCCCGTGTGGAGCCGATCGCGGCCGCGCCTCGCGACGGTGCTCGCGGCAGCCATTCTCGCCGGTGGGGCGTCCGGCGCCGGCGTTGTGGTGGCCCTGGACCGCGGCGCCCCAGCCGCTGGCCCGACGATCGTCCAGGAGCGGGCGCCGGCTAATGGCAGCGCGTCGACCGGCTCCACCGAAGCCGCGGCCCGCGAGGTCCTGCCCAGCGTTGTGCAGGTGCGCTCGGGCCGCGGTGCAGGATCGGGGGTCGTCATGGACGGCGAGGGACACGTGCTCACCAACCACCACGTGGTCTCCGGCGCGAGCAGCGTGCGGCTGGTGCTCTCTTCTGGTCGCACCGTGACCGCTGAGGTGGTCGGCAGCAATGCGGACGACGACATCGCCGTGCTGCGCGCCAACGCAGGTGAGCTGCGAGCCGCTCGGCTCGGCGTCAGCGCCGACCTGCGGATCGGCCAGCCGGTGATCGCCGTCGGATCGCCACTCGGCCTCAACGGCACCGTCACCTCCGGAATCATCAGCGCCCTCAATCGAGGGGCGACCGCGGAAGCCATGATCCAGACCGATGCATCGATCAACCCAGGCAACTCCGGCGGGCCGCTCGTCGACCTCGATGGCCGAGTCGTCGGCATCAACACCTCGATCGCCACCCTCAGCGGCCGGGGATCGGGCAACATCGGGATCGGCTTCGCGGTGCCGATCGACCGGGCCCTCGACGTCGCGCGCCAAATCCTCGTGCGCGGCTGAGGCCGCTGAACCCCCGGCGTCACCCGGCAAAGCGTCGCTAGCAGCAACGACGCGGCGAGACCGGTGCCGCCCTGATCACCGTGACCTTTGGCACCGCCTACCGTGATCGTCTGTACGACGCCACGAGATACTCCGTACCCCGATGAGAGGTGCAGCGGAAGGAAGCACATGACACGCATCTTCATCACCGGTTCCGCCGATGGGCTGGGCCGGGCGGCCGCGCAGACCCTGCTCGGCGACGGGCACGAGGTGATCATCCATGCCCGCAGCGCCGAGCGTCTGGCCGTCGTCGACGACCTCATCGGCCGAGGCGCGTCAGCCGTCGTCGGGGACCTGGCTGTCCTGGACCAAACCCGGGCTGTGGCCGACCAGGTCAACCGGCTGGGCCGGGTTGACGCGGTGATTCACAACGCCGGCATCTACAGCGGCCGGCACATCATGCCGGTCAATATCGTCGCCCCGTACCTGCTCACCGCCCTCATTCATCGCCCGCAACGGCTGGTCTACCTCAGCAGCGGCTCGCACTACGGCGGACGTGCCGAGGTGGCCGGCGTGGACTGGAGCGGACAACGCAAGACCGGCTCCTACTCAGACAGCAAACTGTTCGTCACCACTCTCGCTGTCGCTGTCGCCCGAATCTGGCCCGGCGTGTACAGCAACGCCGTGGACCCCGGCTGGGTGCCCACCAGAATGGGCGGGCCCGGTGCTCCCGACAACCTCCGGCTCGGGCACCTCACCCAAGAATGGCTCGCCACCAGTGACGAACCCGAGGCGCGCAGCAGCGGCGGATACTGGTTCCACCAGCAGCTCCGCACTGCACACCAGGCAGTCCACAACCCGCACTTCCAAGACGACCTGCTCGACGCGTTGGCGCGCTTCACCGGTGTGCCGCTGGCCTGAGATAGCCGAACTTGACGCGTCCGGCGCGTCAGGTTCAGCCTCGATCAATGGTCAGTTCGAACCCGTCTGCTTGGCGCTCGATGACGCGGCTGAACAGGACGACCGAGGGAGCTGCAGTTGACGACGGCGCCGCTTGGGTGCGCATCTGGCGCAGCTCGTGTTTCATGCAGGCCCCGCGGAGGTTGATCGCGTTGACCTGGTCTACCCACCATCAGATGCTATTGCGGTTAGGCACAACTTAGGCAACAAGAAACGCCGCAAAAGCCTGCCAGAAGTTGATCAAGCTGACCTTCCAGGGAGCCGGAGTTTTCCCTTCAAAATAAGGAAATACAGCAGACAATGACGATCTGTGCTTTGCTTCGCCAACAGCGAGATATGTAGTCCGTAGGTTGTGGGTTCGAGTCCCACGGGGCCCACTCTGTGATGTCTCGGGACACCGTTGACAGGTGTCTTGGGACATCGTTGCATTTTCGGGTTGTTGGTTGAAGATCATTTCGGGGTTGATGTGTCCCCGCTTGGTGATGGTGGCAGCGTCCTCGCCGGAGTCAAGGCCGCTGCCCTTGCGGGTGGCCTGCGGCCAGCCTTGACTCCGGTTGCGGGCGCTGCTGTCGGGCCGGGATCGGGGGCAGCTGCTGCTGGGCGGCATAGGGTGCCCGGTGGTGGGCCTGGGGGAACTCCGCGGGGTTGGTAGTCGCGGCTCGGGTCGAGGGTGAGTTCGCGGATCAGCTGGCCGGTGTCGCGGCCGATGACGCGGATGTGCAGGTTGTCGATGAGTAGGGTGACCCGGGTGCCGCGGCGGGCCGCGCCGAGTCCGATGTGGTGGAGTCGGCTGTTGTGGCGCACGGTGACGGTGCCGCCGGAGTCGATGGTGTCGTTGCGGACCCGGTAGTGGGCGGGGATCTTGACCCCGGTGGGAATCGCTTTGGGTCGGGCGGTGTAGGCCTGGGCCGGGGTGCGACGCTGCAGTGCTCGGTGCGGTCGGATGGTGTTGTAGTAGCCGGCGAACCGGTCCAGTTGGCGTTGCAACCCGCGCAGCGTGGCCGCGGCAGGTTGGGCGGCTAGCCATCTCTTCTGGGTTTGGTGGAACCGTTCGACTTTGCCGCAGGTTTGTGGGTGGTAGGGCCGGGAGTGGTCGAATTTGACCCCGAGGACACCAAGCTCAACCTCAAGGGCGACCCTGCCCTCGCCGCGTTGTTTGGCGGTGAAGACCGCCCCGTTGTCGGTGAGTACCCCGGCCGGAATTCCCCACCGGGCAAAGGCAGTCCGGAAGCTGGCCACCACATCCGGACCGGTGGTGTTGCGGCGGGCATCGCTGCCCACACAGAGCCGGGAATGGTCATCGATGATGTTCAAAATGCCCACTTCGGTGCCGTCGGCCAGCCGCCAATGGGTGATGTCGGCCTGCCAACGTTGGTTGGGCTGGTCAGCGCAAAACGTGCGCCAGCTCGACCGCGGCCGTTTCTGCGGCTGCGGGCTGACGAAACCGCGCCGGGACAAGATCCGCCAGATCGTCGAGACCGCCGGCACCCCAGACCGGCCGCCAGTCGGGGTCTGGCGTGCCAGGTGAGCGGCAATGGTTTCCGCGCCCGCGTCCAGGCCCTGCTTAGATAGCTCCTTGCGCAGCCGAATGATCGCATCCTCGGTGTCAGCATCAACGGCATGCGGGCTGTGATGCGGCCGCCTGGACCGAGGCTGGAAAGCCGCCGGCCCCTCCCGTTGATAGCGGCTGACCAGCTGCTGCACCCAGTAGCGGGAGACCCCGTAGTCCCGGGCCACCTCGCTTTTGGAGCGACCCTCCATAACAACAGCGGTGATGATCAACTGGGCCCGGGCCACGGCGCACCTCCCGATATAGAGGTGTCAACTATGTCCCGAGACAGCTGCCAACTATGTCGTGCAACCAGTCACCACGGGGCCCACTCTGACTTGGTGAATCTGATTGAGAATGCTTGCTCATGCTGCGCGGTCGGTTCACTTCGGAGTCGTAGTTGTTGTGTTTATTGCACATTATTGCGTTATACGCAACTGCGCTGCCGCAACTGTCTGTACTCAAGACCCGTGGTTCAGAAGCCATCCCCGGTTGGGCGGGACGCAGGTCGGGAGACACTGAGTCCCGCGAAGGCCGTACGCTACCAATAGCGTTTTCTGCAATAGTTAGCAGGATCCGCAACTCTTAGGGGAGGACACGTGACTACCACCACTTCCGACACCGACACCAACGGGGGCGCCGGCGGGCTGCAGTCGGTCGATCGAGCACTCCATGTCCTCGAGTTGCTGGCCGGCTGGGGCGCAGGAGGCGTCAGCGAGCTGGCCGCTGAGATCGGAGTGCACAAGTCCACGGTGTTCCGTCTCCTCGGTGCGCTCGAGGCACGCGACCTTGTCGAGCAGACCACCGAACGCGGCAAGTACCGCCTGGCGTTCGGATTGGTGAGGCTCGCCCGGCGGGTGAACGTTCAGATGGAACTCACCGAGCAGGCCCACGGGCTCACCGAGAGACTGTCAAGCAAGCTTGGCGAATCCATCAATGTCGCCGTGCTTCGCGAACACTTCGCGGTCAACGTCGTGCAGTCGCGGGGACAGGCATCGGTGGTCAGTCAGAACTGGATCGGTCAACTCACCCCGCTCCACGCCACCTCCAGCGGCAAGGTCCTGTTAGCCCACCTGGATGCGGCCGAGCGGGCCGAGTTAATCGGGCGAGGGCTGGAGCGCTTGACGCCAAACACGCACACTGATCCGGCAACACTCCAAGACGAGCTCGCGGCCGTCGTCGAACGGGGCCACGCCACGACGTTCGGTGAACTGGAGATTGGGCTCAATGCCGTCGCCGTTCCGGTACGGGGCGAGGACGGCACAGTGATCGCCGCGTTGAGTGCATCAGGACCGGCGTACCGGATGACCCCCGAGCACATCCGCGAGATCCTCGGCGAGGTCGAGTCGGCCGGCGTGGAGCTGAGCCGGCGCATGGGCTACCTGGACTGACACAGACAAAGTCGCACGCGGCCCCCTTATCTACGAGACGCCGCTCCGTCGGTCAGCCGCGAAGCCTCTGCCGCAGATCGGAGAGCCAGGCCTCGGTCTCCGCGATCTGGTTGAACTTGAAGACGTGGAGCCCTTCCATGAGCGCAGCCGAACGCTCCTGACGAGATCGCGAACTCCGCACAGTTGCCTTTACCCTCGCAAGCCGCTAGCTGTATTGTTCTCTATAGCGCAACTGTAGCGCTATATGCAACAATTTAGTCCAGTATGCACCGCGTGTTCCTTCACGGCGCCAGCACTGTCGTCTTCCGCTGACTGGCCAGTCCATCTCAAGGAGATCCACCCCATGGCTTCTGCACCAACCTCGCTCCCGCCGACGCTGTCGGCCCGCGTCGTGATCATCGGCGCCGGCATCGTCGGAGCTAATCTCGCCGACGAGCTGGTCGCCCGCGGCTGGAACAACATCACCGTCGTCGAGCAAGGTCCGCTCGACCTGCCCGGCGGCTCCACCTCCCACGCGCCGGGTCTGGTGTTTCAAACGAACCCGTCGAAGACGATGACCTTGTTCGCGAAGTACACGGTGGAGAAGCTGCTCTCCTTGGAGAAAGACGGGTTCAGCTGCTTTAACCAGGTCGGCGGGCTCGAGGTCGCAACAACCGACGAACGATACGAGGAGCTGAAGCGCAAACTCGGCTACGCGACGTCATGGGGGATCGAGGCCAGGCTGCTCGACGCCGCGGGATGCGCGAAGCTGTACCCCTTGCTGAACGAAGAACTCGTGCTGGGTGGCCTCCATATTCCCAGCGACGGTCTGGCTCTGGCGGCTCGCGCCACCCAACTTCTCATCGAGCGCAGCCGCGAGGCCGGGGTCACTTACCTCGGCTCGACGCCGGTGACCGGGATCGAGCAGTCGAGCGGTCGGGTGAGCGGAGTCGAGACGCCCAACGGAACGATCCCGGCTGACATTGTCGTCTCCTGCGCCGGGTTCTGGGGCGTCGAAGTCGGCGCCATGGTCGGCATGTCGATTCCGCTACTACCGCTGGCCCACCAGTACGTCAAGACGACAGCAGTCCCAGAGCTCAAGGGCCGCAACGAGCTGCCCAACGGCGCAAACCTACCGATCCTCCGACATCAGGATCAGGATCTCTACTACCGAGAGCACGGCGAGCAGTACGGCATCGGCTATTACGGCCACCGCCCCATGCCCGTGGTCGCCGCATCGCTCGGGATGACGCCGCAACAGGTCAACGAGCAGAACATGCCGTCACGAATGGCATTCACGCCCGAGGACTTCGAGCCGGCATGGAAAGCGTCACAGGAGCTCCTCCCAGCCCTGCGCGAAACCGAAATCGCCGACGGGTTCAACGGCATCTTCTCCTTCACTCCCGACGGTGGGACCATCGTCGGTCAATCGCCCGACGTCGACGGGTTCTATGTCGCGGAGGCAGTTTGGGTGACGCACTCGGCTGGTGTTGCCCGAGCCGTCGCCGAGCTGCTGACCACCGGCCGATCAACGATCGACCTAGCCGAATGCGACGTATCCCGCTTCGAAGAAGTCCAATTCGCCCGGACCTACGTCAGCGAGACCTCGCAACAAAACTTCGTGGAGATTTACGACATCATTCACCCGCTCGCACCCAGGGAGTCCCCTCGGAACCTTCGGGTCAGCCCGTTCCACGCCCGCCAACGCGAGCTAGGCGCCTTCTTCTTGGAGGCCGGCGGCTGGGAGCGCCCCTTCTGGTACGAGTCCAACGCCCTGCTCCTCGACAAACTGCCCAGCGAGTGGCAACCGATCGAGCGTGATTCTTGGTCGGCTCGGTACTACTCCCCCATCGCTGCTGCCGAGGCCTGGAAGACCCGTACGGCGGTTGCCATGTACGACATGACCCCGCTCCGTCGGCTCGAGGTCTCCGGCCCGGGTGCCATCGACCTGCTGCAGAAACTGACCACCGGCGACGTCTCGAAGAAGCCCGGTGCCGTCACCTACACGCTGTTGCTGAACGAGCAGGGCGGAATCCGCAGCGACATCACCGTGGCCAGGCTCGACGAGGAGACGTTCCAGGTCGGGGCCAACTCTCCCGTCGACCTGGTCTACCTCACCCGTGAGGCTCGCCGCCAGCGCCAAGAAGATCCCTTGCGATGGGTGCAGATCCGCGACGTCACCGGCGGCACCTGCTGCGTCGGCCTGTGGGGTCCGCTGGCGCGTGACCTGGTCAGCACGATCAGTGATGACAACTTCAGCAACGACGGGTTGCGCTACTTCCGGGCCAAGAAGGCCACCATTGGGGGCGTGCCGGTCACGGCGATGCGCCTGTCCTACGTTGGCGAGCTCGGCTGGGAGATCTACACCACCGCCGACAACGGACAGCGACTGTGGGACGTGTTGTGGCAGGCCGGCCAGCCGTTCGGCGTGATCGCCGCCGGACGCACGGCCTTCAACGCGCTGCGCCTTGAGAAGGGCTACCGCGCGTGGGGCACAGACATGACCACCGAACACGACCCGTACGAGGCCGGCGTGGGGTTCGCGGTGCGCGCCGCCAAGGAGGCTTTCGTCGGCAAGGCCGCGCTGGAAGGTCGCTCCGAGGACACCGCCAGCCGCCGACTGCGGTGCCTGACGGTGGACGACGGCCGATCGGTCGTCTTGGGTAAAGAACCGGTGTTCCGAGAGGGAGAACCGGTCGGCTACGTGACCAGCGCGGCGTTCGGCTACACCATCGGCAAACCGATCGCGTACGCCTACCTGCCGAGCTGGGTCTACGAGGGTGACCCGATGGAGATCGAGTACTTCGGCAACTGGATCAGGGCCACCGTGACCCGGGAGCCGGTGTTCGACCCTGAGATGAGGCGTTTGCGCGGCTGAGGCACCACCGCGAGCCGCAAAGTCGGCCCTCGACCATCGGAGATCATTGCTAGCCCGCGAACCGGCAGGTAGCCGGGTGTAGCAGCAGTGGGCCTGCATATGCAGCGCAGGCCCGGAATGGGTACCGCAATGGGTCGTCCTAGGCTAGAGTTGCGCATCCCGCCCCGGCTCGCATTTTGCGCAACTCCCGCTCGCAGAGACGTCGACGAGTTTCAGCCGCTTCGGCTAAGCGCGACACTCGCCTCGCCGCAGCGTTATTCAACGCACTTCGCACATAAGTACGGCGACAACGCTCCTGACGAGACAGCGTATTCGGCACAGTTGCCTCTTGACGTTCGCCCGCCGATGGGTGCATTGTTCTCTATAGCACATATTGTCGCGCTATACGCAACATTTCGTATCCCAACGACCAGCCTTGGAGCAACCCGAGAGGTCCGGCGCCGACCACAGGAGGGAGGCCGTCAAGCGATGGCCAAGGACATCAACCCCACAAGCAAGACACAGGAACATCCACCGGACGGTGGGAGTGTTGCGCCCCCGTACGAGCCACCCTCGCTCGCCAAGGACTCAGAGGAGCACTACCGTTTCCCGACTGACAGAGTCGTGTTCGGAGTGGCTGCAGCACTCGTAATCGCTCTGCTCGTCTGGGGACTCGCGAGCACCCCGACGTTGACCGCAGTCGCCAACAGCGTCCTCGCCGGCATCATCGCCGGCGGCGGCTGGGCATTCGTACTGGCAGCCAGCGGCTTCGTCGTTTTCGCGCTTTGGTTGGCCATCAGCAAGTACGGCCGCATCCCGCTCGGCCGAGACAACGAGCGGCCCGAGTTCAGGACCGTTTCCTGGATCGCGATGATGTTCAGCGCCGGGATGGGAATCGGCCTGATGTTCTACGGCGTGGGTGAGCCGCTCGCACACTTCACTTCCCCTCCCCCGGGCACGGCCGAAGCAGGAACACCAGAGGCATTCGACATCGCCATGGCTACGACACTCTTCCACTGGACGCTGCACCCCTGGGCGATCTACGCCGTCGTGGGCTTGGCCATCGCCTACGGAAGCTTCCGCCGTGGTCGTCGCCAACTGATCAGCTCGGCGTTCAAGCCGCTGCTGGGAACCCGCGGCACCGAAGGGGCGTTCGGCCGAGCCATCGACATCTCGGCGATCTTCGCGACGCTCTTCGGATCCGCTGCTTCACTCGGTCTGGGCGCGCTGCAGATCGGAGGGGGACTCATGGCCGTCGGCGTCTTGGACTCCATCGGCACCACCCTTCTCGTGGCCATCATCGCTGTGCTGACGACAGCCTTCGTCGCGTCCGCCGTCTCTGGCGTCGCCAAGGGCATCCAATGGCTGTCCAACATCAACATGGTGCTCGCCGCAGTACTTGCTCTAGTCGTCTTCATCGGTGGCCCCACCATCGTCATCCTCAACCTGCTGCCGACGGCGATCGGTGACTACTTCAGCGAGCTCACCCGCATGGCGTCCCTGACGGCGGCGACGGGCGGCGACGTGACCGCCACCTGGCTCTCCGGCTGGACGATCTTCTACTGGGCTTGGTGGATCTCGTGGACACCCTTCGTCGGCATGTTCATCGCCAGGATCAGCAGGGGTCGCAGTATCAGGGAGTTCGTGGCAGGCGTCATCCTGATCCCCAGCACGGTCACGTTGCTGTGGTTCGCGATCTTCGGTGGAGCGGCGATCACCGCGCAAAGCAACGGAACCGACCTGGCGTCGGAGCCCATCGAGGGTCAGTTGTTCGGCCTGCTGGCGACCATGCCAATCGGCGGATTGCTCAGTGTCATCGCCATGACGTTGATCGCCATCTTCTTCGTCTCCGGCGCCGACGCGGCATCCATCGTCATGGGCACCTTGTCCCAGCGCGGAACCATCCATCCCTCAAAGCGCATCGTGGTGTTCTGGGGCGTGATGATGGGGTCCATCGCAGCGCTGATGCTCGTGGTAGGCGGCAGCGATGCCCTCTCAGGTATCCAGAACATCACGATCATCATGGCCGGGCCCTTTGTGCTCGTCATGATCGCGATGTGCGTCGCACTGTACAAGGACCTGCGTGACGATCCGCTGGTTCGCAGAGGTCAGCGCGGCGAGGTGGCCCTTGAGCAGGCCGTGACGTTCGGCACCCAAAACTACGGTGACAACTTCTACATGTCGGTCAAGCCCAGAAGGGACGACACGATCGACGAAGCACCCGCGTCCCCAAACGGCAAAGGCCAAGAGGCGGCCTCCAGCAGTCGGATTTCGACCGGCGAAGACCGCCAACCTTCCACTCCAGCTCCGGCTGCGTCCACCGAACGGGGCCAAGCGACGGTGGGCAGAGAAGCATGAGGCACGCCCGGTTCCGTACGCATCGATGGACGGCGTCTCGGCAATGCTTGCCCGCAACCGATGTCGACTCTGCCGAATCGGTTCACCGGCGCTTGGTCACGTTCTATATAAGAGGAAGGAGTTGAGATGAGTGTGGTGGTCGCCTACCAGGAAACCGCTGTCGGGAATCTAGCCCTGAAAGAGGCTGCGAAAGAGGCGAACCTGCGAGAGACCTCAATGACCGTTGTCAACGTCCCCGAAGGCGTCGATATCGACGTCATCGAAGCGAACAACGTGCGCCTCAGCAACGAGATCGCCACGGTGCTGCGCGAAGGCGACGGGCATGGCGTCGACTGGACGCTGCAGGTGATCACCGGAGAGGACGCCGCGGAGGCGGTGCTCGATCTGGTCGCCTGCACCGACGCCCAACTGCTGGTCGTCGGCGCTCGGCGCCGCAGCCGGGTCGGCAAGCTCCTCATGGGCAGCGTGACGCAGAGCATCATCCTGGACGCAGATATTCCCGTGCTGGTGGTGAAGACGCCGGCCAGCGAGAAGTAGGCCGAAGCGCTCCAACGTCCTCCGCCGAGCTAGCCCTACTGAGCTGGCGGTGCGAGGGGTGGGAGGATCGCCCATGTCGCCGTCAGGCTCGCCCGGGCCGTGCTGGTGGCACGCCGCTGTCCACCGTGCCGATCGGCTCACCGAACTGCATAGGGTTTAAAGACCCGGCGGAGGCCGCCGCCTCACTTGCGCTGCGCGACGGCCGACCCGAAGCGCTCGGCTTCTACCTTGATCGGCAGCGCATCCGAGTCGGCGACCCCGCCACGGTAGCTTCGGCCGGGGATGTGATCATCACCCGACGCAACGGCCGACGGCTTCGCATCAGTGGTACCGATTGGGTTAAGAACGGCGACGGCTGGACCGTACTCGATGTCACTAGGACCGGCGCTTTGAAGGTGCGGCGCACGTCCGTGCCAAAGCTCTCCTCGACACGTACAAGGATTTGGATCGTGGGCATTCCAGTATCGAACAGGCCCGCAACCCCCAGGCTTCGGGAGTACGTTCAGCAGGAGACTCCAGCTAGATCCAGGTCTGGTGCCGCCGACTAGCTGGAGGCTCTCCCCCTGTATCGACCCTTGCAACTAGGTTGCGCGCAGAATTGGTCAGATGTCCAGGTACTGACGCGATTTATCTCAGCCTCGTGGAAACTGCCGTAAATCTTTGCGTCACAGTGGCCTCACGAGAACCGTCGAAGCGCTGGTGAGCAGGCTCAGCCCTCGCTATCGATCACTCCGCGGTAAATTCAAGGGAAGACCCCAGCTAGTTATAGGACTTCACCGCCAGCTAGCTGAGGTCTCTCCCCCTGTTGCGGGCCTAAGTTCCAACGCTCCCGCCGAGAGTGGCGAGCGTCAAGGGGATCAAGTCTTCGAGTTCACAGCGTGGTCTTCTTCTACCTAAATCGCATTCATGTTTGAATAAAATAGGCAAGACCTCGACTCAATCAGTGCGGCGAGGTGGATCATCGAGCAGTCGATCCTCCGATCGAGGTCGAGTCAGCTACATAGTCCGCCGCGGGCTAGTTGAACTGATGGGTCCGAGAACCCCGAGGAGTGGCTCGGCCGGGTACGCGGTCCAGACGGACGACAGAGATGGGTCACAGCCACTGATCTTCGGCCGGCGAAGAGTTGATCTACCAGTCGAGGGACGCGTCGCGTCCTTGCAGCCACTTCAGGACTTCGCTCTTCCGGTAAAGGAGCTGCCTGTCGACGCGGTAGTACGGCGGACCGGTCCCCTTTTTGTTCCACTCGTAGACCGTCAGGACCGACGGCAACTCAAGCATTCTTGCCAGGTCTTGGGTCGTGAGGAAGACGGGCCACTCATCGAAGGTTTGGGTACTCATAGCGGAACGCTACGGATAAACCGGGACAGTAGCGCAGATCACCACGCCTTCGTCATCAAATCACTGGTGATGCTTTCGACGGCATGACTCTCGACATTCATTTGGCGCGGCATTTGCCTTACCTGCGAAGGCTATGGCCACCGCGTCAGCTCAGTGGGGTGAGGGTAATCCTCGCTTGCGCATGTCGTCCTTGGATTCGATCTTGATCCGGCCTCGCGAGTCGATGCCCCACTTGGTGGAGCCGAGCTGAGCGGCGAGCTTGTAGTTGTCGGGGGTCGATCGATATCGACCTCCCCTTGTGCAAACCACGCCGACCGGTGTCAGTGCCAACTGTGCATATTCCAGGATCGGAGAGCCCCAAGGTTCACCGAACAAGACCGTCACTGATCGACAGATTTGTGATCGGGGTGATTGGTACGGGCTACTGCTCGTTGGCGGGATCTGTCGGTACTCCCTTACTGGGGGCAGGTGGTTTCAACAGGGGAGGAGGGGAAGGTGGCTCAACTGGTGGGGGCTTCGGGCCTGGCGGCGCGGCAGGCTCTACGGGCGGAGAAGAGTCGACGTTCCGTGGGCTCGGGGAGCTGGCGATCTTGCGCTCGATTTTACTCACACGCTCGTTGAGTTGACTGATTTCGTCGCTGTGGCGCTCCATTCGACGCACGCTCTCAGCGAGCTCGTTGACTCGTCCAAGTAATTCCTCGAGCAGTTCACGCTCGGTTGCGGTCCGCGACGTCGAAGCGGCGGCTTCAAGATCACGAGCAACGTCCTGTGTGGTGATCTCCGCTGAGCCCTCGGCCATCTCAGATAGATCGCCGGCAGTCCGTGTCGGCTTACGGATGACCTCAGAAAGCGTCCCGTCGTCGATCTCCGGAGTTTCGTCCTCTGGAATTGGGTCCGATGACATCAGCTACTCACGCTCCTCGCCTCGCTCGTCCACGACAACACCATCAGCGCGAGTAAACGTTCCTGTAAATGTGAGATTACGACTCGTCGATCACGAGCGCGACGCTGGGGAACAGTTCCTCGGCCTTCTTGATCGCGTAGCTGCTACGACGGCAGCCCTCGGGCTGAATCCGCGATCAGTTCGCCGTCCACTCGAAACGACCAGGCGTAGTCACGGTCCTTGCGCCGAAAGGCAATGACCTTCTGTACCAGCGGTAGCTCTTGCCGGGAATGCGCTCAGCCGTGATGACGAACCAGTCGAGCATGCTGACATCTGCCTGGAGGCAAACCTGGCCTTGTGCGCTGGATCACCCGCTCTGCAGTGATGGGGCAGCGGTGCGCCCGTCTCCGGCGGGCGCATCTGGCGCCTGCGGCCATCGCGGACGACGAGACGCGGGAGCACTTGCTGCGCGCCGACCGCCGCTGGGTTGCCGCCCGACGCGGCCTGTCGTACCGCGTGGGTTACCAGGTGCGGGCGATGGCTAACGGCCGTAGCGCGCAGACTGGCGCACTAGTCCTGCGGAACTTCCTGCACGAACAGGATCTTGTTGCCTGCTGGATCGACCGCTTCCGCAGTCTTGACCAATCCGTAGTCGTTGACTTCGCCCACCGCGACATCGACGGCTGCGCACGCTGAGCGCTGCGCGTCGATGTCGTTAACGCCGACGACGACGGTGGTTTGGCCGGCAGGCTCGGGATCCACTGACACCTGGATCCAGGCGTTCTGGGCCAGCTGCCACTCGGCGATGCCATCCATCGGCTCGACGTCGGGGGGACGTCCGATCCATTCCTGGTACCACTTCACCGCGGCTGCGTGGTCGGTGACAGGCAGGACGCCCACCACATTTGCGAGGTTCGATTCAGACATGAACGCGTTTTCCTTTCGACTCGATGGGTTGGTTGTGCGGTCACATCGGCGGCGTGAGAACCGCGTGACCGTGACAAAGCTGGCGGTCGCGCACGTAGACGATCTGGTGTTCTTCGCCGATCTCGTGCTCCCGGGTGAACAGCCAGATATCGGAGCGGTCGAAGATCGGTGCGTCACCGAGCTGCACGATGATGTCGCCACTGCGCACGCCGGCGTGATCGGCGAAGGATCCTGGGGTTACCGACAGCACTTCCGGGCCGGCCAGCTGCTCGTGTACCACAAGGCCGACGTCGGACTTGAAAGTGAAGAAGCGGTCATAGCGCACGCCGGTCCGCAGGTACAACTCCATCGCGGCCAGCGTCTGCGCCCATCCCAGGCCCACACCGTCTAGGTGGCCTTGCCAGTCGTCACCTGGGCCAAAGCCCGATTGGGTGATCGACAGGCGGGTCCCACTGCCGGTCGCCTCAAAGGTGACGGTGATCTCGGTCGCGACCGGCAGGATCCCCGGTCCCTCCCGGTAGATCAGGGAGCGCTCGGGCTCGACGTCGATGATCTCCCACACCAGCGGACCGTAGTCGTCAAGGTCCCAGGCGATCTGGCCTCCCGGACGAACGTCGCATGTCTCCACAGTGCCGGTCAGCCACGCTTCGAGATGCTGGGGATCGGTGAATGCCTGCCAGACACCGGCAACCGGGATCGCCAGGTCGAACGTCTTCTCGAACTTGCCAGCGTTGTCACTCATCAGGGTTCCTCGCGACCCGGGTAGACGACCAGCACGACGCGGAAGCCGTCACCGTCAGTTGCTCCGTATCGTGTGAGCAGCGGCCCGACCGCCTGCAGGTAAGCGTTGAGGAACTCGGTGCGTTGCTGCTCGGTGGCGAAGCGCACCTCAGCTTCCACAGCGGCGCTGGCGATCTGCTCGCCATCGAACGCGGCCCGGTCGAGCAACGCGGCCGAGTCGCGCTGCATGCGCTCACCAAGTTGCACAAGGTTTTCTAGCGACACCTGTGCCGCCAGCGCCTCGGCTCGCTGCTCCTCGAGCCAAGCGACGCGCGGCGAAACGACGAAACTGCGGGCCGTCGCCTCGTAGATGGCTTCAATGAAGTTTCCGGTGCGGCGCTCACCCACAAGCCGGACGAGGTCGGCCCGCTCCAGCTCCTTGAGGTGGTAGTTGACCTTCTGACGCGGCTCGCCGAGTGCCCGCGCGACCGCAGCCGCGGATGACGGCCGCCGTAGCTCGCCGAGGATCCTCAGGCGCAATGGGTGCGCAAGCACCTGCATGGTCGAGACATCGTCAATCGTGGTCACAGGCTTCACGACGGCGATTATTGTCGGGACAGGAATACCTGTCAAGACAGGCAGAACTATCTTGCGGTGCATGTCGAGGCTAGACCGGTGAGATTCGCTTGGCGGTGGCACCAGAATGCGGCTGGGCAGGACAGGGGGACACCATGGCGTCCGCGCCGAACCCGACGCCGGTCACGCTCGACATGTTCAGGTCACGATCCCGCCAACCGAGTCTGGGAACACCACACACTGTGACTCCAGATCGCGCCCCTCGGATCACGCAAACCTCGACAGCCAAAGCGACACACGAGGCACACGGATGCTTGACTTCGTCTTCAAATGCTTGATCAACAGGCCCAGGCCTTCACACCAATCAGAGTGTGTCGATGTTGATCAGGTGCCGCTCCAGGGCAACGTTCGGCCAGGTTAGGGTCAGCGCCTCCCCAATGCGACAGGCAGTCCCCAGCAGAAACGCACTAGGTCGGGCAAGTCAGCCCGCGCCAACTCGCTACCGTTCAAGATCATCAACAATGCGGTTCGCGAATCCGTACAGGTCAATGGAGAGTGGGTCGGTAGATGAGCTCTTGGATGTGGCCGTCGAGCGTCCGGCTCTCAACGAGCTCCAGGTCGAAGTCGGCCGCACCCTGGAAGATCGGTTCCGCCCCGGTCTGACCGCTGATGGCAGGAAAGAGCGTCATTTGGAGGTAGTCGACCAGGCCGGCGGCCATCAGCGCCCGGTTCAACGACAGACTGCCGTTCGAGCGCAGCGGCACCTCGGAGTCCTCCTTGAGCCGGGCGACGACCTCGACGGCGTCGCCACTTGCGAGGGTCGCGTCCGGCCAGTCGAGAGGCCCTTTCAGCGTCGATGACACCACCGTTGCCGGCAGGCTTCTCATCCGAGCGTTCACCGGGTCGAGTTCGGTGCTCGAGCCCAACAGCTGCGCGAACTGCCGATAGGTATTGGCCCCGAAGACCATCGGCTGTTCCGCGCTGTACAAAGCAAGGCGGCGGTCGAGGAACTCGGGACCTTGCTTGCCCCAGTATCCGCCCCAGTTGGCGTCGGCGATGTAGGAGCCGTAGCCGTCGAGGGTGGAAAAGACGTCGAAGGTGTAGGTAGCGGTCACGTCGTTGTCCTCGAATGCGGTTGATCCAGAACGAGCGCCAGGCGATCCGTGCTTTCCTAGCCCGCGCTGAGAGAAGCCGTCTCCTCCGCCGGGAGGTCAGGCTTCACCGACGCCGCCCCGGCGCGCGCGCCTTCCGCAGCCGCGTCCAGCAGGGTCCGAGGGGCGAGCGCATCGCCGATCTTGACCACCTCGAGATCGGGTTGGGCAGCGGTGAGCCCATTGCTCAGCTCGTCGAGTGATCTCCGGGGTCCGGCGTACACGACGAGGTCGACTTGGCCGGCCGGCCGGGTCTCATCGGTTTCGAGGTCAATCAGCGACCAGGCGCTGCCGTCGTGCTCGGGGGTTACCGATGTCACGAACTCCATGCCGGCTTGCTTGAGCCGGCGGCGTACCCACCAGATCTGGGTCGGGTCGACATAAGCGGCCACCGAGGTGAACCTGGTGGCGATGCGAACCGACCAGCCCGCTGAGGCAAGCGCCTCGGCAGCGGTCGGGGCGACAAAGCCGCCCTCGTTGTCGACTAGCATCACAGTCTTTCCGGGACCCTCGGGCTGAGGCGTGTTGGCGACGACGTCGTCTGCATCGATCACCGGGGTCGGCGCATTCGCGGCCCAGGCCGGCCACCGCGGAACCGAGCCGGTCGCAACCACAACGACATCGGGGCTGAGGGCGAGCACATCCTCCACCGTGGGTTCGATGCCGAGCCGGACGTCGACGCCGGAGCTCTTCAGCTGTTCCTCTAGCCAGTCCAGATACAGCGCCCAACGTTCTCGCCCCGGCCGCCGGCCAGCGAGCTCCGCGCGACCGCCGAGCCGCTCGGTGCGCTCCAGCAGCACGACCTCGCCACCCCGTTCGGCGGCACGGTAAGCCGCCTCGGCCCCAGCCACGCCGCCGCCGATGACGACGATCCGCCGCGTGGGGCCCTCCTCTTTAGACGCTTCCGGTTGTTTTGAGGCTTCGGGGAACAGGTCGAGCTCGGGTTCGCGGACGCCAGGGTTAATCGAGCACCACATGGGCAGCCCCTGGTAGAGCCGGCCGATACAGCCCTCGTTGAGGCTGATGCAGGGCCGCGGGGTGATTCCGGCTGCGATCTTGCGCGGGAGGTCGGGGTCGGCGATTATGGCCCGCGTCATCGCCACCAGATCCACTCCGTTCTCGGTGAGCGCACGCTCGGCCACCTCAGGGTTGAGAATCCGGCCCGCCACCAGCACCGGGACGTCAGTGGCACTCTTCATTCGGCCACCCATCGCTCCGGCCACGTTTTCGGGCAGTGCGTCGCCGGGCACGAAGATCGAGGTGGTCCGCGGGGTGGCCCCGGTGCCGAGAGAGATGCTGAGAAGATCGACGGTGCCGTCGGCGGTGATGGCCTGCGCCACCTCCACCAGCTCGTCTGGTGACATACCGCCACGGGGTAACATCTGGTCTCCGGTCATCCGGAAGCCGACCAAGAAGTCCTCAGATGTCGATTCGCGCACGGCCTGCAGGACCTCGCGGCCGAAGCGGACCCGGTTCTCCAACGACCCGCCGTAGCGGTCGGTCCGGGTGTTGATGTTCGGATCGAAAAACTGCTCTATCAGGTGACCGCCGTAGGAGGTCACCTCCGCCCCGTCCCAGCCGAGGTCCATCAAGCGCCGTGCGGCGTGGCCGAAGCGTCCGAAGAGCACCGCCAGCTCATCTTCGGTGAACACCGCAGGCACCTCACGGTGCACCTCCTCGGGCAGGTCCGAGGCAGCCTTGAGCGGGATGCCGGAGAGCAGCGAGTTCCCCCGCCGGCCCATGTGCGTCATCTGGGACATGATCAAGGCGCCGTGCTCGTGCACCCGTTCGGCGAGCTCACGGAGCAGATCGTCATTGCGCTCATCCCACAGCGAGATCGACCCGTACGAGGCGGCGCTGGTTGGATCGACCGCGGCCGATCCGAAGGTCATCACCAAGCCGGTACCCCCGGCCGCTTTCCGGACCTGGTAATCGACTTCCGCCCGAGTCAGCAGACCGCCGTGACCCCAACCGGTCGCGTGGGGCGTCGAAACGATGCGGTTGAGAACGGTGCGCTTGCCGACTTGGAACGGGGAGAACAATGTCGGCCAGCGCTGTGCCCCGGGAGATCCGGAAAAGGTCTCATGAACAGTCATCGTCGACTCCTCGCCGTGAAAAACAACGGGATGATCACATAGTCAAATGGCAGCACAAGACCTCGCCGGGGGTCAACGGACGCCTTCCTTGCCCAGGAGCCTGTCGTCCACCGGCGCATGGGAGATCAATTCGGGCGCTCCCTCGGTGATGATGATCTGCTCTTCGTACTTGGCACCGGCCGCCCCGCCCACTGCTCCCATATAAGCCTCTACGCTGAGGACCATCCCCGGCTCCAAAACGCCGGGGTGGTGATCATCCACCACGACGACCGGATACTCGTCCGCGGCACCACAGCCGTGGGCGATAAAGGGATACCGCTGCTGACGGTACTGCTCGGGGATGCGCTTGCCGAGCATCTCGCCCAACTCCGCGAAGCTACGTCCAGCGACGAACTCGGGAATGCTCTCGTGAACGAACCCGTACGCAGCGCGGTACACCTTGCGTTGCTCATCCGTCGGCGCGCGACCTCCACACAGATAGGTACGCGAGATGTCGGTCAGGTAGCCGTGCGGTCCGACTAGGTCGGTGTCGAAGGCCACCAGGTCGCCGTCCTCGACGACTCGATGGGTCGCCTCCTGCATCCACGGGTTGGTCCTGGGTCCTGAGCTCAGCAGCCTGGCCTCGGCGTGCAGCGCCCCGTGTGCGAAGGTCTCGCGAGCTAACAATGCCCACAACTCGTTCTCGGTTCTGCCTGGCGTCATTTGTTGCAGGAACGCGTCAATCGCCTCATCGACTAGGCGTGCGTTATCCCGGTGAATCGCGAGCTCGAGGGGAGTCTTCACGGCGCGGGCTGTCTCGAGGACTGGAACCGCATCGACCACCTCAATCCCGCGCGCGAGGAGTTCCAAGAATGCGACCGCCTCAGTGCGGTCCACACCCAACGGCTCGTGCTGCAAGCCTCGTGCTTCAAGCTCCGCGAGCACCTCAGCGACCGCCACACCCGCATCTCGCCTGGTGTTTGGCCCGGATCCGAAGAACGTGAAAACCGACGCCTTTCGAATATCGCCGTCCCAGCGCGAACGACTTATGGGTATCTGATCGTTGCTGTCCCACAAGATCGGCTCATCCTCAGCGAACACCAGCGCCCATCGGAATGAGCAATGCAGATTGTTCACCAGGTACTGACCGTCGCAGGTCACATAGCGGACGTTCGGGGGATCAAAAACCAGCGCTGCGGGAAGTCCGGCTTCTCTCATGCCGGCCTGCGCGCGTGCCAGTCGCTCGGCAGTGAGCGACTTGACGTCCACTGCGATCGGCACCCCTACACCGGGACCATTCACCATGATCTAAGACTTCCCTGTAGTTGACTTCACCGCACGCCTTCCTCGCCGTAGAAGTGACCGTCGAGGATCCGCTGGTATCCCATCGCGGAGAGGTCGAAGGTCTGGTAGCTGCCGTGCAGCACCAGCTCGGTGAGGCCCCGCCCGACTCCGAGGGCGTGCATGAAGCCGTGGCCGGAGAATCCGCAGGCGACATAGAAATTGTCGGCATGCCCGGGCCAGTTGCCGATGATCATGTTGCCGTCGAAGCGGTTCTGGTCGTAGAGGCCGGTCCAGGAGTCCCGCAGGGTCAGCTCGCCGAGTCCGCTAAAGCGCTCGAGCAGGGCCGGTCTGACCCGGTCCGGGTAGTCGGTCGGATCGATGGTGAAATCCTCGCCGCCGGGGTGGTCGAAGTCGACCAGGCCCACGGAGATCCCCTGCCGGTACGCGTGCACGGCGAGCCCGTGCACGTCTTTGACGAAGGGCAGGTGGTCGACGTCGGCGCTGGTCTCGATGTAGTGCTCGTGCCTGCGCATTGGCTCGACCGGGATCTGCATCCCAACCTTTGCGGCGAGCTCAGGTGCATGCACGCCTGCCGTGTTGATCACTGCGTCGGCCGTGATCACGCCGCCGGAGGCGAGGCTCACCGATCGGACGATGGTGCCGTCGTGGGTGAGGTCGAGGACGCGGTCGGTTACGAAGGTCGCGCCGGCGGCCTCAGATTTGGCCTTCAGCACCGAGAAGAACACCTTCGGGTTGAGCCAGCCATCTCTGGTCGAGAGCACACCGGCGACCAGGTCGGAGGTCACCAACTCCGGGTAACGCTCCGCAAGGTCAGAGCTGTCGAGCCACTCCGCTGGTACACCATTGGTGCGTTGGGTCTCGAAGTTCGCCTGCAAGCTGTCCAGATCCTGCTCGCCGACGACGAACATATATCCGTTGGCCCGCCAGTTGAGCTCGGGCGCCGGAGCTCCGTCGACGGACGCCCACGTCTGCCAGTCGTCGATCGCGTCGAGCGTGTACTGCGACAGCCAGATGTTCTCCGGCCGAGTGAACAGCTGGCGGACCCCGCCGGTCCCCTTGCCGGTCGCGGCTCGCGCGTAGCTGTAGTCCGGTTCGACCACGACGACGTCGAGGTTCGGCGCCGCCTCCTTCAAATGCAGCGCCGCGGCGCACCCGACCGCACCCGCTCCGATTACCACTACATCAGCCATTACCTACTGCTTTCTCATGTAGTAGCTCGCCCTCGACGGCGCCAGCGGAGGCAGTCCGCGGATCCGGTCGGCGATCTTCTCGGCCATCATCATTACCGGCGCGTTGAGGTTGGCGGTCACCTCCTTGGGCATGATCGACGCGTCGACCACGCGAAGGTTGCTGACCGCCCGCATCCGACCCTCGGGGTCGACCACCGACTCCTCGTCGGCGCCCATCCGGCAGGTGCCGCAGGGATGGTAGGAGGTGCCCATATGGGCTCGAACGAAGGCTTCGAGATCGCGATCGCTTGTCACATCCGGACCAGGGGTGAGCTCCTCGGCTTTGTACTTCTCCCAGGCCGGCTGACGCAGCAGCTGCCCGCGTACAAGCCGAACACCATCGATGATGTCCTGCAGATCCTGGCGCTCTTGCAGGGTGTTGAAGATCACCAACGGGGGGTCGGCAGGGTTCGCCGAACGCAGGGTCACGGCACCGCGGCTCTCGGGGCGTGACAGGTCCATCCACACCTGGAAGCCGGGGACCGGGACCAGCTTGTCCTTGATCAGCCGACGGGTGAGCGGCAGAAACTCGTACTGCATGTTCGGAAACTCGACATCCGCGCGGGTGCGCAGGAACGCGCCTGCCTCGAAGAAGTTGCTGGCGCCCAGCCCTTTCCGGCGGAACAACCACTCCGCACCGATCAACGCGCGGCGGGGGGCAGTGAGCTGAGAGGTGAGCGAGTCCTCGAATGCCGTGCCGAACTGGACATCCACACCAGGGTGGTTCTGCAGGTTCCGACCGACATCCGGGACTTCGGCGGTAATGGTGATGCCGTGCTTGTTCAGCTCATCGGCCGGTCCGACACCGGAGAGCATGAGCAGCTTCGGGGTGCTCATCGCGCCCGCGCAGACGATCACCTCGCGATCACAGGAGATGATCCGGCTGCTACCTCGTCTCCCAATCTCTATGCCGTCGGCGACTCCGTTGCTGACAACGATGCGCTTGACCATGGTCTTGGCCATCACGGTCAGGTTCGGGCGATCCATCGCCGGACGCAGGTACGCACGAGAAGCGCTCCAGCGGACACCCTTGTCGATGTTCGTCTGAGCGATGTGCATGCCCTCCTGCTGATAGCCGTTGTGGTCGACGGTGATCGGAAAGCCGGCTTGCTCGCCAGCACGGAGAAAGGTCTCGAACAGCGGGTGGGCGGCCGGGCAGCGGGTGACGTGGACCGGGCCGTCGCCGCCGCGCCACTCATCGGGGCCGTCAGCAAACGACTCCATCTTGCGGAAGTACGGCAGCACATGGGCGAAGTCCCAGTCCGACAGACCGTCTTGGGCCCAGCCGTCATAGTCCATCGGATTGCCCCGATTGAAGATCATGGCGTTGATCGAGGAGGTTCCGCCGATCACCTTGCCGGCCTTCTCGTCGATCGTCTTACCGTCCAGATATGGCTCCGGACCAGCGCGGTATCCCCAGCCGATCCTGGTGTTCTGATAAACGAACGGCAAGGCACCGGGCATCGCAATGATGAGGCTGCGGTCCGACCCCCCTGCCTCCACCAGCAGAACCCGCGAGCCCGGATCCTCGCTCAATCGGGCGGCCATAATGCAGCCAGCGGTCCCGGCGCCCACCACGATGTAGTCGTATCGCTCGGCCATGGACCACACCCCTCACACCCGTTCAGGTCGAGCCCGAGCATAGTGGAGCACTGGATTTTTGGATAGACCAATCTCTCAAACAATCTGGACAACTGGGAAGTCCAATCCTAGGCTGCTAGCCGATGCCACAAGCGCCATGATGGCCTCCGGGCTGGCGAATCTTCCGACCACGGAGACGTCCGATGAATGCACTCACCGCAGCCGATAGCGGGTCCTCCTTCGAGCTCACGCCAGGAAACTCCTATGCCCAGGGCACGCCGAGCAGGGCTGCTTTGGAGTCCGCGCTGGCCGAGATCCGCGGCACCAGCCACGACATTCCCACGATGCTCGGCGGCCGGGAGGTCCGTACCGGGCAGACGTTCGACCTCGAACTTCCGCACGACCACCGCGCCGACTTCGGGCTGTTTCACCAGGCCGGAGCACCGGAGGTCGAGGCGGCGATCGCCATTGCCACTTCGACCGCGCACGACTGGGGCGCCGCATCACCCGCCGACCGGGTCGCCCCCTTCCTCCGAGCCGCCGACATGTTGCAGTACGGGCCCTGGCGTGAGCGGCTGGTCGCCGCCACCATGCTCGAGTTGTCCAAAACTGCCCAGCAGGCTGACGGAGACGTCGCCGAAGCCGTCGACTTCCTCCGCGCCAACATCGCCAACCTGCAGCTGCTCGATACCATCCAGCCGGCGTCGCTGCCCGGGGTGAGCAACCACATGGACTACCGGCCGCTCGAGGGATTCGTGCTGGCGGTCTCGCCGTTCAACTTCACCTCGATGAACAACCTCGCCTTCGCCCCGGCCCTGCTCGGCAACACCGTCTTGTGGAAACCGGCCGAGAGCGCTTCCTTCGTCGCCTACCTGTCCCTGGAGCTGCTGCGGGAGGCAGGTCTGCCTGACGGTGTCATCAGCCTGCTGCCCGGAGACGGCGCTGAGATCGGCGGTGTGGCCCTGGCCCACCCCGATCTCGCCGCCGTACACTTCACCGGCTCCACCGCCACCTTGCGGCACATCTGGCGCACCATCGGCTCGAACGTCGCCGGCTACCGCGATTACCCCCGCATCGTCGGCGAGGCTGGCGGAAAGGACTTTATCCTCGCCCACCCCTCGGCCGATCTGGACGCCCTCGCCGTCGCATGCCTTCGCGGCGCCTTCGACTACCAGGGCCAGAAGTGCGCAGCTGCCTCGCGCATTTACGTGCCACGCAGTCTGTGGCCAACCCTGCGGGAAGGTCTCGTCGAGCGCACATCTCAGCTCGTCCTGGGCGACCCCACTCGACCCGGCACCCACCTGGGCGCGGTGATCAACGCCCGTCAGCACGCCAAGCACACCGCGGTGCTGTCGCGGGCCCGACAGCAGGGGGTCGTTATCGCCGGGGGCATCACCGACGACACCACCGGCTGGTTCGTCGACCCAACCGTGCTCGAGGTCGACGATCCTCATTCCGAGTTCATGATCGAGGAGATCTTCGCTCCGGTGATGGCGGTCTACACATACCCCGACGCTGACTGGGACAGCGTCTTGGAGCTGGTCGACTCCTCCACCGAGTACGCGCTGACCGGCGCAGTGTTTGCCAGCGACGAGGCTGCGATCTCCGAGGCTGACCGGGTGCTCCGCTACGCGGCCGGGAACTACTACATCAACGACAAGCCGACCGGCGCCGCCGTCGGTCACCAACCGTTCGGTGGCGCCCGCGGCTCCGGCACCAATGACAAAGTGGGCACCATCTGGAACCTGATCAGATTCCTCAATATGCGCGCCGTCAAGCACACCCACGTCCTGGACCGCGACTTCTCCTTCCCCGCGCTCGACTAGGACCCCACATCCGATCTGGAAGGAGGATCGCGTCGTGAAGATCGCGTCTGTGGAGGCCATTCCGGTCGCCGCGTCATTCAAAAAGACGTTTCGGTTTGGTACGACCGACCGGTCGACCTCACCCAATGTGGTTGTCATCCTTCGGACGGACGATGGGGTGGTCGGCTACGGCGAGGCCTGTCCGGTGCCGGCATTCACCTCGGAGACGCAGACTTCGATCCTGGAGCTGATAGAAACCCGTGTCGCACCGGTCCTCATCGGTAAGAACCCTGAGAACCGCGGCCAGCTGCTGCAGGACGTGTCCAAGGTGCTGAAGTTCGCGCCGTTCACCATCGCCGCTGTCGACACCGCCCTGCTGGACCTGCTCGGTCGAGCCCTCGGTGTCCCCGTGTCCACCCTGTTGGGCGGGTCGTACCGGGATCGGACCGAGGTGCACGGCTCGGTTGGTTGGGACGAAGATCCTGGCAAGGTGGTGGCGACCGCTGTGGAGCAGGCCACTACCTACCGGTCCCTCAAGACCTACGCGGGCCGCGGTGACGTTGACGAAGACCTTGACAAACTGCAGGCGGTACGCGATGCCGTCGGGCCCGACATCATACTGTTCGTCGACATCAACGGCATGTGGACGCCGAGTGATCTGATCCGAGCCCTGCCGCGGGTCCGGGAGATCGGGCTGAGCATGTTGGAGCAGCCGCTGCCCCGGCAGGCGTCAGGGTTCGTCCAGCAGCTTGTTGGTGAGCTACGCGTCGACATCTGCGCCGACGAATCTGTCCGCACCGTCGAGGATGCGGCAACCGTCGTCCGTGACCGCGCGGCCACCGTCATCAACCTCGGGCACTCCAAGCTCGGCGGGCCGTCGGCGGCGATTCATGCAGGGCAGATCGCTCTCGGTGGCGGGGTCGACGTGATGGTGGGCAGCGTCCTGGAAATGGGCATCGCCACCGCCATGGGTCTGCATTTGGCGGCCGCTCTGCCTCGGCTGAGCTACCCCTCCTACCTGATGGGTCCGCTGAAGTACGGCCAGCAGCTCACCGACGAGCAGGTCGAGGTTGTCGACAGCCACATCGCCATACCGCAAGGACCCGGCCTGGGCGTCACAGTCGATGAGCAGCACCTCCGCAGCCTGGATGCCCGCACCCTTTAGAACCTGATCATGAACCTGCCGGCCACCACTGATGTCGTCGTCGTCGGCAGCGGGGTTACCGGGGCGGCCACAGCGGCTGCGGTCGCGGGCCGTGGGCAACGCGTAATCCTGATCGACAAGGAGGACGGGCCTGCCAGGGAGGGCTCTGGCCGGGCCCAGGGATCGCTTCGCCTGCAGGGCAGGCATGCGGCCGAGTTTCCGCTCGCCGAGGAGGCGCTTCGACTCTGGGACGAGGCGGCCGAGGAAAGCGATTTCGAGCTGGTGAAGGGCGGCAACCTCTACTTCCAGACCCGAGACTTCGAACTGCCCATTCTCCGCGGGCTAGTCGCCGAAGCCCACAAGGCCGGCCTCCGAAACGTACAACTGCTCGACCCCGATCAGGTCCGCGAGATCCTGCCAGCTGCCACCGGCCCGTTCATCGGAGCCATGTACAGCCCAGTCGACGCCCAGTGCCAACCAGAAAAGGGCACCGCGCACTTCGTCGAGAAGGCGAGGCGGTCCGGCGCCGACATCCAATACGAAGTCAAGGTCACGGGCCTGCTGCAACGGGGTGGCCGGATCGCCGGCGTCGACACCACCGCAGGCAGAGTGCACGCCGACGCGGTGGTGGTGGCCGCGGGTGTGTGGACTCCTCACCTGGTCAAAACCGTCGGACTCAAGGTGCCGATCATGCCGGTGGTGTTGTCGGAGCTCGAGACGGTGCCGGTCAAGCCGCTGTTCACCCAGACCCTCCGCGGGTTCGGTTTCGGTGCCCGCCAACGCCCCAGCGGCAAGGTCGTGATCAGCGGCGGTCTGAACGCCAGGATCCGCCACGGTGCCTCCCTCGCTGACTTCAACGGTTTGCTGTGCTGGCTGCCGCGGGCGTGGTCCTTTCGGAAGAACATCAAGCTCGAGCTTGACGTCAAAGGCACGCTACGCCAGATCCGGCACCTATCGACGCTGGACACCGCGCTAGTGCCGCAGCCCTCAACGGAGCCTCCGGTTGACAAGCCATCGGTCCGCGCTGCACATGATCGCTTGTCGCAGGTGATCCCGGACCTATTCGGCGCCGCTGTCGGCCGGTACTGGGGCGGTCTGATCGACATGACCCCGGACGGTCTGCCCATCATCGACGGCAGCGCCGGTCCGCTAGGATTGACCATCATCACTGGCCTTTCCGGCCACGGATTCACTATTGGCCCTGTCCTCGGCGAGATCGCCTCCGACCTGTCCCTTGATGGGGTCACAAAGCGGGAGATCAAGGAATTCCGGCTCTCCCGATTCACTGACAGCCCCATTCATCGCCCCGAGATGATGATCTGACGAATTCGGTATCCCATTTGACTGCACTTCGCGTTAGTTTCCTGCACTTCGCGTCAAATGCAACTAGCGCGAAGTGTAGGTAAAGGACGCGAAGTGCAGCGAATCGACGCACGTATCCGACGAATCAGCACAATTCAGGTCAGGAATTGCTCAGAACCAGACGTCGGCCAGCCGATGGCCGCGCGGATAAGGATCGGTTGGGTCGAGGCCATATTGGCCAATGGTGGTGATCCAGGCCTGCCCAGCAATTGTGACTACAACGGCTGCCTGATTTCCGACCTGCGCGTTCGCAATCACGCGGGAATCGAAATGGGTGCCGATGATGGACTTGTTACGGAACAGTTCGCCTTTAGCGATCTGGCCCTTCGCCGACATCAGCGCCAGCCGACCAGTGGTGCCGGTACCGGTCGGAGAACGGTCAAGCCTGCCGTGCAGGCACACCGTCCCGTTGACGCTTTCCACCCGGCCATCGATCCGCTCGATGGGGCCTTCGAAGATCACGTTGGACACATCACGGATTTTCGGGTTCTCCGGATGCACGACCTCGAGCTGCTCGTTCACTGCCTTCTTGATGCGCTGACCCATCAGCGACATCTCGTGCGCCTCCTCAGGCGTGACGGCGAAGCCAAGCGCGCGGGCGTTGACATGGGCAAAAGTCATGCCGCCATAGGAGGTGTCGACGGTGACCGTACCGAGCCCGGCAACTTCGACCGGCACGTCGAGGTGAAGCGCGAAGGCTGGCACATTGGTGAATTCGACCTGCTTCACCTTGCCGTTCTCGCAAACACAGCGCACCTCGATCATGCCAGCCGGCGCCTCCATCCGCAGCCGAGTTTCGGGCTCTTGCATCGGCACCATTCCCGTCTCCAGCGCTACGGTGGCGACGCAGATGGTGTTCGAGCCCGACATTGGCGGATATTCGGTGCTTTCGAGGATGACGTAGCCGAGATCCGCCGAGGGGTCACAAGGCGGCAGGATGATGTTGGCGTTAACGTACGGCGCGCCCCGCGGCTCGAACAGCACGAGTTGGCGTACATCATCCATATGTTGTTCGAGATATTCCTTTTTCTCGAACATGGTTTTTCCTGGGACATCCCTAATGCCGCCGGTGATCACATTTCCCACTTCGCCTTCGGCATGACAACCGACGACCGTAAATGCTTTTGCCCAACGCATTCTTTGATCCTTCTCGATATCGGGTTTTCAAGGTTTCAAACGCTGTCCAGTCCAAGCTCTTCGAAGCGGTCGAGCTGCTGCATTTCGGCGTACGAAAGGCTTATGCCTTCGTTTTTTGATCTGGTACGGGCAAGGAAGCGCCGCTGCGAGGGCAGGCGTGCTCCTTGGCCAATGATCGCCTCGAACAGCACTTCCGCGCGGGCCAGCGGATTGCCGGTACGGCCAGCAGCAAAGGCTTCTGGTGAAAAGGCGATCATCAGCTCTCCGTGACTTGGAGAAAGTGTCGTAGTTCCGAGTACCTCGAGCGATTCCGCACTCGTCAGATCACCGATCATGATCCCAGCCAGAAGCTCGATCATCGTCGCGATGGCTGACCCCTTGTGACCCCCGAAGGGAAGCATGGCACCGGCCAGGGCTTTTTCGGGATCCGTCGTCGGCTGGCCATAGGCATCGATGGCCCACCCTTGTGGCAATGGCTTGCCGTCGCGCCGGAAGAGTTCGATCTCCCCTCGTGCGGCAACCGAAGTTGCAAAGTCGAAAACATAAGGCAGTTGCCCTTCGCGTGGCCAGCCAAACGCAAAGGGATTGGTGCCCAGCAACGCTCTGTTGCCGCCCGTTGGAGCGACAGTGGCATAGCTCGGACACATGGCGAGGCCGGCAAGGCCCTCTTGGGTCAACGCCTCAACCTCTGCCCAAAGAGCAGAAAAATGCACCGCGTCGTTGATGGCCAGGGCGGCAATGCCGCCTGAACGTGCGCGCTCGGCCAGGGCAGGCATACCTAATTCGACTGCCGGGTTGTGGAATCCACCCTTTGCATCCACTTTCACGATCGCCGGGGCGGGTTGCGGCAGCAACTCAGGCACTGCGTCCGGCTTCACCTTTCCGGCCTTGATCGTCCGCAGGACTCCTTCGATGCGGTAGATGCCGTGTGACTTGCTGGCATCGCGTTCCGCCGCGACGATGACGCGGGCTACGGCACCCGATTGGATGGCGTTCAACCCGGCATTGCGGAGAATCGCATCGACGCGCTCATACAAGGCGTCGATGCTAAGGACAGCGGTGTTGGTCAGGGGTTCGCTCATCGCTCCTCCATTCGTCGGCGCGCGCTACAAGTCATTCCGGATGCTGTCGAGCTGGGATGCCAGGTTCTCCAGAAGCCTTTCATCGCCGGCGAACGGCTCGGAATCGCGTGGCCAGGCGATCACGACGTCAGTAAAACCGAGATCGGCAGCACGGCCGAACGCCTCCCTGAACTGGTCGATCGAACGAAACGCCGCGGCGGGCGTTTCCATGTCCAGAAGCCGCATCGAGATCGGCAGCTGGTGTTGAGCCGTGTCGCTGACCTTTTCGAAGGCATCAACGGCCCGCTGGACCCCTGCCCACCACTCGTCTGGGCCCGCTCCCGGCTGTTCGTTGCCCATGGTGATCCAACCTGCGCCCCGCTCGATGGCAACGCGCATCGTTCGCGGACCATTGGCAGCGATCAGGAAGGGCGGATGCGGCTGTTGAACGCAGCCAGGTACGGTCCGGGCGCCGACTGCGGTGTACCAGTCGCCTTGCCAGTTCGTTTCGGGCTGGCTGAGGAGCAAGTCGAGCAGTGTCACAAACTCCCGGAAGCGATCTGCGGCCTGCCGTGGACTGAGCTCAGGCTGGCCGAGCATTGATGCGTCGAAGCCTGCTGCTCCAGCGCCGAGGCCGATATTGAGACGGCCTCCCGAGATGACGTCGAGGGTCATGAGCTCTTTAGCTAGGAGGACCGGATGGCGAAAGTTCGGGCTGGTCACAAACGTCCCAAGCCGGAGGGTGGTTGTGCTGAGCGCAGCGGCGGTCAGCGTGGGCACAGTGGCGAACCACGGGGAGTCGGCCAGCGACCTCCAAGCGAGGTGGTCGAAGGTCCAGGCGTGATCGAAGCCGTACTCCTCGGCCCGGACCCATCGGTGACGGTCCTCGGCCCAATCATGTTCAGGCAGCAGAGTCACTCCGACGCGCATTTGCCTCTTCTCGATTCCGCGGTCCGTCCGGCGTCGCCCGGCAGTCGGGACAGTCGCAACGCATCGTTGACGATCAGCGGTAAACCCCAGGAGAGCTCGTCGCTGATCGGTCGGCGTCTTGCGGTGGATCGTTGTCGTCGCCAGCGGGTTGGCGAGATGCCAATACGACGCTCCGCGTGCGATGAAGATGGCGCTGCATCAGATGCTGGGCGAGCGGGCTGTCACGGCCGGCGATCGCTGCGGCAATCGCCTGGTGCTCGGTGCGCATCCGGGCGAGCTCTTCGGGGTTGTTGTAGTGCTCGCGTTGATGCAGTTTGCCAGCGAGCTCGGCTTGTTGACGAACCAGGCGTTCGAGGACGAAGTTGTGTGTGGCGGCAGCTACGGCGCAGTGGAAGGCCAGATTGTCCTCCCATGTGGTGAGGCGCCCGGCCAGCACAGCCACGGTCTCGGCTTGTTCGGCGGTTCGGCGCTCGCAGGCGAGGCCGGCAACCTGAACCTCGATAAGAGCGCGCGCTTCGAAGAGATCCGCCAGCGAGGCGATCTCCACCGAGGCGCGGGTCAGCGGTTTGCTGCGTTCATCGTCGGGCGCTTCGCGCAAGTAGCGCCCGGATCCGCGTACAGTTCGCAGCAGGCCGCGTTCTTCTAGGACTCCGAACGCTTGGCGGAGCACGTTGCGGCTCACGCCGAACAAGCTGGCGAGCTCTCGCTCGGTTGGCAGCGACTGTCCCGACTGCAGGCCGCGGGCTTCGACGAGCTCTAAAATCCCGTCGACGACGGTCTCGTACCGCCGGCGTTCTTGCGGCAGAAGCAGGGCCGACGATCCTTGTGCCGTCACGAGTTCTCCACCACTTCGATTGGGTTACCTACTGACCCAAATGGTACGGCCATGCCGCGCTGGGACACTAGGTTCGTTGTGCCCTGCCAGTCTGAGGCCTCTGGTAATTAGGCTGATGGCCACACACGCGACATGACCAGTCGAATATGCAGATGGAGCCGATGGCTTGCCCCAGCCCAACCGAAGGACCGTGCTGTTCGACCTCGACGGTGTCCTACTACGTGGCGACGCCTTTACGGTTCTCATTGGACACACTCTCGCGCGTCGACCATGAAGACTCTTTCCAGCCGCAGCACTCCTTACGACCAGACTGGCACTGCCCGCAGGCGGGCCGGGCCGCTTCAGGGTGAACCGCGCCCTAGTGCGCCTCGCACTGCGCGGCATCGACGAAACGCGTTACGACGGGCTCGCAGTACGGATCGGCACTGAACTTGCCCAAAGCGCCTTCCGGAATGACAGCTTGATCGAGGAAGCGGGTCGTTGCCATGAAGCAGGATCACGCGTCATTGTCGTGACGGCAACCGAACGCCGGCTGGCCCCGTAGCTACCTCGACGGCGTCGGTCTAGGCGGCGTCGAACTGGTGGCATCAGAGCTCACTTTTCCCGACAACCAGCCAGCAAGCCTCGCTACGTACAACATTGGCCCGCAGAAGGTGTGCTCGCTTATTGGACTCGACGTCGATCTGGCCAACTGTCTGTTCTACACAGACTCGGCAACCGACCTTCCACTCATGAAGTGCGTTGCCGAGTGCGTTCTCGTCGCCCCGAAGCGCGCGACTGAAAGAGCCGTCAGACTCGCCAAGCCCCCGATCAAGATCAGCAGCGCCTAACTGTGTCCTGTCTCTTGATGTCGGGAGGAAGGACACAGTTAACCTGCCGGATCTAGCCCTGGTCTGCGACGTTCTCGGGTTCAGACCGGTCGAGGTCAGCCAGCTCGGCCAGCTCCCGTAGGGCGACCGGTGAACACAGGGGTCGCTTCGCAATTGATCGCAACGCGTCAGCGGCTAAGGCCTCGCTCGCTGGCGCTGCGATCTTCGCCGTAGCGAACCCGCATACCCGCCCTTGACACCAGCCCATGCCGGGTCGGCTCATCAGTTTGACGGTCCGCGCGTCCTCGGCGCCGAGTTGGTCGCAGGCCTGACGGATCTCGCCGTAGCTGACTTCCTCGCAGCGACACACGACGGTTGAGGGGGTGAGCCATTCGTCCCAGCTGCTGGGTATGGGATGAGCCCGGTGCATAGCCGCCGCGAAGGCGCGGGCGCGGGCGATGGCGCGCTGAAGACGGCGGGAGCGGTTTGCGTCATCGCGGAGTCCAGAGTCGTGGGCGACGGTGAGCGCTGCCAGCTCGCCTTCCAGCACAGCAAGCGACGCGCCTCCAACTCCGGTGACCTCTCCGGCGGCGTACACACCGCGTACCGTGGTGCGCTGTCGATCGTCGACCACCGCGATCAGGGATCCGTCGACGTCGACGCGGGTGTCGCCGCCGACCGCTGTCACCAGCTCCAGGGAAGGCGTGAAACCCCAACCCAAAGCAACCAGGTCGACACTGATCTCGCGGCTGGAGCCAGGCTTAGCGCGTCCCTCATTGTCGATCTTGGCGATGGTGACGCTCCGGACATGATCGGCGCCGTTGATCCCCCCACCGTTGATCGCTGTAACCGCGGACCGGCTCCAGAAGGGAATCCGGTGCTGAGCGAGACGGCCGGCGTACGCGGCGGCCTCGATGCCCTTGGACGGCACCTGCAGTGCACCTCTGAGCTGCGGCAGCCACGACGTCACGGCCCCGGCTTCGCAAATACCGACGACCTCCGCGCCGGCCGCTGCCAATCCGGCGGCCACTGGGAGCAGAAACGGACCCGTGCCGGCGACGACGGCTCGCGTCCCACTCAGCGTCTCGTAGCCCTTCAGCATGGCTTGCACTCCGCCTGCCGCCATCACCCCGGGCAGGTCCCAGCCCGGGATGGGGAGCTGGCGGTCATAGCCGCCCGGGCACAAGATCATCGCGGCAGCCCGGACCCGCCCAGGCTCCGGGGGTTGCGGCCCGACGTCACTGAACCCGGTCGTCCTCAGCACGAAGGGGTGATCACTCGCAGCACTCGCACCGGAGTTGTCGACAGCGTCGGCCGAAGCGGTCTCGATGAACCAGATCTGCGTGTTGGGCAGGTACTGCAGCCGACCTGAGTTGCGGGCGGCTTCGAACCGTTGTCGGAGCCCGGTGTAGGTCTTCACGCCGTGCTGCCCGGTCGGCGGCATATCTGTGGAAGTCTCGTCGCGATGCCGCCAGTACTGGCCGCCGGGTTGTGAGTTCGAGTCGATCACAACAACGCTTAGCCCGGCCTCGGCAGCGGTGGCGGCCGCAGCCAGCCCCGCCGGACCCGCGCCAACGACGGCAAGATCAACCGGCGCGGCGCCGTCGAGTCCCCAATTGCGCCCTGAGCCTGCCGAAGGGCGCCGTACTGAGCCTGTCGGAGAGCGCGCTTCGACTAGCTCGGGGCCCAAACCGCTGCGGACCTGCATCCCCGGCCGTGCCGGTGTCAGGCAGGCCCGCTGATTCGGGGCGTTATCGACAGTGATCAGGCAGTCGTAGCAGATGCCGATGCCGCAGAACATGCCGCGCGGGCGGCCGTCCTTTCGGGTGGTGCGCCACGAGCGGATCCCGGCGCTGACCAGCGCCGCGCCGATGCTTTGGCCCGGCCGCAGCTGGATCCGCTGACCGTCGAAGGTGAATGTGGCGTCGGAATTCATGCGGGCTGCCTCTGGTCCTACGGGTGATCGAACCGCTCAGGCCGGAACGCGGACAGGTCCAGATCGGTCGGCTGTCCGCTCAGCGCCTGTATGAGCAGCTTGGCGGTCCCGACAGATAGTCCGATCCCGGCGCCTTCGTGTCCACTGGCGTGCCAGAGCCCGGGAGCTCGCGGATCGTGACCGATGACCGGCAGGTGGTCGGGGCAGTAGGGTCGAAAACCCAGGTAGCTGCGCATCACCTTGACCGACGCGAGTATCGGGAACAACGCGATAGCTTTCGCCGCCAGCTGCGCAAGGATCGGCACTGAGATCGTACGGTTGAAGCCGACCCGCTCACGGGAGGAGCCGATCAGCACCGTCCCGCTGCCGGTGCCCTCCACCACGGGAGACGTCTGCAGGCCCTCGTCGGAACTGAGCACGTTTGTCACGTACTCCGCCGCGTAGACCTTGTGGTGAATGGTGAGCGGCAACGGCTCGGTGACCAGCACGAAACCGCGGCGCGGCAAGATCGGCAGCTGCACTCCCGCGAGCTCCGCCACGACTCCAGCCCAGGCGCCGGCCGCGTTGACGACCGCCCCTGCACTGATCGCTCCAGCCGAGGTTTGGATTCCGGTGACGCGGTCGCCGTTGCGAATGATCCCGATGACCGCGGTATTGGTCTGAACCACGGCGCCGAGGTCACGAGCGAGCCGGAGCAGATGGCCAGCCAGAAGCATGGGCTGGACCTGGGCGTCCTGCGGGTAAAACGCACCGGCACGCAACGCGGGTGAGATGTGGGGCTCATAGTCCCGCAGTTGGGTGCCTTCGAGGTTGGTCACCTCGATCCCCGACGCTCGCTGCCGGACGGTGAGTTCGGCGAGCGCGTCGGCTCCTGATTCGGTCGCCGACACCACGAGGCCGCCCTTACCATCGAACTCCCACAAGCGGCCGTACTCCGCCAGATCGTCTCGGAAGACGTCGCGGGAGTACAGCGCCAAGTCCAGCTCGGGACCGGCCTCCTTGTCCGACACCAGCAGGTTGCCTTCACCGGCGCTGGTGGTCCCGCTGGCGATCTGTGCCCGCTCGAGGACGTGTACCCGCATCCCCTGTCGGGCCGCGAAGTAAGCGCAGGCAGCCCCCAGCGCGCCCGCCCCGACCACGACGACATCCGCGGACTGGCTCAAAGCAGGAAGCCTGCCGGGAACGGATCGGTCGGATCGAGCATGTACTGGGCGGTGCCGGTGATCCAGGCCCTGCCGGTAATCCGGGGAATGATGCCGGGAAGATCTCCGACAGTGGTGGTCTCTGCGATCCGGCCGGTGAACCGGGAGCCGATGAACGACTCGTTGAGGAACTCTTCCCCTACGTCCAGCTCGCCGCGGGCGTGCAGCTGCGCCATCCGGGCACTCGTGCCGGTGCCACAGGGCGACCGATCAAACCAGCCGGGATGTATTGCCATGGCGTGCCGGGAGTGCTGCGCGGTGGAACCGGGCGCCTTCAGGTACACGTGGCGGCAGCCAGTGATGTCGGGCCGCGTTGGGTGCACCGGGAGGTTCTGGGTGTTGATGGCGTCCATGATCGACAGCCCGGCGGCCAGCAGCTCGTTCTTCGCCGACAGCTCGAACTTCAGGCCGAGGTCGTCGAGGTCGACGATCGCGTAGAAGTTGCCGCCGTACGCGATGTCGTACCGCACCTTCCCCAGTCCGGCCACGTCGACGACCTGATCCATGGCCAGGCAGAACGACGGCACCATAGTGAGGGTTACGGACCGGGCGCCGCCGTCCTCGACCGCGACCTCGGCGACCACCAGACCCGCGGGGGTGTCCAGTCTGATCGCGGTGATCGGCTCCACGACGGGCACCATCCCGGTCTCAACGAGAACGGTTGCTGTTCCCATCGTGCCGTGGCCGCACATCGGCAGCAGCCCGGAGACCTCAATGAAGAGCACTCCGTAGTCGGCGTCGGGCCGGGTAGGCGGCTGCAGGATGCTGCCGCTCATCGAGCCGTGTCCACGCGGCTCGTACATAAGCAAAGTACGCAGGTCGTCGGAGTTCTCCATGAACCACTGCCGCCGCTCCGCCATAGTGGCGCCAGGGAGGACGCCGACCCCGCCGGTCACGACCCGGGTCGGCATGCCCTCGGTGTGGGAGTCGACGGCGCTGATCACACGATTGGCACGCATGGCTGACCTCTCACAGTTGCCAGCGGCCGTCGACCAGCCGTGGTGGGGCACTCGGCGAAACGTCATGCAGTTCCCCCGGCAGCAATTGCTCAGGGAAACCCTGATAGGTGACCGGCCGGAGGAATCGTGCGATAGCGGCCGTGCCGACCGAGGTGGTCGCCGGGGCCGTCGTCGCCGGGTAGGGCCCGCCGTGCTGCTGGGCGTGGGTGACCGACACACCGGTCGGCCACTGGTTCCACAGCAGCCGTCCCGCTTTCGGCACCAGCCGCCGCACCAGCTCCGGCACGATCTCATCGTCCAGCTCGGCAATCAAGCTGGCGGTGAGCTGCCCGTCGATGGCATCGGCCACCGCGAGGAGTTCATCGTTGGTGTCGTACTCCACCACCAGCACCGTCGGCCCGAAGCACTCCTGGAACAGCTCATCAAGATTCTCCAGCAGCGCTGCTGCCGTGGTCCGAAGCACTGTGGGCGCTGGCGCTTCCTCGTGGTCGTCCCCGTCGCCGGTGGCCAGTACGGTCAAGGCGGGATGGCTGGCCAGCGAGTCCCATCTTTGTCGGAAGCCGTCGGCGATCTTGGAGTTCAGCAGCGGCGCCGGCTCAGGCAGTCGGCTGCCGGCCAGCTGTGACGTCAGGCCGGAGTCAGCGGGGGCCAACAATACCCCCGGCTTGGTGCAGAACTGCCCCGCGCCCAGGGTGAATGAGGCGATAAACCCCTCGACGATCTTGGCGGTCCGGGTCTCCGCTGCCGACCGGGTCACGAACACTGGGTTGAGGCTGCCGAGCTCCCCGAAGAACGGGATCGGCTCCGGACGGCTCGAGGCGAGATCAAACAGGGCACGGCCGCCCCGAATCGACCCGGTGAACGCGCCGGCCTTGACCTGCGGCGCCAGCAAGGCAGCGCGGCCCGCCTCGTCCCCGTACAAGAGGGTGAACAGCCCATCCGGGGCCGCGGCGGCTGTCAGCGCGCCGGTCACCACCGAGCCAGTCGCCGCCGACAGACGCGGATGTCCCGGATGCACCTTGAGCAGCACCGAGCAGCCCGCCGCTAATGCCGAGGCGGTGTCGCCGCCCGCCACACTGAACGCGAACGGGAAGTTGCTGGCTGCGAAGACCACCACCGGCCCGAGCGGTACTAGGATTCGGCGTAGGTCGGGTCGTGGGGCGCCCATCGGCCACTCCGGGTCCGCATGATCGATCCGCGCATCCAGGTAGGAGCCGTCCAGCAACGCCTCCGCAAACAGCCGGAGCTGGAAGGTCGTACGCCGCAACTCAGCCCGTAAACGCGCCTCGGCCAGATGGGTCTCCGCCATCGCGATTGGCACCAGGTCATCGGCTGCGGCATCGAGCCGGTCGGCCACGATCGTCAGCGCTCGGGCTCGGTCGACACGAGGAGTCTGGGCCCACTCCTCGCCCGCGGCGGAGGCCGCCGCCACCAGGCCGTCGACGGCGGACACCTCAGTCTCAGGCGGCGCCTGGATCTCGCCGGTGGTGACGTTCATGCTCTTCTTCTCCTTCATTCCCACGGGCTGGAGGAACAATTGGCGCTAACTATCGACGCTAGCTCCGGCGAATACGTGATCAGTCAGTGGGCTCTTGTTCGCGCCAGCGGGTGTAGATGTGGCCGGCGACGACGAGGTCCTCCCAGGCCATCCCGACTCCGGAGTACAGCGCCGGATGGCCTGGTCGTCGGACGAACTTGCCCGCGACCAGCTCGGCGAGGTTGCTGAGCGGCTGCTGCGACCACTCCTCGGCGCTGCGTGCCGGGATCAGGTTGCCCGCCTCCCGCATGGCCGAAGCGCGCCCTTCCACGACGACGTCGCTGCGCAGCGTTAGCGCGGTGGGGATCTCGCGCCGATTCAGGCCGTGAGCTCCCACGGCACACACCACAGTGTCCGGAGCCACATCAGCGTCATCCAACACCGGGACCGAGGACGACGTCGCGCAGACAATGACATCGGAGTGCAGCAAGTCTCCTTGATCGCCACCGCGCACTCGATACGGCTGCGCGCGGAGCGTCTCGACCACCGCCGCCGACGACGACGGTCGACGGCCGATCATCACGACCTCCTCGACCTCGATCACAGCGGTGATCGCACGGACGTGGCGTACCGCTTGCAGGCCGGTACCAAGCACAGCCAGCCGGTGCGTGCTGCCCTTGCTGCCGGCAGCCACCATGTCGCGGACCGCCAGCGCCGTGGTCGCCGGGGTCCGGAGAAGGGTCAGTTCGGCGGCATCCATCAACAGCAGCGGCCGGAGATGCTCCGCATCGAACAACGCGTACACGCCTTGGATCTTGGGAAAGCCCGCCGCAGGGTTGCCCGGTGCGACGGTGACGACCTTGACCCCGGAGTACGAACCCACCTCGGTCGGCATCAACAGGAACTCCCCGGCCCGGAGATCACTGAATAGCCGCGGACTGTCGGCCTCAGGGTCGACGGATCCCTCTCGAAGGCTTCGCTCCAAGACCTCCACGCACTCATCCAACGACACGAGCTCAGCCAGCTCCGGGCCGCTCAAGTACACAAGACGATCACTCATTACGGGCTGTGCCCTACCGGTAGCCCTTGGCCAGAGCCGCCTCGGTGTCCTTGACCACCTGCGCGTGGATCTCAGCGGGCAACGGGGTCCGGGGCGGCCGGCAGATGCCGCCCTTACGGCCCACCACGTCCATCGATAGCTTGACCACCTGCACGAACTCGGTACGGGAGTCCCAGCGCAACAGCGAGTGCAGATCCCGATACATCGGCAGCGCCTTCTCCAAGTCGGCGACGTTGCCCGAGGTCGACAGTGTGTACAGCTCCAAGCACGCCTCCGGCAGCACGTTCGGGTACGCCGCCACCCAGCCCACGGCACCAGCCAGGCCAAGCTCTACGAGGACGTCATCGGCACCGACGATCAGTTCGAGCTCCGGCGCCAATTCACGGATTTGGTATGCCCGGCGTACGTCACCTGTGAACTCCTTGACCGCCACAATGAACCCCTCGCCGTGCAACTCGGCGAGCACCTCGGGCGTCAGATCGACCTTGGTGTCGATCGGATTGTTGTAGGCGACGATCGGCAGCCCGACCTTCGACACCTCCCGGTAGTGGTTCAGCACGCCCTCGCGGTTGGCGCGGAAGCTGTTCGGCGGCAGCAGCAGGATCGACTGCGCACCGGCTTCGGCGGCCTGCTCCGCCCAGTGAACCGACTGCAGAGTGCCGTAGGCGCCGCAGCCAGCCATCACACGGAAGCCCTCCGGAGCTGCCTCAACAGCGGTCGTCACGACCCGCGCCCGCTCTTCGTCGGACAAGGTCTGGTACTCGCCCAGCGAGCCGTTGGGCAACACTCCGTGGGTGCCTGCGGCAGCCATCCATGCCACATTTTCGGCGTAGCTGTCGTAGTCAACTGAGTAGTCGTCATTGAAGGGAAGGGCGGCCGCGGTGTACACCCCATGCCAGGCCTTGCGCTCGGTCATTATCACTCTCCTTCTATATAAGATGGTGTCTCTTTATATCATGTAACATTGCACTGGCACAATCGCCGCCGCTTAAGCAGCCGTTTGCGCCTCTTTGGTGGAAAACGCGCGCCCCAGCTGCCCCAAGCCGTCCGTTTCCGGCACTTTGGTGGGAAACGCCCGCCTCCAGCCACTCCCAGCCGCCGGTTTCCGCCGCTTTGGTGGAAAACGCCCGCCCACCGGCACTCCCCTGCTCATCGCAGCACGAACCCCTCGGCGAGCGAATCTGAAGGATCGAGCTCGAAGACGTGACGGCCGGTGCGGTAGGCCATGCCGCTGACCTCCACCACCACGCCCGACCGCCCGGCCACCTCGACCTGCTGCGCGACGCGGGCTCGAAAGACGGTCCCGATGATCGACTCGTTGACCAACTCGCGATTCCCCGGCAGCTCCCCGGTGGCGGTGAGGAGCGCGACCCGCGAGGCGGTACCGGACCCGGTCGGCGAGCGATCAAGTTCACCATCGGCGAAGATGGCGACGTTGCGCTGGCGCACATTGCCATCCTCGTCGATGCCAAGATCGTCGAACAGGATGGTGCCGTAGATTCCGCTGAGTCGGTCGTCGTTGGGATGTGCAGCGAACTCTGTGCCATTGAGGAGATGCTTGACCTCCCGCCCGATGGTGATCAACTCGGCGTGCTGCTCCGGGATGACACTCAGTCCGACGCTCGCTGCGCTGAGGTGGGCATAGATCGCCCCTCCGTACACCACATCGACGGTGACGTCGCCACGGGAGGTCGAGATCGGCACACCTCGGTGCAGCACGTAACTTGGCACGTTGACAAAGTCCACGCCGACGACCTCGTCGCCGACTGTTCGGACTCGTGCCGTAACCCGGCCGGAGGGGACGTCGATGCGCACCTCGGTGACACCCGACGGATCCGGTGTGACCAGCCCTGTGTGTACCGCCCACGCCCCCAACGCGATCGTGCCGTGCCCGCACGCGGTGGAGAACCCATCCTTGTGCCAGAAGAGGACGCCCAGTAGAGCGCCATCATCGTCGGGCGGCACGATGAACCCGCCGTACATGTCTGCGTGCCCGCGGGGTTCGGAGCATAAGAACCTCCGCAGGGCTTGTACGTCAGCGTCCCCGATCGCAAAGACCCTCCGCTCCGCCACGGTCTCACCTGGGATTGCGACCTCCGGTCGCTCGACGATCCGGAACGGCTCTCCCGCCGTGTGATAGTCGACGGTCGTTACCGGCTTCAATGTGCCCTCCCTAGAGTCGCGCGTGATGCACGCCCAGCTGGTCGAGGCGCACCCTTCGACAGGCTCAGGGCGCATTGTTGGCAAGCAGTTAGAGGAATTGTACTGTACTATTGCACTGCGATTGAAGCGGTCAAACTAAAAGGAGGCTTCGATGGCTGCCGCTTTCTCCAACGGCGACCTGGAAACGTTCGACTCCCCGCCGACCTTCTCCGAGGACAACTTGGGCTTCCCAGTGAGAGCAAAGCGAAGCAGTCTGCGCGATGAGGTCCACGAGGCGCTACGAGCGGCACTGATCACAGGCCGCATGAAGCCGGGAGTGCTCTACTCGGCGCCCGCGCTCGCCGAGATGTTGGGGGTATCCGCGACCCCTGTGCGCGAGGCCATGCTCGACCTGGTCAAGGAAGAGCTTGTGGTGGCTGTTCGGAACAAGGGGTTTCGAGTAACTGAGGTGTCCGATCGTGAGCTCGACGAACTGGTCGAGGCCCGGATGCTGCTGGAGGTTCCGACGATGGGTGCCGTGGCGGAGAGCTACGAGCCTTCGATGGAGCCCGAGATCATCAGGCTCCGCGGACTGGCGCGAGATCTTGAGGCCGCGGCCGAAAGGAACGACATCACCACCTATCTCCAGCTCGACACCGAGTTCCATACCAGCTTCTTGGGACTGCACGGCAACACCGAAATCGTCAAGATCGTCCGCCAGCTCCGCGGCCGTAACCGGCTATTCGGGCTGGAGATACTCGCCCGCGCCGGGAAGCTGATCACCTCGGCCCGCGAGCACATGCAGATGGTCGATCTCGCGGCAGCAAAGGACCGCGCCGGGCTGGAAGAACTGACCCGCTTCCATCTGTCACACACCCGTACCACCTGGGCCTCGCCGGACCGCAGCTAGCCCCCGCGAGAATGCGGGGGCTGAGCGCATTCGCCCTGCGACAAGTTTGCTGCGGACCCCGCTGGACAATCTGTCACGGCAGTCGATGGCTTTCCTGCGTACCGTGGAGCACATGACCGCTACCGAAGTTCGTGACGTCTCTTCGGCCGAGATCGTGCCGACCGTTCCGCACTGGATCAACGGCGACCTATACCCCTCAGCAAGTGGCCGTACGGCACCGGTGTACGACCCCGCACTCGGCGTGGTCAGCAAGCATGTGGCGCTGGCGGACCAGTCCGAGGTGAACGCCGCGGTCGCATCGGCCAAGGCCGCGTTCCCAGCGTGGCGTGCTCAGTCGCTGGCCAAGCGAACGGCGATCCTGTTCAAGTTCCGCCAACTGCTCGACGCCCGCAAGGACGAGCTGGCCGAGATCATCACCAGCGAACATGGCAAGGTGCTGTCCGACGCGCTCGGTGAAATCACTCGAGGTCAGGAGGTGGTCGAGTTCGCAACCGGCCTAGCCCAGCACCTGAAAGGTGAGTTCTCCGAGCAGGTCTCCACTGGCATCGATGTGTACTCCACCCGCCAACCGCTCGGGGTGGTCGGCATCATCTCCCCGTTCAACTTCCCTGCCATGGTGCCGATGTGGTTCTTCCCGATTGCCATTGCCGCTGGCAACACCGTAGTGCTGAAGCCCAGCGAAAAGGACCCGTCAGCCGGGTTGTGGCTGGCAAAGCTCTGGAAGGAAGCGGGCCTTCCCGACGGAGTCTTCAACGTTCTCAACGGCGAAAAGCAGGCGGTCGACGGCCTGCTGACCCATCCTGACGTACGGGCCATCTCGTTCGTCGGCTCGACCCCGATCGCTCGCTACGTCTATGAGACCGGCACCGCGCACGGCAAGCGGGTGCAGGCCCTCGGCGGTGCGAAGAACCACATGCTGGTGCTGCCTGACGCGGATCTCGATCTGGTCGCCGACAGCGCGGTGAACGCCGGATTCGGCTCGGCGGGCGAGCGGTGCATGGCCATCAGCGTTGTCGTCGCGGTCGAACCGGTCGCCGACGACCTGGTCGCCAAGATCACCGAGCGAATGTCCGCGCTGAAGATTGGTGACGGCCGCCGCTCCTGCGACATGGGCCCCTTGGTCACCCGGCAGCACCGCGACAAGGTTGCCTCCTACATCGACATCGCAGAGGCCGACGGCGCCAAGGTCGTTGTCGACGGCCGGGATGTCGAGGTGGACGGGGAAACCGATGGGTTCTGGCTTGGCCCCACCTTGATCGACAACGTGCCAACGAATTCCCGCGTCTACACCGAGGAGATCTTCGGCCCAGTGCTGTCGGTGGTCCGCGTGGACAGCTACGACCACGGTCTGGAGTTGATCAACTCTGGAGCCCACGGTAATGGCACCGCGATCTTTACCAATGACGGGGGCGCCGCCCGGCGCTTCCAGAACGAGATCGAGGTCGGCATGATCGGAATCAATGTGCCGATCCCGGTGCCGGTGGCCTCGTTTTCCTTCGGCGGCTGGAAAGAGTCCCTCTTCGGCGACACCAAGGCTCACGGTGCCGAGGGTTTCCGTTTCTTCACCCAACAGAAGGCGGTGACCTCCCGTTGGCTAGACCCCAGCCACGGCGGGATCAACCTGGGATTCCCACAGACTTGATCAAACGCGCGTCTTGTGCCATGAGCTCGTCAACTTGTGCCCTGAGCTCCTGAGCTCGTCGAAGGGCGGGCTTCGACAGGCACCGTCCTGAGTCTGTCGAAGGGCGCCTACCTGAGGTAGGGCGTGCCCGAGGCGCGTGAGCCGTCGCCAGACGTCCAAAATGTGTCAGCTAGCCGATTTTCACACTTGCGAGCCATCGTGAGACGCCCAACGTGGTATTCGGTCGGCCGAGGCCCCGTGGACAACAAATCAGCCCTGGATAATCGGCGGATGCGGACCAACGCGTACGGGCAGCCCATCGGTGACCACGTCTTGGGCTGGCAGCCGCGACCACGGCCAGACGTCCAGACGCTCACCGGCTCCTATTGCCGGCTGGAGAGGCTGGACCCGGCACGGCACGCCGACGACCTCTTCAGGGCTGATCAGGCCGACACGGACGGCACCAGCTGGACGTACTTGCCGTACGGGCCGTTTGCGGATCGGGCCGCTCACAGCGCATGGATTGCCCAAGTCACAGCGCAGCATGATCCCTACTTCTTTGCGGTGGTCGACACCGAGGAATCCTCGCCGACGTCTGGCCGGGCTGCTGGCGTGCTGAGCTTGATGCGGGTGCAGCCCGAGGCCGGCTCGATCGAGGTCGGACACATCCACTTCTCGCCGGCGTTGCAGCAAAGTCGGGCAGGAACCGAGGCGCACTCCCTGCTCGGAAGCTACGTCTTCGACAAGCTCGGCTACCGCCGCTACGAGTGGAAGTGCGACGCACTAAACGAGCCGTCCCGACGCGCGGCCGACCGGCTAGGTTTCCAGTTCGAAGGGATCTTCCGGCAGGCGGACGTAGTCAAAGGACGGAACCGTGACACCGCCTGGTACGCGATCATCGACACCGACTGATCTTTTACTGGTTCGAGCCCGACTTCACCGCGAGTGTTCCCTATCAGCGCTACGCAGCGGGACACCCGGTCTTCATCGAGGAGACGGACGGGAAGCCGCGTCTTCCGAGCGAGCCGAAGCCGCACCCCAAGTGTGACGTTCTCGTCGGAGCACCGATGACCGCGAACAGCGTCGCCAAACTCGCCCTGGGCATTGCCGACAACCAAGCCCTGACGGTCCTCTGCGAGTGCGTAGCGACCGTGCCAATGATCATCTTCCCGCGCATCAATGCCGCTCATGCCCGGCAGCCAGCCTGGAACGACCACATCGACCGGCTCCGGTCAGTCGGCGTCGAACTCACCTACGGCGAACACGTCTGGCCACTCGCAGAGCCGCGGACGGCGGGTCCCCGAGAATTGCCCTGGGCGGCGATCCTCAGCGCCCTTAAGCCGTACGTTTGACCGTCCAGAATGCTTCGGCAGCTTCGTCCTTGGACCAAAGACCAGACAAGCACTGGAGGATGGAAGTCATGTAACACATCAGGCAGTTCGACCACGTCGGAATCACCGTCGCCGACCTGGGTCTCGAGGTCGAGGGCCGCACGTTCGTGGAGGGCGAGTTCATCGACACAGTCATCGGCATCGCGGACTCGCGGACCGAGATCGTCATGCTACGGCCACCCAACGGAGGAACCGGGTCGAGCTCGCGAGCTTCGTCAGGCCCGACCACGAGCCCGGATCGTTCACCGCAATCGCCAACGAGCTGGGTCTGCGAAGTGTCTGTTCCCAGGCATGGAACTTCATCGCCGCGCGCCGGCAGCTAGCGTGACCGGCATGCGCAGCTGCTCAGAAACCACGAGCCTTTCGCTTCACCCTGATGATCACCCAGGTCTGCCATAGAACCACAAGTAGGACTGCTATCAGCGCACCGAACAAAGCGAACACCGCCGTTCTCATGCTGACGCCCAGGATCGTGTCGGCCTGGTGAATGTAGATGTCACCTCCGATGCGCTGTCCATCGATGATGCAGGTCCAATCCGGGTCCCTGCCTTTCAAGATCCTGGGCTCAACCCCGCAGCTAAAGCCGGCCTCCCGAAGCAGATCTCGCACGATCTCTGGATGCTCTGTCCAAATGTCGGGCAACTTCCTCACGCCTTTCTGGAGTCCCTGGACGGCTTGAGACATTGTCCTCCCGTGCTCGTACGGGCAGCCTGAGATGTCGAGCAGCAGCATGAACGTCGCGACCGATACGCCGAGACCGTGCCG